>NPIG01000003.1_pt2 | contig 312470 bp, 301 predicted proteins | sample 8637441 | NCBI WGS metagenome assembly NPIG01 (sample SAMN07420675, study PRJNA396082) | bioreactor metagenome | isolation source: sample BR6 brine-fed electro-methanogenic bioreactor BR | place: Japan: Kochi | collected 2016-06-14
TGCCCTCTTTCTCAGCTTTTTTCTCGCCACCGCACTTACCTTCGCCACATTTGCCTTCTTTGGCTTTGTGGCTGTCAGCCAGTTGCTCATATCCAGCGCTTAATTGCTGAGCTGCAAATGGGTTTTCAGCGGCCATGACTGCAGGTGCCGCTGCACCTAGAAGAAAAGCAGTACCAACAGAAGCTACGATAGGTTTGATTGTCTTGTTCATATGAGTCACCTTTTAAAGTCGGGTTACATTATTAATGTTTTAATAATTTATTTAGCTTTGATTGTTTAGTCGTCGTTGGAAGCAGTTCCTTACACTTTTTTTCAAATTCTTTTCAAATTCACCCAAAAAGCACAGCAAACACCTTTTCTTACTGATTTAGTCGCTGCTTGGTTTAGATTCCTTACACTTTTTTTTGAAAAAATTAAGCGTAGCTTTTAATACAGCTCGATTAGGAGTGGTTTTATGGGGAAATGGTTCCCTTCTCTGTATTAGACGAAGGGAGGTTGAATAAACTAGAGACGAGTTAAATGGTTATCCCACAAAAAGGGTGATCGGCTTGATACATCTGTGACTAATTGGCCATGACGTACCGAACAACGGTAGATTTTTCCGCGGCCAGTACTGATTGTGAAGCGCCCGACGACGGTAGTCGCAGCTAGTCCGCAGGCATCTTTTAAACGGACGGTGCCAAGGAATTGCTGTTCACGCATATCCCAAAACATCACCTGATTGCCTCTTGGAGCAGAGACGGCGGCATAGCGACCTGATTGGTCAAAGCAACAACTGCCACAATACTGCTTTAACTGGCTTCTGACATGCTCTGGCAAGGGCAGCGCGCGAATCGCTTCACCACGACGATGGTGTGCGACCAAAGGAACATCATCCGCTAAGTGCCCCTGATATTGCATGGCAATGACGACCTCCCCATCGGCTGAAAGGTCAATATGGCGAATACTGCATTGATGGTGAATGTTGGGCAGTTCTGCTTTTTCTAATAAATGCCCGGAGCTGACCGAGAGGTAAACCAGTGAAGGTTGCATCGTTGCTAGGTTAACTTTGGTACGTCCTTGGGTTTGAATGCCGCCATTAGCAATAATCAGCTGTTGCTGATCGTCAGAGAGGCGAAATTCATGGGGGCCAATCCCCTGAGTCGAATAAGACTCGACGACTGCAAAAGGAGGGGCAAGTTCACGGATGATGATTCTGCCGTTTGTCTGGGTTGGGTGGTGTTCTGCTGTTAGCAGGTGGCGGCCATCTGCAGAGACTTGTGCATGACCATAAAGGTGATAACCCGGTTGAGTGGTGATATGGGCTACCTGCTGATGGGTTTGGTAATCAACGATGTCGATAGAGGTCCCGGGCCTTCGGGCTATGGCTATTAGCCAAGGCTGGTGGGGGTGATTGATGACTTGGTGCGCACGCTCAGACAGAGGATACTCAAGCGATACTTGGCCGTCTGCTGTGAGTGTGTTTAGAAAATAGCGCCCATCCGCCCCCTTGCTAGCAGAGGCTAAGAGGTGATTCACGGGGTTATCAGCGTTTGCCAGTGCCTGTTGGTAAAGCCAAGGCGTAGTGGCCAAAAAGCTGAGAAAGTGGCGACGGTTAATCCCCATCACGACTGTTGAATCCTAGCTGTATGTTTAGTAATGCCATCGCTTGTTCAAGGTCTACATGTAAACGCTTCAGATCGGATGCCACGCCCATGAGTTGAGCACGTTGACTGTCAGATACGAGGGTGTTTTCTACCTCCGGTATGTGCTGTAACTTATTTAAGAGTGAACTAAATTGCTGGTCAATCGACTCCGCTAACGTGGCATCCTCAATAGCTAATAGCGCTTTTGTATTGCTATCTTGTGTTCCGCTATAAAGGTGTTGCAAGGTGCTCAGATTAATACTGAGATTGGCGACAGAGCGCGTACTACGCCAAGATTCGCTACGCTTCCAGTTGGTCTTGCTAGGCTTATCCCCCAGTGGACGAAGGATTTTACTATCCCTGACCACTTCAATGGGTTCTACAAGCGATTTCATCAATTCCGTTGCTGCCTCTTCTGCTGACTCGTAGAGATCATTATTGCCGGCATCTTTTATCGCCTGTGATTCTGCTTGCCAATCAGTTAAGGTGCCTTCGCTGAGCTGATGAATATTAGCTGCGATGGCAGAAGCCAGATCACAAGACTTTGTGGCAGGCTGTAGAGGGGGTGTCATATCAAACAGCATTCTTTCTAGTGCAGGAAACCCCTTTAAGCTGATGCTGGCTTGACGGAAGAAACTTTCATTAAACGTAGTATCAGGGCCTGATAGTACCGCCCTTAACTGCCGCGCTCCGGTGTTCTTTTTGTCTGGCCAATACTGCAAACTGTGGTTGCGCATGAGCAGTGTGACAGGTCCAAATTGGATATGTTGAATAGTTTGCCATTGAGAAAAAGCATCGATAAATGCGTTTTGGGCCGCATCGATGGTTTGCTGCTGGCTGCAATATCCCTTGACGGTTTGGGCTAAGTGCGCGCTGGATTTGGCAAGTGCTTCATAGCGGGGCAGGATATGCTGTTTGACGACGGCGTTGTTCAGTTTGTGCCAATCTTGCTCGGATGGTGCAGCATGCAGCGTACCTATTGAGAGAATGATCAGAATAAATGCCAGCAATACTGGGATAAGAGAACCTTGACGGACCATTAAAGTGACTCCAAAAATTGGATCAGTTGTTGTCGTTGTGCTTTTGAAAGCTGCCTATACGTACGAGCGCTTGATTCAGCTTCGCCACCGTGCCATAAAATCGCTTCCTGAAGAGAGCGAGCTCGGCCATCATGTAAAAAAAACCGGTGATCATTGATCATACCGGCCAGACCGATTCCCCACAAAGGGGCTGTGCGCCACTCACGGCCATTGGCACTTTGCTCTGGACGATTATCTGCAAGTCCTTCACCCATGTCATGCAACAAAAGGTCGGTATACGGTTGAATGCTAATGGTTCTAAGAGAAGGCTCATCTATTGTGAACGAAAAGCTCGGCGTGTGGCAATTTTGGCACCCTAGACGGCTAAACAGTATTTCACCTTGAGTGATATCTGCTTTTTGTTCGATCGGGGTGCGTCGCTCTGGTACTGCTAAATGTTGTGTATAGGTTGTAAGTAAAGCCACCATTTGGGTTGATGCCTCGGCGTTGTCCATATGGGCACTATTGCCGTTGGGCAGCTGGCGGCAGTATGTTTGTGAAGGGGTACAATCACCATATCCAGAAGTAAACATGGGCGAAGAGATGCCGATATCGGTGAATAGTGCGATGCTGTTTTGTTGCAGCAGAGTGGGTTGTCCGGCTTTCCAGCCAAACCGTCCTAAACGTTTCTCGCCCGTTTTAAAATCCACAACCTCGTTAATGCGTCCTGAGATGCCATCGTTATCTGTATCCTCAGGGTCAGCGAGTGCCATGATCTGTTCGTCAGGGATCTTTTCCAGTAACCCCAAACCTATCACGGCAGGTGGGATACGGGCCGATAGCTGAGCATCGGGATGCAGGGCTCCATAATTAAGTTGTGTAAGTGTGATGTCAGGCTTTCTTAATGTCACGACTTCGCCATCATCAAGGGTCACTGTAACAGGCGTATAAGCAACCTGGATCGCACCTTCTGCAAGCACCCCTTGTACTGCGCGAGTTTGAAATTGGCTGCCGTAGGTAGGTTCGGGCGCTTGTGAGGGTAAGCCTAGGCGGACCAGCATAGATGCAGCTACATCGGCAGGATTGTTCGCTTCGGTTGGTCTCCCCCGGCCATTTTTGGGATGGCACTGCAGACAGGAACGGGCATTATAAAGGGGGCCCAAACCGTCGCTGGCGGTGGTAGATGAGGGTGATGATACCCATAGTTTTTCAAACAAACTTTTACCCAGCACAAAATCCATTTTCTGCTCGGTTGTTAAAAAGCTATCGGGTTGTGAAAAAGTACTGCCTATTACCGTTAACGGCAAAGCTGCCACCAGTACAGCGATAAACATAGGTAAACCGTGCCGCTTGGCAGCACGGTTTTTTAAGCAAACCATCAAACATTAACCCTGTGTGACGGCCGCTGGGTTGTCTAAGCTATCCGAGCCTTCTAACTCGATAGCGTCTAACTCAAGCACGTCGATTGCTTTTTCAATTGAGCGGGTCTGCGTAGTTAGGGCGTCAACGACGTTTTGTACCAGTGCGTTCCCTGTTTTGTTCCCGCTATCAATCAGTACATCGAAGGTATTACCCTGCTCTGCTTGATCCATTAAGGCTTGCATTGCAGCTTCTGTGTTGTTGAGTTCAGCACGGAACTGCTTGTCCAACGCGGGATCTTTTTTGCGCACCAGTTCTGATAATGAAGCCCCTTTCAATTGGCTGCCATCAACGCGGCTATACTCACCTAAATAGACATTTTTGATCCCTTTAGCATCATAAAAGTGTGATGCATGGGTATTATCTGAGAAGCAGTCATGTTCCTCTTCTGGGTCATGCAGCATTAAGCCTAATTTGATGCGTTCACCGGCAAGTTCGCCATAGGATAGGCTTCCCATACCCGTCAATATCGTAGCCAGTGCGCCTTTTTCGCCTTTGTCCGCGAGGGCTTGACGTGCAGCGCCGTCTGCTTTCCAGTTGTTTACCATCTCTTCCAAGTCCTGGATAAGTAGATCCGTAGCGGCACTTAGGTAGGCTCGGCGACGGTCACAGTTACCACCGGTACACTGCGTCAGGCTAAAATCGGTGTAAGGGCGGTTACCTGCTCCGGGCTTGGTCCCATTAAGGTCTTGACCCCATAGGAGAAACTCAATGGCGTGATAACCCGTGGCAACATTGGTTTCTACTTCATCGGCTTCATGTAGCGCATCAGCAAGCAGTGCAGGAGTGATCTCCTTTAAATCGAGTTTTTTATTGCCTAATGTCAGCGAGGTAGATGCGATAACATTGGCTGTATATAGAGGGTTTTCTTCTGACTCAGCCCCGTAGCTTTGGCCATCCACATAATCGATTAACCCTTCATCTAGCGGCCAAGCATTTACGCGCCCTTCCCAGTCATCAACAATGGCATTACCAAAACGGAAAGCTTCAGATTGCTGGTAAGGTACACGTGCATTGATCCATGCTTGGCGAGCGTTATTGAGCGTTGCCGGGGATGGGTTGTTAAGAAGATCAGTGACTTTTTTTCTGAGTGTAATCGCGGTGGTTAATGAATCACCGTAGGTTGCCTCTGCAATATCCGCATAAGTATTAATAATCGCGGATGGTGTGCCTGCAAACGTGGGCAATGAGAGGCTACAAAGGGATGCAGCCAAGATAAAAGAGGAGATTTTTTTCATAGGATTTATCCCGTTTCCGTGAATTGGATCTATGCTAATATAAATAATAAGCGTTCTCATTTCAATTATTGGTTAGATTTGTTTTTGTTGATCAGTGTCAAGTAATTGAGAGATGAGTCGTTTTACTATGATCCTGTTGATTGCTGAGTGTTGGAGAAAAAATGTCACGCCTGAAACGAATCGGTAAGATGAATCTATATAAGTTTGTTGGTCTCATCTTAGTGGGGGCTGTGGCCTCAACAACGGCTGTGCTAGCAACAGAAATGGATGGGAAATCACGTGCGGCAACCAAAGTCTTACTTGGGCAGCAATTGTTTTTTGATGTCAACCTATCAAAAAATCGCACACAATCCTGCGCAACATGCCATGCACCAGATAAAGGTTTTGTGGACCACCGGGGCACAGGTGTGAAGTCTGCTGCTTCTTTAGGGGATGATGGCCTCTCTTTAGGTGATCGTAACGCCCCAACCGCAGGATATGCAGCATATTCACCGCCTTTTTACCAAGATCAGCAGGGGCGTTATATCGGAGGTCAATTTTGGGATGGTCGCGCTAGTACCTTAGCCGAACAGGCGGCTGGTCCACCTTTGAATCCTGCAGAAATGGGGATGCCAAGCAAAGCGGCGGTGCTGGCTCGCTTGTTGGAAAACAGCGTGTATCCCACGCTATTTGAAAAGATCTATGGTAAGCAAGTGCTTACTGATGCTGATCGTGCGTATGCAGCAATGAGTGATGCGATCGCGAGCTTTGAATCTACGGAGTTTTTCGCGCCCTTCGACTCAAAGTATGACCGCTATCTTAAAGGGGAGTATGAGCTAACCCCACAAGAGGAGCTGGGGCGTACTCTTTTCTTCTCGCAGCAGTTCACCAACTGCAATCAATGCCACCAACTAAGGACTTCGCCAATTAGCAAGGATGAGACCTTTACGAACTACCAGTTCCATAATATAGGTGTGCCTGAAAACACCCAGCTAAGAGCCCTAAATGGTACGAAAACCCGTGATGAAGGGTTGTTTGCACACCCTGATGTCTCGGACCCTGATCAAAAAGGAAAATTTAAAACCCCCTCGCTCAGAAATGTAGCCGTAACAGGACCTTATATGCACAACGGCGTTTTTAATGACTTGAGAACGGTGGTGCTGTTTTATAACAAGTACAATAGCCGCAGTGAAAAACGCCAGATTAACCCAGAGACCCACATACGCTGGCGTGATCCGGAAGTACCCGAGAATCTATCCCTTAAAGAGCTGGAATCAGGCCCAGCTTTAACGGATAAGCGGATTGATGCATTGGTTGCTTTTATGAAGACATTAACTGATAAAAAGTATGAGCATTTGTTAGAAGAGTAAAAACGTATTCTTTATGTCAGCTGCGTTTGCCGGTGGTCGAGGAATTTTGGGCACTATTTTGCAGTTATTTTCTGCTTGGCCGTGTATTGTATCTCTATACAAAAAAACAACGGTTTGAATCAACATGAAACTACTCGTACGTAACCTTGATCGCTCGGTCAGTGAAGCCGAATTAAAATCCCTATTCCAAGAATATGGTGCTGTTCAGTCCTGCAATCTGGTGATGGACAAGGTCACCGGTGAATCAAAAGGTTTTGGCTTTGTCGAGATGCCAAAAGTGGGCGAAGCCAAAGCGGCTATCAAAAATTTAAACTATAAAATGGTGGGCGAATCCAAAGTGCGGGTTAAAAAAGCCGAAGATAAAGACGCTTAAATACACAGGTGGCAACATGAAAATCATACTGATGGCTATCGCCACCTTAATTCTGTTAAGCGTGGTAGCGTTAATCGTATTAGGTAAAATATCTCAATCAGGTAACCCTGCGGGGTTACTGGATGGACGACTTACTTCGTGCCCTGACAAGCCCAATTGTGTCTGCAGTGAAGACCCAACCGACACAAGCCACTTTACATCCCCTATCTTGCTTACTGAGCCCGCAGTCTCTAGCGCGATGCAAATAATGAAATCGGTACTCGTTGATCTAAAAGGTGAAGTCCAAATAGAAAGTGATACCTATATTGCTGCTGCTTTTATCTCCCCTATCTTTGGCTTTGTGGATGATGTAGAGATACGGTTTGAACCGGCCCATAATCGTATCCATATCCGTTCAGCCTCTCGCGTGGGGTATGGCGACTTAGGTGCAAACCATCAAAGGGTGGAGAAAATAAAGCAAGGATTTAGCGAACATATTCGGCAGTAGCGCCTGTTGGTTGAGCAAAAGTGTAAGACTTTTTATGAAGGATATAATAGCCCCGACGTTGTGAGTATTGGTGTCACCATTCAATTTCGCTGCCATCAAAACTCAAAAACTGCCCGGTGTCGTGAGGCTCGGTATTTTTAATTATATTGATTAGCGACTCGGCGGTTGTCTGGGGTGTGTGCAGCTGATTTTTGGGTAGGCTCTTTTGAAAAGGCTTGGAGAGCGTTGTGTCGGTAGTTCCGGGGTGAAACAGGAGTACGCAGCATTTTGGTAATTTTATACGCCATTCAATGCTTATCGTCTTGATTGCCATATTGAGTGCGGCTTTGGATGTCCTATAGCTCAACCATCCTCCAATACGGTTATCTTTGATGCTGCCCACCTTGGCAGAAAGCGTGATAAAAAAGCTGTTATCCGCTGTTTTAAGGGCAGTTTCGAAGTGCTTTGCCAACAAAATACTGGGTAAGGTATTAAGGCGAAGATTAAGATCAAACAGATTAGTGTCAAATTGCTTAAGTGATTTCTCGGGTCTGTGATGTTGTGAATGTAGAAACCCAACGGCATTGACGAGCAAATCCACCTTGGGGATTTGTTGAGCAAAAGCCGAGATTGCTTTCTCATCTGTGACATCCAGTTGATGCCATTGAAGGTTGGGATGTGTAAATTCTGACCAGTTCTTATGGTAAGTAGCTATGAACGTAGCGTCAGGGTAGTTCTCAATGCAGGCTTGGGTAATTGCCAAGCCGATACCGCCAGAGGCCCCAATGATCACGATACTTTTCATGAGGTTTTCTGAGCTATTATTTCTTGAATTTTCTTATGAATTTGCTCTGCTTCATAAGTAAGTTGAGAGTAGCTTTGTATATCGCCGTTTCTCTGGGCTAGAAAGGCTTCTTCCAGTTTTTGATCATGGGCTTTTATTAACTTTTTTACAGGGTCAGACTTAAATAAAGAAAACATAGGGGTTACTCAACCAGTGGGAATAACTATCTTTACGCGCTGATTCCTCTACTCGATGATGGAGCGTTTGCAAAATCATTTAATCAGCCCAGCTTTCTTCTCGATGCTGGTCTTTTAGCTTGACGTAGTTACCGGCGGTGTAAGTGAAATAATCCATCTCCTTGTCGGTTAGCTTACGCACTTGTTTGGCTGGGCGGCCCACATACAGATAGCCGCTCTCAAGGGTCTTACCGGGGGGGACTAAGCTCCCGGCACCAACAACGACATCCGATTCAACAACGGCGCCGTCCATAATCATGGCGCCCATACCCACCAAAACACGATCACCAATGGTGCATCCGTGTAACATGGCCTGATGGCCTACGGTAACATAGTTGCCGATGGTGAGTGGAAAACCATCCGGATTAAAGGGCCCTGCGTGGGTGATATGCAAAACCGAGCCATCCTGGATAGAGGTACTGTGCCCGATACGAATGCGGTGCATATCGCCACGTATCACCGTGAGAGGCCAAACGGAGGTGTCATCGCCGATCACAACATCACCCAGCACAACCGCTGAAGGGTCGACAAATACACGCGCTCCCAATGTTGGGGTAGTACCTTTAAATGTTCTGATATTCATCTTTACTGATCCGCTTGCATACTTCAATTTAGGCCCCATTGTATACTAATCAGAAATTACTGCTGATAGGCGTTTAGTTATGTTATGCCCATGAGCGAAATCGGAGAGACGTATGCGTAACCCTTTATTGGAACCTGCCCTGCTACCCCCGTTTAGTGAGATAACCCCCGAGCTCATTACGCCGGCTATTGATGAGCTACTAAAGCAAGGTCGTGATCAAGTTGCCGCCTTGGCATCGGATACGCAAAAGGCAACATGGGATGAGGTGGTTGCACCACTGGATACGGCCAATGATGCCTTAAGTCAGGCATGGTCACCGGTTTCTCACATGAACAGCGTGGTGAACAGTGATGGGCTACGGGATGCCTATAATGAGAACCTCGCTAAGCTATCTGAATATTGGACAGAGCTAGGCCAAAACAAGGGGTTATTCAATGCGTTTCAGCGTGTGGCTGAACAGTCGCAGGGGCTGGATGCCGCTCAGAAAAAAGCCTTGGAGCATAACCTGCGAGACTTTCGACTCTCCGGTATTGATCTTCCAGAGCAAGATCAGCAGCGCTTCGCTGAGATACAAAAACGCTTGTCGGAGTTGACCACGAAGTTTTCTGAAAACGTGATGGATGCGACCCAAGGCTGGGAAAAACACATTACAGATGTGGCTGAACTGGCGGGTATGCCGGAGATGTCTCTGGCGGCGGCTAAGCAGGCTGCTGAAGCAAAAGGCCTGGATGGATACTTAATCACACTGGAATTTCCATCGTACTTTCCTGTCATTACCCATTGTGATAATCGTGAGCTACGCCGCGAAGTGTATGAGGCTTATGCTACTCGTGCCTCGGATCAAGGGCCCACGGCAGGCCAGTGGGATAATACAGATGTCATGACCGAAATTTTGGCGTTACGAAAAGAGAAAGCGGCGTTGCTTGGGTTTGACTCTTATGCCCACTACTCTTTGGCGACCAAAATGGCCGAAACACCTGAGCAGGTATTACAATTCCTTTATGATCTCGCTGACAAAAGCGTTGCTGTGGCACGTCAAGAGTTTGCCGAGTTGAGTGAGTATGCTCAGCAGACATTTGGTGCTGAGTCGGTTGAAGCGTGGGATGTGAGTTATTATTCGGAAAAACTAAAGCAAGCTCGCTACGCAATCTCTCAAGAGATGCTTCGTCCCTACTTTCCTTTCCCTAAAGTGCTCTCTGGAATGTTTGATATCGCCGCACGGCTGTTTGATATCTCTATTGAAGAGGTCGCCGAGTTTGATCGCTGGCATGAAGATGCGCGCCTGTTTGCCGTTAGCCGTGATGGCAGCGTGATTGCTCGTTTTTATCTCGATCCTTATGCACGAGCGAACAAGCGTGGTGGTGCATGGATGGATGTATGTCGTACCCGCCGTCGATTGGACGATGGTTCTTTGCAGTTACCAACGGCGTATTTAGTGTGCAACTTTAACGGCCCTGTTGGGGATGATCCGGCGCTGTTAACACACAACGAAGTAACAACACTGTTCCATGAGTTTGGGCATGGTCTGCATCATATGCTGACACGTATGGAGTATGCGGATGTCAGTGGTATTAATGGTGTGGCGTGGGATGCGGTAGAGCTGCCTAGCCAGTTCATGGAGAACTGGTGTTGGGAACCTGAGGCGTTAGCGATTATCTCCGGGCATTATCAAACTGGTGAAACATTACCACAGGCACTTTTAGATAAAATGCTAGCCGCGAAGAATTTCCAATCGGCGCTCTTTATGGTGAGACAGTTAGAATTCTCCATTTTTGATTTCAAATTACATCATGAATATGAGATTGGAAAGACGGATATTCAAGCGTTGCTGGATGGCGTCCGCTCTCAGATCGCCGCCATTACGCCGCCATCGTTCAATCGCTTTCAGCACAGCTTTAGCCATATTTTTGCGGGTGGCTATGCCGCTGGTTATTACAGCTATAAGTGGGCTGAAGTCCTATCTGCGGATGCATTCTCTTTGTTTGAGGAGCGAGGTATCTTTGATAAAGCGACAGGTCATCAATTTAGAGAAACGATTCTCGAACAGGGTGGCTCAAAAGAGCCTATGGCGCTGTTTGTTGAGTTTCGTGGGCGGGAGCCGCAAGTTGATGCATTATTAAAACATTCCGGTATAAATGTTTAGAAAAATGAGGCGATTATGTCGATAGTTAAACGCTTTGTAGCGGGTGCGGTTTGCCCTCGTTGCGGCGAGATGGATACCATTCGCGTATACCGTAACGAGATTCGCGAGTACCGTGAATGTGTGAAGTGCGACTATGTAGATGGGCAGAATCTGGATGGATCGCCCGATCCAGCTGAAGAGCTGGAAACTAGGGTGACTAAAAAGCCTGAGTCGGTTTCAGCTTCTCAACCGCTGAAGTTTGTACCTAATCCGGGTTTAAAACGAAGGGATCACTAACAAGGAGGGTCTGCAATGTGCCAGCGATGCTATTGGGCGACTCACTCGTCCCTTGAAGCGGCTTACCATGATGAAGAATGGGGTATGCCGCAACAAGATGATCGTGTGCTGTTTGAGTTTTTAATACTTGAAGCCGCACAAGCAGGTCTGAGCTGGCGTACTGTCCTTGAGAAGCGTGAGGAGTATCGTCATTACTACCGTGATTTTGATCCTGAGGTGGTGGCGTTATTTGGTGATGCAGAAATACAAGTGATGCTCACAGACCCCGCGATTATTCGTAATAAACTTAAAGTCGAGTCTTCTATCGGTAATGCGCGGGTGTTTCTGCGACTCCAAAAAGAACATGGAAGTTTTGCTCGCTATGTCTGGGGTTTTGTTGATAACAAACCTATTCAAAATGCTTTAGCGGACTATCGTCAGGCTCCTGCAGAAACTGATATTTCCAAGCAGTTATCTAAGGCGCTGAAAAAAGAAGGGATGCGCTTTGTTGGCCCGACGATCTGTTATGCCTTCATGCAGGCAGTCGGCATGGTAAATGATCACGAAGTGAGCTGTTGGCGTCATGATGCCTGTAAAGCAGCAGGTGATGCATTTGTGCTGGAGGGCGTTTAGTCAGGCTTTTAATAGCCAGCGGTTTTGCCGTGTGAGCTGCCAAAATACCCAGAACCCGCTGAATCCTCTGGCGATAAACAGTGTAAGAAAAGCCATCCATAAGCCGTGATTTCCATAAGGCTGAAGTAACCACCACACCGGTAAAAATACACAAAACACAGAGAATAGCATGGTGTTTTGCATCGCTTTCACTTGTGTTGTGCCAATAAAGATGCCGTCTAGCAGGTAACTGGAAACAGCAATTAAAGGTAGAGCAATCAGCCAAGGAAGATAAGTGTTTGCTTCCACTTGTACGCTTTCGATGGAAGTTAGTAGACTAACGATCCACGTGCCTGCACCCCAAAAGAAGGCGGTAAATAGCAGAGCTGTAATGAGCGACCACAGCGCCGCCGCTAAGATAGTGCGATAAAACCCCGAAAGATCTCGCCTGCCGATACGTTTACCTGCCAGTGCTTCTGTAGCGTGGGCAAAGCCGTCCAGCCCGTTTGAAATCAGTAGCAGAAAATTGAGTAACACGGCATTAGCTGACAGGATATCGGTACCCTGTCTGGCGCCTTGGGCTGTAAAAAATGCAAGGGAAAACAAGATAGCCAAGGTGCGCACAAACAGGTATCGATTAACATGAAATAGCGCGGCGTAGTGGCGAATGTGGTAAAGGCTATCGTGTAATAATTGACCACCCATGGGTGCAAGCATTCGTCGACATAGCCATAAACCCAGTAGTAAGCTGCCATATTCAGCTATTACGGTTGCCAAGGCTACACCATCGGAAAACATACCCAGTCCATATACAGCAATAATATCCATCAGAATATTAAGAAGGTTGGTGACGGTGAGCAGGAGCAAAGGGATACGGGTGTTCTGGTTACCAACAAACCAGCCAAGCAGCGCGAAATTACAGAGTACAGCCGGTGCGCCATAGATGCGTATCTCAGCATACTGGCGTGCTGAATCTGTGACGATGGGTTCTGCGGCAATCCAGTGTAGGGCAAATGTAATAATAGGCGCTTGCAGTACGATGATACACAGGCCGATCACGGTTGCCATGATGAGTGACTGGGCGAGCAACGTTCGATTGCTGTCTGGGTTGTCAGCACCAACGGCTTGGGCAGTTAATCCTGTAGTGCCCATACGCAGAAAGCCAAACGCCCAATACAAAATAGAAAAAATCATACTGCCCACGGCCACTGCACCCAGATGATGGCTCTCGGGTAGGTGTCCAATGACCGCGGTATCGACCAGCCCTACGAGGGGGACTGTAATATTGGAGAGGATCATGGGCCAAGCAAGCCGCCACACCTCTTTGTGCTCTCGCTTTGTGGGGTATTGCATTCTAAATATGCACAGAGCGGCGTGCAGGGAATAAATAGATCAGCACAAACGTCAATAAAGCAGTAACCACCACGGAGGGGCCAGCAGGCGTATCCCAATACCAGGAGCCTGCAATGCCGCCAATTACGGCTAAGCAGCCTAAGAGCGATGCGAAAGCGGCCATCTGTTCAGGCGTCGAGGCCAGTTTTCTGGCAGCCGCCGCGGGAATGACCAGCAAAGAGGTGATGAGCAGTATGCCGACAATCTTCATGGCGACTGCAATCACTACGGCGATTAATACCATCAGGACCAGTCGGATTCGGGCAACGTTCACTCCTTCTACTTGCGCAAGCTCTTCATTAATGGTGATGGCCAGTAAGGGTTCCCAAAAAAAGCGGATAGTCAGTAATACCGCCGCACCCCCTGCCAAAATCCAGACTAAGTCGTTGGGGGGTATGGCCAGCAGGTCGCCAAATAAATACTCCATAAGGTCCAAGCGGGCATTTTCTAAAAAAGAGACGGTCACTAAACCCAGAGATAGCGTGCTGTGCGCCATAATACCCAAAAGGGTATCAGTGGCGATGACGCGCTGCTTCTGTAGTGAAACTAATACCAATGCTAAGAGAATACAGCAGACAATAACGGCTAGATTCAAATTGAGATCAAGCAAAATGCCTAGCGCAACACCCAGTAGCGCTGAGTGTGCCAAACTATCGCCAAAGTAGGCCATGCGCCGCCATACGACAAAGGCACCTAGAGGGCCTGCGACAATGGCTACGCCTAAGCCACCAATCAATGCATAGATCAGGAAATCATAACTCATCTTAGTGTTTACACTCCCCAATCTGTGGGTGGTCGGTTATTACGTCCCCGTGGGTGTCGTGGCTATGGTTGTGGTGGTGGCTGTATAGCGCAAAGCTGTTTGCCCCTTGTTGGCCAAACAGGTCGATAAAAGAGGGGTCATTACTGACATGCTCGGGGTGGCCGGAGCAACAAATATGTCGGTTCAGGCAGATCACGTGGTCTGTGGATGACATCACTAAATGTAAATCATGTGAGATCATTAAAACGCCGCAGCCCCGTTGCTTACGGATTTGGCTGATCAAATTATACAGCTCAACTTGGCCGTTGATATCAACCCCCTGTACGGGCTCGTCGAGAACTAGCAACTGAGGTTCTCGAAGCAGTGCTCTCGCTAGCATGATTCTCTGTGTCTCGCCGCCCGACAGATCATGCATGGAGTGAGTGAGTAGATGCTCCGCGCTTACCGCTTCCAGAGCGCTGATCATGGTTCCCTCATTGCGGATGCGGGCTGTTTGCAAAAAGCGTTTCACTGTTAGGGGGAATGTGCGGTCAATATGCAGTTTTTGGGGCATATAGCCGATGCTTAGATCTGGCTGTTGCCATACATTCCCTGTGGTAGGTTTTATAAGACCCAAAACGACTCGTACCAGTGTGGTCTTGCCTGCTCCATTAGGGCCAATCAATGTGGTAATACAATCTTTGTGCAGATCAAGGTTAACATTTTGTACTACATGGTTGGTGCCAAATTGAACGTTAACATCACGCAAGCGAACCAGATCGACGGGGGTGCTCATTTCTCTTCAGTGCTCTTTTGGCAATTTGGGCATAGCCCAGCTATTTCAACGATCTCGGTAGCAATTTTGAAGCCTATCTCATCAGCACGCTGGTGAATGACCGAGGATATTTCGGGCGATTCCAGCTCTACAACGCTTTGGCACTGCGTACAGATCAGAAAGCTGTTGCTGCATTGATGCTCAGGGTGGCTACAACCAATAAATGCATTCAGTGAGGCGATCCGGTGTACCAGCCCCTGTTCTTGTAAAAAATCCAACGCCCGATAAACCGTTGGGGGGGCTGAATTAAAACCGGCTTCTGCCAGCGCGGGTAAAATCTCGTAAGCTCCCAAGGGTTTATGGCTTTGCCAAATGAGTTTCAGCACGAGCTCCCGAATAGGGGTTAATCGCAATTGTCGCTCACGACAAAGAGAAGCTGCATCATCCAAGGCTTGGTGGATGCAGTGTTCATGGTCGTGTTCTGGCGTAAAAGCAATTTCTGAGTTTGTCATAGGCAAAAAAATAATATTTTGTTATATTGTAACACTGTTTTAATTGGAAGGAACATCATGAGAACGCTTGGCTTATTATTCTCTTTATTGTTAACGATGTCTGCACCTGTTTTTGCATCTGAATTTAGGGTGTTGGCAAGTATTACGCCGGTGCAACTCATCGCGTCTGAAGTGCTGGACGGTATTACGGTACCCGATAAGTTGCTCCCTCCTGGCGCGTCACCTCATCAATATAGCTTAAAGCCGTCGGATGTGCGCCGTATCCAGCAGGCAGATCTTGTACTTTGGGTTGGGCCGCAGTTGGAGCGTTTCCTCGTTAAGTCTTTGCAACAAACGGATGCAAAAGTATTAACGTTATTGGATGAAGAGCATGAGGGTGAAGTCGAAGAGTCATCCCATGAGGGGCATGACCACCATGATGGCCACGATCATGGTGGTGTTGATCCACATATTTGGTTAGAGCCTTTTTATGTCCTTGAAGTCGCATCGATGGTTCGTGATGCCGCAGCAGCGCTCAAGCCTGAATATAAAGCACAGCTTTATGCCAATTATCAACGTTTTGCCAGTCGATTAATTGGGCTGGATAAAACGCTGATGACGCGCTTTATGCCTTTGTCAGAACGAGGCTTTATTGTGTTTCATGATGCGTATGGGCGATTTGTCGATCATTACCAGCTGCTGCAATTGGATGCGATCACCATTAACCCATCAAGAAAGCCTGGTGCGAAGCACCTTGCTGAATTGCGTCAGCGAGTGATCGATAGCCAAGCGGTATGTGTTTTTAGTGAGCCTCAGTTTAGCTCTTCTGTGCTGGACGCGGTGACTGCGGGTTCTGAAGTTAAGGTTGTTGAGCTAGATCCTCTCGGGCAAGATATCGAGCCTCAAGCAGGGGCTTATACGGTTTTCTTGCAGCGTTTTGCGGATACCGTACACAGCTGTTTGGTGCCTTAAGAGGTGATGAAAAGGGCATTTTGTTTTTTCTCTGTGGTATAGAAATCGCTTCACAAAGGATAGGCAGATCATTATAATGCTGCCCACTTTCGAGCAGATGTGGTGGAATTGGTAGACACGCTAGCTTCAGGTGCTAGTGCCTTCACGGGCGTGGGAGTTCGAGTCTCCCCATCTGCACCAATCGGATCTTCTCTTTATTCTCCTCTTTTTAGATACTTCGTTTACTCATCTTGGTTTTTCCGTGCGCGTAAAAAAGCCGAGACAGGCTCGGCTACAGGGTGGGTGCATGAATAGTTATTGCATTAGTAGGGCGATTTGTACGATAGCCGGGAAAATCGCGATCACGAGTCCACCCAGTACCATTAAAATAGAAGGAACAACTCCAATAACTTCAACGCCTTGCTCTTCGTGTGCATATGACATGATGGTATCTCCGAAATAGTGTTTTGCTTTGAATATTGCAACGCTAATGCCAACTATGGCTTGATATGGCTAATGCGTTGTATTGGCAGTGGTTTTTCGTGGAGTATGACGGGTTGGTGAAAGTGCTTTATATGTGAGTGCTTATTTTGGCTGTCATTTTTGACGATATATGACATTTTTTGTTATATGGTCATTGAGATGGTTTTATACGACCAAAAAATCAAATTTTTCGTTCCAAAGTACCATATTTACTCCGTAATACCTCTCCTATGATCGTAGAAGTCTTCGGACATTCCCGAATAACAACAACTGAGGTATTCATCATGTGGACTAAGCCAGCTTATCAAGATCTGCGTATCGGCTTCGAAGTAACTATGTACTTCGCTAACCGATAAACTCAGGTGCTTTAGATTACCTAAAGCACTATAGCCGGTGCCGGGTTCATGCTCCCCGGTGCCGCGCTCACACCATAATAATAACGATTACTCTCTTCTGAGCACTGAGTCTTTTATGAAAATACAGGTTTTAGGTTCTGCCGCGGGTGGCGGTTTTCCACAATGGAACTGTAATTGCCGCAACTGCAAAGGGTTTCGAGATGGAACGCTCAATGCGAAAGCGCGTACACAATCCTCCATCGCTGTTAGTGTGAATGGTGAGGATTGGATATTATTTAATACATCCCCTGATATTCTTGCCCAGTTGGCTGCCTTTGGGCCAATGCAGCCTGCACGCCAGATTCGTGATACAGGGATTGCGGCCATTGTTTTTATGGATAGCCAGATAGATCACACTACGGGTTTGTTGATGCTTCGCGAAGGCTGTCCACATGAGGTTTGGTGCACAGATATGGTGTATCAAGATCTGACGAGTGGCTTTCCCGTCTTTAATATGTTGACCCATTGGAATGGCGGTATTAAACGGAATCGAATCTCTGTGGAGCCCGGCGAAAATAGCTTTGTCGTGCCGCAAGTGCCGGCGTTAAAGCTGACGGCAATCCCGCTACGCAGTAGTGCTCCGCCCTATTCACCCCATCGCAATGATCCTCACCCTGGGGATAATATCGGTATTCTCATAGAAGAGACTCGAACGGGTAAAACGTTATTTTATGCACCTGGATTAGGCAAGATTGATCCTCATTTGGATCCAATGATGTCAAATGCGGATTGTCTGCTGGTGGATGGCACACTCTGGTCTGAGGATGAAATGATTACCGCAGGTGTCGGCGATAAACTAGGTGTCACCATGGGGCATCTTCCCCAATCAGGTGAGGGAGGCATGATTGAGTATCTGGATACGTTGGCTAAGCCTCGCAAGATACTTATCCACATCAATAATACTAATCCCATCTTAGATGAAGACTCTGCTGAGCGCCGAGAGGTAGAAGCGCATGGTATTGAAGTCGCCTATGATGGAATGAGTATCGAGCTTTAGGTGATGCGATGAAGAGTCAAGATACACTGCTGCCAATGAGTCGTGAGGCATTTGAAGCTGCTTTGCGTGCTAAAGGTAACTTTTACCACACACAGCATCCTTATCACGTCGCCATGTATGAGGGGCGTTGTACACCAGAGCAGATTCGTGGCTGGGTGGCTAATCGTTTTTATTATCAGATCAGTATTCCGATTAAAGATGCCGCCATCATGGCAAATTGCCCTGACCGGGACGCTCGTCGCCAATGGGTGCAACGTATTCTCGATCATGACGGATATGAGGGTGCCGATGGCGGTATAGAAGCTTGGCTGCGTTTGGGTGAATCTGTCGGTCTTACCCGTGAGGAGATTTTGTCAGAAGAGCATGTGCTGCCGGGTGTTCGCTTTGCTGTTGATGCTTATGTCAATTTTGCTCGTCGAGCGACGTGGAAAGAGGCGGCGAGTTCATCATTAACTGAACTGTTTGCACCGACTATTCATCAGAACCGCCTTGATACTTGGCCCACTCATTATCCGTGGATAAAAGCAGATGGCTATCAGTACTTTAGAAATCGTTTAACCGAAGCACGCCGGGATGTTGAACACGGTCTCCAAATCACACTGGATCACTACACCACTCGAGAACAGCAGGATCGAATGTTAGAGATTCTGCAGTTTAAGCTGGATGTGCTCTGGAGCATGCTGGATTCGATGACGATGGCTTATGAATTGAAGCGTCCTCCTTACCATACTGTGACGGACCAGCGAGTTTACCATCGAGGGCTGTCGGTATGATTGCTCACGATATGGTGCCTGCGCTGGAGAAAATGTTCCGTTTTCAGTGGGAAGAAGCGCAGCAAAGCTACGTGCTTTTATATCCAGAAGGGATGGTGAAGCTTAATGGCCCTGCGGGCGAAATTCTCGCCTTAGTTGATGGGCACAGATGTGTTGCCGATATCATTTCTCACCTAGATCAGCAGTACCCGGATGCGGGCGGTGTTGAAGCCGACGTTATCGCCTTTATGGAAGATGCGCTTGTCCAGCGTTGGATTCGGAGCAGTGTATGAGTGGTAGCTGCCAACAACCGGGGTATCGGCCGCAAACCCCTTCTCATGGACAACCCCTATGGTTGTTAGCGGAACTCACGTATAAATGCCCGCTACAGTGTCCTTATTGTGCTAACCCAAAGGACTTTGCCGACTTTAGCACAGAGCTAACTACTGATGAGTGGTTGAAAGTATTTGAAGAGGGGCGAAAGCTCGGTGCGGTGCAGCTAGGCTTTTCTGGTGGTGAGCCTTTGGTCAGACAGGACTTAATCACCCTGATTAGTGAAGCACGCAAGATGGGGTACTACACAAACCTGATTACCTCTGGTGTAGGCTTAAATGAGCACAAAGTAGCCTCATTTCGTGAGGCTGGGCTGGATCATATTCAGGTGAGTTTTCAGGCCAGCGACGAAAGTGTCAATAACATGTTGGCGGGTTCAGAGAAGGCGTTTCAGCAAAAGTTAAAAATGGCCAGAGAGGTTAAAGCGCAAGGCTATCCGATGGTGCTGAACTTTGTTACTCATCGGCATAACATCGACCGGATTGATCGAATTATCGAGCTGTGTGTGGAGCTGGAGGCCGACTATGTAGAATTAGCAACCTGCCAGTATTATGGGTGGGCCTTTGAAAACCGAGAGCAGCTAATGCCTTCCCGTGCGCAACTGGAGCGGGCAGAGCGGATCACCAATGAATATCGAGAAAAGTTGGCAGCGCAAGGCCACCCTATCAAGTTGATATTCGTCACCCCTGACTATTATGAAGAGCGCCCTAAGCCGTGTATGAACGGCTGGGGACAAGTCTTTCTGACGGTGACTCCCGATGGTCAAGCGCTGCCTTGTCATAGCGCTCGAATGTTGCCCATTGAGTTTCCTAATGTGAGGCAGCACGCTTTGGATCATATTTGGAACGAATCCTTCGGTTTTAATCATTTTCGTGGCTATGACTGGATGCAAGAGCCTTGTCGTTCCTGCGATGAGAAAGAGAAAGATTTTGGTGGCTGCCGCTGTCAGGCGTATATGTTGACCGGCGATGCCCGCAATGCGGATCCTGTTTGTAGTAAGTCTGAGCACCACGGGTTGATCGTAGCTGCTCGCGAAGAGGCGGAAGTGCCTACCGATAAACCGCTTCTATTTCGCAACGAGCGTAATTCTCGTGTGTTCTGTAAAAGCTGAGACTGCTGCTGCGCCCCTCAGTGCTTTAACTGCTGTTTCGGGCATGAAAGAGTATACTCAATTGGCGGTTGGCGCTGAGGGTGATCTATATTGGGTAGAGTATCGGCCTGACCTTGGTGGGCGGAATCTGTTGGTGCGTCACCAATCGGGGTGTACTCAAACATTGACCCCAGAAGGTTTTAGTGTGGCGAGCCGGGTACATGAGTATGGTGGCTTAAGCTGGTGTTTAATCGGTGTCGACTCATGGGTATTTGTCAATCAATCTGATCAGCAGTTATACCTTCAATCCCTCAATCATTTAAGCCCTGCGCTACTGACCAACCTTATCGATGTTCGCTATGGTGCGCCGGTTCATGATCGATACCATCATCGTGTGTTGGTAGTGGAAGAGGATCATCGTGGTGATGATGTGATTAATCGCGTGGTAGCAATTAATCTGCAAAACGGTCATCGGCACGTGCTGCATGAGGGTGAAGATTTCTACAGTGCACCGGCTTTATCGGCGTCAGGTAATCGGTGCCTTTGTGTCACGTGGAATCATCCCTATCAGCCATGGATAGCAACGAAGCTATTGAGTTTGTGGTTTGATGGTGATGGTAATGTAGAACAAGCGGCCTGGCTCTTCGGTGAGCATGATGATCAATCCATTATCCACCCAAGTTTTGATTCGACCGATAGGGTTATAGCAATCTCTGACGAATCTGGATGGTGGAATTTATGCCGGTTCAATGAAGAAGAGCACACTTGGGAGCCTCTGTGGTCAGTTCAAGCGGATTGCGCGACAGCACCCTGGCAGTTGGGTGGGAAGCCTTATCATATTGTGGGTGAGGATATCTTCATTGCAAGGCTGCATCGAGGGGCAATGGCGCTTTTACGTGTACATCAGGGGGAGCCTGTACAAGCGTATGCTGCCGAGTACACGCACTTTCGTGGGTGGGGTGCGGATAGCGGTCATCTCTATATGGTTGTTGCTTCCCCAACCTGTCTTCCTAAGATCGTATCTATTGATATTGCGACAGGCGCTATTGCAGAGATCGCACCTTCTGCGCTAGCAATATCGCCTATCAGTGAACCTCAGTATTTAACCTTCCCAGTAGCAGGTGAGGAAGCATATGGCTATTTTTATCCTGCTAACATTCACGATAGCCAACCACCACCGGTTGTGTTTTTCTTGCATGGTGGGCCAACCGCCTGTAGTTATCCTGTTTTGAATCCACGTATTCAGTATTGGACGCAACAGGGTTTTGCTGTGCTGGATTTAAATTACCGAGGTAGTAGCGGTTACGGTCGAGCCTATCGTATGAAGCTCCATAAAGCGTGGGGGCAGGTGGAGGTAGACGATGCATTGGCTGCACTGGCGTATCTGGTTGAGCGGCGCTTGGTCGATCCTCATAGCGCGTTTATACGAGGTAGCAGTGCGGGCGGATTGACGGCTTTGATGGCCTTGGCTTGTGGAGATCAGTTTGCAGCCGGAGCAAGCCTTTATGGGGTAACTGACCCGCTGGTTTTAGCTAAGGGTACTCATAAGTTTGAATCCCATTATCTTAGCTGGCTTATGGGTGATTCTGAAATAGAGCGTGAAAACTATCACGCCCGGGCTCCTATCTATCATGTAGAGCGTATCAATCAGCCTGTTATCTTCTTTCAGGGTGGGCAGGATAAAGTGGTACTGCCAGAGCAGACCGAGCGCCTTGTAAAGGCACTACAGGAGAAACAGGCGGATGTAGAATGTCATATCTATGACGATGAAGCACATGGTTTTCGTGATGCGAGCAACCTTGCTGATGCTTTAGAGAAGGAGCTGAAGTTTTATTGTAAAATTATCAACCCATCTTCTTAAGATAGTTACTCACCATCTGTTTAAATGCCTTCCGGTCCTTACCTTCTATTTCCGTCATAATAGGTATATCAGCACTCATCGCATTGACGGGCCGATTGTTAATATGCAGCTCATAGTGCAGATGAGCCCCGGTTGAGCGGCCAGAGTTCCCTGAGAGCGCAATTTTTTGACCACGAGAGACGCTTTGCCCTTTGCGTACTAGCGCTTTCTTTAGATGCAGGTAACGGGTTTGGTATTTTTGCCCGTGTTTTATCTTTATATAGAGGCCAGCGTAGGCATGCTTTTTAACCTCGGTAACGACACCATCGCCTGTAGATAGCACCGGTGTGCCAATCGGTGTGGCAAAGTCAGTACCGTTGTGAGGACGAATTAAGCGGGTAACTGGGTGGCGTCGTCGTGGATTGAAGTTAGAGGTAATGCGGTATTTTTTCGCCAGAGGAAAGCGAGAGAATGCGCGCTCTAGGCCAACACCGTTTTTGTCATAGTAGCTATCGTTATAGAGAAAAGCGGTGATCTCGCGTTTTTGATTTAAAATACGAATACCTTCTACACGGGTTTCACCGGTTTCTAGGCCGTTCACCATCTGCTTGGAGCGGATAATCTGAAAGCTATCCCCCAGTCTGAATCCTTTGTTAAAGTTGATCTTCTCTTTAAGTAAAGAAGACAGCTCCATAATTTCGCCCGCATTAAGCCCTGCACGTTGAGCTGAGAGATAAAAGCTGCCTTTTACATCACCGGTTAGCGTCTCTTGCTGCCAAGTGCCGGGCAGCAATACCTCTTTATACTCAAAACCTCCGCCATCGATGCGCTGGTAAGTCACTTTATGGGCTAGATTAAACTCGATTTCTAAGCGTTCTAACTGTTGTCGATCATGGCTCATCCAGAACCTTAAGTGATGCCCTGGTCGGAGGGTATCCAAGGCCAAAATCGCTAAGTCTGTTTCCAGAATCTCATACATAGTAGATTGAGGAATGCGCACCTGATCAAAAATGTAACCGAGCGTGTCGCCTTTAGCGATAGTGTAGAAGTAATCTTCAAGTGCTAACGTTGAGTTGTCAGGAAGCTCTTCTAACAGGTCAGAGGGGGCGGTGGTCAGGTTAGGAAACGTCAGGGTCACGGGAGAGTTACGCCCGCCGCTGAAGAGGATCAAGAGTACTAAAGCGGTTAGTACTAATGATAAAACTTTGTGAAAAGAGGGTAGCCGGGACCAGAAAAGATCGGCGTACATAATAATCTGGCGCATGAGACCCGAAACCGTGTAATGCTGTATATAAGCGAAGTAAGGTAGCTGATTGTGGGCGCGATGCCAAGTTACAACGATGATTATTCTGCTATATCTGGCGAGGTGCTGGCTTTGCTTGCTTTAAAAGCGAGTCGTGTTCGCGCAAAATAGCGGTCAATACGGAGATATTAGCGGCAACTTAATGAAAAAACATTTTATTTTAGGTTATGGCAGTTTAATTAACAGTCGTAGCCGTGCGGTGACGGGCAGAACCGGAGAGGTCATTCCCGTAAAAGTAACTGGCTTCAAACGGTACTGGTCGGTAATGTCGCCAGATTTTGGCATGAGCTCAGTGGCTGTAGTTGCTCAGGAAGACGCCGCCTGTAACGGTGTTCTTGTTGAAGTGCCTGCCGAGGAGTTACCTAGCTTTGATCAACGAGAGGCGGGGTATCAGCGTGTCGAAATCCCTGCCGAGCGGATGCACACCTACTGTGGTCGTGAGTTGCCAGAAGGCCAGATCTGGATCTATCAAGCCAATAGGATTGTTAATCCTACGCCTGTGTGCCCTATTGCACTGAGCTATGCCGATGTGATTTTGGCTGGATGTTTTGAACATGGTGAGGCCTTTGCTTATGAGTTTCTTGAGCAAACCTATGGATGGCATCACCCATTGGTTAATGATCGCCAGCAGCCTCGTTATCCACGTGTTCAGCCTGAGCTTCATGAAGATATCGATAAGCTCAATACCATGGTGGCTAAGGTCGCTAAGCTAAGTACTGATGAGTTATCCCTGTCTTATCACGTGTTGATTAGCTCCTCCGTCTCGCATAGCGGATCGGATCAATAGTTTTGAGACTAAAGTAGTGCGTTAAATGGGTCGAGCGAAGCACAGACGGCGTTCCGTTATTCTTTGATAATGGTTCCATCTTCGCCATCCCTGGCAATCTGTCGGTATGTGGACTTGCTGACACTCTTCTCGCCCGTCTCTGCACGGGCTTTTTTTATGATTGGTAAGACAAGATTCATCCCAATCCGGTATGCTCACTAGCGTAACCCTAACCCTTGATATTAAATTCTAAAGAGAAATCACCATGGCAGGATCAAGCTTATTAGCCCTAATCGACGATATCGCAACGTTGTTGGACGATGTGGCTGGGATGACCAAAGTGGCTGCACGAAAAACGGCAGGTGTGCTAGGGGATGACTTAGCTCTGAATGCTGAACAAGTATCCGGGGTTAAAGCGGATCGAGAACTCCCTGTTGTGTGGGCGGTGGCTAAAGGCTCCTTAGTGAATAAAATGATACTGGTGCCAGCGGCATTGGCGATCAGCTATTTTATTCCATGGCTGATTACACCACTGCTGATGTTAGGTGGCCTGTTCCTCTGTTTTGAGGGGTTCGAAAAGCTAGCCCATAAGTATCTGCACAGCGCGGAGGAAGATGAAGTGCACCGTACCGAGTTAAAGGCCGCTGTGGATAACGCTGAAGTAGATATGGTGGCCTTTGAAAAAGATAAAATAAAGGGAGCGATTCGCACCGACTTTATTCTATCGGCAGAGATTATTGTGATCACCTTGGGCACGGTAGCCGGTGCAACCTTATTAACTCAGCTATCGGTACTGGTAGGTATCGCCTTAATTATTACCGTTGGCGTATATGGCCTTGTAGCCGGTATTGTCAAATTGGATGATGCAGGCTTGTACCTGACCCGTAAGCCGGGTGAAGGTGCATGGATAGATTTTCAGAGAGGGTTTGGGCGGCGTATTTTGATTGCAGCGCCTTGGTTAATGAAAACCCTGGCTGTTGTGGGTACTGCCGCGATGTTTATGGTCGGTGGCGGCATATTGACCCACGGTATTGAGTATTTGCATCATGCTATAGCCAGTGCTGCTCAAAGTGTTGCTGCATGGCCAGTTGTTGGCGGATTCTTAAGCGTGCTAACGCCTACGTTTCTTGATGCTGTTGTGGGAATTTTAGCAGGGGCTGTTGTGCTGATTATTATCACATTAGGCAAAAAAGTATTTTCTAAAAGCGCTACCGCTTAACGCATGAAAAAAGGACAAGGTTCCGCGAAGGGGTGCCGAACCTTGTCCTGTGGTGCGTTACCAGGTCAGTACAGCACCCAGAGCGATTGTGTCCGTTTCGCGAGTATCACTTTCCGTACGATCATATTCGGCAACCAGCTTCAGGTTGTCATTGACAGTGTGGAACCAAGCCACTGCTGTATTTTGCGCATCCAGATCGTTAGCACCCGATGCCGTACCGCCTGAATTCTCACCATAAGAGACAACCAGACGCTCACTGCCTATGGTGTAGGCGGCTTGTACCAAGTAGCCATCTACATCTGCGTTATCTGAGGTGATGAGGTTAGCAAGACCCGCTGTGCCTACACCGGTTGCATTGAACCCAGATGCAGTGACCGACAAACCGGAGAACTTAACATTCACACCATATGCGAAGCCGTTGGAGTCGATATCTCCTGAGCTTTGTGTCATACCGCTGACCCATGCCTTAACGGGCAGGTCTTCACTCAACTGTGTCTCAAACGTCAGTTCTGCCTCCAGACGAGGAGCGCTTTCTTCAGATCCGGCAGAGGATTTACTAGGGTCCATTAAGCCCACGGCTAGTTGAAAACCATTCTGCTTGGGTGTTCTATAGGTGATCTGAGCATTTGGGAATGGGTAAAGATAGCCTGTGCCGATGTTACCAAATGAGACATTGGCACCATCAACTAGGCCATCAGAACCTACCTGACCATAGCCTAATAGCAGCTCATCACCTAGGATATTGCTGCGGCCAAAAAGAGAGAAATCTTTACCGACAAGTACCTGACCCCAATCAGCGTCTACCGTACCGTAGAACTGACGAACATCGATCATTGAATCGGTCAGGTTGGTGTTGGCATCGTTTATGGAAACCCAGAAAGAGGAGCGTGCGCCGACTTTTAAGCCATCTACCTCTTTATTGAAGTTGAAGCCGATCCAGTTAGGCAGGAAGCCCATTTTTACGCGAGACTGGTTGCGATCCAGTGCGTTGTTATCATCATCGACATTACTATGAACGTAAAACGTGTTGATCAAGCCATCAGTGGTAAACTGTGTATCGTTTTGATCATATAGGGTCAAGCCTGCGGATGCCTGCGCGCTAATGCCTGCTGCGACGGCCAGTGCCAAGTATTTTAAGCGGTTCTTATTATTCATGGGATCCCCGTTGATTCTTAGTGTTTACAAGACCTCTTCATGATCGGGGTTGGGATAAGTTCCCGGAATGCCTCTTTGGCGTCAATCACTTAAAACCATGGCGTTGTTGACCCTCTATGCCAAAGCGGGGCGTCACAGGTATCTGCTACCTTGCTGCTGGTAGGTTAATCCCTGTCTTACGCCTATGGAGGGGGCTTGGGTCGTACGATTTTTGTGCGGATGCAACAGTTGGGAGCAAACCGAGTGTTAATTGAAAAAGGCGGGTAAACTCCTTATGCTCATGACAGTCTGAAGAGGCTACATGCGAACTATAAAAACAATAGCGAGTCGCTTTGATGAGCACAGAAACGTCTACTCTACGAAAATTTGTATCCCCCGAAATCATCTTTGGTGCAGGTGCCCGCCACGCTGTCGCTAACTATGCCAGTACCTTTGGTGCTCGTAAGGTGTTGATTGTATCTGATCCGGGTGTTGTTGAAGCGGGTTGGTTAACGGATGTTATTGCAAGTCTGGAATCGCAGGATATTGATTATACCTGCTTCACTGATGTATCACCCAACCCCCGTTGCGAAGAGGTAATGGCAGGTGCTGCGTTTTACCAAGAGCAAGGCTGTAATGTCATCGTTGCTGTAGGTGGTGGTAGCCCAATGGATTGCGCTAAAGGGATTGGTATTGTCAGTGCTCATGGGCGCCATATTTTGGAGTTTGAGGGGGTTGATACCATTGATGTGGCAATTCCTCCGCTTATTTTTATCCCCACTACCGCAGGGACATCGGCGGATGTCTCACAATTTGCCATTATTTCGGATCAAACCGAGAAAGTTAAAATCTCCATTGTTAGTAAAGCGGTGGTGCCGGATGTCTCTTTGATCGATCCAGAAACCACTATGACTATGGATGGTTTTTTGAGTGCCTGTACGGGTATTGATGCCCTTGTTCATGCCATCGAAGCGTTTGTTTCAACGGGCGCTGGGCCGCTAACTGACATGCACGCATTGGATGCGATTCGCCTGATCAACACAAACATAGCTCCACTGGTAGCTAACCCAAAAGATATGCAGCTGCGTGAACAAGTGATGCTTGGCTCGATGAAGGCAGGCCTTGCATTTTCTAATGCCATACTGGGTGCGGTTCATGCGATGTCTCACAGTTTGGGTGGGTTTCTTGATCTGCCCCATGGGCTATGTAATGCCATGCTGTTAGAGCATGTGATTGACTTTAACTACAGTGAAGCGACAGACCGTTTCAAGGTGGTCGCTGAGACAATGGGAATCGATACCCGCGGACTGACGACCCAACAAGTTAAGGCTAAGTTGATGGAGCATGTTATCGCACTGAAAATGGAAGTCGGGCTCACTCAGAAGCTGGCGGAGAATGGCGTAAAAGTCAGCGACATTCCGACATTATCGGAAAAAGCGCTTAAAGATCCTTGTATTCTCACCAATCCCCGCAAATCCAGTAAGCGTGATGTAGAAGTCGTTTATGAAGAAGCGCTCTGAGTCAGCCCCAACCTTTGAAGATCTTATTGGTCTGGGGAATCACTCTGCCCGCAAGAATTACTACCCTGAACTTTCCCGAAAGCTGGATGAATTAGAAGCGGAGCGAAACCGTTATAAGTGGCTGTTTGACCATGCGTTGCATGGGATCTTTCAGGCGGACCTTAATGGTCAGATTCGAGCGGCTAATCCTGCAATGGCCTCTATATGTGGTTACCGCAACGAAGCGCATTTGCAAACAGCCATCACTGATATTGGGGAACATCTGTTCGGTGACCCTCTCAGCTATTACCAATTATTGCAGCAGTTATATCAAGATGGAAAAGTGTTTCGCTACGAAACCCAGCTGCGTCAGGCTAATGGCACATTAATTTATGTGTCGATGAACGTGTTGCTGAAACGTGAATCTGATGACATCACCCTTGAGGCGTTTGTACAAGACATTACTGAACGTGTAATGGACCAAGTGCGATTAAGACAACTCAACGAAGAGCTGGAAGGTCGGGTGGAGGAGCGAACCTTCGCCCTCGCGACGGTTAATAATAAGCTATGGGATGAAATTCGTCAGCGTGAACGTGCTCAGCAGGAGATGAGACTGGCGAAAGAGCAAGCGGAAGAGGCTAACCGTAGTAAAGATAAGTATTTGGCAGCGGCTAGCCATGACTTACTACAACCGATGAATGCCGCACGTCTGCTAGTTTCTGCCTTACGTGAACGGCCAATGGCCGCAGATGATCATCATCTGGTAGAGCGCATTCATGTGGCCTTAGAAGGGGCTGAGGAGCTGCTCACAGACCTGCTGGATATCTCTAAACTGGATCAGAATGCCGTTCAGCCTGATAGAACTGCGTTTCACTTATCCCAGCTTTTGTCTGCCTTGCAAACCGAGTTTCAGCCGGTTGCAGAGCGTGCCGGTTTATCTTTTCGCGTTCGCTGCCACGATCGATTGGTGCATTCCGATGCACGACTATTGATGCGAATTTTGCGTAATTTCGTCAGTAATGCGTTTCGATATACCAATCAGGGTGGTGTGTTGGTGGGTTGCCGAGTTAAAGGTGAATCTTTAGAAATACAGGTATGGGATACCGGTGAAGGAATCCCTGATGCGCAAATTGGCTCGATCTTTGAGGCCTTTAATCAGTTGCAACAACACCGCAACGGCCAGCGTGCTGGTGTCGGTTTAGGACTGGCGATTGTAGAACGTATAGCCAGTGTGCTCGAGCATCCTGTCTCGGTGCGTTCTAAACCCGGAAAAGGTTCGGTATTCTCTATTGCCGTTCCGCTCGCCGAAGGCGCAGATAAGCCATTGCCTCGGGTGACTAAGATGGCGGCTGCGAGTCATTTTCAGGGTGAAGTGGTGCTGGTTGTGGATAATGATCCTGATATTTTGTTGAGCATGGAAACGTTGTTGGCGCAATGGGGATTGACGCCGCTGGCGGCCAAGGACACAGACGCAGCACTAAACCTGTGTGAAACCCTTACCCCCGACATTGTGTTGCTTGATTACCATCTTGATAAGGGCTTAACCGGTATCGATGTACTGGAAGCGTTACGAGATCGGTTTGAGGCTATGCCTGCCGCACTCCTCACCGCAGAGCGTGCAGATGAGAGTTTAAAGCGCTTTCGAAGCATGGGCTTGCAGGTGCTAAATAAGCCCGTTAAACCCGGCAAACTTCGCGCGCTCATTTCGCATATGTTATCGAATGAGCAACTGCGGAAGGAATTGGGTCACAAGTAGTATTTCTGCTTGCCGCTTCACTGCCTAGACTGGAAGAAGCGGCAACAGATCCAGCATAGGTACCGGTTTTATGTCACATCCAGCGATTTCTGGTTTTTCTAACCATAGCGACCCGCAACAAGCCGCCGCTGAGCTGCGGCAACAATTAAGTAGTGAATCGTTGGGATTTGTCCTGTTTTTCTGTTCAGCACAATATGATCTTGAGCAACTGGCTTCGGCCTTGAATCAATATTTTCCTGATACGACTTTGGCCGGATGTACTACTGCCGGTGAGATTACGCTGGAGGGATACGCCCAAGGCGCCATCAGTGCAATAGGCTTTAGCCGCGAGCACTTCTCTGTACATAGTGCGTTGATTGAGGCGATGGATGATTTTCCACTGACGTCGGCTCAGAGTGTTGTTGATCAACTGATCAGCAGCAGTCGAGAATCACTAAAAGGCCCCATCGTAGGCAACAGCTTTGTTGTCACCCTCTTAGATGGTTTATCCGTTCAAGAGGAACAGGTTCTGGCTACGCTTAATTCTGCGCTGGGTAATATTCCCCATTTCGGAGGCTCAGCCGGTGATGACGTAAATCTATCGAATACGCATATTTTTATTCAGGGCGCATTCCATAGCGGAGCGGCAGTGGTTTTACTCTTTAATACCGATTGCGACTTTGAGGTATTCACGACCCACCATTTAGAACCCTATAAAGAAAAGCTGGTTGTCACGGCAGCGGATCGGGATACGCGCCGTGTTTATGAGCTGAATGCAGAGCCAGCAGCGCAGGAGTACGCCCGCCTTATTGGCTTGGAGGTTGATCAGTTAAGCCCTAGTGTCTTTGCGCTGAATCCGTTAGCTGTAAAAATTGGTGAGGAATATTACGTCCGCTCCATCCAGAAAGTGAATAGCGATCTGAGCCTCACGTTTTATTGTGCGGTAGAGAATGGCATTGTTTTGACGCATATGAAGCGAGGTGATCTATTAGATAACCTGACCCAACAGCTTGACAGGATAGAGAAAAATATCGGTGAGCCTGAGTTGATCCTCGGTTGTGACTGCTTTTTACGGCGTCTTGAAGCGGAGCATTTAGGGATAGAGGCACAAGCATCAGCCCTGTTGCGCAAGCATCACGTGATCGGATTTAACACCTACGGTGAACAGCTTGAAGGGATGCATATTAATCAAACCTTTACGGGTGTTGTTATTGGAAAACCTTGCGATGAGTAGTATGGACGAATTAGCAGCGAGGGTGGCTGAGCTTGAAAAAGAGAACTATAAGCTCAGGCGAATCAACCAAGCGCTCATTGAACGGGTTGAATCCAGCAATGCTCAAGGAGCAAACCCCTATGCTGCCTTTGAGCACTCTGTTGTACTGGCAGAACAGGTTCGAGAGCGAACTGAGGCGCTTAATGAAGCACTATCCGAATTAAAAACCAGCCACCGTGCCTTAAAGAATGCCAATCGACTGGCGGATCTGGCGAATCAACGAGTCGTAGATGCAATTGAGAGCATTTCCGATGCGTTTGTGCTTTTTGATAAAGATCGGCGCATCGTTTTGTTTAATAGTAAGTTTCTATCGGTATGGGAAGGCACAGGGCAGGAGATAGCGACCGGGACGACTATTCAGGATATCCGCCGCTTAGCGGATGAGCATGGGTTGATAGCGGAAGAATACGGCGAAACCGGTGACGGCAGTAAAGTGTTCAGACTTTCTACGGGGCAGTGGGTGCAGATGAGCGAGCGCCAGACAGCCGATGGCGGCTTAGTGATTCTGTACACTGACATCAGTAAATTAAAAGCATCCGAAACAGAGCGACGCGAAGCAGAACTGGCGAAAAAGTCGCGTATGTTACAGCGTACGGTGGATAACCTTTCGCAAGGAGTCGCTCTGGTTAATGCCAGTGATCAGTTAGAAATCTGGAACGATCGTTTTTTAGCGCTCACCGGTGTCTCTCGTGCGCTAGCGGAATCTTATCCCCCTTTTAAGACGCTTAATTTACGGCACTATCATGATGGTCGTGCCAATGGCGGCCAGTCGAATAGCTCCAGTGTGATGACCCATAACGGACAAGTGATAGAAGTGAGAACTCATGCTTTGCCTGATGGCGGGTATGTGAACACTTACACCGATATAACAGAGCGTTATCAATATGCTGAAACTCTGAAAGAGAGTGAACAGTGGATTCGTTTAATAACGGACCATGTTCCAGCACTGATCGCTTATGTTGGCGAAGATCTGTGTTATCAGTTTACCAATAAAGTATACGATGAATGGTATGGCTGGGAGCGTGGTAAGCTATCGGGCCAGAGTATTAATCAGGTGCATGGTGGGACGGGTTTTAGGGAGTTGCAGCCCTACATTCAGAAAGCTCTCTCAGGCGAAAATGTCACTTTTGAGATTGCAGAATACAACGGTGCGGGTGAAGAGCGTTATATGCTCAAATCCTATGTTCCCAACAAGGACATGGAAGGCCGCACAGTTGGTTTCTTTGTGATGATTCGAGATATTACCGAGCGACGAAAAGTCGCCTTGGAGCTGGAAGAGGCTTATCAAAACCTAGAGCACCGTGTACGGGAGCGCACCGCTGAATTAACTGAAGTGAATCAACACCTGCGCTCAGAGATCACTGAGCGGACTCAAGCCGAAGCTCGTCTGCGCGAAGCAAAAAAAGATGCTGAGCAAGCTAACCTGTCTAAGACAAAATTCCTCGCAGCGGTGAGCCATGATCTGCTGCAGCCTCTGAATGCCGCACGCCTATTTACCGGCGCATTAGCAGAAAAGCCCTTAGGCGATGAAACCCGTCCCTTGGTCAGTGCTGTCTCTAATGCACTTGAGGATGTGGAGTCTCTGTTAGGCACGCTGGTGGATATATCCAAGCTTGATGCCGGTGTGGTAACCCCTGACCTCACAACCTTTCGTGTTGATGAACTGATCGCCAATATTGCCCATGAGTTCAGTCAGTTTGCTGTTCATGAAGGTTTAAGACTCTCTTATGTGCCGTCAACGGCAGTTGTTACAACAGACTCGCAATTGCTGGCACGTATTTTAAGAAACTTCCTCTCTAATGCTATTCGATATACCCGAAAGGGACAGATTTTGCTGGGATGCAGGCGCAAAGCCACCGCTCTGTCTATTGAAGTGTGGGATACCGGCGTCGGTATTCCTGCTGCCCAGCTGGAGGAGATTTTCCAAGAATTTCGACGGTTGCAGCCTCAAGAGTCAGGGCAGGATAAAGGCTTAGGGTTAGGCCTGGCCATTGTGGATAAGATTTCTGGCGTATTGGGGCATCCGATCAATGTGCGCTCTATTGAAGGTAAAGGCTCCGTGTTTTCGGTAGAAGTGCCTTATGGTGAGTTGTTACCCTACAGTGAAATTCAAGGCCCCGATTTGCTGACTCAAAGCGATGGGCTGCAAGGCGCGAGAATTTGGTTAATCGATAATGACTTAACGATTTGCCAAGGTATGCAGACCCTACTAGAGGGTTGGGGGTGTGAAATCACAACAGGGTTATCAGCTCAGGACCTCTTAAGCCGGGTTGATATGAGCAGGGCGCCTGCAGATCTGTTGATTGCGGACTATCATTTGGACAATGGAAATAATGGTGTTGATGCGGCGCAACAGGTATCAGCACAGGTGGATTATGTACTACCGGTACTGATGATTACAGCGAACTACAGCAAAGAGTTGAAACAAGAGATCCGCGAGCTGGGCTATTTACTGATGAATAAACCCGTTAAGCCGCTTAAACTAAAAACAACACTACTTCATCTGCTGCGCTAAAACGAGACGTGCTAGCGCTTTAAATACTCGCTGAAATCGATATTCCCCGCTGATAACACCGCTTGAATACGATTGTGTACATTTAGTTTGCGCAAAATGGCGGAAACATGCGCTTTTACCGTTGTTTCAGCAATGTTCAGGTTATAAGCGATCTGCTTATTTGACTCACCTTTAGACATGCGCTCTAGCACCAACAGTTGGCGCCGGGTTAACGAGGATAGCATTTCCGGAGCGATGGTCTTCTCATCTGGGCGAGGCTGGCGTCGCATGTCTGGGTTATGGGTGCGAATAATATCGGAAGGTAAGTACACATTACCCGCTAGAATTTGGCGCAACGCATCAGTCATTTGATCTCGGGGAGAGGATTTGGTAATAAAGCCAACAGCGCCATAGGTTATGGCTTGAAGCACAACCTGTTTATCTTCTTCTGCCGATACGATAACAACAGGAATGGTAGGTGACTCGTTACGCAGCGCGATTAAGCCATTGAGACCATTCATGCCGGGCATGTTAAGATCTAATAAGATAAGATCTAGGTCGTCATGTTCTTGAGTGAGTAGCATCGCACTGTCTAAGGACTCTGTTTCCAAGAGTTCACACTCTGGAAACCCCATATGAATGACGTTGATTATCGCCTCACGAAATAGCGGATGATCGTCTGCAATCAGAATTTTGTACACTCGCGTCTCCCACTCTCTTTATCATTATTGTTGTTGGGCATCCGGCCACGACTATTTTAAGGTAAAGGGTTCGGGTTTGCCCTTGACCAATACTTGATCTGCTTCTTGCCAGCCATCTGATCCGTCCCGATACCAATAGAGCTGAGTATAACCCCACTGCGCTGCCCGTTTAACCGCGTTCCAAGACATCCAGCAATCAGCTGTGCAATATATCACAACCGGGCAGTCTGGATTGTTGTCGGTTAGCCTCTCCAAATGGTGGCGAAAATAGGCTTCCCATGCAGGATCCAGTTCTCCCTGCCCGACATTAGGCGTCCATATACTGCCTGGGATATGGAGTCTTGGTTCCTTCTCAATGAATTGACCGTTTTTCCATATCAGAGGCTGAACATCCAGCAGCACCGGTTGAGGTGTTGTTTGTTGCAGCTCAAGCAGTTGTGCAGTATTGAGTGTCTCTGCCTGATCATGGCTTGGCGGGGTTGGACTTCGGTATCGGAACAGCCGGTATCCGTCAATCGAGAACAACTCACTGCTATCTTCAAATGCTTGTAACCAGTGATTGTTGGGCTCACTCTGAGCCAGTAGCGCTCCTGAAAACAGTAAGCAGAGCCAAACGGCGATCTTTTTCATCTTATTTCACCTTTTTGACATCCGTTATTACACCGCGTCAAAGTGAATGGATGAATCCTACCATGGAGCGAAAAAACCAGTACTTAAGTACTGGTTTTTGACTGTTTGATGGGGTTAATGACGGCTAGCTAAATAAACCCCAGCACCTACCATGATTGAACCGGCTGTGCGGTTAAGGTTTTGCATAGCGCTGTGGGAGCGAAACATTCGCCGAGCAGCGGAGGCCATCTGAGCAATCAGCATTAAGCCGAGCATGAGTGCCACTAACGTTAGCGCTGCGGCCAGCATGATGTCTTGTGAATTCAGAATAGTCAGATCCATAAATGTCGGTAAAAATGCGATATAAAATAGAATCACTTTTGGATTTGACGCAGAGATAAGAAAACCTTGCACAAAGCTCATCAGCCCATGCCGCGGATGTTTGTCGGTAGGTGTATCGTCTAAATTGATCGGCGAGGTCCAAAGTTTCCAACCTAAATAGCACAGATAAGCCGCCCCGGCTAAGCGGATCACGGTGAACAATTCACCCCAATGCTCAGCGATCGCGGCAAGACCAAAGCAAGCCAGTACTAAGTAGATTATGTCGCTGACGGTCATACCGAGTGCTAAGAGAAAGCACGATCGAGCACCTTCTGTCATGCCTCTGGCTAAAATAGCAAAAACCCCAGGACCTGGGGTAATTCCAAAGATAAAAATAGCAATGAAGAAGGTAATTGCGCTCTCTAAGGACATAATGATTCACACCTTCATTATTTTTGGGTGGCTTGGTCACCCCATATGGCCTTCAAGCGCTGATCGCGGCCGCAGTTCCAGCGATAGTACTTATAGCGAATGGGATTGCTTTTGTAATAGTCCTGATGATAACTCTCATTGCCTTGGATTGGATAGAAGGTAGATGCAGAAAGAATGGGGGTGACAACGGTTTGATTGGGGAACTGAGCTATTACCTGTGCTTTGGAGGCTTCGGCTAGCTGCTTCTCTTCGCTATTAGCAACAAAAATGGCACTCAAATAACTGTGGCCCTTGTCACAAAATTGCCCTTTATCATCGAACGGATCAATATTTACCCAAAAATGTGCCAACAACTCGCTATAGCTAACGATGCTTGGATCATAAGTTATCTCCACCGCTTCGTAATGGCCCTCGTGGTTGCCGTTATAGGTGGGGTTTTTTAGAGTGCCGCCGGTAAAGCCAGAAATGACATCAGTGACTCCTTCCAGCTTTTCAAAGTCAGACTCCATACACCAGAAACATCCCCCAGCAAAGACCGCCTTATCAGCAGATACCTGCGTCGTAAAAGAGGATAAGCCCATCAGTATTAAGAGTAGTGAAGTGGGTTTCATCGGTCTCTCCGGTAATTAAGCTTAAATTTGCCTGTGTTCAAAATGTATCCCTAAGTATGGCAGCCCAATGGGGTAAAGAGATCACAAAAGTATCGCAAAAAATGTTAAGACTACTGACACCATGCTGTCAGTAGCATGTATGTAAGCTGAGTACTCCATTAAACAAGAGGAGTAACAAAGATGACAGGTGTAGTCGAAGTCGTGACATTTAGATTAGCAGAAGGCTTTACAGAAATGGATGTAGCTAAAACTCACGAAGGGATTAATGCGCTCTTAGAAGCACAAGCCGGCTTTCAATATCGGTCACAAAGCCATGATGGAAAAGGTAATTGGTTTGATATCATCTATTGGGAAAATATGCAGGCCGCTCATGCGGGGTCGGCCGTGTTTATGGAGCATCCTGCAGGTAAAGCCTTATGTAAGTTAATTGATGATAATACCTGCGTCGTTCGACATATGCCGTTGTTAACATCGACGATGGCGTGTGAGGCCAGTAACCAAAGCGCATGATCAACAGCGGATAAAAACACATGAGAAAAGCGGAGCGCCTGTTCCAGATACTGACCCTTTTGCGAGGTCGTCGCACCGTGATAACGGCAAAAGACTTGGCTGAGCGTCTACAGGTATCTGAAAGAACTGTCTATCGGGATATACAGGCGTTATCGCTTTCGGGGGTTCCTATCGAAGCTGAAGCGGGAGTGGGTTATCGATTGCACGCTAGCTTTAATCTTCCCCCCATTATGTTTGATCTGGATGAGTTGGAGGCATTACTCCTGGGTGTGCGGATGGTTCAAGGTTGGAGTGATGAGTCGCTTGGTCGGGCGGCAGATAGCGCATTGAATAAGATTCGCGCCGTATTACCTGAGCGGCAGCACCATGAGCATACCTTTAGGCCAGAGTGGCTGATTGTTCCGGATTTTTATCGGGATCAAAGTGCTCCTTATAGCCGCGAACTTCGAGCAGCTATTAAGTCTCAGTCGGTTATCGAATTGAGCTATCGGCGCGAGGATAAGGCTGCCTCCGTAAGGCATATCTGGCCGTTGGGTTTGGTGTATTGGGGGCGCACATGGACACTGGTGGCTTGGTGTGAGCTTAGAGAGGCGTATCGGATGTTTCGTTTAGATCGTATCGTGGCGCTGACCATCTTGGAGCGCCACTTTACGACCTCCAGTACGTTGAGCTTACAGCATTACCTTGCATTGCAAACCAAGCGATGTGAAGAGCAAGCCTAGCATTGGTCATATGGCCGAGTGTGCTAGAATAGTGCATATTTTTTTTAGTTAAGGTAGAAAGATGGCTGATAAACCTCAACCACCTGGGGAATACGATTGTTGTGAAAGTGGATGTGATCCCTGCGTATGGGATACCTACTACGAAGACTTAAAAGAGTGGCAAGCCGCTGAAAAAGCGCGAAAAGAGCAAGAAAGCCTATCAGGCGAAGGTGCGCAACCTAAGGAATAAGCCTGAATGTTGGCTATAAATAACATCCCATGCAGTCATCGGCAGCTTTGGTACATATTCGGGGCGGTGTTTCTTTACTTGCTGTTCGTTCAGGTACTGCAGCTTATGGTGTCTGGTACAGCGGATTTAGACCAAGCTGAACAGTTGGTGTTAAGTCAGGAGTATCGCTTAGGTTATAACACCCAGCCGCCTCTCTATACCTGGTTAACGAAACTGATTTTTGCCATAACTGGGCCAAGCCTAACGGTATTGCTCGTACTCAAAGCTGTTATTTTATCGTCTATTGTCGTGACAGTGGCGCAAATAGCCCGGTTGTTTGCTTTAGCCTATTGGCAGCAGCTGATTTTGGTATGCTCCTTCCTGTTTATTCCTCAAATTAGTTGGGAATCTCAGCGTGATTTAACCCACTCTACCTTAGCGACCGCGTTGTCAGCCGCGACCCTGCTACAGGTGCTTTGGTTAAGAAAAAACTCCACATTAGCCGGTTATGGATGTTTGGGCTTATTGGTGGGGCTTGGGCTGTTAAGTAAATATAATTTTTCAGTGTTTGCTGGGGCGCTACTGCTTACAGGGTTGCTCGTAAAAGGGTATCGTGATGTTATCTTTAATCGCAGAATTGCGCTTTCCATACTCATCACGGTTATCGTGATTGCCCCTCATTATTACTGGGTTTCTCAGCACTTGGATATTGTTTTGGGCAGTATGCAAAAACTGAAAGCTGGGGAGGGGAGCTTCTTTACCGGTGCTGGGCGGGCCTATATCTCGGTATTGGCTTTTCTTAGCCCGTTATGGTTGTTTTCTTTGTTGCTGACTCGGGGTGAACGACGAGAGACTACCGGTTGTATTGAAGAGCAGCGGTTTGTCTTATGGTTGCCGGTAACGATCCTTTTGCTCGTCACTGTTTTTGTTGGCCTGACAGGTGCGCAAGAGATCAAAGATCGTTGGTTCCAGCCTATGCTCTTTTTTGTTCCGTTGTTAGTGGCGATGTTGTATAAACCGACAACAAAAGGGTTAAACCTCTACGTTGGGTTGGCCGCCTTTTTCGCAATACTGATAGGGAGCGTGCTGAGCCTTAGAGTGGTATTTGCTGAAGAGTTTGGTCGTTATACTCGCCAAAATATACCCTATGACGTGCTCAGTCAGCGCTTAGAATCGCAGGTCGATATTTCTGGGAGTATCTTTGCTGAGACCACCTTCATTGGCGGTAATATGCGTAACGCTTTTAAGGGAATTGAGGTGTTTACTCCCGATCGCATGATGGCTGATAACACGGTAGCGGGTTCAGCCGTTGTACTGTGTGAAACTCAGGATTGTAGCCGTGATGGTTTTGCCTCTTGGCTGCTAACTAAATATGGTATCAATATTCAGGAGCTGCGTTTCGAGATGGTGGAAGCGCCGTATTATTTCTCAGCTACAAGGTCGCATACGCTCTATTGGAGCCAGATTAATCTGCCCTAAATGAGATGGTTATCCCGGCTTTTTGCCGGTTGAAGCGGCGCGTTGGGGGTTAAAGCCCCGAATAGCGAGTGCAGAGAACACCAGCGTTGACACGCCCGTGATGGCAAGAGCTGTGCCGTCGAGCTTCATGTAGAGCGCATGGCGAACCAGCTCGACGGCGTAGGTGAAGGGGTTAACGGAACAGATCCAGAACAACCACTCACTGGCTTCCTGCATTTTCCAAAGGGGATAGAGTGCAGAAGAGAGAAAAAACATAGGGAAGATCACAAAATTCATCACCCCAGCAAAGTTTTCCAGTTGTTTAATCCATGAAGAGATAAACAAGCCAATCGCCCCTAGCATCAAAGCGACTAAAATAAGCGCGGGCAGAACCGTTAAATAACCAAGCAAAGGTGGCTCAACATCTACCAGTAAGGCGATGAGTAAAAACGCATATACTTGTAGTAGCGATACCAACGCCGTTGCAATCAGCTTACTGATAAGTAGAAACCAGCGAGGCAGTGGACTCATCAACAAAACACGCATACTCCCCATCTCTCGGTCATAGACCATCGACAATGAGCTTTGCATACCGTTGAACAGCAAAATCATACAACACAGCCCAGGTACGATATAAACCTCGTAGGTGATATAAGTATCGTAGGGTGCGATGATGGCGATGCCCAGTGCGGCTCTAAAACCTGCGGCAAATACAATCAGCCATAATAGAGGGCGAATCAGTGCACTAAGAAAACGAGTACGTTGCTGGATGAAGCGCAAATATTCGCGTACCAAAATACCGCTGAAGCATTGCCAGTAATGGCGTGTAGATAGTTTCATCAGTAGCGGGCCTCGGTGCAGGTCAGAGTATCGAAGGCCTTTGAAAGAGAATCCTGCTGGGATAATTCGCATAGGCTAAGGCCTGTAGCAGACGATAGCAGACGACCTTGGTGAAGTAATAAAACGCGATCTTCCAGTGTGATCTCTTCTATCAAGTGTGTGGCCCAAAGGACAGTCAGTTGCGTTTCATGGCATAGCTGACGTATATGCTGATTGAGTGCGCTTCGGCTTTGAGGGTCAAGCCCTGTGGTGGGCTCATCCAAGAGTAAAACCTCTGGCTGGTGCAACAGCGCCCGAGCAATCTCGACCCGACGGCGGTGGCCACCATTCAGAGCGCGGACTTTTTCATCAGCTCTGGCGAGCATTTGCAGCCGTTCTAATTCCTGTTGTATGCGCCCTTTGGCAGCTTTTCCTGAGAGTCCATGCAGGGCGGCATGATAAGACAGGTTTTGTTGAACCGTGAGATCCAAATCCAGTGTGCTCTGTTGGAACACGACTCCCAATTTTTGCATCACGGCAGTAGGATGCTGATTGAGAGCGAGTTCTCGCAGAAAAATTTCGCCTGATTGTTGAGCGTAGAGTCGAGTCAGTAAGGCAAATAACGTACTTTTACCGGCTCCATTAGGGCCTAGCAAGGCTGCAAACTGTCCTGTTTCTAAAGCGAAGCTGACATCGTTTAGCGCCGCTTTTTTTCCATAATGAAAACTAACCTGCTCGACCCGAATACTCATTAGGATTTCACCACGATACCCCAAGGATAACGGCCTACTTTAATCGATTTAATTGCCTTCATTTTAGCGACATCGATAACCGTTACATCACCGCTGATACCGTTTGTGGTGAGCAGGAGTGATTGGTCACTGTTAAATGCCATATGCCAAACACGGCGGCCTACCAAAATATAGTCGAGCACTTCATACGTTTTTGTATCGACAACGGCAACATGATTGGCCGGACCGAGTGCGACAAAGGCGTATTTGCCATCGTCTGACAGCTTAACGCCTACCGGCTGTACTTTATCTGGGTGAACCCCTTTGATCTGGAAATTGATTTTGTGAAGGATGGTACGGCTCTCAACATCGATCACAGAGACCGTCCCGCCAATCTCTGAGCTGGCCCAAAGGATTGAGTCGTCTTTGCTGAATTCAACATGGCGCGGGCGTTGGTCAACCAGCGTATTGTCGTAAAGCTGCATGGTTGTGGTGTCGATCCAATGCACCATGTTGGTGGTTTCACTGGTATTAACGGCAATTTTACCGTTATAACTGACCGCCATCCCCTCTGGTTCTACTCCCACATCGATCTGTGCCAGAACCTCATTGGTTTCGGTATCGACAACGGTTGCTAAAGCATCATCTTCGTTGGCGATATACAGGTGTCTGTCATTGGGGTGCAGGGCGAATTGCTCAGGGTCTTCACCCGAGGGTAACTCTTTGACAATGGTATGTGTTGCCAAGTCCATAACCTGAACCGTATCGGAGTCAGAAGCGCAGATGTACAGCTTGCTCTGATCCTTAGAAAGAATAATCCCGCGAGGGCGTTCCCCCACGGATAGGGTATGGGTCACCTCAAAAGTTTTTAGGTCGATAACAGACAGCGTGTCATCTTTTTCGTTTGAAACATAAGCAACCTCGGCATGTAATAGCGTCGGTAGAAGACAGAGTGTTGCAGATGAGATAAGTCGACGTACTTTCATGATCCATTGCCTTTTTTCATAGAGGTGAAGAGAGGTTGTAAATTGCAGCGGCTTTCTGGTTGGTCATATCCCAAGGTATCCAGTTCGGATACTGGGTGTAAAAACCCTTCTTGAGGTGATTGGGAAACCAAAGAGCGCGGATGTATGAGTGGAATTGTTTGGCGTAGCTGGCCGTTCCATTCACGGTATGTCAATTTACGACCTTTAAAACCGGCTAATTCAAACTTATCAGACATGAGGTAAGCTTTGAGGGTGTTTACATCGTTACTGTTGGTGCGCGTTACCGCTTCTGCCACAGAGCGGACGGCTGCCCAGGCGGCGTAATCTTCGTTATTCATCCACCGATCTGAGCTTTTTTCAAAGCGGCTCTGTAGCTGAGCGGCGCCCCATTGCTCTACAACGCGATGCCATGTGACGGGTGTTAAGCCTTGAGTACCAACGACCGGTCGAGGTAGCCAAGTGTTGTAGAGAACATACTCGCCAAAGTCGCCACGCTCATCGGCAACCACTACGACATCGTAATCTTTTCCTTGGGTGAATAGCGGCATCTCTTTTTGTGCTGTTCTGCGAAGATCGGTATCAAAACTCCACTGCTTTTCATCAACGAGTTTGTGCCCAAAGCGCTTGGCAGCGCGCTTTAATGCAGCGGAGTAGGCTTTGTCATCCTCGGTTGCGCCAGTGATCAGTAGCCACTTAGTTAACCGTTTGCTTTTAAGCCACTGGCCTAGTGCATCGGTGAGCATTGCGCGGCTAGGCATACTGTGCAATGTATTGTTGAGGCATATATCGGTGCGCAACGCGTCGTCTTTGGCTGCACTGTTAAAAATCAAAACATCCTCACCTAGCAATGAGGAAAGTTGTTGTAAGGCAGTACTTGGCATGTCTGCCACAAACACGCGAATGCCGTCAGCGTAGAGCTGCTGAGCTTGGGCCGCTAATGACTCCCACTGATCGCTTTCGGTGATAGAGAGCGTGTAGTGGTGTTTCAGAAATCGACCAGTAGTATTGCTATCCGCTATGCCGAGTTCAGCACCACGCAATCCCGCATCTTTCGGCTCAGGAAGAATATTGGAGAGAACCGGGCCTTTATCCTGCTGCAGCTTAATAAAAGCTACCTTCATCTCCAGCGGCGCAGCATAGATGGGTAGGCTAAGTAGGCTAAGGAGCAGAGCTCCTGCTAAGTGACGTGGTTTCATAGGTATACATTTTTATTATGTTGAGTTGTTCAGCTTAAGGTCTTCTGCTGATGTGCGGAATATGAAGAAAGTACGAATCAATTAGTTCTGAAGTAGTATGTTTGTGTGCCCTGTTGGTTATGCATGATTGATGGACTGTAAATTTCAAATCAGGAGAACATCATGCGTGCTATGCGTCATTTCACGGCTGCCACTTTATTAATGGGTGCAACCCTTGCGGCGTCAATGCCTGTTTTGGCCGAGGGAGATTTAACCCGTCGACCAGAAAAATTACCTGATCTGGTACTTGGCACAGAAGACAATCGCTACTTGCTCTCGCAAAAACAGTATGAACTAGAAACCGGTAAATCTTACAAGCTCAAGATTATCTCCAGTGGGCAAACGGAGTACGCTTTTAAAGCCCCTGAGTTTTTCACCTCCATCTTTTTAAGAAAAGTTGAGGCAGGAGATATGGAAATCAAAGCGGTGACGCTCACTGAGCTAGAGTTTGAGCAAGAGGGTGAGGCCGAGATCTACTTCGTACCGATTAAACCAGGTGCATTTGAGTTTTATGCCGAAGGCTTGGAGGAAAAAGGTATGGAAGGCATATTTAACGTCCGTTGATGCTGACTGATTATTCATGAGTGCAGTACTGCGACTCAACCTGTTGATTACGGCGGTATTCAGTGTTGCTCTGGTGTGGAGCGTTCAAAACCTGATTCTACAAGCGAGTAAAGATATTGAGCGTGAAGTGGTGGCGGGGCTCAGTTTCACTCATAAGGTGTTGGCTGTTGCTGCGGAAGAGCCGAGTTTGCTGTCGCCTTTCCTTAATGGGTATACCCGACATGTGAATATCACTCTGCTTCCTCCTGGGCAGCTAGAGGCTCCTAAGGTGGCATCCTATACAGATGAGCAAGTGCCTAGCTGGTTTCTATCGCGTATTCCGGGTATTGAACAGTTCTCGGATCGTCGTTTGCTGCGTTTTCTGCCTGATGGACGGGCGCTGCTGGTGGAGGCGGATCCTAGCGATGAAGTTGCCGAGGTTTGGGAGTCAGTGCAACAAACCGTCAGTCTGTTTATTCTAGCGGCTCTGCTCACTAATGTGGCGGTTTGGCTAGGTGTTCGCCAAGGTGTAAAGCCTTTAGGTCAACTGCTGGCTGGTTTGTCTTCAATCCGTGAAGGTAGGCTGGAAGCCCGCCTGCCCACCTTTTCCCTTCCCGAGCTTAATCAGCTGGCAGGGGACTTTAATAATATGGCTGAGCAACTGCAAAGAGAGCAGCAAGACAACCGTGCGCTGACACGTCAATTGATGCGATTACAAGAAGCGGAGCGGTCTCATTTGGCCCGAGAGTTACACGATGATCTCGGACAGTATGTTGCGGGGATTCAGGCGCAGGCTTATCTAATTACCCACACGTCCAGCCCGGAGCGCCAAACTCAAGCGGCCCATGCCATTGTCAAACACTGTCAAACGATGCAGCAGAGCTTTCGTTGCTTGATACAGGCGCTACACCCCGTTGTGTTGGATCAGATGGCGCTGTCCGATGCGTTATTGGAACTCACCCAACAGTGGCAGCAACAGCACGGTGTGACGTGCCATTGTGACATGAGCTATATGCCGGCATTGGAGGATGAATATAACAGCCACATTTATCGCTTCGTGCAGGAGTCACTTAATAATGTGGCTAAACATGCAAAGGCGACTGAAGTCTTTGTGGTGGTGGGCTGCCATGCGGGGCAGTTAAAGATCTGTGTCGTAGATAATGGAATTGGATGTCATGTCACTGATACCAAAGGGTTTGGAATGCGCTCTATGCAAGAGCGTGCTCATATGATGGGAGGGGAGCTGACGGTGGTATCTCAACCGAATAAAGGGCTATCGCTCAGCCTGAATGTGCCATTAAAGGAGGCTACATGAAAATTCTAATTACTGATGATCATGCCGTGGTGCGTCAGGGTTATACAGCCCTGCTAGCAGCGATGTTACCTGAGTGTGAAATAATAGAAGCCAATAGCGGGGAACAGGCACTTAGCCTATTCAATGAGTACGCTCCTGAGCTGATTATAATGGATATTAATCTCCCCGGAATTAGCGGTATAGAAACGGCCCGTCGTATTCGGCTTAAAACGACACGGGCTCGTGTTCTGTTTTTCAGTATGTATATGGAAACACCGCTGGTAAAGCAGGCGCTAGAGTCTGGCAGTGGTTACATTACCAAAAGTTGCTCCCCCGATGTGCTATTGGAGGCGGTTAATCGAGTGATGCAGGGCCATCTTTACGTTGAACATGAGTTGGCGATTAAGTTGGCATTAAATCGCCCAGAGCAAACTGATCAGCGTTTGCGGGAAATGACTCAGCGAGAGCTGGAAGTGTTTGTGATGTTGGCCCGGGGTATGAGTAGCAAACAAGTGGCAGATAGCTTATGTATCAGCCATAAGACTGTATCTAACTATACGGCAAACTTAAAAAGTAAGTTGCGTGTTTCTTCTACGGCAGAGCTAGTCCACTTGGCTATTGAGACGGGCATTATCAAATTAGGAAGTATGAGCCACTCCTGAACAGGTAGGGCTCATATCAACTCAATACTTCTGCCAGTCGGTAGGGCAGTCTTGACACCCCTCCATCCAAGCATCTTGAAATGTTGCGTAATGTATACGGCTTTCCGTCATGTTGGCATTTTCCAGATTGCTATTGTTAAGTTTTGCTTCCTGCAGGTTTGCACTATGCAGGTTTGCGTGTGTGAGATCGGCTTTGCTCAGCCAGACCATTTCCAGATTACTTGCATACAGGTTAGCGTTGACTAAACGCGCTTTGCTTAATCGTGCGAACTCCAGATTGGCACCGATTAGACTAGCATTTTCAAAGTTTGCGCCCTGTGCAAATAAGGCCCAAGCTCGCACAGCATCGAGCTTTGCCTCCTGAAGCTTTGCTCCTCGCATATCGGCATGCTCGATATTTGCTCGGGTCAAGTTAGCGCCTTGCAATAAGGCACCGCGTAAATTTGCATTGTTGAGTTTGGCGTGTTGTAGATTGGCACCGCGTAGATCGGCGCCCTCAAGATTAGCCTGAGAAAGGTCTACATGCATCAATTGGGCGTGGCGTAAATCTGCTTTTGGGCATTGTGTGGCCGCAACTAAGATACAGCCATTGTGTGTGCGAGGTTGATCATCAAGAAAAGGGGGGCTAGCTAATAGGGCGGTGCTATAGCATAGTGAGGTGGCTAGTAATATGTGCTTCATGATGCGCTCCGACAGAAGCACCTGCCCGCAAAGGCAGGTGCTGCAGATTTACTTTTTAGCGACTGTTTTAGCCCATTCGGGTAGTTTAAATACCCAGAAAGAGCCGCCTTGCGACACCGATTTGGTCAGAACAGCCATATCACCACCCCACAGCGGCACTGCTCCACCATAGCCAGACGCTACGCCAATATACTGCTCGCCATCCATCTCCCATGTGATAGGTGATGAGATAATGCCGGAGCCAGTTTGGAACTTCCAAAGCTCTTTGCCGGTTTTAGCATCGAAAGCCTTGAAATAGCCGTCACCTGTACCGGTAAAGACCAGATTGCCTTTGGTGGCTAAAACACCAGCCCACAGAGGGAGCGCTTCTTTGTGTTCCCAGCTCACCTTACCGGTCAGAGGGTCCATAGCGCGAAGAATGCCAACATGGTCGTCATACATCTTTTTGATACGGAAGCCTTGGCCTAGATAAGCTGAACCTTTCTGATAAGTCACCTCTTCTGTCCAGTAGTCCTCTTTCCAGTGGTTGCCAGGAACATAGAAAAGGCCAGTGTCTTGGCTGTAGGCCATAGGATTCCAGTTTTTACCCCCTAAGAATGGCGGAGATACTTCAATGGCTTTACCCTGCTTCTGTCCCGGCTCTGGCTTGGGCGGACGTTGACCTTCTACTTCTACTGGGCGCCCGGTTTTCGGGTCGATATGGGTAGCCCAAGTAATATTGTCGACAAATGGGAAGGCACGAATAAAATCGCCATTTTCCCGATTAACGACATAGAAGAACCCGTTGCGGTCGGCATGAGCTGTAGCCTTGATGGTTTTACCGCCATCTTTGTACTCAAATAGCACCAACTCGTTGTTGCCGGAGAAGTCCCAAGCATCGTTCGGGGTATGCTGATAGAACCACTTTACTTCGCCTGTCGTTGGATCGACTGCGACTTGGCCGGATGTGTAGAGGTTGTCATAATCTAATGGGTTGCCACCCTCCGAGGTCCGTTTCCACGTATTCCATGGTGCTGGGTTGCCTGCTCCGACGATAATGGTATTGGTTTCAGCATCAAAGCTGGCGCTTTGCCATGGTGCTCCACCGCCATGATGCCAAGCTTCTACTAGATTTCCATCACTATCGCGGGGCCAGCTTGGGGCATTGGGGTCTCCGGTAGGTGTGCTTTCTTTACCATTTAGGCGGCCCATATGGCCTTCCACAAATGGGCGCATCCACACCTCTTCACCCGTATCGGGATCGCGGGCAAACAGCTTACCTACAACGCCAAACTCATCCCCGGAAGAGCCATGAACTAATAAGACTTTTCCTGTTTTCTGATCTTTGATCAATGTGGGCGCCCCTGTCATGGTGTAGCCCGCTTTATGGTCGCCAAACTTCTTTTTCCAGACGACTTTGCCGGTATCTTTATTCAGGGCAACAATGGCAGCATCCAGTGTGCCAAAGTAGATTTTATCACCAAAAATAGCGGCGCCACGGTTAACTACATCGCAGCAGGGGCGAATGTCCTCTGGTAGTCGATGAGCATAAGACCACAGCTTCTTGCCGGTTCGTGCATCAACGGCAAAAACACGGGAGTAGGAGCCGGTGACATAGATTACCCCTTCATGCACCAGCGCTTGGGTTTCTTGCCCACGCTGCTTCTCATCGCCAAAAGAAAAGGACCATGCGGGTGTCAGCATGTGTACATTCTCGGCATTAATCTCAGTCATGGGGCTGTAACGTTGGGCTTTGGGGCCGATGCCATAACCTAAAACATCCTTAGGCGTATTTGCATCATTGGCGATATCTTCCCAACTGACGGGATTGCTTGCATAAGCGCTAGTAGCCAGTAACGTACTGCTACCTAAGAGAATAAGCCCCGCAAGAGGACGGCGGGCAAAGCGTGTTATTTTTTTCATGTTAGGACCTCTATTGATTGCTGAGCAGGAGTCATCGCTCAGGAGGCTTAGATTTTTGCGTGTTCGGCTATCGCGCCGCTATGGATATAATCCTTGCAACAGTCAGCCGAATTCCCGATTGAATGTGTATTTTTCCCGGAGGGCGTAAGATTTTTTCCGGGAAGTCGTAAAAGCCTCCTCCCTAAGTAGGAACGCGTTAAACTGTTGAGCACTTCGCTGCGTATGAGCTTTACTTACTCTGGTTTATTAGAGGTATTACAATGGCGTTTTTGGAGCATGAGATTTCTCGGATAGTCGAGATGGCTTGGGAGGATAGAACACCCTTTGAAGCAATAAAGAAGCAGTTCGACTTGGGAGAACCCGACGTGATCCGCTTGATGCGTCGAACGTTAAAACCTAGCAGCTTTAAGCTATGGCGAAGTCGAGTAGGAGGGCGTAACACTAAACACCGTAAGCTAAGGTCGCCCAGTGTGGCGAGGGGCTACTGCCCAACCCAATATAAACACCGCTAGCCCCCCTGCATGTTAAAAATAAAAAGGAGTTAGGTGTGAATCAAATCAACCCTAAAAAATTACACCAAAGTAAATGGACAGCGATAAGACCTATCAATAAAGAGAAACACTTTATCGTGACTGAAGTGGAATGGGATGAAAACGGCAGTGTTCTCCACTGCCTTTTGGAAGCGGTGATCTCCCATCGTTCAGTGTCTATAGATTGGCATGACCTGAAAAATAGCGACAACTGGCTTATTGGGTGGAAATGATACTCCTATGCACGCAATAACTTGGATGTCTGGCTCGCTGCTCTCATTTTGTTTAATGGCGATTGGTGCCAGAGAGCTAGCGGGAGATATTCCTGTTTTTCAAACCTTATTTGTACGTAGTGCTGTAGGCTTATTATGCGTTGTAGCCATTTTATACGTAACAAAGCAGGCGGCATTGATTAAAACCAAGGCGCTTGGGCTACATGTTTTTCGCAATAGCTTCCACCTTTCTGGGCAGTATGGTTGGTTCTTAGGTATTGGGTTACTGCCGCTGGCAGAAGTGTTTGCACTGGAGTTTACAGTACCCATTTGGACGGCCATCTTTGCATCAATCGCATTAAAAGAAACACTGACGCGGCGCAAATTAATCGCGATTGCGTGTGGGTTACTAGGTGTACTCGTGATTGTTCAACCGGGCGTTGCCATTGTGAATGTGGCATCATTGATCGTGCTCGGAGCAGCGATATGCTATGCCATTGCTCATACTTCAACCAAAGCGCTGTCGGCTACCGAGAAGCCTATCGTGATTTTGTTCTATATGTGCTTGGTACAATTACCGGTCGCATTGGCTTTGTCGCTTTCGGCATGGGTTTGGCCGGTTGGGGTTCAGTGGGTTTGGCTAGTATCCATCGCGCTATCTGCATTATCAGCACATTATTGTATGGTAAAAGCGATGCACTATGCAGAGATTACCATTATCGTCACGATGGACTTCTTACGATTACCCCTAATAGCGATGCTTGGTATGTTGCTTTATCAAGAGCACTTTGAATTTGCTATTATGCTGGGCGGCGCACTGATGCTGTTGGGCAATCTGGTGAATGCATGGGGTGCGCCCGCATCAACTCGCGAGCAAGCTGGCACCCGCGAAGCGCTCAAACCCCGTAGATAGCTAAAAGGTAGGTATTTTGAATCGTCGTAAAAAAGGTAATCAGATCCTAAAAGCCCGTGCTAAAAAAGCTAAGGCGAAACTAGCACCCAAAAGTAAGCCTAAATATATCTGCAAAGCGGATCGAGCCCTGTTAGCAGCGGCTGAGCCAAGCCAGATGGATGAGCATGGTGCGGTAGCCGAGGCTATTGAGTAGAAATTTCATATAGCGAAAAAGAGTTAAAAAAAGTTTTCTTATTTCAGTTTCGTTTCAGTTTTGGGTTTTAAAGTACACCCATCAACACAACGAATTAAGGAATACAGATCATGAAAACTTTACTGAACGCAACTTTGATCACTACCGCTCTTTTCGCATCACAAGCTTTTGCTAACCCACTTAATGATTTGGGTGCGCAGGCAAGTGAAACCAACCTAGCGCAAGGTGCAGCTCACACGCAAAACTATACACCTGCCAGCAACCCGCTATCTGATTTAGGTAACTCGGTTGAAGCACATCTAGCGGATGGCCAAACGATTACCGCAAGCAGCGCATCCAGCGCAGTTGTTTTTGCACTAGAGCCAACCAACTCAAAAGAAGCGTTGCTGTAACGCTTCTTCCGCTCCACGAGCCGGGAGGCCCCAGCCTCCCGTAAGCTACCCCTTACGCCTCTTTACACAATTCTAAAATCTATCAAAGCTGCCCTTTTAAGCCTATTTGCTCTCAATGTTTTTGGTATTTCCCTCTCAATAATACAAAGTGACGTATAATGGCCCCGATCTTATTGTGTGGCCTAAGGAGAGCGGGTTAATAATGGAAATGCTAAGGGAGTTTATAGCGACCCTTATTTTTATTGTAGGTGTTACGCTTGTTGTCTCACTCATAGGTGCATTTGACTGGGGAGATTTTATTGCGGCGATAGGTTGCTTCGTGGCAGCTTATTTTATCTGGCCAAGTAAAAGGCATGGCTATAGAGAACAAGATAATCGTTTTCTCGATATGCTGGAAATTATCATAGAGTTACCAATAGATATATTAGTATGGATAGTTCGCTTTGTGGTACGGATATTCCGTAGTAATGACGGCGGAATAGATATTGACCTGTGATACATTTAGACGCCGATAATAACCCGATTCATGCTCCGTCGTTATATATAATAAAAAATAGTAAAAAGTTTTTCTTATTTCAGTTTCGTTTCAGTTTTGGGTTTTAAAGTACACCCATCAACACAACGAATTAAGGAATACAGATCATGAAAACTTTACTGAACGCAACTTTGATCACTACCGCTCTTTTCGCATCACAAGCCTTCGCTAACCCACTGAACGATGTAGGTACACATGCGACCGAATCCAACCTAGCGCAAGGTGCTACTCACTCGCAAAACTACACACCTGCCAGCAACCCATTAGCTGATTTAGGTAACTCGGTTGAAGCGCACTTGGCGGATGGCCAAACGATTATTGCAAGCAGTGAATCCAGCCCAACGGTCTTCGCACTAGAGCCAACTAACTCAAAAGAAGCGTTGCTGTAACGCTCCTTCTACCCCAACAGCCGGGAGGTGCCAGCCTCCCGTAAGGCTAAACTCCCCGCTCGAGTCTTCTTGTTTTCTGTTTTTATATCCAGTATTTTTCCGTGTATGTAGCATTATCCTGCACTTATTTGCAAACTAACCATGTATTATGTCCACCTATTGGTGAAAAACGGTTTGCATAAAAATGAAAAGTGAGCTAAATCAGTAAGTTATTATTTAGGACGAAGTGTTTGAGGTGCCAATAGGTGGCCCCAATAGATGGAATCCGTATACTAAACTGTTATAAGGCAACCAAGATCCAGCTATGGGATTAATAGAAGCAATACTATTAGGCATCCAGTTTAAGAGGCTACAAAAGCCTTTGGTGTTCTTTTCTATGCTTATTGGTCTCGTAGCATTTGGCATTTTCGGTGTGGGCATGCTCGGGGCTTTAGTGACAGAGCTTGCGTCTACGGACAAAGAGTTCACCGTCCAGTTGGTCGGTGCCAGTTTTGGCCTGCTTGTAATATCAGGCATGTTTTTTGGGCTAGCGTGGGTATGTGGCTACTTTATAAAAAGGTGCTTCGAGTAATGCCTTATAACAAGCCGCTCAAATTCGTTCCGGCCACAAAAAGAGTGGCCTCCACCGGACTCGCTAACGCTCGCCGTTTAGCGGAGCGTTAGCTGACTCTTATGCGGAAGAATCATGGCTGAAGAAAAACAATCGATGTCTCGTCGAATAATCTATTCTGGCTGGGATTTTCAGCAGGCGTTAAGCGCACTTACATTCTTACTAGAAGAATGTGATTTCGATGAGAAATACAATAGAATTCAGTTGCAAAAATTTCGGTGTTATGAAACCAATCTAGTAGTATCGTTTGCTCGGCCTTTCAAGGTGGGCCGAGGAAGGGAGATGCTCAACCTCAAAGAAGTGGGCTTCGAATTTACCGAACTGGAGAACAAACTAAAGGAAAAAATTATTCACTTACGGGATAAAGTGGTTAGCCATTCTGATGAGGAGGCTATGGTATTCAAAGTTTCTTCATTCAAGCCCTTCGAGGACAAGGAAATAAGAATGCCTGTTGAAGAATTTTCCGAAACTTTACATTTCTCTGAAGAAGAATACATTGAAATACAGAAATTACTTCGCCGCATAACACGCGTAATTGCCGAGTATAAGTTTGATTATGCTCAAAACAACCCAGACGGTTTTAGCGAACTCAAGGTAAGTACACCTAACAATTCAAGCAAGAAGGACGCCGCAAGCGGCGTCTCTTCTTGAGGCGTTAGCTGTATCCCCATGAAAGAGATTACGAAAGTACAATTACGCAATGAACTCCTTAATCTGGATGGTAGTAATGGTTGGGGTGTGGATTTCAAACCGGACGTATGCATTCATAGAAAGAAGTTAGTAGCTGAAATAGTATCTCTGGTCGAAGAGTATGGGGCTTACCCTGTCGACCAAACGTTGGATTCAGATTACGACTCTATCATTGTCAAGAATCCAGATGGCAGCTTTACGTTTGGAATCAGGCGTGAAGTCAGCATGCTGAATTACCAAAAATTCGAAGAGTCTGGTGAACCACTATTAAGCTATGCAGCCCAGCTCTCTAAATACTTTTTCAACAAGCATTTAAATAAAATTAAGGTTCTGTGGTGAAACCACAGCTTACAAGTAAGGCATAGGGCGCGTACTGCGTCGCTGCTTTGGACGTTCAATTTTTAAAGGAATACTATGCCATACCCAATTGAAAGGAAGCTTGTTATAGCGGTATCGTCAAGTGCTTTATTTGACTTGTCTGAGTCTCATGCGGTTTTTATTGAGCAAGGACCGAAAGCTTATAAGCAGTTTCAAGAAGAGAATCTGAATAAGGTTCTCGAAAAAGGCGTTGCTTTTCCTTTTATTAAGAGATTTTTGAAAATTAACCAGCGCTTTCCTGAAAAGTTACCTGTCGAAGTAGTGTTGTTGTCAAGAAACTCCGCAGCTACAGGTAAAAGAGTTTTTAGGTCAATCAAACATTACGATCTGGATATTTCCCGAGCCGCATTTATGGAAGGAAAGTCGCCATTTGAGTATATCCCGGCATTTAACGCATCATTATTTCTATCTGCAAACGAGGAGGATGTGCAAAATGCAATTGACGCGGGGTATCCTGGGGGCTTGGTTTTGCCTAGCAAAATTATTAGTGATGATGAAAGTGACGATTTAAGAATTGCATTCGACTTTGATGGTGTTATTGCTGATGACGAAGCAGAGGCAGTATTTAAGGGGGGAGATCTTCCAGAATTTTACGCCTATGAGGTGGCAAATTCTGAAATACCTCATAAACCTGGGCCATTGGCAGATCTATTCAAAAAGCTTGCTTTCCTGCAAAAGCTTGAAGACCGCGAAATAGAAAAAGATCGGGATTATAAGCGGGTTCTAACTACCGCAATCGTTACGGCTAGAAATGCACCGGCTCATGAGCGTGTTATCACAACCCTTGAGGACTGGGGAGTAAGCGCAAATGAGATGTTTTTTCTCGGCGGCATGGAAAAAAGTAGGATATTGTCAAAGCTGAAGCCGCATATGTTCTTTGATGACCAGAGAAGTCATTTGGAATCAAAAGCTGGTGATATTCCAATGGTACACATACCATTTGGTATCGCGAATAAATAAACTGAACAAGCAAAGGCTGCGGGCAGCTATCGTTGTGCGCTGCTATGTCTTAATGTCCACATGTATGATGACGGCATTTTTGAACTTAGTGAAGCAGCGGCCATTTACATGATCGGTGGTATGGGTTTTTCGTTAGGATTGGTTTCGGTTGTTATAAGATTCTTTTCAATAAATTATGGGTAGTTACACTAGCAGTATTTGCAGTTTTCTATGTACTCCAAGCCATCCGCAAATGCTGGCTTTGGTGTCCATATGTTCAGTTCGATGAATAAGCATAAATATCTCGACATGATTGAGATACAAGAAACCTATAAAGATTGTCTTAGGATAGTAATAGCTGATGCAAATTAGTCACCTTGATCATTTGGTTTTGACTGTTGTAGATATTCCTGCAACTGCGAGTTTTTATGAGAAAGTGCTAGGTATGAAAGTCGTTAGTTTTGGCGCAGGGCGTATTGCTCTAGAGTTTGGGCGTCAGAAAATCAATCTCCATCAACTCGGAAATGAGTTTGAACCAAAAGCTCAACATGTCAGGGCTGGGAGTGCAGATTTATGCTTTATTACCGACTCAGTTTTGTCTGAGGCGATGAGGCATGTGGCGAATCAAGGTGTGACTATCATAGAAGGTCCTGTAAACATAAAATAACCTGCGATCCTTAAGCCTGTCAGTAACGGCGTCTGTTATGTTATCTTTACTAGGTTTTGGGCCATCCTTTTTAAATTTTTCTATTGTATCTATTGGAGGTGTGCGTTGTTAGCTGACCAGCGTTTTGCCGGGTTTGATTTGAAGGGTGATATTTTTGGCGGTGTTACCACGGCGATTATCTCTTTGCCATTGGCGCTTGCGTTTGGTGTAGCTTCTGGAGCTGGAGCAGAGGCGGGCCTGTGGGGCGCGATTATGGTCGGTTTTTTTGCTGCGCTTTTTGGTGGCTCTACAACGCTTATCTCGGAGCCAACTGGGCCGATGACCGTCATTATGACGGCGATCCTAACCAGCATGATGGCGAAATATCCCGAAACCGGTATGGCGATGGCCTTTACGGTGGTAATGATGGCGGGCGCTTTCCAGATGCTGCTGGGTACGCTAAAGCTGGGTAAGTATGTCACATTAATGCCTTATAGTGTGGTGTCGGGTTTTATGTCGGGCATTGGCGTGATCCTGATAATACTCCAGCTTTCCCCGTTGCTGGGTTCGCCTGCGCCCCCCGGTGGCGTTATCGGCACCTTGTCGGCGCTCCCTGACACGGTTGCTAATATGCAGTGGAGTGAGCTGCTGTTAGGTGCACTGACATTGGGGGTGCTATTTTTCTTTCCTAAGCAGTACCGTAAATACGTACCTGCACAGTTGGTCGCGCTAGTGGCCGTTACGTTGCTATCGGTGGTGGCTTTTGATACGGAGAGCATCCGCCGTATTGGCGAAATCCCATCGGGCTTACCTTCTTTGGTCTTTCCGCATTTTAGCGCAGAGATGTTGACTACGATGGTTATCGACGCCTTGGTACTGGGTACGTTAGGTTGTATTGATACCTTGCTGACTGCCGTGATTGGCGACTCGTTAACCCGAAAAGAGCATGACTCTGATAAAGAGCTGCGTGGGCAAGGGTTGGCAAATATGATCTCCGGTTTATTTGGTGCTCTCCCTGGTGCAGGGGCGACCATGGGCACCGTAACGAATATCCAGGTGGGGGCGCGCTCACCCGTGTCGGGCATTGTGCGTGCGTTGGTGTTGGCGATTGTGGTGCTGATCGCGGGTGGTTTGACAGAGCCGATTCCGATGGCGGTGTTAGCGGGTATCGCGGTCTATGTCGGGTTTAATATTCTGGATTGGAGTTTTATTCAGCGTGCGCATAAGGTCAGTTTGTCTGGTATGGCTATTATGTATGGGGTCATGCTACTGACGGTGTTTGTCGATTTGATCGCAGCGGTGGGGCTGGGGGTGTTTATCTCCAACATCATTATTATTGAGAAACTTAGCCGTGAGCAAACTCGTCAGGTTAAGGCGATCAGTGACTCGGATAATAACAGTGTACCGCTGACAAGCGACGAACGGGCTATGCTTGATAGGGCACAGGGTAAAGTTCTGTTTTTCTATCTGTCTGGGCCGATGATATTCAGTGTTTCCAAGGCGATTTCGCGCCAGCATGCGAGTATTGCGGACTATGATGTCATGATTTTGGATTTGAGTGATGTGCCGATGATCGATGTCACGGTGGGCCTAGCCTTAGAGAACGCGATTAAGGATGCGAAAGATGTCAACTGCGAAGTCTTCTTGTTGTGCCCGAATGAGCGTACTCGCGAGCAGCTTGATAAGTTCCAGATGATGGACTTAATCGCCGAGGGGCATGATTGCACATCTCGTGAACAAGCGCTGCAAGCTGCGCTTGCTTACCTTGAGGCTAACGCCTAATCCCTAGGCGGTTATCTGTAATAGGCGTTTATAGATGAAGAAAGTTGCTATTTTTGTCGATGTGCAGAACGTCTATTACACAGCGAGACAAACCTATGGTCGCAGCTTTGACTACAACAAATTCTGGTTGAAAGCGACTGCTAACCGCGATGTCGTGAAGGCGTTTGCCTATGCGATAGACCGGGGTGATAAGAAGCAGCGCGAATTTCAGAATATCCTTCGGGCGATTGGGTTCGAAGTCAAGTTAAAGCCCTTCATTCAGCGCTCAGATGGTTCAGCAAAAGGCGATTGGGATGTGGGTATTACGCTTGATGCCATGGAGTATGCTGAACAAGCGGATATTGTGATTCTTGTATCGGGCGATGGCGATTTCGACCTGTTGGTGAATAAGCTACGTATAGATAAAGGCAAGACCGTTGAGGTTTATGGTGTCCCTAAGCTGACAGCCGCGACGCTCTCGAATGCTGCCAGTACGTTTTTTCCCATCGATACCGAGCTATTATTGAGCTAGTGAGCCCAGAGCGTTCTAGCCCTTCTTGCGCTTAAAAACTACTACCAAGGGAGCAGTTTTTGCGCGCCAAAGTACAATTTTTGTATTGCTTTGAGTGATTCATCATTTGACTTAATCTCCACCGGCCTTCTATGTGGTCGTGTTTAAGTCGTCATAACAATAAACGGGTGAATCCAATGTTTCTGAAAAACAAACTCCTGACATCGACAGCAGCACTTTTGTTCTGCGCGGGTCTTTCAACACAGGTTGCGGCGCATGGTGATGTAACGCCTCAGGGTGTTGATACAACTGGGCTGGAAGCACTGGGCGAAGAGTGGCGTGATGAGAATCCGTATCGTGCACCGAATGAGAACAATGAGCTGGCTATCAAGATTGGTGCGTCAGCCTATAATCAAAACTGCGCGCGCTGTCATGGCTTAGAAGGTATTTCGGGCGGTATCGCCCCTGATCTTCGTATGTTAGAACCCGGGCTTGATGGTGATGAATGGTACCAGTATCGCGTGGTTAATGGCGCTGTGCGTGATGGTGCTGTGTATATGCCTAAGATGGCAGAGCATATGAGCCAAGAAGCGCTATGGGCTATCCGTACTTGGTTGGAGTCAGTGAGTGTTGATGAATAAGCTGCAGGCTCTCCTGTTAAGTGCCATTTGCCTGCTTATGAGTGGGCAAGTGGTAGCGCGTGCCTACGATGATGTGATTGATTCCGGCGTTCTAATCGTGGGAGTTTATCGAGACTTTCCGCCTTTCTCTTATCTTGAAAATGAGCAACCTAAGGGCATTGATGTCGAGCTGGGTGCAGCGATTGCCAAGCAGATGGGCTTGGCCATGCAGTTGCACTGGATTACGCCCGATGAAAACCTCGAAGATGATCTTCGCAATAACGTTTGGAAGGGGCATTACCTTGATAAGGATGCAGAAAATCCGTTGGCGATGAAACGGGTTGCTGATGTCATGATGCGTGTCCCTTACGATAAAGCGTTTGCTTATCGGCAAGATGTACAAACGGGGGAGGTGGTGAATGAACAGGTGGTGATGTTCGGCCCTTACCAGCGTGAATCTTGGCGAGTTGCTTTTGATCGTCAAAAAATAGAGTCGGTATCTACCATGGCGGTTTTTCAGTACCACCTTATTGGTGTTGAAATTGACAGCTTGCCGGATTTTTACCTCACGTCAGCCTTCCAAGGGCGTATGCGTAAGCATGTAAAGCATTTTACCAACGCACGTCTTGCGTTTGCGGCGATGCAGTCTGGTGACGTGGATGCCGTTATGGCGATGCGTTCTGAGATCGATAATCTCTTATTTGAAGCCCAAAATGCTCGTTATCAAATAGCCGAAAATGGTTTCCCATCTATGGGTAAACAGAAGTGGGATGTGGGTATGGCCGTCAAAAGTACCTACCGACAGTTGGGCTACGCTATTGAGGAAGTCGTTGATGGTATGGTGCGTTCAGGTGCAATGTCGCAGCTAATTGAGCGCTATGGCGTGACGTATGAGCTGCCGGGTCTGTATCAGGTCGCTCAATAAATTTCATGGGGGTTCCCATGCAAAGGAGGCAGGATGATGTTCGCGAATCTTTTGAGATCCTTTGTGCTGGTTGGCGGTTTAAGTTTGGCGTCTACCGCTTTGGCTACGAATGACCCGCTTAATTCGCCGATGTGGGATTATCTGCGGAACATCTTTATTGGTGAGGCTTCCTATCGTTTTGATGACAACGTCAAAGTATCTGTACCTCCGTTTGCTGAAGATCCTACACAAGTTCCTATCGCGGTGGATGCTTCCGCCTTGTCCGATCAAGGCATCGAAAAAATCGTTGTATGGGCAGATTTAAATCCTATCCAGCATGTATATACCTACTATCCTCTGGCGGGGGTACGCCCTTCGGTTTCTCTAAGAATTAAAGTTCAGCAAGCTACGCCTGTACGTGCGGCAGTACTTTTGAAATCGGGTGTTTGGCATATTGGTGGCGCATTGTTGGATGCCGCTGGTGGTGGTTGTACAACGCCGAGTGTTGCAAACGCCAGCCCCTACTGGGAAAGCCACCTCGGAGAGATTAGTGCCAAGAGGTTTCAGCGTGAGGCCTTGGGCCGCTATAAAATTAAGGTGATCCATCCGATGGATACAGGGCTGGTGGATGCTATCCCTGAGTTTTATCTGCAACAGCTGGAGTTACGCACTGCTGGTGGAGAGGCCTTGGTGCGCATGGAGTTGTCCCAGCCGGTGAGTGAGAATCCGGTATTTACCTTTGACGTCCTCAACACCCAAGAGAGTCATTACCTATGGCTGCGGGATAATAGTGGTAATGAGTTTGAACAACCACTTGGGGAGGCGTTATGAGCGCTATGATCAGACTTTTTGTCTTATGGTTGTTTTTTGTGCCGACCGCTTATGCTGCAAAGCTTGCGTATAACCTTGAACCACAAAATATCGCGCAGAATACGTGGGTCTTGCAGGGCAAGTCGGAGGATTTCAGCAAGAAGAACGGCGGTAATATCGTGAATACCGCCTTTATTGTCACCGAAGAAGGGGTCGTTGTTTTTGATACCGGGCCGTCTCGCCGGTACGGTGAAGCGATGCGCAAAGCCATTGCTGCGATCACGGATAAACCGGTCATTTTGGTGCTAAATAGCCATCACCATCCCGATCACTTTTTAGGTAATCAAGCTTTTGCTGACGTGCCCATCAAGTCCCTTCCCGAAACAGGTAAGCAGATTGCGCAACAAGGTAATGCGTTTGCGGAAAATATGTATCGTTTAGTCGGTGATTGGATGCGGGCGACCGAGGTACAGCTACCCAGTGGGCCACTGGACGTGGAATACATGCAAGTGGGTGGCCATAAGCTACGTTTTATCCAAATGACAGGGCACAGTGGGGCTGATTTAGTGATGTTGGATGAAACGACGGGAGTTTTGTTTGCTTCCGATATGATTTTTTTCCGTCGAGCACTGACAACACCTCATACGCCCGGTTTAGATATCTGGTTGTCAGATCTGACAACCCTTGCCTCATTGAAGTACGATCATATAGTTCCGGGGCATGGGCCGTTGGATACTGACCATCAATCGATAACTGAAATGGTGGATTATATTCGCTGGCTAGATTCGACGCTCAAGCAGGCTGCAGCGCAAGGGCTGAGTATGAACGAGGTGATGTCTTTACCCATTGATGAGCGATTCAAGCCAATCGCACTGGCAAAATCGGAGTTTGTTCGCACGGTATTTCATCTTTACGCCAAGTACGAAGCTGCACAGTTTTAACCCTTCATCTGTAGGCGCTCAGTGCGTCTTTTTAGAGCTTTCTTAACTATCAGCTAGGAGAGCTCTTTTTTTATAAGGCCCTATATTTTATCCCTCTTTGAGTAAGGGAGTAGTACTAAGTAACGAGAAAAGTTAGTCCGGGGTTTAATTGTTAGATTGCTGGGAAAAATGAAAATGTCACATAGTGTTCGGGAAAAATTCCCGAAGCCTCCAACGCCCCACAATAAGAACCGATTCCTTACAGGAGCTTTGTGATGAACAAATCAATTATGGGCAAAGGGTTTGCTGTTAGCGCTTTGACAGTAGCTATGTCCCTTTCTACTTCCGTTACAGCAGGTGTGACGGATCAAGATATCCTTAACGACCAAGCAACAACCGGCGATGTTGTATCGAACGGCATGGGGTTGCGTGGTCAGCGTTATAGCCCTCTGGCCGCACTTAATACTGAAACCATTAAAGATTTGCGCCCAGTTTGGGCCTTCTCCTTTGGTGGTGAAAAGCAACGTGGGCAGGAGTCTCAGCCTGTTGTAAAAGACGGGGTTATGTACGTCACGGGTTCTTACTCACGTGTATTTGCTATCGATGTAAAAACTGGCGACGAGTTATGGCAGTATGATGCGCGTTTGCCTGATGCCATTATGCCTTGTTGTGACGTTATTAACCGTGGCGTGGCGCTTTATGGTGATTTGGTTATCTTCGGAACATTGGATGCTAAGCTGGTTGCGCTAAATAAAGACACTGGCAAAGTTGTCTGGAAAAAAACGGTAGGTGACTATAAAGCGGGTTACTCGTTAACTGCCGCGCCTATCGTGGTTAAAGGTAAGGTGATTACCGGTATCTCTGGTGGTGAGTTTGGTATCGTGGGTAAGGTTGAAGCCTATGATGCTAAAACAGGACAGATTGCGTGGACACGCCCAACCGTTGAAGGCCATATGGGATATGTCTGGAAAGATGGCAAGAAAGTTGAAAACGGTATCTCCGGTGGCGAGGCGGGTAAAACTTGGCCTGGTGACCTTTGGAAAACCGGTGGCGCTGCTACGTGGCTAGGTGGTACTTATGATGCCGATGTTGACTTGCTATTCTTTGGAACAGGTAACCCAGCCCCTTGGAACTCTCACTTACGTCCTGGGGATAACCTATTCTCCTCATCTCGCCTAGGTATCGATCCAGATGATGGAAAAATTGTTTGGCACTTCCAGACAACCCCACATGATGGATGGGATTACGATGGTGTAAACGAACTGATCTCTTTTGATTACAAGGCCGATGGCAAAACGATTAAAGCGGCGGGTACGGCTGATCGTAATGGTTTCTTCTATGTCCTGAATCGTGAAAACGGTGACTTTATTCGTGGCTTCCCATTCGTTGATAAAATTACGTGGGCGAAAGGACTGGATGACAAAGGCCGCCCAATCTATAACGAAGCGTTCCGCCCAGGTAACCCCGCTGATTCTGCAGATGGTAAGCAGGGCAAAGCGATTGTTGCTGCGCCTTCTTTCCTAGGTGGTAAAAACTGGATGCCAATGTCTTACTCACAGGATACGGGCCTGTTTTATGTACCGTCTAACGAGTGGGAGATGGATATCTGGAATGAACCTGTTTCCTACAAAAAAGGCGCAGCTTACCTAGGTGCAGGTTTCACGATCAAAGCGATGAATGAAGATTACATCGGCGTTTTGCGTGCCATCGATCCTAAGACTGGTAAAGTTGTTTGGGACTACAAAAACTACGCACCTCTTTGGGGTGGCACTATGGTAACTAAGGGCAACTTGGTCTTCATGGGTACGCCAGAGGGTTATTTAAAAGCGTTTGATGCGAAAACGGGTGAAGAGAAATACAAGTTTAACACCGGTTCAGGCATTGTTGGTACGCCAATCACGTGGGATATGGACGGTGAACAATACGTGTCTGTTGTATCCGGATGGGGTGGTGCGGTTCCACTATGGGGCGGCGAAGTGGCTAAACGTGTGAAAAACTTCAACCAAGGCGGTATGGTTTGGACGTTTAAATTACCTAAGTCGTAATACATTCCTTGCTAGGAAGAGCAAAGCCCGGTTTTTAACTGGGCTTTTTTATTATGCTTGGCTTAGCAATGCTTGGCAGTGCTTGCGCAGCATTTCCCTAAACAGAATGACGGCTGGGGTGACTTGTTTCCTGCTGGGGCAGATTAACCAGAGTTGTACAGCTTCGGTTTGGAAGTTATCCAGCAGAGTGACAATATGACCCTTATTGAGGTCATGGATCATGTCCAAACGTGATTTAAACGCAATACCTTTACCAGCCACGGCCCAGCGATGTACGAAGTCGGCATCATTGCAGATACGATCCCCTCGCACATTAATTTTGTAGGTTTCTCCTGCCTGATCTTTAAATGACCACTGGTCGTAAGCGCGATCACCTAAGAAGTAAAGTAAGCAGTTGTGATCTGATAAATCGCGCGGATGCTGTGGTGTTCCATGCTGGTTTAAATAAGCCGGGCTGGCACATAGAACACGTTGTGTTTCGCAAATAGGGAACGCTACTAGAGAGGAATCTTCGGGCTTACCGTAGCGCACAGCTATGTCGATACGATCATGGTAAAAGTCGGATAAGCTATCACCGGCCAGCAAGCTCACTTGTAGCTTTGGATGATCAGCTAAGAACTCATCCAGCCACGGGAGTAGCAGGTTGCGGCCAAAGTCAGAGGATACTGATAAACGCAGGGTGCCTGAGATCTCGTTTTTTTCATCATTCAGAGCGTGTTGCGCTTCGTTCAGTTCATGAATGACTCGGCGGCAATAAGGCAGATAACGTTCGCCTGCATCAGTCAAACGCAGTTTGCGAGTTGAGCGAACAAACAATGTGTTATCTAGGTGCTGCTCCAAGCGCTTTAGGGCAGCACTAGCGGTTGCGGGTGAAATACCCAGCTCAAGAGCCGCTGCGGTAATATTACCGCTATCGGCGACACGAATGAAAAGTTCAAGGTCTGCTGTGTTCATGACTCTCCATTATCAAAAAAAAATTGAAAAAGTTACTCTAACCGACTTGTTTATTCTTGAATAGATCTTCCGGAGAATGGCGGTATATCTTTTGGAGGAAATATCAATGAAAGCGATAGGCTATACCCATGCATTACCCATCACTGATGCAAAGTCACTACAGGATATCGAGTTACCCCAACCGGTGGCTACTGGACATGACCTTTTGATACGTATTGAGGCGATATCTGTTAACCCAGTAGATACCAAAGTGCGTCAGCGCGCAGAGCCGGAGGCTGGCCACTACAAAGTATTAGGCTGGGATGCAGTGGGTGTTGTCGAGTCTGTAGGGGCCTCCGTTTCGCTTTTTAATGTAGGCGATCGTGTGTGGTACGCGGGTGATCTAACTCGGCAAGGGAGTAATGCCGAGTACCAACTGGTTGATGAGCGTATCGTTGGTAAAGCACCGGACTCTTTATCATCAGCACAAGCAGCGGCGTTGCCTTTGACGAGTATAACAGCATGGGAGCTGTTGTTTGATCGTTTTCAATTTGATCTTAGCCAGTCTTATCAGGGATCGCAGTTGTTGATTATCGGGGCTGCAGGTGGTGTTGGCTCTATTCTGGTTCAGTTAGCAAAACAGGTTAAGGGATTAACGGTCATTGGTACTGCATCCCGCCCCGAAAGTGAGCAGTGGGTAAAAGAACTCGGGGCTGATTATGTGATTAATCACCGTAATCTTATCCACGAAGAACTTAGTAAGCTTGGCATTAACAAAGTCAGCCATGTGATTAGTTTGAATCAAACCGATCAACATTTCTCTAGCATAGTGGAGGCGTTGAAGCCGCAGGGTAAATTAGCGCTGATTGATGATCCCGCCGAGCCTTTGGATATCATGCAGTTGAAAAGAAAGAGTCTGTCATTACATTGGGAATTTATGTACACCCGCTCTATGTTTACGACCGACGATATGATTGAGCAGCATCACTTATTAAATGCGCTGGCAGATATGATTGATCAAGGCATTATTAAAACAACCGTTGGTGAGCACTTTGGTGTCATTAATTCCGAGAATTTAAAACGTGCCCACGCTGCCCTAGAGACCAACTCTGCCATAGGAAAAATTATTCTCGAAGGTTTTTAGTCGACCTTGTTCATGTCGCTTTTGCCTCGCACCTTGCGGGGCTTTTTTTGTTATGAGCTGATATTTTATTTCAGTACTAAAGTAGTAGTTTTTCGCACCCAATGGGCGATACCTCGTCTGGCGCCTCTCTCGCTAATATCCAACTGTGACTAATTTGATGGCGCTTGCTTGTGAATAAGCAAGGCTGAATAACAATAAAGAGGCCAAGACAATGATTTATGCAAAGCCAGGAGCCGAAGGCTCAGTCGTTTCATTCAAAGAGCGTTACGGTAACTATATTGGTGGTGAGTGGGTTGCACCGGTCAAAGGTCAGTATTTTAAAAATGTATCGCCTGTTGACGGTGAAGCTTTTTGTGAGATTCCGCGCTCAACAGAAGAAGATATTAATTTAGCTCTGGACGCTGCGCATGCTGCAAAAGCGGGCTGGGCTGCGACATCTGTTACAGCGCGCTCAAATCTATTGTTGAAAATTGCAGATCGCTTGGAAGCGAACCTAGAAGCGCTTGCTGTTGCTGAAACCTGGGATAACGGTAAAGCTGTGCGTGAAACCTTGAATGCTGATGTGCCGCTTTGTGTAGATCATTTCCGTTACTATGCTGGTTGTATCCGTGCACAAGAAGGCTCAATTGGTGAAATCGATGGTAATACGGTTGCTTACCATTTTCATGAGCCACTAGGTGTTGTTGGTCAGATCATCCCATGGAACTTCCCGTTGCTTATGGCTGCATGGAAACTGGCTCCTGCACTAGCAACTGGTAACTGTATCGTCTTGAAGCCAGCTGAGCAGACGCCAGCCTCTATTTTGGTGATGATGGAAATCATCGGTGATTTGTTACCAGCGGGTGTTCTAAACGTTGTTAATGGCTACGGTGCTGAGGCAGGTCAAGCGCTAGCAACCAGCAAGCGTATTGCTAAGATCGCATTTACGGGCTCTACTCCTGTAGGCTCGCACATCCTGAAGTGCGCGGCAGAGAATATTATTCCTTCAACGGTTGAGTTGGGCGGTAAATCGCCAAACATCTACTTCGAAGATATCATGAACCATGAAGATGAGTTCATCAGCAAGTGTGTTGAAGGAACGGTTCTGGCCTTCTTCAACCAAGGTGAAGTATGTACGTGCCCATCGCGCTTGCTGGTTCAAGAATCTATCTACGAAAAATTCATCGGTATGGTGATTGAGCGTATTGGTCAGATCAAACGCGGTAATCCGCTCGACACTGAGGTTATGGTGGGTGCACAAGCCTCTCAGGAGCAGTTTGATAAGATCCTGAGCTACTTCGAAATTGGCCGTAATGAAGGTGCAGAGGTATTAACTGGTGGTGCAGCTGAAAGCCTGTCTGATGGCCTGAGTAAAGGTTATTACATTCAGCCTACGCTACTGAAAGGTAACAACAGCATGCGCGTTTTCCAGGAAGAGATCTTTGGTCCTGTTGTTTCCGTAACAACCTTTAAAGATGAAGCAGAGGCATTAGCGATTGCTAACGATACCGAGTTCGGTTTGGGCGCGGGTGTCTGGACGCGTGACATGAACCTGTCTTACCGTATGGGTCGTGGCATTGAAGCGGGTCGTGTTTGGACTAACTGCTACCACCATTATCCTGCCCATGCTGCATTCGGCGGATACAAGAAGTCTGGTGTAGGTCGTGAGACCCACAAAATGATGCTGGATCATTATCAGCAAACGAAGAATCTACTGGTAAGCTACGATGTTAACCCACTAGGTTTCTTCTAAGCTTTACGTTTGTACGCTTCGTTTAGAGGGCTTCGGCCCTCTTTTTTGTGTCACCAAGCCGCTTTGTCTCTCCCTTCTTCTTTGGCTTGATAAAGCGCCTCATCTACATCACATAGTGTTTCTTTGATACTCCTAGACACCGAAAATGAGGCCACGCCTGCACTGGCTGTTAGGTTTCCTACAATATGAAAAGAGTGGTGCCTGATTTTTTCTAAGAGCTTGTTCGTAAGTAGCTGGGCGTCTTGTTGCGTAACATTGGGGCAAATTATAATAAACTCTTCACCACCCCAGCGTCCGACATAATCTGTGGCTCGCACATTGCTTTTAATAATGTTGGCGAATTCGACTAAAACCATATCCCCCACAATGTGGCCAAAGGTGTCATTCACGTGTTTGAACAGATCAACATCTAGCAGGATGATGGCGGCTTTTGTTTGGTATCTATCAATCTCTGCTTTTTGTCGCACGAGTACTTCATCTATTTTTACGCGATTATACAGCCCCGTTAGTTTATCGGTGTTAGAGAGGGTTTTGAGTTTTTGGTTAAGGGAGCGCAACTGATAGTTATGGTAGATAAACCCGAAGGAAACTATGAATACCCCTGCGAGTACTTTCCACAGTAGAGCATAATCAAATGAAATCTCTTGTTTAACGGAAACCCACTTATTGTAGGCACCTTGTATATCTTCAGGCTGAAGGGTGCTGATGAGCTGTTGGAAAATTTCTTGGAGTTCCGGTTCATCTTTTCGTGTGGCTATCGATAGATTGACGTCTTCATCCAGACGAGCAGAGATCTTTAGCATACCTGAGAAGTCTTTTTGGACAGCCGCTGCAATCGCCACGATATTGTCAATATAACCATATAACTCGCCGCTCTCAACGCGTTTAAGCCCATCGTCAATAGACTCCACTTCGATGAGATTAATGCTAGGAATGTTCCTTCTGAGCGTTTCAGCGACGGCATAGCCTTTAACAACGCCTAACTTCTCGTTTTTAACATCCGCTATATCGCTGATAAAGAATTTATCGTAGTTGGTCGCCATCACAACAGGAAAACTCAGGTACGGCTCTGTGAAATCTAAGTAAGTGCTGCGATCAGGTGTGGCGGAGGCTAACGACAAAATGTCGCAGTGGCCGTTTTTTACCTTGTCCAGAGATGACTGCCAGTTAGCTGTCTTGATGAGTGTTATGGGTATTGGTAAGCGCGAGGATAGGGTACGTATCAAGTCGGCGGCAATACCTGTATGTTGGCCTTGCTGTATGCTTTCAAAGGGCATCCAGTTAGGGTCGACACACATGTTAATTGTTTGTTTGTGATGTAAAAAAAGCAGTTGTTTCTCATTAAAAATAACACTTTGGTTATTTTCTGTTAGCAGGTCGTCAAATAAAAAGGTACCTAGTTTCTGGTCAGTGGGTAATAAACCACTATGATGCAGTTGTTTGATGGCGCGTACGCTTAAATCCGTATTGATTGCGCCTATTTTGAAAAAGTCTAAAAGCATCATTTTTTTTGTGACGGCAACTTCATGCATGAGTGCCGGAACAGACTTTCGCTGCGAGTATTTGTTGTAGATCGTTGCAATGGTTTCCCTTGGGTTTTCGAGTGCATAAGCCCAACCTTTGTTGGATGCATCAATAAATTTACGGGTTCTTTCAGGATGCTGTAGTGCTTCCTCTTTGGAGGTGAAAAGGTTGACAGCGCTCATGAAAAAACCAAAATCGGCAGGATCAATGATGTTGTACTTCACCCCCAGTTGATCTAACTCAAAGAGCTGATTGGTACGAAAAGCGCTCATTGCATCCACGTTGTTATTGATAAAGTCATCAATGTTGAATGAGTGTTCTACAAAATTGGTATTACTACGGGTAATGAAGAAATGATCTAGCATGAGGGCGAGAGAGCTATATTTGAGCTCGTCGGTTGTCCCCATGATGGTTTTTCCGATCATGTCTTTGGGGGTTTGGATCTCCTCGGATGTAACAAAAATTAAGGGAGATTGCTGGTAGTAGGTTGCTAGTAGGATAACGGGTTGCAGTTCCCCATCATGGATCACGACACTGGAGTTGTGGATGCCATAGTTGTTTTGTCGAGAGAGTACCTTCTCGACCGTATCAACCCCTGCTTGGTACTCCAACAGTTCTACATCTAAGCCTGCCTGCTCATAATAGCCTTTTTCTTTTGCCATGATGAACCCTGCAAATTCGAACTGGAATTTCCAATCTAGTTGTAGAGAAACGCGTTCTAATGCCCATGCAGAGTGGCTTGCCAGCACTAAAAACGCAATAAACGTAAAGTGGTATCGATATCGGGTTGGCAGGTTTTTACGTGCAGAGTTGTTGTACTCAACATCCATTGTTAGCCTCATTGTAGAGTCGGAATACTGCTATAAAGGTCATAGATTCATTTATCTTCTATTCATGTTAGCAGAAGAAAATTTTTCTACCGGGAAGTTGTTAAAGTATCGAAACAACCCCTACTTTTACTGTTTTTAGCTTATAATTAAAGAATAATAATATATAGGCCGTTTGGCTGAAGGTAGTTGCTGTTGCTTAACACTCTGTTACGCTTTCTTTGTGTTGGTTTTTTGTTGTTCTCTTGTTTCATTCAGGCTCATGTTGTTGAGCCTCCGCAAAAGGTTAACCTCTACTTGAATTGGCACCATCAATTTGAGTTTGCAGGTTATTATGCCGCTAAGCATAAAGGATTCTATTCGGCTCTTGGATTGGATGTAGAGATACATGAATTAGACCAAACGCAAAGCGTCAAAAATCTAGTGCTCACCGCCGATGCTAATTATGGCGTTGATTACAGCCAAGTGGTGCTTGCATATATGCAGGATGAGCCTGTCGTGATGTTGGCTAACATCTTGAAGCATTCACCGCACATGTTGGCAGTTCAGCCGGATATACGTTCTCCAAAAGATCTCATCGGTAAGCGCATTATGGCTGTGCCGGGTGAGTTGTCCGATGCCGGTATGGCAACCATGCTTCAGCAGTTTCGTGTTGATGCTACACAATATAGCGAGGTGCCGCATACTTTTAACATCGACGCTTTTGCATCTGGTCGTGTTGATGCAATGACAATCTATACGACTAATCAGCTCTACGAACTGGATCAGCGAGGAATACAATATAACCTCTTAAACCCTAATAATTATGCGGGCTTGCTTTACAGTGGCAATCTGTTTACGTCGCAACAGGAGGTAATAAACCATCCAGATCGTGCGAATAAGTTTCTAAAAGCGACCCTTCAAGGGTGGGCCTATGCGCTCAAGAACCCTGAAGAGATCATTAGATTGTTAGTTGAAGAATACGATACCGGTAAAACATTACCCGCTTTGCAGTTTGAAGCCGCGGAGATACGCAAAGCTATTCTACCCAATGTGTATTCACTGGGCAGTATTAATGAAGATAGGTTAAAGCAAATATCAACCCTCTATTTAGACTTGGGTTTCCCCGTCAAACGCATGCTTGATCTAAAAGCGTTTGTTTTTTCTCCAAGCAACAAAGAGTCGATGATGTTCTTCAGTGAAGAGGAGGTCAGCTTTCTCGAATCTAAACCTATCATTCGTGTCCACAATGAAAATAACTGGCCCCCTCTGAATTTTAACCTTGATGGTGCGCCACTAGGTTATTCCATTGACTATATGAATCTGGTGGCCGAAAAGCTAGGGCTCAACATTGAGTATGTCAGTGGTTATGAGTGGGCAGACTTTATGCGTATGCTCAAAGATGGCCAGATTGACGTGATGTTGAATATAGTGGAAACGGAGAGCCGAGCTAAAGACTTTCTATTCACCCCTCCTTATTTGTCGGCCAGTTCGGGTATTTATGTGCGTTCAGGCTCCGAAAATGAGTCGATAAAAGGTATGGGTGATCTACTAGGAAAACGTGTGGCAGTTCCTCAAGGCTTTTTTCTTGAAGAGCTCTTAAAGCGCTATTATCCCGATATAGAGCGAGTGACATACCGAGATTCTATAGCGAGTATGGAAGCGGTGGCGGTGGGTGATGCTGATGCGATTATTGGCCGTACCGGTGTGATTAACTACTTAGCAGAAAAGCATTTTATACCCAATTTAGCGCTTGTTTCCATTGTTGATGACCCTCGCTTTACCAGTCAAATGCGTATTGCTGTGAATAAAGATAATGCTCTGTTACGAGATATTTTAGCTAAAGGAATGTCTGCGATTCCAGAAGATGATGTTGTGGTTTTACGGCGTAAATGGGGACAATCTCGTGCCAGCTCTCAATTAGGATTGACGTTGGATGAAAGGAAGTATCTGGATAAAAAAGGCAGTATAACGCTTTGCGCCGATCCGAAGTGGATGCCATTTGAAGCATTAGATGCAACAGGACAGCATGTTGGTATGGCTGCTGATTACTTTGCTTTATTTTCCTCCTATTTGAGAACATCGTTTGATGTATTACCCGTAAAGAGCTGGACTGAAGCATTATCGGCAGCGCAGCAAAGGGAGTGTGATTTAGTCTCTTTGCTTTCCAGTACCCCGCAACGTTCTGAGTACTTGAGCTTTACTTCGCCAGTTTTAACGATCCCTTATGTGATAGCGACGAGAAAAGAAGCACTTTACATAGAAGATGTCGCTCAGGTAATGGGTGAAAAAATAGGGATTGTGGAAGGCTACTCTATATATGAGAAGCTTCAAAAAGCCTATCCCAATGCGGAATTCGTGCTTATTAAAACACTTGAAGAAGGGCTGTTGAAGGTTGAGTCGGGTGCGCTATTTGGCGTAATCGATTCGGTAGCCAGTATTGGTTACGGTATACGCGAGTTAGGCCTGCCAAGTGTTGCTATAACGGGGCGTTTAGACCTTCGTCGAGAGTTGTCAGTTGGTGTGCGGAATGATGATCCAACATTGTTAGGCATTATGCAAAAGGCGGTTGAGCACCTTTCACCTAATGACCATCAAAATATTCGGAGTCGCTGGACCCCGGTTGAATATATTAAAAGTGTAGACTACACCTTAGTGCTCATTATTCTGGCGATCAGCAGCATTCTGGTTCTGTTCTTTATCTATCGACACTATGTACTTAAACGCTACAACCAGCAGATCGAAAAAGCCCATGAAGCGTTATTGCAAAAGAACTTGGAGCTTGAAAAAATTTCAGTTACCGATTCACTTACGGGTGTTTTTAATCGCGTAAAAATTAATATGTTACTAGAGAAGGAACTCAAACGCGTTAGCCGCTATGGTGGAACTTTCTCCTTGATCATGATGGACTTGGATCATTTCAAGCAAGTTAACGATACCTTTGGTCATCCAATGGGTGACTATGTACTTAAAATGACGACTGAGATCGTTTTAAGCAGCCTCAGGGAAACGGATACATTAGGGCGCTGGGGTGGAGAAGAGTTTATTGTTATCTGTCCAGGCATCGACTTATCTGGGGCGAAACATTGTGCAGAAAATTTGCGTCAGTGTATGCAGACAACCCGTTTTGGCGTTGTTGAGCATCAGCTGGCCAGTTTTGGGGTAACTGCCTATATGGAAGGCGATACAGCAGATAGTATTCTACAACGGGTGGATGCTGCGCTTTATCGGGCCAAAGAGCAAGGCCGTAATCAAGTGGCCAGTTTACCTTATTAGGGCAGTAGAGCTTTGAGTTCTACCGGGCGAGCGAAGAGATAACCCTGCACCGCATCGCAGTGCTCACTGATTAGAAAGTCTCGCTGGGATGATGTCTCCACGCCTTCGGCTATCACCTCAAGGTTTAATGCTTTTCCAAGGGCTATGACCGCTTGCACAATTGCTTTGTCTTCTGAAGTACCCGGTAAGTGCTGGATAAAGGAGCGATCTATTTTGAGCTTATCAATAGGTAGCTTTTTCAGATAGCTCAGAGAGGAGTAACCCGTACCAAAGTCATCAATCGAAATACTCACGCCCATATTGCGTAATTCGGCTAATACTTTTTCTGCCTGGAACTCATTGCCCATTAAGAATGATTCCGTAATCTCTATTTCAAGCTTATGCGCGGGGAACCCCGTCGTTCGTAATATGCTCTGTACTTTATTGGAGAAGTTTCCCTTACTTAGCTGGGGTACGGACACATTGACCGCCATTCTTTCAAACTCGTGACCAGACTTAAGAAGCGCACTGCCGGCGTTGCAGGCTTCGTTAATGACCCACTCACCAAGGGGAATGATAATACCACTCTCTTCTGCAATGGGTATGAACTTGTCGGGCATGATCATGCCTTGGGTAGGGTGTTGCCAGCGTAGTAATGCTTCGTAGCCAATAAGGTGCTCATTGTGCAGGCAGTATTGCGGCTGGTAGGCAAGAAAGAAGCCCCCACTACTTAATGCTTGTCGCATCATCGACTCAAAACTCAAGCGTTCAAAAGCTAGACTGGTCATCTCTTTCGAGTAATATTGATAAGTATTACGTCCCTCGGCTTTTGCACGATACATGGCGGTATCTGCATTGCGGATCAGTAGGTCGTAAGACTGTCCGTTCTGCGGTGCTAAGCTGATACCGATACTGACGGAAATGTAGACATCCTGGCCGGCAATATGAAAAGGAGCTTCAAATTGCTGAATCAGCTTTTCTGCCATTAGCGCGGATTCTTGAACCTGCTGTATGTTCTCCATCAGGATGATAAATTCATCGCCGCCTAGACGGGCTAAGGTATCATCCCTGCGGATACACTGCTTTAATCGCTCGCAGGCGCAGACCAGCAAGTGGTCACCTGCTAGATGCCCCAAACTGTCATTTACATTTTTGAAATGATCTAAATCTAAAAATAGGATCGCCAGATGACCGGTATAGGTATCAAGTTGCTCCAGTCTATGTAAAACGCGGGCTTCGAAAAGAAGTTTGTTGGGTAGACCTGTTAAAGCATCATAATGAGCTTGGTGTTCGAGCGCTTGCTGAGAGGCTTTTAACGCCGATAAGTCGGAAAAAACCGCAACATAATTGACTAGATTACCCTGTTTATCAAATATAGAAGTGATAGTTAACAGTTGTGGATAAGTCTCACCATTCTTGCGGCGGTTCCATATCTCACCTTTCCAGTGGTGGGAAGTGCGAAGTGTTTCCCACATGTCATCGTAGAACGATTGAGGGTGACGGCCGGAATGTAAAATAGCGGGCTTTTGGCCTAGCACTTCAGCTTCGGTATAGCCGGTAATGCGTGTGAATGCGTTGTTAATGGAAAGGATGCGCGTCGATGCATCCGTTATGATCACGCCTTCCAAACTGTTCTCAAATACTACAGCTGATTGGCGTAAACGTTCTTCAGCATCTACCTGAAAACTTAGGTCATGAATCGAAATGATGATGTACTGGTTATTTTGCAGCGTTAGCTCTTGAGCGGATAGCTCGATAGGTATCGACTGGCCTTTTTTACTCAGTAGATAAAACTGTCCCTGAAAAGAGGTCTTGCCTTTCTTAAAAGCACGGATAAGTGCGCTAAATGTCGTATCTCCCTGAGTGCACAAATCAGTTATTTTGAGGGAGAGAAGTGTTGGTGTGTCAATTCCCAGTAGCTGCGCTGCTTTTGGGTTCGCCTCACTGATGCACCAGTTTTCAGGGTCGGCAACTAAAATGGCATCACTGGCACTTTGGAAGAGTGACTGATACTTTTTTTCGCTGGCTTTGAGCGCTTGATTAGCCGCTTTGCTGGCAGTGATGTCTGTCATCACCGAAAGTATGCCTGTTAGCTCTTTTTTTTGGTTGTACTGATAGCACCAATTAATGCGTATATCGATGGTGTTGCCTTGCTTGGTTCGCTTGCGAACCTCGATAGGTTCTGGATGGGCTCTGGTCGATAAGTAGGAAGCCAATCGTGCTTTTGTTCTGCTTTTGAGTGTTTCGGATGAGTCGAGATCCCAGATATACTTTCCGATCAATTCCCCTTGCTCATACCCCAACATTTTATGGTGTGCGGCATTACTGAAGGTTATTTTTCCATCAAGGCTATGCTCTTGTATACCATGAGGGAGGGTATTGAGTATGTTTTTTAGGTATTGCTCTGTTTCCTTTCTCTGCTCGTTATCTTTACTGAGAGTCTCTTTTAGGTGCTGGCTACTCAGGGCAGAGGAGAAATAGGCAGCGAATTCCTGAAACAGGCGTATCTCTGCCATATTTTCCAGATGAAAATCCCGGCAAAAGTGCACGCTAAGCAGCGTTGGTAGTGGTGTGCCGGTATGCATAGGCGCAAAGTAGATTGTTTTGATATGCCAGGTTTGATAAACCGAATGTAATGGGTTGCTAGCTGTATCATGGTCTACATTGACGGCTGAGCTCTCAACAATCTGTTTGGTATAAGCAGTCATTTCAGGCGTAAAAGAGAGTATAGGAGAAGTCTCCAGGGCACCTGAAAAATCAGCTGAGCAGCTTTCATATAAAATAGTGGCGCAGGAAAAGTCAGTATCATTAATGGCTAATAAGCTGACACGGTCTGCATCGCACGCTTTGCGCAACTCATTGATTGACTCACTTAATAAGGTGGGTGTGTCGATTGCGTTCAGCATCCTTGCGGCAACACGTTCTAATGCTTGGGCAAAGCGAGCAGACTGGACTTCTGATCTTGCTTGAGCTAAACGCTCATTCAGCTCTTCAACGGAGGCTTGCAGCAAACTGATGTATCGGGTTTCTAGGCCGCTGATTAAGTCATTTCGTGTAACCAGTCCGAGAGGCGTTTGGCTTTTATCGACAACGAGCAAGCGGCGAATGTTTAAGCTCAGCATCTGATGGCGAGCAACTTCCAAGGACGTGCCTGAGACTAAGCTGGCCACCGGGGAACTCATTAATGCCTCTACAGGGGTTGTCATAGCAACACCATCATCTAGCGCTCTAATAATATCTCGCTCTGTGAGAATACCTTCGGCTTTATCGATGTTGCCTATTAGCAGGCAATGTGTTTTCAGGCTTGTGAACGTTTGTAGAGCACTGGCAAGCGTTAATGACCCTTTAATAAATATCATGCGAGGGTCAAGTACATTATCGACATGTTTAACATCGAGCAGGTATTCAACGCCTAAATGAGTAATAAAATCGGTTGCAGTAATTAAACCGGCTATCTGGCGCTGATCGTTGACGATGGGCAGATGGCGAATATTGTGCTGTAAAAGTAGATGATAGCCCTCATGATAGGCCATATCCTCTGCTGCGGTGATGAGAGGCGCGGACATAATGTCATCTACAGAGAGCGCTTGAATAGAGGATTCGCTTGCGATACTGAGAATGTCCCATTCAGTGATAAGCCCTTGGGGTTCGCCTGAAGGGGTCGTTATGACCAAACAGCTCAACAGGTGCTGACGCATCACATGTAGCGCATGACTGAGTGACGTTCCTAAGGGTACTGAAATCACCGAGTCAGTGCAGATGGCTCCTAATGTATGCGCTAGTTTCATTCAGGTTATATTCATGCAAAAGTGGCGCATTCTACATGAATGATGAGCGTCCCCGTATTGATACAAATCAGATGCTTGTGCGTTAAGCTGAGTGTGTCAAACAGCGTTCTAGGTGCTTTTGATGGCCCCTAGTATGGATTGAGTGACCGATGTAAGTTGTCGCTGGTTATCTTCGTCTACCGGCAGAGGACGACAAAGCTTGATCGCTTGTAGACCAGAGCGTGCGGTAAACAGCCCAGCCCCAACGCCTTGTCCTGCGCGCGCTGATAAACTGGCGGTGAGCGAACTACTTAACAGGTGAGATCCTGCATGGATAGATATTTCGCTCAGACCGGCAAATGCAATGTTATGTAGGACTTTTCTGAGAAGCTTCCACTGAGTAGCCGTGCCGGGGGAAATACCGTAGATGTCAGCGATCTCCCGTAGCATTTTCAGGTTCCGCCATCCCACCAGCCACATATCAAATGTGGCGTATGGGCTTAGTGCTACCATGACACCCGATTGGATGCTATGACGATGCAGGCATTGCCTTGCCGCTTCATCCTGTGCTTGAAGTGCATGGTGGGATACATAACGAATGATTTCCCCATCGTTATAGGCCGAATCAACCTGCCGTATGGCTGTTTTAAATGACTCGGTCAGCGGAGTATTATCGTAGTAGTGGTCGAGTTTTTTAAGTAACACAGCCGCTTGCCCATGGGTTTTCTGGTCTTGTAGGTTGGCCGCTTCTTGATGCAGCTTTTCTGCGATTTTTAACTGGCGTAAGCCTCGCATTCCTTGCCACAACCACAGTATACCTCCAACAAATATGATGCCTACCAGTCCACTGAATGCCACTCCTAAGATAGGGTGAATCCCAAATCCCCAGCTTATTAAACGGTAGATCTCTCCGATAACAGCAGTGCCAAGTAGTGTTGCCACCGAACCTGTGAAGAAGCGTTTCCAACGGCTGGGTTTTCTTACGGCTCCCATTTTTTCTACGGGTTCAGTGGTTTTATTGGCGACCAATACAATCTGTTCTACAGGTATTTCCTGAGCGTGGGGTTTCTCTGAATGCTCGACTTCAGCTTTTTTTAGGTCAGCGGGTTTGAGTATTACCGGTTCTTTCCATTGGGGCTGGTCGGCCATCAGAATATCTCCTTGGTTAAAAACTCAATTGCTTGATCGAGCCGAATATGATGTTCTGGCTTAAGATCGGTTAAGGGTAATCGCCGTGGTGCAAAGTCTAAAAAACGAAAGCGGTTGCTGTTCCAATCCTGTTCACGGGGCAAGTCGGTTGGAATCTCTCCCGGGAAAAGGGCGACCTCTTCTCCGTTTTCTTTGCGGGTACCTTTAAGGCATGAGAGAGTTTGGCCATCGAGTACCGCTTCGGCGGACTCCGTTGAGCGAATGGATGCAATCGCCAGACAGCGAGTCTCTATCCCCTCAAAACGCATATCGCGTTGGGCATCCTGAATGATCAGTTCCAGAAACTTATCTAAGTTATGGTGTTGGTTAGCCGTTACGTGGTCAGCTTTGGATGAGGCAAACAGTACTTTATCAATACGTGGGCTGAATAGGCGTCTAATAAAGCCAGAAGAGCCGTAATTGAAGCTTTGTAATATCTCAGTGATGGCGAGTTTCATATCCTCAAAACAGGCTTTGCCATGATTAAGCGCTTTCAGGCAATCGACTAACACCACTTGGCGATCAAAACGGGAGAAATGTTCGCGATAGAAACGTTTAACGACGTGTTCCCGATAGGCTTCGTAACGGCTTGCCAATACTTGATAATAACTACCCTCAGGTGCGGGCTCGCTAAGCTCTATGGTGAATAAAACGGGGAATATTTGTAGCAGTGGGTCACCTTGCAACTGGCCAGGGAGAATACAGCGGCCAGGCTGAATCATACTCAAACTATAGGCTTCACCACGAAATGTGTGCAATAGGTCGGTGTAGGCGTCGCTTAGTACTTTAATCACGCTTTCATCAGCAGGGGCGAGCCAGTCGATGGTTTCTTGGGCGGCTAGCCAGTCCTTAGCAAGGCTGGCGCGAGGCTCAGTCGCAAAAAGCGTACGCTGCTTGTCACACCATTGGTTAAAATCCAGATTTAGCAAAGGTAGATCGAGCAGCCATTCACCGGGGTAGTCGATGATATCCAAATAGAGTGTTGAGGTTTCTTGTACCAAGCGTTGGAGACGGCTGGCGGGGCGATAGCGAATCGCCAATTTAACTTCGGATAAGCCAACCGTTGAAGCAGGCCAATGAGGAGGCTGTTGTCCTAAATCCTGAATAGCTTGTTTTAACGGGAAAGGCGTGTCTGAGGTTTCACTCAAGTTTTTAACGCTAATAATTCGGCCGCTACTAGCAACCTCGAAAAAAGGTAACGATTGGCTTTGATGGGCGTCAAGTAAGTGGTGCACCAGCGATGTGATAAAGACGGTTTTTCCGCTGCGACTCAACCCCGTCACCGCAATCCTTAAGTGCCTGTCTAATCCCTGTTCTACGACATCTTTCAGTTGCTGCTGAATATCATCCAGCACATCTTCACCGATTAAACGCTTGAGTTTACTTCCCAGCCCCATTGAATCCTGCCTTGCTCATAAAATGTCTGATGAGTGTGACAGATTAATGCTGAACAAGTGCAGAAGAAAGGGGCTGAGGTCATCCATTACTGAGGAACAGCTGCATAGGCCACGATTTCACAAAGCATTTCTTCGCGAGCAAGGCCCGCAACAACCATGGCTGCTCGGTTTGGGTAGGGCGCTTCGAAATATTCAGCGTAGACTTTATTGAATGCAGGGAGCTGGCTGCGATCAGTGACATAGATGAGCACTTGGGTGACATCATCCATGGTGAGCTTTGCTGCTTCAATCGTGTGCTTGAAGTTCTCCATGGTTTGGCGTGCTTGCGCTTCAATACCGCCTTCAACCACGTTGCCTTGAGCATCAATGGGGATTTGTGCGGTGGATAATTGGCCGTTTGCAATCACCGCCCACTCCAGTGGGGCTTTAGATGCGAACAGCTCGGTTTTAACAGCCTGTTTGGTCATAAAAAAATACTCAAAATAGATAGGTAAAAAAATGGAGCAGCGTTCGCCGCTCCGAACGATAGGAGGGAACTACAAACCTTGTTCGTTGGCCATTTTGTTGGCGATTTGGGGTGCGGTCCACAGAGAAGGCAGCAACACAAGGGAAACCGGAACCGCCGTAACAACAATGAACGACTGTAGTGCTGAGATGCCGCCAGACCCGATAGAGATCAATAGTGCAGCAATTACCCCCATCATGATTCCCCAGAACACGCGGACGGAGCTTTGTGGGTGGTCAGTGCCTGTCATCACCATAGAGACGGCATACGTCATGGAGTCACCTGTGGTGGCAACAAAAATGGTCGTCAGGATCAAGAACAGAACCGAGATAATAAAGCCCATCGGTAACTGCTCGGTAATAGCCAGTAAAGCCGCAGGTAAATTAAAGCCGGTGAAAGGCTCAGAAATAACGCCTGGGTTTGCAAGCTCAAAGGCCAGCCCGCTGCCACCTACAATGGTGAACCAGAAGCAGGTGATAACCGGAGCAACAATCGAAATCAGCAGAATCATTTCACGGATGGTTCTACCACGAGAGATACGTGCAACAAACATCGCCATCAGCGGACCATAACCGAGAAACCATCCCCAGAAGAATACTGTCCACCAGTCCAACCAGCCTGGGCTTGCACGGAAGGTGGCCATAGGAATGAACTGATCAAGATAGATCCCAAAACCTTGCAGGTAACCATCAATAATGAAGCTGGTAGGGCCAAAAATTAAAATAAATGCCATTAATAAGACAGCCAAAATAACATTGGCACGGCTTAAAATCTGAATACCTCGGGCAACACCACTGACAGCCGAGAGTGTGTAGATCGCAATTAACCCAAACAGAATGACCAGCTGCGTTGTGTAGGTATTTGGAATACCGAACAGTTTCTCCATACCAAAACTAACTTGTAGGCCAAGAAAGCCAATGGGACCCACGGTGCCTGCAACGACAGCGAGTACACAGCATGCATCAACAATGGCGCCTAGGGGGCCGGTCATCACACGGTTGCCAAACACGGGATACAAGAGTGTACGGGGTTTCAGTGGCAGGCCTTTTTCATAGTGCAAGTACATAAAGACCACACCGGTGAGACTGCCTAGAATCGCCCAAGCTAAAAAGCCCCAATGCATAAAGCTTTGTGCTAACGCGTTATAGGCGGCTTCAACAGTGCCGGTTTCGCCGCCAAACAATGGTGGCGGCGAAGTGAAGTGCGCCATGGGTTCTGCCGCCGCCCAGAATACGCCGCCACCTGCCAGTAGGGTACACATGATGATGGAGATCCACTGAAACGTAGACATTTCTGGGGTTTTTAACCCCCCAAGTACCACTGAACCGGTGCGACCGATGGTTAAGAATAAACCGATGATAAAGGTAAGCAGTAAGAGCACCTGCCAGTAAGCGCCAAAGTATTTGGTCGATGTTGCAAATGCACTGTTTACCCATGCCGATACGAGGTTAATATCGTAAAGTGCCATGACTGCAAACAAGGCAAGCACGCCGCCGCTAATTAGGAAGACGGGCAAGTCGATGCCTGCTAGCCACTTCTTCTGGGTCATATCCTCAGCCTCGCTGGCAGGCAAGGTTGCCTGATTAGTTATACTCATGATTATCTCCTGATGGATCTTATCTTTATTGGGTTATCAGGGTCACACGTTTGCTTTAAAGCTAGTGTGTATTTTGGGTCATAGGTTGTAATGCATCGTCCAAGAAGTTGAGCCAATTCAGCCCCATAATTTTGGCAACATCTCCCTCGCTGAAACCGCGTTTCAGGAGTCCATGGGTTAAGTTGGGAAAGTCGCGGCTGTCGCGGAACCACTCTAGTGGTCGAGGCCAGTCGGCATTTGATTTTGATCCTTCGCCGTAATCCATCTCTTTGGACCAGCGGCCATTGCGCATCCATTCCAGTACGGCAGTCGGTTGCTCTTGGCAAAGGTCAGTGCCGATGCCGATGCGATCTATACCCATTAAATCAGCCGTGCTGGCAACCATGTCGCAAAACTCATCTAGCGTGCAGTCTGGGCCATTCTTTAGATGAAATGGGTAGAGACTAAAGCCTAGCAATCCACCGGATTCACCCAGCGCCCGAAGTACTTTATCTGACTTGTTTCGCTTGGCTTCGTGAAAGCTGAGTGGGTTTGCATGAGAGATAATGATCGGGCGTTCCGAAATCTCAATAGCTTCCAGCGTACTTCGTTCTGCACTGTGGCTCATATCGACCACCATGCCGACGCGGTTCATTTCGCGAATGACTTGCTTGCCAAAGCGTGTAACACCACTGTCTTCTGCCTCGTAACAACCGCAGGCCAGCAAGCTTTGGTTGTTATAGGTCAGCTGCATGATCATAAGATTCAGCTCACGCATCACCTCGACCATGCCGATATCATCTTCGATGGGGGAGCAGTTCTGAGCGCCGAACATAATGCCGACTTTGCCCAGCTGCTTGGCCAGACGGATATCTGCAGTGCTTCGAATCGGCATAATGAGATCACTGTTCATCTCAAAGTGTCGGTTCCACTCGGCAATTCGCATCAAGGTTTCACGAATTTGCTCATGGTACACAATGGTTGCATGAACCATGGTGACACCACCCTGATGCAGTTGCTCGAAGATGGCTCTATTCCAGTTGGAATATTGCAGACCATCAATGACAACCAACTCTTTATGTAGCGCATTATTCATGGCTAAACTCCTACTACGCACGGATATAGGTAGTTTTTACGACGGTATAGAACTCTTTTGCGTAGGTTCCCTGCTCGCGTGGTCCGAAGCTGGAATCTTTACGACCACCAAATGGGACATGGTAGTCAGTACCCGCTGTTGGCAGGTTAACCATCACGCAACCGGTTTTAGCGTTACGTTTGAAGTCAGTGGCGTATTTCAACGACGTTGTGCAGATACCACCGGTTAAGCCGAAATTAGTATCGTTGAGCGTTGCTAGCGCTTCGTCGTAGTCTTTCACTTTGATGATGCAAGCGATAGGTGCGAACGCTTCTTCACGGTTGATCGTCATTTGATTAGTGGTTTCTGTGAAGAGTGCTGGCTGCATGTAGTAACCTTCTTTCTCTTCAGTCAGCACGTCACCGCCATACACCAGTTTCCCGCCTTCATCTTTAGCGGTTTGTAGGTAATGTAGGTTCTGCTCCATTTGGCGAGCATCTGCGACGGCGCCAATATGTACACCGTCTTTTAGTGGGTGGCCAACCACCAGCTGCTTCATCCGTTCGATCATTGCATCCACGAAACGGTCGTGAATACCTTCGGTGACAATCAAACGAGAGGAGGCGGTACATTTTTGCCCTGTGCCGCCATAAGCACCGCCAACGGCACATTCAACGGCGTTATCAAGATCAGCATCGTCCAGTACGATCAGCGCATTCTTGCTGCCCATTTCAAGTTGGCATTTAACCAGATTCACGGCCGTAGCTGCGGCCACCTTTCGACCTGTCTCTAGCGACCCTGTGAAGGTGAGCGCATTAATACCGCGAGAGTTAATCAGTACATCGCCGACTTCTGCACCTGGCCCCATCACAAGGTTAAAGGTGCCTGCGGGTAAGCCCTGGCGAGAAATGATTTCAGTCAGTGCCCAAGCAGAGGCGGGTACTTGGTTAGCTGGTTTCCAAACGATAGCGTTACCAAATGCCAGTGCTGGTGCAATTTTCCAAGCACCGGTAGCGGTAGGGAAGTTCCAAGGCGTAATGATGCCCACTACACCGACCGGCTCACGGCGGGTTTCAATTTCGATACCCGGGCGAACGGATTCGGCGGTTTCACCCATCTGACGTAATACTTCCGCGGCATAGTAATGGAAGAATTGGCCGGATCTATAGGTTTCACCGACCCCCTCAGCCAGCGTTTTACCTTCTTCACGAGCGAGTATCTCGCCCAGTTCATCTTTGCGGGCAATCAGCTCATCCCCGATCGCCATGAGTACGCTATAGCGTTGCTCTAAACCGCTTTTTTGCCACTCAAGTTGACCTGCCGCAGCGGCAGCAATCGCGGCCTCTGTCTGAGCTTTATCGGCTTGTGCGTAGTGGCCGATAACATCGCTTATATCGGCTGGGCTAATATTTGCTACGCTACCCTTGTTGCCTTCAACCCACTCACCTGCAATGTAATTACGAAATACTGACTCAGACATAATGACCTCCAAAACTAATTGGAATCATCATAGGGGGTGTGATTTAATAATAAAAATTAATAAATAATATCCCGCGATAAGTAAAACTTATAATGTTACCAGAGCTTAAAATTGCCCAGTTACGTCATTTTGTTTGGGTCGCCGAGTTAAAGGGGTTTCATGCGGCAGCGGAGAAAGCGCACCGCACTCAACCGGCAATTTCACTCTCTATTCGGGATCTTGAAAACAAGCTGGGGGAGCCGCTATTTGAGAAGCGTAATGCTAAAACGGCCAAAACAGAACTCACGCCCTTCGGCTGCTATTTTTTACCAAAAGCAAAAGAGCTGATCGCACACCATGATCGTATCGCAGAAGATATGACACTCCTGTCTGAGCATAAAACAGGGCATCTTCGCCTAGCGTCTGTCCCTTCTGTAGCCAGCCGGGTATTACCTAGATTGTTGCATGAGTTTGTCTCAGGCGCACCGGATCTCCATATCAGCTTTTTTGATGATAACTCCGATGCTGTGCTCAAAATGGTAGAAACGCAAAAAGTGGATTTTGGAATCGCGCATCTGTTTCACGAAGAGGAACACCCAGATAAAAGTTTTACACCGATTTGGGAGGATCAAATTGGTGTGGTCTGCCCTAAGGAGCACCCGCTGGCAGCAGAATCTTCTCTCCATTGGAAATCACTTAGGCAACATCGTTTGATCAGTAACGGTACTTCTCGGTTGCTTGAAGATAGCGAAGCCAGTCCCTTGTTGGGGCATTCCCAGTTCTATGTTTCTAATATGATTTCACTGATTGCCATGCTGGAAGCCGGATTTGGTGTAACGACGCTGCCGTGGTATGCGTTCCCACAAGAAAGCACAAAGTTAAGCTTTATTCCGCTGGCTGACCCCCATGTGGTCAGGCGAATAGGGATTGTGAAACTCAATAATAAATCCCTCACACCGCCTGCGCAGGCATTGGTGAATTTCATTCTGGCGAAGTCAGTTAGGTGATGTTACTGGTATTGCTTGGCTAATAAAAATAATCTAATTGGTTACTTTGATAAGTTTGGCTTATCAAATGATAGAAGCTTTTGATTTGATCATCGGTCTTTTTCTGACGGAAGATAAAGCCGTACCAACAGCCCATTAGGCTGTGATTAGTGTGACTGATCGCGCTCTGCTGATAAACATAACAAGGGACCACAGAGCTTCTTTGGTACTGGCTTCCTACACATCTATGCTGAGCGGTTTTACTGAGAAACCGCGAAATAAAATCCAATTGATGTGTCGTAACCGAGAGGAAAATAATAATGACGACGCCCGCTGCGATTCAAGCTGCTCTGCAGGGCAACAATGCCCTTCCTTTAAGACCTCCCTATCAGGTGATGGATCTGGAACGCCTTGGTGCGATGCATCAAAGCCGACTGAGCTTTATGCGTACCTTAATACGCCGGATTATGCGAGAGCGTTGGCAAATAGTGCCGGTAACCTTGACGCTGGATGAGCAAGGCTATGGAACGGTGATCTATGAAATTAACGCCCCGCATGGGTTGTTTAGTTTTGTGCTTTTCTCGAGCTATCTGTCGCCGGAAGACCGTAATGACCGTGTTATCGCTACCCAGTGGGATCTAACCATGGCGCTGGTCGAAGGCAAGGTGGATGACACTTACCTTGAACAGCTGCGGGAAAATGTCCCCAAACAGGAAGCAGGGCGCGTTGATTCACGGGTGTTTGTATTATCCCGTGCTAACCGCAGTGCCCGAAACTTTGAGTATGTTGTCGATCAACTGGCCAGTGGACAGCAACCGGATATCAATAAAATAGCCGATGTTGGGTATCTGTATCGAACAACCGCAGTGTATGGCAGTGGTAAGTTGGGCATGGCGGATTGGGAAAAAGTTAAACACCGTTGGCCTGACTTCGCTCGGCCTTTCTCTGCCGAAATGTTTGTTTGCTTTATGTTGCGAAACTTCAGTTTATTTCAGGCCGAGCATATCGCGCGCTTTAAATCCCCAGAGACTTTCCAGCCGATGAAGCCAGAGGTCAAACGCTATTTTGGTATTGGCAACTCAACCGGCTTAGGGATGGCACCCTATTTGATTAATCATCCATTACTGATCAATCAATGGATAGAGATGCGGGAGCTGGGGTTGGCCAGAGTGCGGGTGTTAGGAAATATCGACCATCGAGTTCAGCAGCACTTTCAAGAGCTGCTAACCCGCTGTGTAGTGCATACCGAGCAAACACGCACAGAAGATGAATGGCAAACCCAGAATAATCGGCAAGTGCTGGAGGATTTAGCGCTGCTACAAGCGAAATCCGCCGACGGTGTTGAGAGTTGGGGGGAGTTACTACAGTGGTCAGAATCTAGCTGCTCATTGCAAGGGCAAGAGCTATTGGTGTCGATTCTTTTGGAACTTTACCCTGAGCTTGTTGATGATTTAGAAGATTATTACAGCGCTGAGGAGTTTTTAGATCTCGACCCGCTTATGCCTGTCAGTGAACTACAGCGAGTCATTGAACAGCGCTACGACTGGGCATTGGCCATAGACTTCTCTGAATCCGGTGCTAAAGAGACCTTCTGGTATCGCTCAGAAGAGAAGATGGAGCCGCGCTTAGGCAATACCGAACGGGAGCAGGGCAAAGAAAAACAGATGGCGCTGGGCGTGGGGTATGCCGTGCGAAAATGCTATGACCAGCTCTGTGAATATGTCCGCGAATACCCAGAACATACCACTGCGCGCTTTATGGTGGCTAGGCCAAAATTAAGAGGTATTGTGCGCCGTATTCAAAGTATGAATCGCTGTGTTTATGGGGATATACAGGCCAACCTTCTAGAAAGAGATGTGCTGCCTATGCACCTTCTCCGAGCCAAACTCGCGTTTTTTGGTGTGAGCAAGTTTGATCCTCGTTCCAAGCTTTGGGTGCGCAATACGATGTTCCAAGGTGCGCCTTTACTTGAAGATATCGGTAGAACCTTTAACGATGACTGGTTTATGCCACTCGCCCCCCAGCTGTAGGAGAGTCACCATGCATGTTTCTATGAATGAGTTAAAAGCGGCTCTGCGACGCTGTTTTGAGGCGACAGGGTATTTTGTCGGCAACTATGAAGATGCTGCCAATATGATCCTGTGGTTGGAAAAGCATGGCTTGGGCGGATTAAAAGAGCTGCAACGGGCATTGCCCTTTATCAGTGTTGATCGTGATAAACCCCTAAGTACGGTGGTTTATGAAGACAGCACATCGGCGATCATTGATAGCCATGGTCGCAGTGCGCTGAACTGTATTGCTGCATCTGTCGATCTGGCTCACGCCAAAGCACTGGAGTGCGGGATTGCTACTGTCACGGTGCACAATTGCCATAATCGTAAGTTCATTCTTAAGGCGCTTACCGACTGTGGCCGTCGCGGCATTAGTGTTGCGGCTTATTGGCAGAACGGTACGCAGGGCGTCACAGAGCACACGGCAGCCATCAAAGCAGGCGCCCGTTACCCAAGCTACAGTGAAGCGTTGACGAACCTAGATGCGAACGTGGATGAGCGGCAGGCGCTGACCATTATTTGTAGTTCCCGCGTGGATTTGACCTCGTCGCTGCAAAATTCGTATGGCAACCGGAATGCCAGCCATATCAGTGCTCAGCAAGTGGAAGAGAACAAAACCCACAGCGTTGATTTTGGTATCGAGATTGATGAGGCTCTATGGGCAGAGATCAATCGTATTGGCGAAGGTATCTTGGTAGAGAACAGTGAGCAATCCCGACAAGGTGCGGGTGGCCGCTGATTATATCGGTGTTCTACGCGCCTTCTGAGTGGCTCGCGCTGCTGGTGGTGATACTAGGCTGTGCGCTACAAGCCAGGGTCGGTATTGGCTTTGGCTTATTGGCAGCGCCGCTACTCTTTTTGATAGATCCGCTTTATGTGCCTGGCTCCATACTGTTTTTAGGTGGCTTTCTCTCCATGATCATTATTTGGCGGAGTCTGCACCCTGTGGTTTGGTCTCGGGTCTGGATCGCTAATGGTGCCAGATTTGTCGGCAGTGGTGTAGGGGCATGGGGGCTTTTGCTGCTGTCACCTGCGGCGTTAAGTCTGGTCTTTGGCGTGGCTTTGCTATGCGCTGTGTTGATCAGTGGCAGGCAACTCCATCATGAGATCCAGCTTAATACGTCAAATCTGCTTAACGGCGGCTTTTTTTCCGGCGTTATCGGAACGGCTACCTCTGTGGGTGGACCGCCTATGGCCTTGGTATATCAATCGGCATCGCCACAGGTAGCGCGTTGTGAATTAGCGGCTTTTTTTCTTATCGGCACACCCATCTCACTGGGTTGGTTATGGGCCCAAGACCTGTTTGGTGAAACAGCGCTGATACTCAGCCTTAAACTCTTACCGGGGGTTGTGGCAGGTTACGGTTTATCTGAATGGTTAAGCGCCCGCGGTGTATCACCTCCTCATCGATTAGCATTGTTGAGGTTATCGGCGATTGCGGCATGTGTTGTCATTGGCAAAGGTCTTATCGCGTTGTAGGTGGACGGCTTCTCAAAGACAACAGGGATGCACACTCGCCTGCTGTGAGTGGTCTGTGCTGGCCGACGCTCAGTCCTCGCAGGGTTAGATGAACCAATTGGGTGCGTTGTAGATCTGTAACATGATACCCCAGTGCTCTTGCCATGCGCCGTATCTGCCGGTTTAACCCTTGGGTTAAAACAACCTCAAATCGATTCGGGCCGAGTAGCGTTACTTGGCATGAGCGTGTTAATACGCCCTCCAGATCAACGCCTTGCTGCATTCTCTGCTGAAAGTCCAAGTTGATATCCGGCATACCGCGGTGTGGGCGTACCTGCACATGATACGTTTTTGGATGATAGGTATCTGGCGATAGTAAGCGCTCACACAGTACGCCGTCATTTGTCAGTAATAAGAGCCCATGAGAGTCTTTATCAAGCCGACCTACGGGAAATAGCCGCATAGGTAGGGGAAGGTGATTGATAATGCTCGCCGGGTTGTCGGCTCTGCAATTACAATCAACTCCAACAGGTTTGTTATAGATCACATAGCTATATGCATCTGGAAACGTGATGACTTGATCATCAACATGGACGATATCTCCACGTGCAACTCGGATATGCTGATCTGCGACCTGCTCGTTAACGGATACCCTACCATCATTGATCCATTGGCTGGCGCGGCGTCTTGAACAAACACCAGCGGCACTTAAATACTGTGACAAACGCATTAGCTGCTTAATATTCTTAGAGGCAGAGCGAGCGCTTCATTACCGCTTTGGCCAACAACCCAAATGATGCTGCTGAGCCCACCCAGCGTGACGATATACCATAAAGCAGAGACTGCTTGCCCATAACGATCTAAAGGCAGTAGGTCGCTAAAGTGACGGCGCTTCCATTCCAGTGCAATCTCTACCGTACCAATGGCTAGCAGAAAGCCCAACAGCGCCAAACCGAAATAGTAACTGGCAAAAACACCTAGCAGTGCTCCGAGACCGCAGGCGATTAACCCCACTACGGAGTTGAATGAGAAGGCAACGCTTTTAAGAATATGGCCGCCATCCAGTGGTAGAACAGGTAAGAGGTTGAATAGGTTAAGTAAAGCATTGAATACTGCAAGCCCTGCAAAAATTTCTATGTCTGTGAGCCAATAAATCACTAAGAAGGCAATAGATAGTATTAAACCAAAGAAAGGTCCCATAATAGAGATATAGACATCTTGCCAGCGGGTATTGATCTTATCATCGGAGAGTGCGAGCCCGCCCATAAAGGGGATTAGGTAGATCCCTTTGGTTTTTAAACCGAAACGTTTCATAGCACGAATGTGGCCGTATTCATGGAATACCAGACAGAGAATCAGCGCTATGGCAAATTCAAGAGAGAACAACCAAGAGTAGGCAGCCAAGCTGCCGGCTGCAAACAGGACTTTAATAACTTTTGCACTTTTGAATAGCTTAAGGGCTAAGGAGCCTAAGCCAAGAATGCTGATTCGATTGGGCGCGGCAGGGCGCTCTAATACGACTTGCCGTTCGATATCCTTTTCGTTTAGTACACTTTCGCTAACCAGCGCGTGATCGACTTTAAGTTGATAGCTTAAGTCGAAAGGCTGCCAAGTAAGGCGCACCGTTAACTCGCAAAGAATATCGGTGCCGTTGCCCTGAAGCGAAAATCGATGTATGGATTCGGTTGCAGGATCAGCACTGGCATTCTGTTGAGAGACCAATTGGCCATCCCAGTAAAGGGCTTGCCAACCTGCCATTGACCCTTCAAGGCGAAGCTCTTTACCAAGACAATCGATTCGTAATAATTGCACCTTAATCCCCAATAAAATGTCACGAGGGGCAATTATGGAGGATTCTCATTTTCGGGCAAGTATTGTTATGGGATCTCAACCTACAGTCGTGCAGGTTAGCTTGGCTGTTTTAATGATGTAGTGTCTGGCCGGCTCAACATCACACGCTGTAACAGTGTGATGATAGCTGCTGAAAGTACCAGCAAAACAACAATGCAGGCGCCGGCAGGCCAGTCCAGCCAGAGGGCAGTGAGTAGGCCTGCGGCGTAACCTATGATGCCGGTTATCCCAGCCCATTGGGTCGAACTCGTTGCAAAATTAACAAGCGCTGGCACAATCAACGTGGCAAAGACCAGATAGATTCCTAACAACTGCACGGAGTAGGTCACCGATAAGGCAAAGGCCATATAAAAGCCGAGCTGCCATTTAAAGCGCTTAAATAGCCCCATCAAGCCCCAAGATAATATCGTAAAGATGCTTAGCCTTAGCAAACTTTGGCTATCAATCCACAATACATCCCCCGTTAGCATACGGGTTAAATGTTCCGCTTTACCCTGATCGATCGAAATCAGAATAAGTACTACTGCTGCTGTAAATACGTAGATACTGCCAAGCATAGCTTCCCGATAGAGCGTTGCGTATTGGCAAATCAACAGTACCAAACCAACGCCGATACAGGATGCCACCACGCTGGCAGCTAATAGCCCGTTAATGGAGGCATTGGGTAATAACATTTCGATCAGGATTGCGCCGAGGATAGCAAACTGTGCTATCGCCAGATCCATAAAGACAACGCCGCGGCGAACGACTTCCAAGCCTAAAGGCAAATGGGTAGCTAACACCAGCAAGCCGGCCACGAAGGGCATAAAGAGTATCTCGACCGTGAGCATCATAACCGGTTCAATAATTCACTAATAAGGTGATTGAAAAGTGCCTCCAGTGTTGAGCTGTTATCCTGATCGCTGACGGTTGCAGGCAGGCTCAGCGCAGGTACACCGGTTTTATCTGATAACCATGATGCACTTTTGGGGCTTTGATACCATGTCGATACAATGCTCATCGGACGCTCTTGCTTTACTGTCGAGACCAACTCATTAAGATGGCTCAGCGTGGGAGGAACGCCAGGCTGTGGTTCTAAATCGGCGACCTTTTGCATGCCTAACCAATGCCACAGGTAATCAAAGCTGCTGTGTTGAGAAACCACTTTTCGATCACGAAGCGGACTAGCTAGTTGTTGCCAATAAGCTATCTGGGCTAGCCAATGCGTATGCCACTGCTGGTGTGTTTTCAGATAGAGCGTCCCATTTTGGGAATCTATCTCTATGAGCCGTTCCGTTACTAACGCTGCAACACTTATGAGCCTTTCTGGATCGAGGTGAAAGTGTGGGTTGCCTTCTGGATGAACGTGTCCTGTTTGCAGAAAATGTGTTTCATGCTTGTCGATGGTGTTAATAGCTTGTGATGCATAGACAAGACCAGGTTGACCTTGTTGAATCGCAGGGTTTGAGGCACGCTTTAATAGCACGGGTAGCCAACCCACTTCCAGTCCAGCACCTGTACATACGGCGATGTCAGCTGATCGTAATGCACTGATCAGGCTAGGTCTTGCCTCAATATAATGAGGGTCGAGATAGGCACTGGTCGCCACGATGACCTTGGCATCTGGTGCGAGCGCCTTTAGCAAGGCGCCCCATTCTGGCTCACACGCAAAAGCGGTAATAGCGTTCGCATGTGCGGACGCTATACCTAGGGCGATAACCGCCAAGCGAACAAACTTAGAACGTATGTGCTTCATGGTCACCAAAACCGATCTGGTATTGTAATGTAATGGCGTTATCGGTGTGTTCAAAGCCATCGCCCGATTGGTTTGTGTACTGCAAGCGAAGCGTTTGGGTGTGGGTAGGGTTCCATGCCAGCATGACGCTGGATTCATTGAGCTTGGCCCCATGGAAATGATCGCCATGGGCTTCTTGTACGCTGATCTCGCCATACCGTGCTCCAATAGACCACTCTGGTAAGAAGCGATAAACACCCGATAGGTAATAACCACTGTGGTAGTCGTCATCTGTTGAGTACTGATTCAGGTCAGTAACCCTGAAATATTCACCTGACAGTGTTAACTGCTGGTGGCGATTATTGCCTTGTGGTGCCCATTTCCAGACGAGGTCTGCCATGTAGGTATTTTTACCAACAAACTCTGCACTGTGGCTATGTCCATGGTGATCTTCTTCGTGATCGTCATGTCCTGAGTGATGATCATCATCGTGCTCGTCGTCATGAGCATGAAAATCTAAGGTGTTATTGCGCATATAGCTGATGCCTGCTTGCCAGCTGGTTGAGGCACTGAGGTCGCCACCGATCTTATTGGATAGTGTCCAGATACCAACGAGTTTATTACTGTCAGTATCGGCTAAGCGCTCGCCTTGAAAGGCGTTGATGCTAATACGCCAGAAAAGATCCGTGGGCATGAGCATACTCAGTCCAATACCATTATCGTAATAGTGGTTGCCTAAGAATGCGCGATAAGCGAGCGGCCGCTCAGTAAAACTATCTGCATGACTATGCTGGCTGTTCAAATAGCCAATATCTGCCAAAAAGCGTCCTGCTTTTAGGGAAGCGCCTTCAAAAATAGCCAAACGTTCTAGGTAAGCTTCTTCTAGAGCAAGCTCTGCTTCACCTTCACGCAAGTCGGCGGTGATAGAGGCTTTTGCAGTCCAAAGGTTGTCCCATGTGTGCTTTAAAGCCAGTTCAGAGTGACTTAAGCCAAATCCTTCGGAGCGCTGCCCAAGCTCTGTATCTTGAGACTTATGATAGCCATCTAAAATGAGGCTAACCTCTGGGTTGGCATGTGCATAAAGGGGAGCTGCACCGATTAGAAAGGTTAAAAACGTATGTTTATGTGCTTTTAGCATCTCGATAGATCTCGATTAGTCTTTAAATAATACTGAAGGGTTACGTTATATTATAACATTAATGGGTTTTTAAAAAGCAATAATTCATCGCTGCTCCATCGGTTATGTGCTGAGGCGCGTAAGAACCTTAAAAGTGATGGAGATGCGCAATGTTTAAAAGGCTTACATTCTTGGTTGTGTGCGTGTTGGGTGCATCGTCGATTGTTAACGCGGATTGTAGCGAGTTGTTGGATCACCGAATGCGGCTGCTCGGCACGGACAAAGAGGTTCATTTATGCGAAGCTTACACAAATAAGTTGATTTTGATTGTTAATACCGCCAGCAAGTGTGCTTTTACCCCACAGTATGAGGGGCTGGAAAAGCTTTACGACACTTATCGAGATCGGGGGTTGGTGGTACTGGGCTTCCCATCTAATGACTTTGCCGGACAAGAGCCGGGAACAGAGCAAGAGATCAGTAACTTTTGCCGAGTAACATACAATGTCAATTTCCCGATGTTTGAAAAAGTACACGCCACAAAAGAGAAAGCGTCTCCTCTTTATCAGCAATTAGCCAAGGTTTCGGGCGAGTATCCTATGTGGAACTTTCATAAATATTTAATCGCGCCTAATGGACAGTTTCTGAAAAGCTACACCAGCTTTACTCAACCTGACAGTGAGCGTTTAATCAATATAATCGAAGCGAATTTGCCTGACCAAGGATAATAATTTTATGTTGAAACCGTCTTCAAAGCGCTCTGAAAGAGCCGTGCCTTCGAGCCGTTCTTCCAGAATGATGGGTATGGGGGCATTGGCAGGTCGCTTGGCGCAAAATGTTATTACAGAAGGGGGGCGTCAGTTGCTTAAGGGACAAAAGCCGCGGATGTCCGATTTGCTCCTGACAAAGGAAAATGTGGGTCGCGTTACAGATCAACTAGCACGTATGCGCGGTGCGGCCATGAAGGTTGGGCAGCTGGTATCGATGGATGCAGGGAATCTTCTGCCCCGTGAGCTTGCCGATATCCTAGCGCGTTTGCAGGATGACGCCATACGTATGCCTGCAACCCAGTGGTCCGCTATTCTTGAAAAAAGCTGGGGTGCGGATTGGCAGGAGCAATTTTCACGCTTCTCCTTTGACCCCATCGCTGCAGCCTCCATTGGTCAGGTTCATGAGGCGACTGATCGATCGGGACGGCATATGGCGATCAAAATCCAATATCCAGGGGTAGCGAAAAGTATTGATAGCGATGTAGCGAATGTTGTCAGCTTGTTGCGAGTCAGTGGTTTGGTACCAAAGTCGCTGGATTTGGAGCCGCTGATCATTGAAGCTAGAGCACAATTACACCTAGAAGCTGATTATCGACACGAAGGGCAGCAGATGCGAGATTATGCGGCAGCGGTGTTGTCTATGGATCAGGCGGATAGTTTTCTTTTGCCAGAGTGGTTTGATGAGTTATCTACAGAACAAATATTGTGTATGTCATTTTTGAAGGGAGCGCCTTTAGCTTCGATTCCCCCAGGTTCTTTAGAGGCTTCTCGCGTGATGTCTGAATTATTCAGGCTGTTTTTTGCAGAGCTTCTCTGCTTTTGCCGTGTGCAAACTGATCCGAATTTGGCGAATTTTTCTTATCAATCGGATACGGGAAAGATCATCTTGTTAGATTTTGGTGCTGTGCGTACTTACGCAGCAGGCTTTGTAAAAAACTACCAAGCCGCACTGGAAGCGGCTACTGCAAATGACGCAGTTATGCTGGGTGATGCATTACAAATATTGGGGTTCTTTCAGGACAATATTAACGCGACCAATCGTAGTGCGGTGATCGATATCTTTTTGATGGCGGCTGAACCTCTACGAACCAAGGGGCTGTACGATTTTGGGGCTTCTGATCTTGCAAGTCGTATACAGCGCAGAGGTATGTCCATCAGTAGTGATCCACAAGCGTGGCATACCCCGCCACCTGATGTACTTTTTTTGCACCGTAAAATGGCGGGACTGTATTTGATGGCTGCACGGATAGCTGCAAAAGTTGATGTAGGAGCTTTGTTTGCTGAAGCTTTACAGAAGAGCCTCCCAAAAATTCAATAAGACGGCTTTGTGGGGTGACCGTCCAAACTTCTTAGCGCTCTTTTACTGTTGTGGTGTTAAAAGGGGTAGTTTAATTGTGAAACAACTGCCCTTACCAAGCTCACTGTCTACGGACAAGTCCGCTTTATGTTGCTGTAATATACTGTAAGATAACGATAGACCTAAGCCTGTGCCGGTGCCGACGGGTTTGGTGGTAAAGAAAGGCTCGAAAATCTTTTGCAGATTTTTTTTCTCAATACCGCAACCGGTATCTTTGATGACAACTGTAATAGCACTCTGCGATGCGGTAACATCAATAAATATATCGCCTTTTTCTTCTATCGCCTGTGCTGCATTGACTAGCAGATTCAAAAAGACCTGATTTAATTGCATCGACTGACAGTATAATTGTGGTAAGTCTTGTTGATAATTCTTGTGGATATGGGCTTTCTGTTCCAGTTGATTGGCCGCTAGCTTAAGTGTGTTTTCTAAACCATCAATGATGTTCGCATATTGCCAATCACTGTTATCGACATGGGAAAAAGCTTTGAGGTTTTTCACGATGGCAGTTACCCGCTCTAAACCTTCCAAGGACTCCTCAAGCAAATCAGGCAGGTCAGTACTGATAAAATCAAATTGCTGGCGTTTGAGCATGTCTTGCTCTAATGCTTGGTAGGTGGGATGCTTAATTTTGGTGGCCAGTTTTTGATAAAAACCTAATATTTTAAATAGCTTAGCACTGTAATCTTGTAGGCTTTGTAGGTTAGAACTGACAAAGCCAATAGGGTTGTTAATCTCATGGGCAACGCCGGCGGCTAACTGTCCGACCGCCGCCATTTTTTCAGATTGCAATAGCTGGTTTTGCGCCGTTTCCAGTTTCTTATTTAAGAGGGTTAGTTCAGCGTGTTCTTGTTCGAGCTGCTCTGATAGCGCTTTCTGTGCCTGATAATAACTGGCTAGCTCCGTAACATCTTGGACAACCATGCAGACGGTATTCACTTGCTGAGCGTCGGCATCTAATGGAAAGAACTCAATATTCTGAAACATGAGCGTTTCCTCTCCGGTTACAGGGCGGCTACTGCTAAATTGAAAGACATGAGGCCGATGCTCCCAGTAGGAGAAGCTTGCATTGTTTAAGACAAATACACTATTAATCTTCTTTTTAAGGAATCGTGCTTCATGTGGAAATAACTCTAAAAGGTTCGGCAGCGTGTTGTCTTGTTGCAAGAGTCCTAAGCGGTCAGTAAAGAAGTCATTCCAAAATAAGATATTATAATGCTGATCAACAACGCATATACCCAGAGGCAAACGTGATACCAGTTTACTTAGAACGCCCGTATCCTGCATAACTACTCCAGTAACTGATTGAGTGCCTGTAACAGAGTATCTACAGCAACTTCCTCCAGGCAAATGACCACTCGTGAGTCAAATTTGCTGGCTTCAACTTTGAACTCCACTTCCATTACTAACGTGCTTGTCCAATGTACCTGTGCAATATTTTGGTTTTGGGGGAAGAATAACGTAGGCATATTCAGCTTGGCATTTAAGTCCAACTGTTCCGCAAAACCAGCCAAGCAAGCGCCTGCGAGGATGTTGGCTAGCTCCAGTAATAGTTCGCTCCGGGTATCACTGTTTAGAGGGGTGTCGTAATCCATGAGTTCACCAATGGAATCACACCCTCCCTTGGATAAAATCGTTAAGACCTCTCCCCGAATATGTCCTAGAAAAGATTGCCGAGTGTACCAAACATCAGGATCCTGTAGCATTTCGGTAAATTGTGCGGGCGAGACGGCAACAATTTTAGGTATTGATAGTGTCACCTTTGTTCCAATTAACTGGGCAAGCGCATTGGCTGCTCTACCCATCGAAATATTCATCAGCTCTTGTAGGGCATCTTGCTGCTCTTCAGATAGTAGCGTATTCATAGTAACCCCATGTCAGATAATGCTTCTCTTAATTGCTCAGCTTGAAGTGGTTTGTGAAGAAATCTGAACGCTCCTAGAGAATCAACCTCTTTTTTTGACTCTGGTTGTATATCGGCGCTAATTACAATGACCACTGTTTTGGCATGGTGCTCATGCAAGTGTTTCAATACCCCAAAACCATCCAGCTCTGGCATAGTTAAATCCAGAAATAATACTTCAGCTTTGCCTGCTTCAACGGCGGCTAACGCTTCTTTGCCGTTGCAGGCTTCGGTAACCTCAACATCCCACTCCGGGGGGAGTGCGCGTTTTACCGCTTTTCTGGACATTAATGAATCATCAGCAATAGTGACAGGAATAGGCATAGACCGCTCCCAAAAGAAAATATATTGTTTTTTCATATTAGTAGGAAAACGCGATAGATCAACAAATAGCGCCAAATTGCGGTTTACGGTTGTTGTTTTTCCTGTACGGTAAGAAGCCCTAGAAGGGGCTATTGCCGTTTTGATTCAGGAAAGGTGTATCGTTACCAGCCGAGTAGTATTTCCAGCCGATTAGATGCTCTGTTGGGTTGGCCGATCATTTCATCATAGGGGCTATCATGGCGCAGATACGCTGCGCCAATCGGCTTATCTAGGAATAGCTCTTTAATCTCTGTTAAAGAAGCCGAACCAAAAGGGGTGTTAGCATCACGATAGAGGAGGTATTCCTCACCTCCAGTAATGAGGGAAACCTGATAAATCATTCGCTCCAGTGAGTGCACAAATAGAGATTCAACTGTTTGTAGCTCACTCAATTCCTTAAGAGATAGCTTTTTCATTGAATATACCTCTTTTGCTTAAGATGCCAAGAACTCCGCTCGGGTACGCTCGTTAGTTTTGAAGATGCCACCTAGCGCCGTAGTTTCTGTGGCTGAGTTCACATCCATAACGCCACGAGACTTCACGCAGTAATGGGTTGCGTTAATGGTTACGGCGACATTGTCGGTTTCTAATAGTGTTTGTAAGGCGATCAGAACTTGCTGTGTTAGTCGCTCTTGAACTTGTGGCCGTTGAGCGAAAAAACGAACTAAACGGTTAATTTTGGATAACCCGATGATCTTGTTAGCGGGTATATAGGCGACTTTGGCTACGCCATCAATGGTCACAAAATGGTGCTCACAGGAACTCACAAGGCTGATGTCTTTCACCTTGATCATCTCCTCTACGCCCATTTTATTTTCAATCATACTGATTTTAGGGAAATTAGCATAATCCAAACCTGAGAACACTTCATAGACATACATTTTTGCGATGCGATGGGGTGTTTCCGTTAGACTGTCATCAGTTAAATCCAGCCCTAATGTACCCAGTACTTCGGTCATTAGTCCTTTAATGCGTTCGTACTTTTCTTCGCTATCCATATTGTGGTCTGTAAGGGGAGTTTCCAGACCTAGGGAGAGAAGTTGCTGTTGTACCGCTTTCGCTTCATTGCTTAACATGTGGCTACCTGCTTTTCTCTAATCTGTTCAGAGCTATACGCACAGAGGCTTGATTAAGATTACTTTGTTTCATTCCTGTCATGAATTAGAGGTTGAGCCGGTCTGAAAGTAGAGTAGCTATGGCGTTGGCACTTTCCCAAGCGCCTTCAATACCACCTTTGCCTAACCAGTCACCACAAGCGCCAATAGAGCTTTCGTTGCTCCAAAGATAAGTCTCATTACAAAGGGATGCATGACGGCTATACAGCCAACGATGAATACGTTGCTGCTCAACAACGATATCTTGACCCATGGCGGTACTTAAGGCTGCCAGAAGTAGGGAGCCTACCTGCTCTGGTGGTGTTTCGAGATACTGCTGACTCCACTCGGGTGTTGCTTCCACTTGCCAGATTTCGGGCGTGTTGGGCCTTCCGGGTTTTTGACTGGCTTTGACTGCCCGAGCAAAGACGGGGTGAGATCCTAGAAAACCATCGGGTGTTTGTGCAGAGGGAGACTGTAATACAAAGACTCCCACCCATGCAGGTTGTGTTTGTATTCTTTCGGCTCGCTGAGCAAACCGAGGTACGGCTTCTAGCAGGTGGGCAGCCTGTGGTGCAGGAGCGGTAACAATGACATGGCTATGCATATCAATTGCAATACCGTGCTCATCTCGTAGTAGAACGCCCTCGTCAGTGGGCCACAAATACCCAATCCGCGTGGAAACCCGCAGGTGAGCCCCTTGGGCTAATTGCCGGGTTAGGCTACTCATGCGATCAGTGGTGACATAATAGGTGAGTGGTGAACGCGTATTGCCTTGAAAGTCATGTAGCGTCGGCTGCCATGCTTGAATGAGTGTTTGTTGGTTCAACCAGTGTTGAAAATCTGGGTTTTCAGGTGAATCGATCCAGGGGGCGCCAAGATCTGTACTAGCATCAGCTAGCCAACAGCTAGCAAAGCGTCCGCCCGTGCCGCGGCTTTTATCATAAAGGGTTACGCTAAAGCCTGCATCAAGTAGTTTTCTGGCTAGCACAGTACCAGATAGTCCTGCGCCGATAATGGCGATAGAGCGAGATGAATGAGTCATGTTCATAAATTAATTTTGTAATTGTATTTTGCGTTTAACCCAGCGAATGAGTGAACCGATAACGGGTAACCGCTGGTAAAAATAATGCCCTGAGTCCCAATGGTCTTGATGTAACTGGATAAGACCTTGCTGATTAAAATGTAGTTCGCTCATCCCCGGAAAACTCCACTCTCCGCTACGATGTAATTGCCCATGAAAATGCCAGCGGACAAAACAAATATTATCAGTCCATGCGCTATGTAAGACGGTGAAGCGTGGATTTTGGACATGGGCGACAAAGTGCACTAAAACGTTAGTAACGGCGGCATGGCCCTGAACATTATTAAAGGGGTCTATAAACTGTACGTTGGGACTTGTGAGCGTTTGCAAGGCGCCTTGCGCTAACCCCTCTTCTAGGTTATTGAAGAGATGGAGATAGGCTTCTAGTGTCGAGTGTGCGTTCTGCGATATTGGGATTCTATGCTGCATAGTACATTCTCTTATTTGCCTTTACCGGTCATCATTCGAATCAAAGGAAAATACAGTGGCGTGGGTAGCCAGCGTAGAAGCCCCATGATTGTGGCGAAACGCCAAGGGAATCTCACCTCAAACTGCCTACCTTGCAGACCTTTACGTATAGACTGGGCTGCTGACTCTGCATTCATAAGGTCCGGCATCGGGAAAGGGTTTTTATCGGTGAGTGGTGTTTTAACAAACCCTGGGTTGATAATGCGAATATCAACTCCTTGGTTTTCTAGGTCTATCTTCAAAGACTCGGCTAGATTGATCAAAGCTGCCTTTGTTGCTCCATAACCACTTGCATCAGGTAATCCCCTGTAACCGGCTAATGATGCAACAATAGCGATCTGTCCCTTTGTCTGTTGAAGCATTATGGGTATAAGATGTTCAAGGCAATTGCCGGTTCCTAATAGATTGAGTTCCACCAATTGTCGTAAGTCATCGCATTGGAAGCTGATGGCGCTTTGTGGCCGATGAGTACCTGCATTTAGGATGGCAAGATCAACGGACGTATTGATTAAGTCGAGTGCGCTACTAACGGCTGAGTTATCGGTAATATCTACAGGTAAGGGTATGATTTCACCGGTTAAGAGGGCCGCTCGCTGCGACAGTTTGTGTAGCTTTTCGGAACTACGTGCACTGGCATAGACACAGTAGCCTTGCGATGCATATTCTAGGCTCAGCGCTTCTCCTATACCTTGACTTGCACCGGTAATCCAAACGGTAGGCATGCTGTTCATCGTTTAGGGGGCTGCTTGGTAAAAAATAGGATAGCAGTGCCGAGATGGACGCCCCACTTCGTGACTTTCGCTTTATTTACCATCACATCACCAGGCTGTAAGAACATCCAGTCATTAAAGGTAACGCGTAGCTTGCTGTTACCCACAGGAAGATCCATCTTATATTTCCAGTTAAGGGCATTACCTGCACATTGGCCTTTGGCTTCGCCGATAATATCGTCCGCTTTGCCTTGATAATGCCCATCTCCCTTTGATTGAATGCGCCAGATACGTTTTTCAGTTTGATGGTCGTCATAGATGAAATCTTCATCCAATATGAGCTGACCATCGACTAATTGCCCCTGAATATTCACTTGAAAACTGCGGCGTAAGCGGCCAAACCGATCTTCAAAAATACCCCATGCCCACGTCTCCCCTAAAAAGTAGCTTTCTAGGGAGAGGTTCGGTGTGCGGTGCTTGAATGTTTCGATCTTCATCATCAGTCTTAAGCTGGTTTGTTAATTTTGAACAGCAGTACGTCCAAAGCTTGGTGTCTAAAGCCGCTTTCACAGTAAGCCAGATAGTACTCCCACATTTTTCGAAAACGCTCGTCATAGCCCATATTGGCTATTTGAGGCCAAGCGTTAGTGAAGTTTTCCCGCCACTGTTTTAGTGTGGTGGCATAGTCCTGTCCAAAGCTTACTGTTTCGCCCAGAGATAAGTGGTGTTTTCGAGATAGGGATTCGATTTTTGAAGCACTGGGCAACATGCCTCCGGGGAAAATATAACGTTGAATAAAGTCGGCATGGGTACGGTAGTGCTCGAAACGCTCTTCAGCAATACAAATGATCTGAAGAACGGCGTTACCGCCGGGGGTAAGTGAGTTGTTTAGCATTTGGAAATATTGATCCCAATGTTCTTCACCTACTGCTTCAAACATTTCGATCGATATGATGCGGTCGTACTGCCCTTCGATATCGCGGTAGTCACAATATTCCAGATTAACTCGATGGGGTTGCTCGTAGTGGGCGACTCTTTCTTTGGCCCAGACAAGCTGTTCTTTGGATAGAGTGATCCCACGATATTGTAACCCCGGTGTTTGAGCCGCAATATCGGCTAAGCCTCCCCAGCCACAACCTACTTCTAGTAGCCGGTCTGTAGGAGAGATGTCCGATAAGGATAGAATTTTCTGATATTTGGCTTCCTGAGCCTGCGCTAGTGTCAGGTTGGGCGTCTCAAAAAGTGCACTAGAATAGGTCATGGTCTCGTCAAGCCAGAGCTGATAGAAGTCATTTCCCAAGTCGTAGTGATAGGCAATATTGCGACGGCTCCCCGCCAGTGAGTTGTTGCGCGACCAGTGCCAGAGATTGTTGGCTATGGTTGAGATAAAGCTTCCCTTGAACGCTTGCTTTAATGCCTGCTCATTCGCTGCTGCCCATTCAGTTAACTGAATGAGGTTAGGGGTTGTCCAGTCGCCCGCCATATAGCCTTCTGCCCACCCCATCATGCCGCTAACATAAGCGCGGAGAAAGGCGCGGTGGTTAATGATCTCCAAGGTAGGAATGTCGGCTGATAGGTTATCTCTATGCTGTCCGAGTTGCACTAACTCGCCGTTACTTAGCTTTAAATTGAGGGTCGAGGTGCCGGCTTTGTGAAGTCGCGCTACAAAAAAGCGAACCATCAAAGGCAATCCCGATAAATTAGGCAGATTGTTAGAAATGGGCTGCTTTAGCGCGGCATTATGATTCATACTGACGTACCTTTTTGCTCTGATGGATATCATATCCTTGAGTGGTTGACTCGTTGGGAGGCGCGGGTCGAGTGATAAGAGGCAGGCCTTTTGCCCATAGACGCAATGCTTCCCAATGAATAGCAACGATGATCTTTACGGTTGATACAGGGTTTTTGATCACTTGCTTCAACAACGTTTTTTGGGTGAGACTTTCTCGAACACCGCGCCATGTAGCCGTCATAATGCGTTGCTGATTATGGTGCTGCAAAATGGCAAGATGTAATTGCTCGTCAGGTGTTTTAAAGCGGAATCGGTAGGTGCAATCCATTGGCATAAAGGGTGATACATAAAAGCATTTTTCTGCTAGATGGGATTGATGCTTGTTGCCAGAGCTGGTTACTGGGACAAGGTAATGATGCCGTTGCTTAAATGTGTTGCGTACCTCGTAAAGTGTTGCAATCAGGTTGCCTTGCTCGTTATAGCAAAACCAGACAACGAGTGGATTAAATAGATAGCCGAATGCTCGAACTTGGCATAATAGTGTGACTTTATGAGGTATCGGGAGGTTATGTAGCAACATCAGATCATTGATGAAGTCTCGGCTGGAACGACCATCAGCAAAACCATAATCCTTATCATAAAAGCTGAATAAGCTTGGGCGGTTGTAGCCGAAACCGAAAAGCTGCTGGTGGAGTTTGGGTAGTTCATCGATATCTATCATCCAACTGGTAAGTTGATAGATAAAACGATGGTTTTTGGGAAAGTAGCGGTGATGCATCACATCACCGTGATAGAGCGCGGAGGTTATCATGCGGCTGCCTCAGCTTTATAGCGCGTGGGGTCCCAATTATTCGGTATAGGAATACGACTGTTCATACCCTCTATTTCCCAAGGTCGCTGTGAACCGCTCAGTGCTTCAGCCACAAGTAAACCTGACTGTAACCCGTCCTCATGGAAGCCATAACCACACCAGGCTCCACAGAACCAAGTATTGTGATTGCCTTGTATTTTCCACAGCTTTTGTTGAGCGTCGATGGCTAACTGGTCGAAGACTGGATGATCATAGAGGAAGCTTGCATGTACGCTTCCTTCTCTGGGCTCTTGATAAGGGTTTAGCGTCACAATCATGGGTTGTGTGGTTGCTAGAGGTTGCAGAGCGTTCATCCAGTAACTGACAGACAATTGCCCCCCCTGGTTAATATCGCTACCGAGATAGTTCCAGCTTGACCAGACACCTTTGCGCTTTGGCATTAGCGCTGTATCGCTGTGTAGCACCGCTCTATTACGCTCGAAGCGGAAATGGCGCAAAACATCTTGCTCTTCGGGTCGAATATCTGACAATAACTTAAGGGATTGATCTGCATGACAGGCAAATACAATATGATCGAACTTCCACTCACCGCCTTGTCTATCACTCACTAACACTTTTCCGCCCATTCTGCGAACGTGTCGAATGGCGTGATGGGTGAGTATCTGCCCTTTGATTTGGTCGCATAAGCGGGTCACATATTCACGGCTACCGCCCACAACGGTATGCCATTGAGGGCGATCTTTGATCTGTAATAAACCATGATTATTGCAAAAGCGTATGAATGCCTCGGCGGGATAATCCAGCATCTTATCCATCGGAGTTGACCATATAGCCGCGCCCATCGGCAGGAGGTGGTTATCTCTAAATGCCTGGCCATAGCCGCCACGCTCCAATAGCTCTCTCAATGTCAACTGCCCAGGATGATAGCCATCCGCCTGAGTCATCTTGTAGAAGCGGAGTATGTCCTTAACCATGCCTAAAAAACGTGGGTTAAAGAGATTGCTCTTTTGAGCAAACAGCCCCTTTAAACCACTGCCCGAATACTCCATCGCGCCTTGGTTTAATGAAACAGCAAATGACATGTCCGTGGAGGTGACAGGCACACTCAGATGATCGAATAGGGCAACAAGGTTAGGGTAATTAACAGGATTAAAGACAATAAAACCTGTATCAACAGGTATCTGCCCCTCAGTTGTACTGACATCCACTGTGTTGCTGTGCCCGCCAAGCCGATCATCTTTCTCAAATAAGGTGACATCATGCTGTTGAGACAATAACCATGCAGCACCGAGACCCGAGATGCCGGAACCGACAATGGCAATTTTTAGGGGTTTGGTGTGTTGCATAAGAGGTCTCCATTGTTTTGATTTAATACGCTGCTTAGAAAAAAACAGATCATTAAAGATTTTATTGATCCGGTGTTTCGCTTATAACGTATAGATCATATGAAAACGGAAACCACGATGCACAATGAACCCGAGCCAATAAATAGCATCCAGCATTGGAATGAGTGTTTGGAGACTGTCGCAGCAACGCGTGATAAGCAAGCTTATCTGGCGTTTTACGACTACTTTGCTCCCAGATTGAACTCATGGCTATTGGGGCTTACAAAAAATCCTACGCTTTCTGAAGAGTTGGCGCAGGAGACTATGCTGAGTGTCTGGCGTAAGGCTTCTCAATTTGATAGTAGCAAAGCTGCAGCGAGCACGTGGGTTTTCCGTATTGCACGTAACTTATATCTTGATCATTTGCGACGTTTGAAAGTAAGGGATAAAGCGTTATTGACTCTGGAAGATCCAGAGCAAGAAGCAACGGATAATGGCGTTGATAATGAGCGTCTTAGAGAGGCGATAAAACAACTGCCCGTTCAGCAAGCTCAGGTCATATATAAGTCCTATTTTGAAGGTAAAAGTCATCAAGAAATCTCTGATGACATGCAGCTTCCATTAGGTAGTGTGAAATCCAGCCTAAGGCTGGCATTTCAGAAGTTATGTAAAGTGATGAGGCCTGAACATGAGCATTAACCATCATCCCGATGATGCCACCCTACTGAGTTATGCAGCTGGGAGTCTTCCTGAATCATTTGAGATTCTGGTTGGGTGTCATATTGAGTCGTGTGAGCGCTGCCAAGCGCGTGTCGCCGAGGCTGAAAGCCTAGGCGCGGCTTTGATGGAATTGATGCCTGCAACGCCAATTGACAGTAGTCGGGATCGCTTTCTTGCTTTATTAGATCAAGAAATGGGTACCGAATCTGGAGGTATGGAGCTGGAACGAACTCAGCGAATCCCTGCTGAACTGCGGCAGTTATTAGACCATGGTGATGAACAGCTTGAATGGAAGCGCTTAGTGCCTGGCATTCAGCAGATTCGCTTAGATACTCAAGATGGAGGGTTGCGACTGCTCAAAATAGCTCCTGGCATCAGTATCCCGTTGCATACTCATGTTGGCAGTGAGCTAACAATGATTCTACAGGGCTCATATAGCGATGAGATTGGACGCTTTTGTAAAGGAGATGTATCCGATCTGGATCCTGATATAGAGCACCAACCAATCACTGATGGCTCGGCTCCGTGTATCTGCCTGATCGCGACTGATGCTCCTTTACGTTTTAGAGGTTTATTGCCGAAACTATTACAACCGTTTACGGGTTTATAGATACCTGAAATCCTCCCTTTCGTACACTGCTTTTCTCTAAAGAAAATCGCATGTATGAAGCCAAGCCTATCTTTTGCTTTGTATTCGGTTACATTGAGTACTTATAAAGCTTAGGCGAGGGGGCTGTTCAACTCCAATAACGCTGTACATAAAATCTTAGTTTACTTCCGCTGGCGGTGCTTTCTTGGTCTACACTGGATGATAATAGGTGGGTATGACTTGGTCTGATTAACGGCGGAAGTAAGGTATGAAGGTACTTATTGTAGAAGATAGTCAGGTGGTTCTAAAGATCGTAAAGCATTTGTTTAAACGCTCGGACCTACCTCTGCAACCGGTATTTTGCGAAACGATGCAGGCGGCGCAACACGTCATAGACCAGTCTGATGATATTTTTGTTGCGCTGGTTGATCTGAATTTACCTGATGCACCTAAAGGTGAAATTGTTGATTTGACGTTAGCGCAGGGCATCCCCACCGTTGTGTTGTCTGCAACTTACGATGATGCTCGCCGTGAAGCACTATTAACGCAAGGGGTAGTTGACTACATCGTCAAAGAGAGTCGCTTCTCATATGAGTTTGCTCTGCAGTTGGTGGGGCGTTTGTTAAAAAACCAGCATATTAAAATTCTGGTTGCGGAAGATTCTCTAGCTTATCGGAAATTGGTGCGAAGGCAGTTAGAAAAGCACCTATATCAAGTCATTGAAGCTGAGGATGGCGTGGCAGCCCTAGCTGCGCTGAAAGCTAATCCCGAGATCAAGTTGTTACTGACAGATTACGAGATGCCAAACATGGACGGTGTTAAGCTGGTGCAGAATATCCGTCGAGAGTATGAAACAACCGACCTGAAAATTATTGGCTTATCTGCGGCAGACAAGCCAGCTTTATCGGCTAAGTTTATCAAAAATGGAGCTAATGACTTTCTGCGAAAGCCTTTTAATTATGAGGAGTTACACTGTCGCGTGATGCACAATCTTGAGCAGATTGAACTGATTCAGGAAGTGCGATTAGCTGCTTATAGTGACCATCTGACCGGATTACCTAATCGGCGAAGTTTGTTTGAAGAGGTTGAGAAGCACTTCGGCGATCCAAAATACAATGCGTGTGTTGCTATTATGGATCTAGACCTTTTTAAGCACATTAATGATCAATATGGGCATGATGCCGGCGATTTAGTCCTCAGACAGTTTGGTCATATGTTAAGGCAAGCGTTTTCTCGCTTTTCGTTCGCGAGAATTGGTGGGGAAGAGTTTTGTGTCGTTTTAGAACATTTAAGTGGGTCACAAGCCGAGCAGCTAATGAATCGATTCTGTGAGCTGGTTGATAATACAGACTTTATTTTTCACGAAGAACGTATACCGGTGACGGTTAGTATTGGTATTGCTAGTCGAGATCAAGATAGTTTTACTCAGGTGATGAGCCGTGCAGATGATCAACTCTATCGGGCAAAAGAGCTAGGTCGCAACCAAGTTGTCATAGAATAAGGAGTAAGCCAAACTCACTGGGGTATTATTGACCCCAGTGAGCAGGAGGAGTGTTTACTTTTCGGCAGTAATATCCCGCTCATACGCTAGACGTTTCGCGGCATCTAATGTCAGCATCTGCATAAATGCTTTAACCTCTCCATCTGATCCCACAGGAGCGCCGTCTGTAGAGTTTCCACTACCAAATACATTGGTTGGTACTGCTCGGCGGGAGAATGCATCGGCCCAAAGTTTATGTATCTCGATCTCAGCTTTTAATTTGTCGGCCAACGCGTTATCTGCTTCAAGGATGACGCGCTTCTGATAGGCTTCTGCATCGGCGAGTGTTCGCTGTGTTTCCGCTTCGATGCGGGCTTTTTCCAAGCTGATCTCAGCCGTTTCTTTCTCAATCTGGGCTTGTTGACGTAGTTTGTCAGCGGTCGTAAGTGCCAGTTGTTTGTCGGTTTCGGCTTCAGTCGTCTTTTGGATCTGCTCCACTTTAGCTTTAGCTTGTCGTTCTGCTACTTCACGTTCACCTCTGGCGATGGCCAGTAAGCGTTGTTCTTCTTCTTGAATGCGCTGCTCACGAGCAATGGCCCGATCGGCTGAAGCTTTTTGTTTTAACTGCATACGTTCAACAAAGCGCTGATTGGGTTGCATATTGGTAATACGTGCATCGACCACACTGATGCCGAATTCCGTGAATCGTTGCTTCTTCCTTAATGGAATACCGTCTTCGCCAGTGACTTTACGTACGGTGAATTCGGTTTTGTTTTCATCCCCGTACTCTTCTTGATTTGTCCCTAATGCTGCATTTGCTGTAGCTTTGGAGCGACGGGTATTGATACGTGTTTCTTCACGGCGTACCAAGTAGATGCCATTGTTCATCTGTTTTTCAAACTCGCTGTTAAACTCTGTTCGGCCGCCACTGTAATACTCTTCAGCACTCATTAGAGCACCGGTCGCTTGCAGGGTTTCTTTAAATGCAGGGATCATTGCTGTGCGAAGTAGGTTTTCTGGGGAACGATATTCATGAGCCAGTTTAAGAAAGCCTTCTTGATCAGTCGGAATGGAAAAGCGTACGGTGGCTTCCGCATTTGCGTCAACTTGGTCAAGGAACATGATATTCAGAGGAGGTAAGCTTGCACTGGTCTCGTTTGACTCTGTTTCGGTGTAGCGAAGATTGTCGCTACCACCGCGAATAGACTGTACCGTCAGCGCTCGTTTCCATGCATTCCAGCGCCCCCAAAGGTAAAACTGGTAACCTACATCAGAGACGACATGTTCATCGCCGGTAATCGTGCGAACGTGATAAACATAGCCCGGTTCTGCATAGAAAATAGATTTAGAGGCCACGAGGCCCATCATCGCCAATGCAAGTAAAGGAATTAAAAGCCCTGCTATTGGTAGATTTAATTTAGGTCGCTTGGGGGATAGATGCTCTTCCATAGGTTGATCCTTACCTCGTCTGTTATTGACAGTGTGCCCCAATTATTTGGCAATTGAGTGACAGACTGCAATCCGTTTAGTTTAGAAGGGGGATAACAGCATAGACCTTTTGGAAGATCAACTACTTAGGCGATGACCTCTGTATTGTATTGATTTTTCTCTGAGATGCAGGCTTGATCACGACCCTTTGCTTTAGCTTGATAAAGGGCTTCATCTGCGCGATGTATCAGTTGATCGCAGCTCTCTTTTTCTTGATATTCGGCGATCCCGATACTCGTTGTGAAACCTATACTGTCACCGCTGGGTGTGTTGACTTTGGCTATCCGACAGGCCTCCATAATTGATTCTGCAATGGCAAGCGCATCGTTAGCTGTTGTGCCTGGAAGAATCATCAAGAACTCTTCTCCCCCGTAGCGAGCAGGCAGGTCGGCTCGACGCCTGGATTGTTTTTTTAGAATGTGTGCAAAGCTTTTTAGAACAATATCTCCTGCGGCGTGGCCGTAGGTATCATTGAAGAGCTTAAACTTATCAAGATCGAATAAAAGAACGCTAAGAGGGTGCTCTGGTAGCTGGTGGCGGGTTAGTTCTCCTTCTAGTTGCTCCAGTGCTTGTCGTCGGTTTGCCAGGCCGGTTAACGTATCTCTGGTTGCCTGTCGATAAAGGCCGAGCAACATATTTAATTGGTTGATTGCGGCCCAACCAGAGATAATTCCAAGTACACACAGCAGCCAAAGATTATTGATTGAATGAAGGCTACCCAGTTGCTGTCGGAAAAACTGTGTTAGTACCTCTATACAAAGGACAGCAGCAATGTAAATAAAGGTTTCTGTCAAGGCGAGCGGGAAAATCGCCACCATTGAGATGATCATAAAGGGAAAGAAATGATAACCCGCAACATTGGTATCATGGCCATGTGAGATTAATAAGGCGCTGGACACCAATTGAAATATAGATAGGATAGCAATCAGTAACCATAGTCTTAATAGTGACACCTTTAAGCGGTATCTGTGTTGTGTCCATAACCCTAATAATAAGCAGGCGCTGGCAGCCGCTGCTCGGCAATAGGCGATCGGCTCGAACATATCTGCTGGCAGGAGTAGATAGTCAATCGCTAGCCAAGCGGGCTGAATAATCGCGAGTAAAAGGGCGATTAGACGGACGCGGCGAAATAGAAAATGGCTTCGTGTTTGATTGAAGTAACGCGAATGCCGCCTGCCGCTGGATAGGTCAAGTAGTGCTTCAAGAATCATGATTAGGACTGCACATTTTTTACGCAACTCTACGCTTGATATAGGTTGATCGTCGTTGACCTAGCTCACAGAATAAACCTTTGGGTCAGTTTTTGTTAAGGTTTGGGCTTCTAAGCCTGCGTAGTTTATGTTGTTTCAGACATTAAAGAAGAGAGTAAATAAATGGCGCAAGTGGCTTCATTAGTAAAAACACTCAAACAGGAATTAAAGTCTCAAGGTAAAACTTATACCGATGTGGCGAATGTGCTGGAATTGAGTGAAGCATCGGTCAAACGGCTGTTTTCAGAGAAAAACTTTACCTTGCAACGTTTAGAAACCATTTGTGAACTCTTGCACTTAGACTTTTCTGATCTAGTGCAAAAGATGAATCGCGAGCAGCGCCAACTAACACAGTTAACTCATGATCAGGAAAAGGAGATTGCTAGCGATTTGCTGTTATTGCTGGTGGCTGTTAGTGTGATTAATGGCTTGAGTGCGGCAGATATCCTTTCCCATTATGATATTTCTGAAACGGAATGCATCCGTAAGCTGGCAAAGCTGGATCGCCTCAAAGTGATTGATCTGTTACCGGGTAATCGGGTGAAGTTGCTAGTGGCACCTAATTTTCATTGGTTACCGAATGGGCCTATACAAAAGTTCTTTCAAGATAAAGTTGAACAGGATTTTTTCAACTCACGGTTTGACCGTTCAACTGAAAAACTGATTGTCTCCAATGCCTTGCTAACTCACCATGCTAATGGACAAATTCAGAAGAAAATGCAGCGTCTAGCCGTAGAGTTTAATGAATTGATGCAGGAGGACCAATCGGTTCCGATTGATAAAAAGCACGGTACCACCATGGTTTTGGCTATTCGCCAATGGAACTACAGTTTGTTCAAAAAACTGAGTAAGTAGGTAAGTCACAACCTTGGTATGGAAGTATCGATATCCGATACTTTTGGCCGTAGAGGGTAGGACTTTTTCTGTAAAGGTATAACGCCTGACGACGATTAGGCAATCTTGCTCCCAGCTCGCCACCGGTGAGGATATAAATTATAGGGAGTAATAAAGATGAAGTACTTTCAGACACGCCACACACCTCTCGCTGCCGCCATGGGGTTGAGTGCTGCCTTATTAATAACCCCCACCGTAGAAGCGGCGGGTCTGTTGACCCCAAAGTCATCAAGCTATAGTACCTTGACGATTCAACAGCATCATGTTGATGTGGTTATTGAAGAGGGGTACGCGACGACAACCGTTGAGCAAGTTTTCCATAATCCCAACCCTACGGATCTTGAAGCGATCTATTCATTCCCGGTGCCGGATAAGGCGGCTGTCGGTGAGTTTAGCTATTGGATTGACGGACAACCCGTTACCGGTGAGGTTGTTGAAAAACAACGTGCGCGACAGATCTATGAAGCAGAGAAACAGGCGGGAAGAGAAGCCGCTATCGTTGAAAAAGAGCGTTATAAAACCTTCGATATTAGCGTATTTCCTGTACGGGCTAATCAAGATGTGCGCATTAAGCTGGTCTACTTGCAAAATACCCAGACAGATTCAGGAATAGGCCGTTATGTGTATCCTCTGGAAGAGGGCGGGGTTGATGAGCAGGCGTTGAGTTTTTGGAGCCGTAATGAAGCGGTTGAGCAAGATTTTAGCTTTAATGTGAAGCTGCGTTCGGGCTATCCGGTTGATGGTATACGTTTACCACAGCACCCCAATGCGAAGGTTGCCCAGATAAGCCAACATGAGTGGCATGTAGCACTAGGTAATCAAAACACTGCGGTTGACTCTGCTTCGGCGGAGCGGACAGAGATCGTACAAGATGCTGGTCTACCTAATCAAATCGCTGCGAATTTGAGCGAAGACATTCTGCTTTACTGGCGTCAAACCCCAGATCAACCAGCAAGTTTGGATATGCAGGCTTACCGCACAGAGGGTGATACTCAAGGTACCTTTATGCTGACCCTGTCACCAGGGGATGATTTGCCGAGCATAACGGCAGGACGGGATTGGGTGTTTGTTCTGGATATTTCTGGTTCGATGCAAGGTAAGTTCTCGTCGTTAGTCGAGGGCATTCGACAAGGTTTGGGACAGCTCAGTGGTCAGGATCGCTTTAAAATCGTGTTATTTAATAATCAGGCCACGGAGTTCACGCAAGGCTTTGTTCCTGCAGATACTGCCTCCATCGAGCGGGTGTTACAGCGCCTAGATCAGGTTTCACCCAGTAGTGGCACGAACCTATACGCCGGTTTGAACACGGGTATTCAAGGTTTGGATGCTGATCGCAGTAATGCCATCGTCTTGGTGACGGACGGTGTGGCTAATGTGGGTACAACAGAAAAAAGTAGATTCTTGTCGTTGCTAGAGAAGCATGATGTCCGTTTGTTTACGTTCGTTATGGGTAATAGTGCTAACCGTCCTTTGTTGGAAGAGATGACGCGGGTGTCAAATGGATTTGCGATGTCGATCTCCAATGCTGATGATATTGTCGGTCAGCTTATGTTAGCGAAAAACAAGATGAGCCATGAAGCGCTACGTGATCTTGAGTTGGAGGTTGAGGGAGGACGTGTCAAAGATATTGTGATGCCTAGATTAAGCAAAACTTTGTACCGAGGCCAACAGCTCTCAGTATTTGGACACTATTACCAACCAGGTGATGTGAAGGTTACCTTAAAAGGCAAGGTCGGTGATGAGCTTAAAACCTATAGCACGCGTATTCACTTACCTGCGCAACACACCGAGGCACCTGAGCTAGAGCGTTTGTGGGCATTTGCTGCAATTGAGAATATGCAGGCGCAAATGGACTATCTCGGTGAAAGTTCCGATACACAGCAAGCGATTACCGATACTGCTGTAGCGTATGGCTTAGTGACAGATTACACCTCCATGATCGTTTTAAGAGATGAAATATTTAAGGCACAAGGGATTGATCGCACTAATCAGCAGCGTGTTGCTACTGAACAAAAAGCTCGTGAGCTTCGTGCTCAGCAACCCGTTGTGGCTGCTCCGCATCGTGCCGATAGTCAGCAGCCGATGTTTCAAGGAAATCGTGCCAATGCATCGCCAAGCCGCTCTGGGTCAGGCGGTGGTGCAATCTCTCCTGTCTATGGCTTGGTGGCGCTGTGCTTGATAGGCATATTGGCCCTGCGCCGTCGTGGTGATGAGGTATAAAGTAATGAAAGGGATGATCATTCAAAAGAGCACCCCTTTGACGATGACGATCTCCCGCCCTCAAGCGGGAGGTGTCTGGTTGAGCGGCTTAATAGGGGCGCTAGTCCTGTTGCTTGAGTGGCTACCCAACAGTCTTGAAAATTTATGTTTTGACTATGAAGCGATCTTGGCGGGGGAGTACTGGCGATTGCTTACCGGGCACTTTGTACACAGCTCCTTCAGTCATCTGTTTTGGGATCTGCTTATCTTTATGCCGGTATCTGTTTTTCTTGAGCGTGTGAGTAGACGACTATTTGTGGTTACGTTATTGGTTTCGATGACATTTATAAATCTATTCTTACTGTCGCCCTATAGTCAGTTGGCGGCATATTCTGGCCTTTCTGGGGTTTTATACGCTGTAATGCTGGTGGCCGCGCTTCACTGGCGGACAAAGGAGGCCGGTTTATGGGGGTGGATGCCACTCATATTGCTGGCGGGTAAAACATTACTAGAACTTGGGCAGCACGACCCTCTTATCGTATCAACAGAATGGGCACTTTATAGCCCAGCGCATCTGCTCGGAGGGCTTTCGGGAATAGCTGTATGGGTCGGTTGGAAGAGGTTTAAGGGCATGCGTAGCAGCGCGCTTTAGCCGGTGTTAGTAAGTGTCCAGCCACTCAGGTTGATAGTCCGGTAGCTCGCTAACCCCAAACTTTTCTTGTAAAGCACGTAGCTCATTTTGAGATTTGGTCAGTTCTTCAAGCGTCAGTGTATTGTTGTCCAGTTCAAACACATGACGAGAGGTGCGATAGCTGTAATCTAAAATCGCCATTGCCTGAGCATCTCCCTCCTCTGCAGAGGCTTTGATCTTGCGTTGTTTACGGTAAATCCGGTTGAGTTCTGCTTTAAGCTTACGCACGTAGACGACCTCATAGAGAAAGGGGTGGCGCTGTACTGAACTGAGTATTTGGGCAAGCAGTAGAGCAGCGACAACGACGCCTGCAACATTGAGCCATAAGTTTTCACCTTCAGGGCCGCCCCAAAAGTGAATTAAAAGTGTGGAAACGCCTAGGGAAACAGCAAGCATGAACCCACAGATGGCAAAGAAGGTGATTTTAATGTGTTTGTTGTAGCGTGCTTTATCAATCTGTTGGAGCTGCATGGCTGAAGTCTACCCACGACGTGAAAAGGTCTATGTATGGATGCGAGTATAAAGAAGCAAGGGGATGAGCGTCACTTTTCTTTTCCCCTTTTTGAGGTTTTTAATTGGGATCGATACTCCCTTGGCGATATACCTAGCGTGTTTTTGAATAAACGGCGTAAAGAGCTTGGGCTACTGTAGCCAACTCTCTCAACGAGCTGTTCGATATTTAAATTGGTGGTTTCCAGTAACAGCTTGGTGTGCTCAAGCCTAAGTTTCTGTAAGTATTCTGATGGGCTCATCTTATGGGCTTTCTGGAAGCGCCTTGAAAGCGTGCGCTCGCTTACATGATGTAAGTCGGCAAGAGCCTTAAGGTCGAGAGGTTGAGTCATGTGACGTTGCATCCAGCTTTCAACCGCTAATATTAAACTGTCCTGATGGTCGGATTGTTCTTGCATAAAAAGGTAGGGGGAGGCATAACTTTGGTTTGCATCAATCAGCATGGTTTTGGCGCAATCTAAGGCCAGCTGTCTACCTACTTGGCGCTCAACAATTTGAAGCATCACGCCTATATTGGCTGCCATTGCACCTGTGCAAAAGCTATGGGGGTTTTCGGTAAGGAGCGTCTCTGTTTTCAAAGTAACCATGGGATAGCGTTGCTTAAATAAGCTGCCAAGCCACCAAGCTGTGGTTGCTACCTCGCCCTCTAAAGCTCCGGTTTCGGCCAATAAAAACACGCCACTACAGTTTGCGGCGATCAACTTAGCTTGTTGATGCTGGTGTTGTAGCCATTGTTTTTCTGTTTTTAGTTTACTAAGTTTGTGCAGAAGATCATCCCCGTCAATATGGTGGAGACCTGGGATAATAATCAAGTCCGCTTCTGGCGCTGCATCTAATGAAGTGTCTGCCAATAAAGTCATGCCGTTGGATGCGGTTACCCTCTCGCCTTGTGCGCTAAGCAAGTGGCATTGATAGAGGGGGGCATCGTTACCGCGTTGCTGCCACAGAGTATTCACGACATTAAAAACATCAAAGGTGGTTGAAATACCAGAGGATTGAAATCCATCAAAAGCTAAGCCAAGTATGTGATACATCTGTCCGGTTCTGCTCGATTTATGGCATGGTTATGACTAATTATGTCGGGTTTTCCCTGATAGCATGACAGTCAATGCATCATAAATCAAAACAGCGAGGTGTTGAAAATGAGTCACTCTGAAGTTTGTCGTTATCCTGTGCCTGCCTTAGACACAATGCCAGAGGATATACGCGAGCGAATTCTAACAGTGCAAGAGAAAGCGGGATTTATTCCTAATGTCTTTCTAACGTTGACTCACCGTCCAGCTGAGTTTCGTGCTTTTTTTGCATATCACGACGCGATTATGGAGCGTGAAGGGTGTACGTTAACCCCCGCTGAGAAAGAGATGATTATTGTCGCGACCAGTTCGGCAAATGGCTGCCAGTACTGTGTGGTCGCCCATGGCGCATTGTTAAGAGTGTTTGCTAAAGAGCCTTTATTAGCTGATCAAATAGCAATTAACTACCTGCATGCACCGTTGAGTGAAAAGCAACGGGCGATATTGGACTTTGCCATTAAGTTATCTCGCACGCCTGAACAGATCTGTGATCGTGACTATCAGTTGTTGTATCAGGTCGGGTATAACGATGAAGACATTTGGGATATAGCCGGTATTACGGCATTTTTTGGACTTTCCAACCGGATGGCTATCGTGACGGCTATGCAGGCTAATGTAGAGTTCTACACGATGGCACGTTTACCGCGGTGAATTTAAGCAGCTTGGTGAGAAAAGGACCTTTCTTATCAAGCTGCTCTGTTTGTGGCTCTGTGCACTTACACGGCAATTTTTCGAATCACATCGCCGTGATTTTCCGCTTCTATTAAAGAAAAGTGCAAGGCGCGAATTGCATCTTCATAGTCGTTCTCTGCCACAATGCATTGCATCTCAACTTGCCGTACCGATTGGTGCAGTGCAAGCACATTGATACCTGCATCGGATAGTGCGGATACAGTTCTTGCCAGCATACCTTTGATTTTGATATCAGAACCAACCGCTGAAACAATCGCTACGTTGTGCATTTTAACTTCTGCAAGTGGGTATTTTTCTTCAATTAGCCGCATGATGCGATTAATCTTTTTTCGGTTACCGGCGACGTAAAAGGTAATGCTGTTAGCATCCGCTTCTTTGTTAACAAGTTGGAGTTTCAGTTCTTTTATGGTTTGGCTGATATGAATGTCATGCTCCGGGCTGCCTAGCATATCTTGGTCAAATACTTCGATGCCGACTACGTCTTTACGGCCCGCTATAATCTCTACACAAGGACGAGGGTTGCAGTAATTGTTGTCGATAATTGTCCCTAGGTGATCCGGTTCAAATGTGTTTTTGATACGGATATGGATACCCCCTTTACGAATCTCCCTAGCTGCGCGAGGATGTATCGCTTCCATGCCTAAGTTTGATAACTGGTCTGCCACATCAAAATTGGTCATGCCTATCGTCACAACGTTGTCTTCGCCAACCAGTCTTGGGTCGGCGCTGCTCAAATGGAACTCTTTATGGATCACTGCTTCGCGAGCGCCAGTTAAGGCTGCGATTTTAGCAAACGTCATTTCACTGTAGCCGCGATCAAACGTGCGCATCAGTTGCTCAGAGCAATGGGTATAGCCCGTTACGATTAATAGCTCTTTGCTGGGATCAAGCCCTTTGAACGTCTCTGCTATCATTTGATTAATGGTTAAGGGGCGCTCTTGCTTCCACCCAGTTAAATCGACAAATCGCGCGGGAACTTTGTTGTTTTTTAAGAGCTTAGTTGAGTTGTAGGCGCTGTGAGCTTCACCAATGGAGACGAGCATTTCTCTAACCGTAGATAAATGTTCCTCCAACTGGAAATGACCATAGGAACATAGACTGTGCAAGCTTTGCATGCATTGGGCGGCATCGCGAATGCGGCGACTAATAAAGCGGTTCGCCTCTTCCAAATCCGCCCCGATAAACATCTGCTTGTTAATAGCCAGCAGCTTTTCTTCAACGAGGTTGAGGCGATCTATCCAAGCATCTTCTTGCTCAGCTTCTGCAAAGCAACTATACACGCCGGCGTCGCCCGTTTTTTTATGTTCAAGTAGCAGATCAGTAATTCCTGCATAAGCAGATACGACGAAAATACGGTTAAATAGACTGTTATTTTTTTTTCTTAACCAGATGTTATTGAGTACTTCGGTAAAGCGGCTCATTGATGTGCCGCCAATCTTTTCAACGGTATGGGTCATAGTAGGCTCGAGAGGAGGTTGCTCTCCTCTCGCTTCGTTTAAAGGGTTTTGATGGTCTCACGCGAACAAATATATTCTGGTCGAGGAGGTTGTTGAGAAAATGGCTCATACACCATGTTGTCAATATGGTTGTAGACAAAGAACAGATTACTGCGCGGGTCCGGTGTAATATTACTGTTGGAACCGTGCATGATGTTGCAATCGAAAAATAGCACGGAGCCTGCGGTGGCTTCCGCACAGTCAATTCCATATTTATCACTAAGGTATTGCAGGCTTTCGTTGCAGGGAATGCCATATTCTTGTTTTTGCAGCGATGTCTCGTAGTGGTTCTTAGGTGTTGCGCCTACACAGCTGACAAACTCTTTATGAGAACCAGGCATCAGCATTAACGCGCCATTCTTTGCATTATTATCGGTTAAAAGAATGGAGCAGCTGATTGCCCGCATACGAGGCATGCCATCTTCTACATGCCAAGTCTCGAAATCTGAGTGCCAATAAAACTCCTTGCCTTTAAAACCTGGCTTGAAGTTCAGACGCGACTGATGAATATAAACATCACCGCCAAGAATGCGTCGTGCAATGTTGGCGATGCGTGGGTCGCGAGCAACGCCTGAAAAAAGTGGATGATTCTGATGAATCTGGAAAACAGAGCGGAGCTCAGAATTACCCCTTTCGGTAATGGCCACAGGGCTACTTTTAAGCGGCTCATCTTCCTGCATGGCAACAATAGCGTGGTGAAACTCATCAACCTCCGATGGATTAAATAACCCGGGAAGCAAGAGGTAACCGTGCTTTTCAAAATCGTTCAGTTGCTGGGCAGACAGCGGACAAGAAGTGTGAGGAGCTGTTTCCGCTTCAGGGTAAATAACCGGATCAAGGCGCGGTTGCACCTTGGCCGTGGTTCCTATGCGTGATGGATAATCGTCTTTAATTGTATGCATCATATTCTTAGAGCGCCATTAGGCGCTTTGCTCTTCTGGTTCTAAAGGGTACACACCGTTTTCATCATGAACTTCTAGGCCGCTCAACGCTGGATTAAAGACACACGCCAGTTTGAGTTCAGAATGTGCTCGAAGCAGGTGCTCGTCATTCTTATCCAATATGTAAATGGTGCCGGGTTTAATGGGGTGAATCACACCATCATCTAGCGTCTCGACCTCGCCTTCACCGCTGATGCAGTAAACTGACTCCAAGTGGTTTTGATACCAGATGTGAGTTTCGGTGTTGGCGTAAATAGTGGTGATATGGAATGAAAAGCCCATTTTGTCATCTTTTAACAGTAGCCGTGTGCTTTCCCAGTGATTATCGGGTGATACAACGCGACGGCTGCTTTGCTCAGCGTCTTGCAATGTCCTAACAATCATATTGCTCTCCTCAATTAGCTGGCTTCACGGTAAACATCATCAAAGTAGCAAGTATCTTCTGGCATCTCTGATTCATTGGCACATACGGACTTAATCGCATCTTCGACGATATCAATGCCACGCTTAAGGTTGTCATCGCTGATAATAAGTGGGCAAAGGAACTTGATAACCTGGTCGTCGGCGCCACTGGTCTCAATAATGACACCTTGCTGGAAAGCCTTGCGCGTGATTTTGCTGGCCAGCTCACCATCGACGCAGTTGATCCCTTGGAACATACCGCGTCCTCTGGTGGTAAAGTTACCGTCGCCATATTTTTCGACAATGTGGGTTAGACGCTGAGAAATATATTCGCCTTTTCGTTTGATCTCGTTTGAGAATCGGTCATCCGACCAGTAATAATCAATAGCGGCTTTAGCGGTGACAAAAGCGAAGTTGTTGCCACGGAAAGTACCGTTGTGCTCACCGGGTTTCCACTGATCAAGTTCAGGCTTGAAGAGTACGACAGCAAAAGGTAAGCCATAACCCCCCAGTGATTTAGACAGCGTAACGATATCTGGTGTGACCCCCGCCTCTTCAAAGCTGAAATAGCTGCCCGTGCGGCCACACCCGGCTTGAATATCATCCACGATCAGTAAAATCTCATGGTCTCGGCAGACTTTCTCCAGATTCCTGAGCCATTCGAAGCTAGCAGCGTTAATGCCACCTTCGCCTTGTACGGTTTCAACAATAACGGCAGCAGGTAAGTCGATACCGCTACTGGAGTCAGCCAGCACTTTTTCGAGATATGCGGTTGTGTCTATGTCTTCACCTAAGTAGCCATCGTAGGGAACGCGGCTCACACCACTTAGACTTACGCCAGCAGCACCTCGATGATGGGAGTTACCAGTAGCGGCCAGCGCGCCTAGACTCACGCCATGGAAACCATTGGTAAAGGCAATAATGTTTTCACGGCCAGTCACATTTCGCGCCAGTTTTAACGCTGCTTCAACAGCGTTTGTTCCGGTAGGCCCGGTAAACTGAACGACATAATCGAGATTGCGAGGCTTAAGAATTTTTTCATTGAATGCTTCTAAGAACTCCCCCTTCGCTTTTGTGTGCAGATCCAAGCCATGGGTGATGCCATCTGACTGGATATATTCGAGAAGTTTTTCTTTAAAAAGATCGTTGTTATGGCCGTAATTGAGCGTTCCGGCACCCGCCAAAAAGTCCAAATACTCTGTGCCCTCTTCACAATAAAGGTATTCACCTTTAGCACGATTAAAAATGCGAGGGAATGAGCGTGCATAGGATTGAACTTCTGATTCGATTTCGTCAAATATTTTCATTGCTTTGTATTCCTAAATAAATTTCTGAAAAGAGAGGGCCGTTACGCCGATTGCTGATCAAGGCGTATAGCGGGCCCTGCAAGATAGAGCACTTCATCTTCATGGTCGTTGTTAAAGTGGACGCCCTGCTTGAATAGCGTCTTAGTTTCAACGGATGAGAAGTGTTCTTTGAAAAAACGTGTAAACAGTTTTTTTGAAGCTTGATTGCTTGGGGAGATAGTGGTCTCCATGTGAGTAAGAAGAGCGTTGCGGCTGAACAGCTCCGTTAGCATAGTATTAGCGATGCCTTTCCCGCGGAACTCGCTGCTTAGCGCAACTTGCCAAATGAATAACGTATCAGGGCGGGATTGAGGAATATATCCCGATATGAATCCTGCAATAGTGTCATCTTCTGCTTGGGCGATAATTGAAGTGTCGGCGAAATCACGACACTGCAGCAGGTTACAGTAGAGGGAGTTTTGATCGAGAGGAGGACAGTGTTTAATAAGTTGATGTACGGCTTGTCCATCAGCCGGAGTGGGTTTCCTATATGTAATATACATAGCATCCATTAATTTTAGCTTATCTAATATTTAGTGTTACTATATATTATAAAGCATTTATTGATGGGTTTATCAACCTGATATAGATTCTTATAGCCTTTTATGGCGTGATTTAAGTTTGTCTTGCAAAGTAAAAAAGAGGTAATAATGGTTTGGTAGGCGCTTTAATAGTAGACTTTATATAGGTTTATTCTGAGATGATTGGTATATGGAAAAGAGTGATGAGGCTTTAATTCTTCTGCGTCAAATTATCCGTGCAACGGATATGCAGGAGAAGGAGATCAGCCGCAGTACTGGCTTGACTCTGCCGCAGTTAATGGTGATGCAAACGTTAAGAAATAACTCACCTATCACCACGGGTGAGTTGGCTAAAGAGATTTCTCTAACTCAGGCGACCGTTACCAGTATATTAGATCGCCTCGAAAAGAAGGGCTTGGTAGCTCGTGAGCGGGGGGTGGATGACAAGCGCAAAGTGTGGCTTCATCTGACTAATGAAGGCTGGGAACTGATGAAAGGTGCGCCAACAACCCAGCAGTCGTTATTTACGCGTCGATTTGATGATATGCAAAATTGGGAGCAGTCGATGGTGGTTTCTGCGTTGGAGCGGGTTGCTTTTATGTTGGATGCACAGCACTTGGATGCAGCGCCGGTGTTGGATATTGGGCAATTAGACCGTACTGAGACAGTAGGCTAGAAACTAAAAAGCCCCGCTATTAGCGAGGCTTTAAAGTGGTGCCCGGAGGCGGAATCGAACCACCGACACGAGGATTTTCAATCCTCTGCTCTACCGACTGAGCTATCCGGGCAACTCAAGAGGCGCGTATTAAACCCTGACTTTGTTGCTCTGTCAAGAGGTTTGCCTCAACTATTTTGTAGGTGGGACGTAGCCTTCTACTTTTGTGTAATCGCCACCGTCTAAAAACTTTTCCATCTCTTCCTGAAGAATTTTTCGTGTAGAAGGGTCCATCAGGCTCATATGCTTTTCATTGATGATCATGGTTTGATGGTTAGTCCACTCTTCCCACGCTTTTTTGGAAACGGTTTCATAGATCTCTTGCCCTTTTGGGCCTGGATAAGGTGGCTTTTCCAGGCCTTCCAGTTCTTCTTTATATTTGCGGCACATGACTGTACGGCTCATGAGTATCTCCGGTCAGTTATTCAGTGTGGGGTGTAGGTTTCCAGTAATTTTTTTACTGGAGCGGCCAGCCCAATATTTTGTGGTTGGCGTATGTTATACCAGAGTGTGGGGTTTCCTTCCATGACACAGTCTGTAGGGTTATTGATGGGGATGCGTACCGGTGTGATCTCTAAATGGAAGTGACTAAAGGTGTGCCTGAGAGGCTCAAGGGGCTGTGCGCGATCCAGATTAAGGGAAAAGCCTGTAATGCTCTCAGCATCTCTTAGGTCTTGCACTTCAGGTAAGCACCATAATCCCCCCCACAAGCCACTGGGTGGTCGTTGCTGTAGGAGTGTTTTCCCGTCGCTGTCTTGTAGCAGCAGCATGAGTGTCTGTTTAGTGGGAATCTTCTTTTTGGGTTTTGGATGTGGGTAGTCTGTCGGTCGACCTGTTAGATAGGCGGCGCAGTGTGTTTGTAAAGGACATAGTAGGCAGCTGGGTTTGCTACGGGTGCATAGGGTTGCCCCCATATCCATCATCGCTTGAGTATAGTCACCTACACGTTCGTTTGGTGTGTTTTGCTCTGCATATTGCCATAAACGCTTGAGATTAGCGGCGCTGCCGGGCCAGCCATCGAGTGCGTAATATCTCGCTAATACCCGTTTAACATTGCCGTCGAGAATGGCTGCTCGTTTGCCTGTTGATATCGATAAGATAGCACCGGCTGTGGATCGACCTATGCCGGGAAACTGTTCTAGCTCCTCGACCGTTTCGGGGAAGTTGCCTTGGTAATCTTGGCTGATAATCTGTGCAGTTTTATGTAAGTTGCGTGCGCGGGCGTAATAGCCCAGCCCTGTCCATAGATGTAGAACTTCGTCTTGAGGCGCGTCTGCCAAAGCATCGATGTCAGGGAAACGCGCTATAAATCGTTCAAAATAGGGGATAACGGTAGTCACCTGCGTTTGTTGCAGCATGATTTCGGATATCCATGTGAAGTAGGCGGTTTTTTTGCGTTGCCACGGTAGATTGTGGCGGCCGTGCTGGTCAAACCAGTCCAACACGGCTTTACTGAATGAAGGAGTTGTCATTGCTTATTTAAATAACCCTTTAAGTAAGCCTTTAACGGCCTCATCATCTTTGAGTTTATCTTTAAGTTGGTCTTTGACTTTGTTACCAAGTTCTTCTTTTACCTTATCGGTCACTGCTTTTTTAAGAATATCTCGGATGATGCGAGTATCAGGCTTGCAGAGCTCAGTTGGCTCTTGATCAAATGATCCTTTGCAGCGAACAGGCCACTCTACACCTTCAAGACGGTTGTTTACCGGGCAGGTCTTTTTAAAGAGATTTTCTTGAATCACCAAGGCAAGCTGATAATCCACCAATGCATTGGGTAAGTCGACAGCGCCTTGGCCCTTGATGAGCATGGCATCGAGCTGGGCTCTTAAGTCTTGATTGCTGATTACGCCGTTTTTAATATTGAAATTACCACCCATTTTGGCAAACGGTGTTGACGTGTCGACCGTTTGTGCAGGTGCGGTTGTGCCCAACGCTGAGAGGGTATTAATGGTTTGGCAGATCTCTTGAGCCATGTTAATACCGTTGACAACTCCATTGGAGACCGAGAGATTGGCATTGCCATTAGCATGATTAATGAGGCTATGGATCGACTGACCTTTCGTTGTGATAGAGGAAGAAGAGCTGAGTGTGCCTGTGATGGCGGGTTGGCTTTCTCCGGTGAGCGCGACCAACATATCGCCTATCTGAATGCCGTTGACTGATTTTTCGCTAGCGATTTTTAGCGGGGCTTTACGGGCATCAAGAATCACTTTATTTTTTACGCTGCCGCCATACAGGTTGACGTTAAGCCGAGGGATCTCCACAAGGCCTTTGTTAGCATTAACAGAAACATCGACGTTGCTGAGCTTCATTTTATTAGCGGTAACGTCTTTGATCGTGAGCGCGGCAGCTAAATTAAGTTGTTGCAACGGCTTAAGTGGAATGATCTCCTCTTTGCTATAGCCTTGATTGCTGCCTTGTTTGGTGTCTGTTTTTTCGGTTGAGGCGGTTTGTGAAGCTGGTGGCAAGTAGCGGTCTACATTGATGCGGTCGCCTGCGAGCTTGATGTTAATACGACCGGTTTTCAAATTAATACCTGCATTACCTTGCAGCAGGGTATCATCCACTTTTATGTCTAAATGATCTGAAGTGATGGCGTTGCTATTACCGCTGAAGCTACTGTTGAGGCTGATGCGCTTCAGTACGTTGGGATCAGTGGTTTCAATCGGTGTTTGACCAAGGGGGATAAGCAGAGAGTTAAGCGCGAAAGGCTCGGCAGAGATTGAGCCGGCCATTGCCAATGTGTCTAGATCCTTTAGATTAAGTTTGCCGCTAAGCTTTAAATCGGCAAATGTGGCGGTCCATGTGTTCACCATCAGGCTTCGTTTCAGTAAATCCAACTGTATGTTATCTGACTGAATGTCTAGCTGTAGATTTGCACCATTTTGTAGCTCTAAATCGCCCCCCAGATTGTTGATAATGTACCTTTGATTAGGTAGATCAATGGCTACTTGGCTGGCTAGCTGCGCTGCGGCTTGTAGTGTGGTCTCGCTGCCTTGGGTCTGTTTGAGTAGTAAGCCAAGTGTCAGATTAAACGGCTGATTATTTTGGATACGATCAGTGGTTAAGTTGACATTGGATAACTGGCTGGTCTGCCCGCTTTGATTATCTTGATAGGTTACTAAGGCATTACTGAGTTGAATGCTTTCAATATCGAATGTTAGTTCTGAGCCGTCGGCTTTTTGATTGGACTGTGCGTCTGGTAAATTGGCTGAAGATGGCGGACTAACCCAGTTAGTGTTGCCGTCTTTGTCTTTTACTAAGTTGAGTTCAAGCCCACTGATAATGATGTTGCTCATCTGGATCTGCCCAGATAGTAGAGGGGCGAGCTTAACCGACACTTCTGCGCGACCTAAATGAGCTAACGGGGCTCTTTGTGGGAAGTTGGCGTCAATCTCTGCGACAGAGAGGCCAAGCCACGGGAATACTGACCAGTTGATCTCTCCGCCAATCTTTAATTGGATTCCACTTTTTTCAAGCGCAGCCTGTTCTATCTCTGATTTGAAGTCGTTTGGATTAAAGAAAATGCCGAGGATGGCGCCGCCAGCTGCTACCAATACGGCACATATGGCGACAAGTCCAAGAACGATTTTGATCAACTTACCCATAGCAACGCCCTTTTAGGTTCTTTTCTGATTTAGCCTCACGGTTTCTGAGGCTCAGTGTAACGAATTATCTCTATAGAATGCATGTAAGATGTGAATCGCGGGTTAATTGTTTGTTGCGGTGCATCCTTCGTCAGGTAGATATATAATAACTCTTTTGTGTTTCTTATAAGCGGAGAGCAGCATGTCTGATCGCAAAGCCACAGTAAATCGGGAAACTCTGGAAACTCAGATTACCATCTCCATCAATTTGGATGGCACCGGGCAGTTCAGCGCAGATACCGGTGTTCCTTTTTTGGAGCATATGATGGATCAGATTGCTCGCCACGGCCTTATTGACCTGAGCATTGAAGCCAACGGCGATATTTATATTGACGATCACCACACGGTAGAAGATATCGGTATTACGTTAGGGCAAGCGTTTAAGCAGGCGGTAGGGGATAAAACAGGCATTCGTCGTTATGGTCATGCCTATGTGCCTCTAGATGAGGCTTTATCTCGTGTGGTTATCGACTTCTCGGGCCGCCCTGGGCTCAGCTTTAATTGCGATTTTACGCGCGCATCCATTGGTCGATTAGATACCCAGCTATTTTGGGAATTTTTCCAAGGCTTTGTAAATCATGCAGGCGTCACATTGCACATCGATAATATCAAAGGCTTTAATGCTCACCATCAAGCGGAAACGATCTTTAAAGCGTTTGGGCGCGCACTGCGGATGGCGCTAGAAGTTGATCCACGAGCAGAGACAATGATGCCTTCAACCAAGGGTGTGCTCTAACCATGAGTAGTATTGCGGTTATTGATTATGGGATGGGGAACCTGCACTCGGTTGCTAAAGCGTTAGAACACGTCCAGCCCGGTGTGGATGTTTGGGTCACTTCAGACCCTAAAAAAGTCGCAGAAGCAGATCGTGTCTTGCTGCCCGGTGTGGGGGCGATTCGCGATTGCATGGCTGAGATTTATAAGCAAGGTGTGGACAAAGAAGTTGCCGAAGCGATCCGCTCTGGCCGACCCTTTCTAGGTATTTGTGTCGGCTATCAAGCGTTGATGCAAGTGTCGCAAGAAAATGGTGGCATTGATTGCCTAGGCGAATTTGAAGGTAGTGTGAACTATTTTGGTGACCGACTGCTAGATGCTCAGGGCGAACGTCTTAAAGTACCGCATATGGGTTGGAATCAAGTTAAGCAAACGATTGATCACCCTCTTTGGAACAACATTGAAGATGGCAGCCGCTTTTACTTTGTGCACAGCTACTATGTGAAAGCAGCGCAACGAGCGCAAGTGGCTGCGACCTGTGAATACGGTGTGGAATTTGATGTGGCACTGAGTCATGACAATGTATTTGCGGTGCAATTTCACCCAGAAAAGAGTCATACCGCGGGTTTGCAGCTATTAAAAAACTTCCTGAATTGGGATGGAAAGCCCTAAGTCGTGCACCTGATGGCCCATAGAGGGTACGGAGAATTAACATGGCATTAGCCAAACGCATTATTCCTTGTCTGGATGTTGAAAACGGTCGTGTTGTTAAAGGCGTGCAGTTTGTTGATATTCGAGATGCTGGCGACCCTGTTGAAGTGGCAAAACGCTATGATGAAGCAGGCGCGGATGAGATCACCTTTTTGGATATCACGGCGACCCATGAAGGGCGCGATACCATGGTGCATACAGTCGAGCGCATGGCCTCACAGGTCTTTATTCCATTGACCGTCGGTGGCGGTATCCGCACCTGTGAAGATATTCGCACGATGTTGAATGCGGGTGCAGATAAAGTCTCAATCAACAGTGCGGCTGTGTTTAATCCGGAGTTTGTGCGCGAAGCCTCAGAGCGCTTTGGTTCGCAATGTATCGTAGTAGCCATTGATGCCAAAAAAGTCTCTGCTGAAGGTGAATCTGATCGTTGGGAAATTTTCACGCACGGTGGTCGAAAGCCGACGGGTTTAGATGCTGTTGAATGGGCGAAGAAAATGGTCGAGCTAGGTGCCGGTGAAATTTTGCTGACCTCGATGGATCAGGATGGTGTGAAGAATGGCTATGATCTCGGTGTAACCCGTGCGATTTCTGAAGCGGTGAGTGTGCCGGTGATCGCATCAGGCGGCGTTGGCAATCTTGATCATCTGGTTGAGGGTATTATTGAGGGTAAAGCGGATGCGGTGTTAGCGGCCTCTATTTTCCACTTCAATGAATATAGCATCCCTCAAGCAAAAGCGTATATGCATGATCGGGGAATCGAAGTTCGGCTGTAGTTGAGTCTATTAAGCCCGGCCACGAGTCGGGTTTTTTTATGCTAGGAATGCACCCATGAAAAAAATCTTTTTTGCTGTTATCGGCGTTCTGTCCATGATGGATACCTATGCCGAAGAGGTTACGCCAATCCCTGTTCAGGTCAGTGTGTTGGAAGCGATTGTGGATCAGGCTGACTACAGGGCACCAGCGAGGGTGGTCAATGAGCAACACCTTGATATAAGCGTAGAGATAAGTGGCTTACTGAATACATTCGAAGTGAGAGTGGGTGATAGAGTCGCTAAAGGCGATGTATTAGCGCGCTTTGATTGTCAGGATTATCAGTTATTAGGTGAGCAAGCGAGACAAAGCGTGGTGGCGTTAAATAGCCAGCTTACCTTAGCTCAGCAACAGCTTAAACGTGCCCGTGCGCTACAAAAAACGGGTAGCGCTTCCGTAGAGTTATTAAATCAGCGCCAGACTGAATTTAATGCATTAAGTGCCCAAGTTAAGGGGCAGCAAATACATTTGCAACAAGCTGAACGTGATATCTCCCGATGTGAAGTAAAAGCTCCGTTTGCTGGGGTCGTTACTCAGGTGAAAACGACGGCAGGTGCTTGGTTATCCGTGGGTAGTCCAGTCCTTCGTCTGCTTAGCGATAATGGCATGGAAGTAAGCGCAAACTTACAGCAGCATCTGCTTAGTACGTTAGATGATGCCGGCAAAATAGTATTTCGCTTAGGGCAAGATAGCTATCCATTGAAATTAAGATCATCCATTCCTTTTATTAATGAAACTACGCGAACCCAAGAGGCACGTTTCATTTTTGAACGAGGTAAAGCGCTAACGGGAGCGGTTGGTGAGCTGGTATGGCAGTCGTCAGAATTGCGCTTGCCGCCTGAGTATTTGGTCAAACGAGAAGGTGTGTTGGGTGTTATGTTAGCAGACGCTGGTAAGGCGCGATTCTTGCCTTTGGCGGATGCTCGAGAAGGGCAGTCGGTTAATGTTGAGCTTTCCCCAGACGTGTTGGTCATTATTCAAGGGCAACACGTCGTGAATGACGGCTCAATGATTTTTGTAGAAAGTGCTACTACTGAAAAAGTTTCTGGAGCAATGGATAATGCTACAACGTCTGCTCAATAACCATGTCTTAGCGAACCTGACGTTTGTGCTGGTGCTGATGATCGGCGCGATCGCTTACATGATGCTGCCCCGCCAGCAAGATCCTACTATTAACTTTAACTGGATAGCGGTCACAACCGCCTTGCCCGGGGCGACGGCACAAGATGTTGAGCTGCGTGTTACCAATCCATTAGAAGATGCAGTGAGATCAATCTCGGATATTCGCTTTGTATCGTCTAATAGTCGTGAAGGGATCTCCAGTATGTTGATCCGCTTCGAAGATATTGATGATCGCACCTTTGATAAACATGTCAGCTCGATTCGGCGGGAAATTCAAAATGCTGAAGCTGATCTTCCGGCAGAAGCAACGGATCCTTTTATCTTAGAAATCACATCATCGAATGCATTCCCAAGCGTGATGGTGGCCGTAACGGCCTTGTCAGATGGCGATAATCTGCGCCAGCAGGCGGTTAATATTGAGCAAGATTTAGAACGCTTAAAAGGCGTTGAGCGTGTTGATCCTGTCGCGTTGGATGATCCTGAATTACAAGTAAATCTTAACTTGGATCGCTTGCAGGCTTTGGGTATTTCTCCCACACAAGTGTCCGATTCGGTTGCTCTATGGTTCAAAGATGTTTCGGCAGGTAGCGTCAATGTTGGCGATCAAGGTTGGTTGGTGAGACTAGCTGGCCGAAATGCGGAAGCGGATAAGGTTGCCGAAATCCCTTTGGTCGGTGTAGGAGGAGATATTCGCCTGCAGCGTATCGCTGACGTTGTCCGTTCCCATGAAAAGTCTACGCAGTTAGCGAGAGTGGATGGCCGCCCCGCCGTCATGATGGCGGTCATGAAGAAAGAGAGTGCCAATACGCTTGAGTTAGTCGAGCGCGTCAAAAGCTATCTTGATGAGCGCAATCAGCTTGAAGTTCAGACGGGTGTACGGCTTCTTGTGATTGATGATCAAACGGTACCGACTCGTGAAGCGATCACCTTGATGCAAAATAATGCCAGCATTGGTCTGCTATTGGTTTTGCTAGTCGCTTGGCTATTTCTTGGCATGCGGATCGCTATTCTCACCGCGATCGGTATTCCCTTTATTTTGGCAGGTACTTTTTGGGTGCTTTGGTCGATGGGCGAAACCCTCAACGTTGTGGCGCTATTAGGCGTAGTGATCGTGTTGGGGATGTTGGTTGATGATGCTGTCGTCGTTGTAGAAGCCATCTATTATCGCCTACAGCATGGGATTCATCCAATGGAGGCGACAATCGACTCCTTGAAAGAGGTGGCTCAGCCGGTTGCCAGTGCCGTGTTAACGACAATGGCCGCTTTTTTACCCTTGATGCTGTTACCAGGTATTTTGGGTGACTTCATGCGAGTGATCCCGATGGTCGTCACCATCGCCTTGGCTATTTCGCTGATCGAGGCTTTTTGGATGTTACCCGCCCATGTTCTGGTCGCCAAAATTCGCTTCGATAAACCCTCTCGTACCCAGTTACTGCGTCAGAAAATGACCAGTAACATACAGCGTTTCTATCTTCGCTTATTAGTGAAAACTCTCCGCCGACCGATTATTACGCTGTCGTCGATCGTACTGTTGTTTATGGGGTCTATCGGCTTGATCGGCTCAGGTCAGATCAAAATGGATTTCTTTGCTTCAGATCCACTGCGGTTATTCTACGTAAACGTACAGATGCCGCCGGATATACCACTTGAAAAAACACTGCAAAAGGTTCTGGAGGTTGAGCAACGGGTAAAAGCGCATCTAAATCCTGAGGATGTACGCGCTGTCGCAAGTTATGCAGGGCAGATGTTTACCGAGATGGAGCCGTTTTTCGGCGATCAGTATGGCCAAATATTAGTAGGCCTGAAGCCTAAAAGTGCAGATAACCGTGATGTAGATGAGATTATAGAGGCGATGCGTGAAGATGTGACCCGTATAGCGGGCCCCGTTCGAGTGTCGTTCTTGCGTATGGCAGGTGGCCCGCCCGTATCTAAACCCATTAGCGTGAAAATTCGTGGTGATGACTACCAAGAGATTCGCCAAGCGGCCTCAGATATGCAAACGATGTTATTGGATCTTCCCGGTGTTAAAGATATTGGTGATGATGCTGGTAGTGGCCGTATGTCGATGACGCTGAAGCCTGATTATACGGCGATTGCTGCCGCTGGATTGAACCCTTCACAAGTCTTAAGGACAGTGCAACTTTTGGTTGATGGTGAAGTTGTTGCAGATATGCAATCGCAGGGCAGAAAACTAGAGGTGCGTGTTAAAGCAGCCACGCAAGCGTATCAGAATATTAATGATCTCCTGCTGTTTCGCTTACCTGATCACCAAGGTCGCATGATCCCCTTAAATGCGCTGGTTAGCGCAGAGTATGCTGAGAGTATCGGGAATATTCGCCACTATAATTTCCGTCGAGCGATTACGGTTGATGCAGATATTGAAGAGGGAGGTATGGATACGGTACAAGCGAATGCGTGGCTTTTGGATAACTGGAATCAACAGTTACAGGCGAAGTATCCAGCGATCAACTTGGATTTTTCTGGCGAGTTAGATGATATACAAGAAAGCATGGACTCTATTGCCGTTCTTTTCCTGTTTGGTGTGGGGCTCATGTACCTCATCTTAGGAACACAATTCTCCAGTTATTGGCAGCCCTTTATGATACTAGCGACCGTACCGATGGCTTTCACGGGTGTCGTGTTGGGTTTGTGGGTGACGGGTAATCCCTTGAGTTTGTTCACTTTGTACGGTGTTGTCGCGTTAGCGGGGATTGCGGTGAATGCTGCGATTGTCTTGATCTCGGCCGCTAACCAGCGGCTTGATAAAGGAATGAGCGTTTTACACGCAACACTCTACGCGTCTCGACGGCGTGTAATACCGATTCTGATTACCTCGTTAACAACGATAGCGGGCTTGTTCTCTCTTGCAACGGGGTTAGGAGGTAAGTCGCTAATATGGGGGCCTGTCGCAACTTCAATTGTCAGTGGCTTGGCTTTCTCTACCATCCTGACGCTGTTTGTTGTGCCTTTGCTGTATCGACTATTTATGAAACGGTCAGTAGCTCCTCCATAAGTGGTGATGTAAAAAGGTTGAATGAATATACATGTCAGATAGTTGCTTGTACTGCCTCTTGCCCTGCGTTAAAAGCGGCTTCATTTAAAGTGAGCATATCGGCCCCTTTGTTCTTAAAACGAGAAAGCAATGCTGTTTTTAGTACCTCGGGGCTGAGCGTTAGGTGTGCCGCAATGGCGCCAAGCATGATCGAGTTGACTAATCGCCGGTCTCCCAAGTAAATCGCGATATTGCCCGCGTCAAAATTTATAAGATTTATGGGATGATCAGCGAGTTGTTGTTCCGGGTTTTCGGGATAATCAAACAGTCCCACGGATACGACGGGAGGTGCCTGTGGGTAAGAGTTCACCATCACCGTTGCACCATTTTTAACGTGAGCTACCCAGCGTAGAGCCTCAGCCGGCTCGAACGCTAACATAAGATCGGCATGACCTGGGGTGATAGAGGGCGATAAAACTTTGTTGCCAAAGCGAACATGGGAGGTAACAACGCCGCCTCTTTGAGCCATGCCAGCTACTTCGGTTTTTTTTACATCATAGCCTTCAAGGATGGCAGCTTGGGAGATGATATCGGCGGCTGTCATGACGCCTTGTCCACCGATCCCAACAACCAGAATATTGGTAATCTGTTCCATTACTTCAGCTCCACAGCGTCGATTCGGATCGTACTAGTTACAGGTACAATGGCATCAGGTGCACAGGTGTTAATGCAAAGGTTACAGCCAGTACAAGCTGCGCTATCGATATTAACAAAAGATAGTACTTTCTCTTTACCATTCGGCTTGATAACGGTCTCCCGGCGGGATACCAAAATAGCTGGACAGCCCACATCTAAGCAGTTGCTACAGCCTGTACATTTATCCGTATCGACAGTGAGAGGAGGCTGTTTTGCGTAGCGCTCTGTTAGCACACAGGGTTGATTGGTGATAATGACCGACGGTTCTTTAACTTTGACTTCGTCACGGAGAGCCTTAAACAGCGTCGGAAGCTCATAAGGGTTGACTTCGTGAATCCGCTCAGACCGGACACCTAACGCTTCACAGAGCTTTCTAAAATCGATTTTTACGGTCGCTTCGCCATGAATATTTAGCCCAGAGGATGGTGCGTTTTGGCCGCCAGTCATCCCCACAGCGCGATTATCCAGCAATAAGATTGTGACATTACCCTTGTTGTAGGTGATATCCAGGAGCCCCTGCATACCCATATGTAGAAAGGTCGAATCGCCAATGACAGCTAACACGTTCTTATTGGCGTCCTCTTCGCTGCGACCTTTATCAATGCCCTGCGCGGCACTTAAGGATGCGCCCATACTGATACAAGTATCTAACGCATTCCATGGGTGGCCAGCCCCTAAGGTGTAACAACCAATATCGCCTGCAATAATGGTATTTTTGACATGAGATAGGCAATAGTAGATCCCTAGGTGAGGACAAGCAACGCACATCGTAGGCGGACGAGGGAAGATCTCTTTCGCCCCCACTGCTGTAATCGTGTTCTCTTTTCCTAGCAGGCGTTCAATGACAGGTGTAATGACTGCAGGCGTCAGTTCGCCTATGCGGGGTATAAGCTCTTTGCCATGCAGTTGTATGCCGGCGGCTTTTAATTCTGTTTCCAGTAAAGGCTCAACTTCTTCGATAACGACTAATTTTTCAACTGTGTCAGCAAATTCACGAATCATTTCAATGGGGGCCGGGTGACTCATTCCCAGTTTTATCAATGGCGCATCAGGAAAAGCTTCCCTGACATGGCAATAAGCAGCGCCAGAGGTAATAAAGCCGACCTGACGGTTGGAACCTTGCTCAATAACATTGAGGGAGCAGGACTCAGAAAAGGTTGCCAACGTTTTATCTCGCTCCAGCATAAGGGGAATACGTTGTCTAGCGTTTCCCGGCACCATGACTAGACGGCTAGGGTCTTTGGTGAATTTTCGTCCTTCTTTAACCTGTGGTATTGATAGGGTGACTAATCCTTTTACGTGACAGATACGTGTTGTTAAGCGAAGAATAACGGGAACTGCGTATTGCTCAGATAAGCCAAAAGCAAACCGTGTCATATCGTAAGCTTCTTGAGAGTCTGAAGGCTCCAGTACCGGCAGGTGGGCAAAGCGCCCCCAGTAACGAGAGTCTTGCTCGTTTTGAGAAGATGACAACCCTACGTCATCTGCAATCGCAATGACTAAACCGCCCACCGCCCCAATCAGTGTTTGAGTCATCAAGGCATCAGACGCCACGTTCATACCAACATGTTTCATAGCGCATAAAGCGCGGCTGCCAGCTAAGGATGCACCAATGGCGACTTCCAATGAGACTTTTTCATTGATAGACCACTCGGTATATAGATCAGGGTAAGCGGCGATGAACTCCAGAATCTCAGTAGAAGGTGTTCCAGGATAAGCCGACGCGACGCGACAGCCTGCGTCCCTAGCGGCAAGGGCGACTGCTTCGTTACCGGAAATAAAAATAGCTGGGTTGCTCTGAATTTGTTGGGCGACCGACATTACACCACTCCGTTACACGATGATCATTCCTTTAGTGGAATGCTAAAGGACTCTGAATGAGAGTCGAGTGTAAAGGTGTAGGTAAGGGGAAATACCGACCTAGATCAATAAATCAGAATGAGTTGGGCGAAGGTCTAAGTACGATAAATCGTCTCTATCAGGTGGTAACCAAATTTAGTCTTTACTGGCCCGTGTACCGTGAGTAAAGGCTTTTTGAAAACCACGTTATCGAATGCTTTTAGCATTTTACCAGGCGGAAACTCGCCCAAGTCCCCACCCCGTTTGGCTGAATTGCATTGCGAATGCCGCTTAGCAAGCGTAGCAAAGTCTGCACCTTTTGCCAGTTGCTGCTTCAGTTTTTCTGCCTCTTCTTTGGTTTTTACCAGAATGTGTCGTGCGCAAGCTTTTGGCATTCGCAATCTTCCCTTCTCTACGTGCGTTTTAATACTTCATCGACCAACTTGTAGATGCCGCTGGCTGCTTCAATAATGGAGCCTGCCAGCATATAAGCCGGTGTCGTGATTAGCTTTCGCTGCTCATCAATGACGATATCATCCACGGGGCAGTTGGTATGCTGGCCGCCCATAGCTTCTATCGCTGCCGCTGTTTCTTGATCTGTCCCGATTGTGCAGGTAGCGCCTTCACCAAAGAGTAGCGGGGTCATAGCGGGAGCGATACAGATTAAGCCAACTGGCTTGTTGGCCTGATGGATCGCTTGTGCAAAGGCTAGTAGATCTGGATTGACATGGCAATCTGGGCCTTTGACCGCAAAGTCGCTAAGGTTTTTGGCTGCACCAAATCCACCGGGGATAATGAGCGCATCATAATCTGTAGGGTTGGCTGTTGCTAAATCAATAATCTCACCGCGGGCGATACGAGCCGCTTCAACGAGAACATTTCGAGTCTCTCCTTCTGCAACTTCGCCTTTAAGATGGTTAATGACATGTAGTTGATCAATATTAGGAGCCATGCACTGATAGCTTGCCCCTTGTTGTTCTAGTCTGAGTAACGTCAGTACCGATTCATGGATCTCGGCACCATCAAATACACCACAACCTGAAAGTACGACGGCAACTTTCTTCATCCTTTTTTCCTCTCGCTGATATCTGTCATATCCACATCTGGATAGATTACGTTAAGATTAATCCCATAACCAGTAACCGAAAAGTGGCTTCAGTGATGAGTATTTAATTGCTGTCATCTCTCTGTCATCTTTTTCGGGTCAAATTTATTTAGATGAAAAGGATATAGCCGTGGCCTTTAACGATAGCCAGCGTTTCTTCCCTGATACCCGTATGCGCCGTATGCGTGCTGACTCATTCTCACGGCGTTTGATGCGAGAGAATTTGCTCACACCTGCGGACCTGATCTATCCCGTTTTTGTCATTGAAGGCAGTAACAGCAAAGAGACTGTTGCCTCAATGCCGGGTGTTGAACGTATGAGTATCGATCTGTTGGTTAAAGAAGCTCGCGAGCTGGATAGCCTAGGGGTACCTGCCATGGCGCTGTTTCCGGTCACGCCAGTTTCGGCAAAGTCTGAGTTTGCTGAAGAAGCTTACAACCCCGATGGCTTGGCTCAGCGTGCGGTTAAAGCGATTAAGGATGCATGCCCAGATTTAGGCATTATCACGGATGTTGCGTTAGACCCGTTTACGACCCATGGACAGGATGGGATCTTGGATAGCAGCGGTTATGTCCTGAATGATCGCACCGTAGAAGCCTTGATTCAGCAAGCGCTCTCTCATGCGGCAGCAGGGGCGGATGTGGTTGCGCCAAGCGACATGATGGATGGCCGCATAGGCGGTATTCGTGAAGCATTGGAAGAAGAGGGTCACGTTAATACTCGAATTATGGCGTATTCTGCCAAGTATGCGAGTGCTTACTATGGGCCGTTTAGAGATGCAGTAGGTTCGGCTGGGAACTTAGGTAAAGGCAACAAATTTAGCTATCAGATGGATCCTGCCAACAGCGATGAAGCCCTTCACGAAGTTGGGCTGGATCTAGCTGAAGGCGCGGATATGGTTATGGTAAAACCTGGTATGCCGTACTTAGATATTGTGCGCCGGGTCAAAGATGAATTTAAAGTACCGACATTTGTTTATCAGGTGAGTGGTGAATATGCTATGCATATGGCCGCTTTCCAGAATGGTTGGTTGGATGAGCGCAGTGTGATGATGGAATCCTTACTGGCATTTAAACGCGCCGGTGCAGATGGGGTTCTGACTTACTTCGCAAAACGCGCCGCTCAACTGATGAACGAATAGGCAGTACTCCACAGAATTGCGGAGAAAACAATGACAGGCCAGGTCACGATTGATCAAGAGGCGAGTACAATGAGTGAAGAATTATTACAAAACCAAGCGGCTCAAGCGCTGGTAGAGAGTCGTGAAATCTTGCCGACGGTTGATCACCCAGTTGAAGTTGAGCCGGTTGATCTCAAAGCCCCTGAACTCTATATCAATCGTGAGTTAAGCCATCTTCAGTTTAATGTGAGGGTACTGGAGCAAGCATTGGATGAACGTCATCCATTGTTGGAACGACTGATGTTCCTGTTAATTTTCTCCAGCAATCTGGACGAATTCTTTGAGATTCGCGTAGCTGAGCAGCTGCGCCAGTTAAAATATGGCCGTGAAACGGTTGGGCCAGATGCCATGTACCCCAAAAAGGTGCTGGAAAAGATTCGTGAAATTTGCCAGATAAATGTGGATCGCCAATATCGAATTCTCAATGAGATTATGTTCCCTGAGATGGAGCAGCAGGGTATCCACTTTAAACGTCGCAGTGTTTGGACACCGGAGCAGAAAGAGTGGATCAAGAACTACTTCGAAGAGAAGATCGTACCGGTGATCAGCCCCATTGGTTTAGATCCTGCTCACCCCTTCCCTAAACTGGTGAATAAGAGCCTGAATTTTATTGTTCAACTTGACGGTAAAGATGCCTTTGGTCGTGAAACCGGCTTGGCGATCATTCCGGCGCCTCGCTCGTTACCAAGACTCATTCGGTTACCGGATGAATTGTGTGAAGAGGGGGATAATCTTATTTTCCTCTCCTCCATGATTCATGAATGCGCCGATGAGCTGTTCCCGGGCATGAGGGTATTGGGCTGCTATCAGTTCCGTATCACCCGAAATGCGGATTTAACCTTCGATTTTGAAGAGATGGATGATCTGGCGCGTACGCTGCGTGGTGAGTTGCACTCGCGTAAATATGGCGATGCGGTTCGTCTTGAGGTGGATAATCGCACACCCGAAGAGCTGGTGGAGTTCCTCAAACAAGAGTTCAATCTTGATGAAGAACAGGTTTATAAAGTCGATGGACCGGTTAACCTGACGCGCCTAATGGCAGTACGTGACTTGGTGGGTCGGCAAGACCTGCGTTGGCCGCCATTCTCCCCTGGGGTTCCCGGAAAACTCAAGAAAGAGAAAGATGTTGATGTGTTTCAGGCGCTAAAAGCCAATGATCAGTTGCTGATGCATCCTTTCCAGTCGTTTACACCGGTTGTCGATTTGCTGATGAAAGCCGCGAAAGATCCTGATGTGATCGCTATCAAGCAAACCCTTTATCGAACTGGTGATAAGTCTGACATAGTTAATGCGCTGGTGGAGGCGGCTCGAAGCGGAAAAGAGGTGACGGTCGTTATCGAGCTGCGCGCCCGCTTTGATGAAGAAAGTAATCTGCACTTGGCGAGTCGTCTGCAAGAAGCGGGATGCTTGGTGGTGTATGGGGTTGTGGGGTATAAAACTCATGCCAAGGCGATGCTAATCGTGCGCCGAGAGGGTACGAAACTGGTGCGCTACTGCCATTTGGGAACGGGTAACTATCACTCAGGTACAGCCCGACTCTACACCGATTATAGCTATCTCACATCCGATGATGAGATTGGCGAAGATGTCCATAAAGTGTTCCAACAGCTAACGGGCATGGGCAAAATTCAGCGTCTTAAAAAGCTCTATAATGCGCCTTTTACGCTGCATGCCAAGATGATTGAGCTTATCCAGCGTGAAGCGAAACTTGCCGCTAGTGGTAAAGCTGGGCACATTATAGTCAAAGTGAACGGCCTCACTGAGCCTAAAATGATTCGAACGCTGTATGAAGCCTCTCAGGCTGGCGTTAAAATTGAGCTGATAATTCGTGGTATGTGTCGCTTGCGTCCGGGGTTGCCGGGTATCTCCGAAAACATTACCGTGCGCTCGATTATTGGGCGCTTCCTTGAGCATACGCGTGTTTATTATTTCGGGAACAACGGTAAGCCGGATGTATTTTGTGCCAGCGCTGACTGGATGGAGCGAAATATGCTCAACCGTGTTGAAACGGGGTTTCCGCTTACAGGAAAACTCGGTGAGCGGGTGAAAAAAGAGTTGGATTATTATTTGGCTGATAATACGCAAAGCTGGGAGTTAAAAGCGGATGGTAGCTATACATTACTGACGGCGGCAGAGGGAGAAGAGCCCTTCAGTGCTCAACAGCAACTATTGCAGGATTTTGCCAGCTAACGCTTAACCGTCCAGAAGTTCCAAACAAAAAGAGTGCATTTCATGCGCTCTTTTTCGTTCTGGCGACCTTTTTTTAGTAAATTCAGACATCTTTTCCCCTTATCGAACAAGCGTCGTTGCCTTTTCGACTCAGATCAGGAGAATAGACCCTCAAGTCAAATGTTTCATATAAGAAATAAGTTGGCGTATCATGTTTGATAACTCGTTTGTAAACTAAACTACGAGTGAACTTGTTCTAACTGATACGCCCGATAATGGAAAACACTATGTCTGATACCTCGATCGCGCTCGAATTGGTCGATATTCACAAGTCTTATGGCAGTCTTGAAGTTCTGAAGGGGGTTTCTCTTCAGGCAAATGACGGGGATGTAATATCCATTCTCGGCTCCAGCGGATCGGGGAAAAGCACGCTGCTACGTTGTATCAACCTGTTGGAAAAGCCAGCTAAGGGGCAGGTGATCATCGGCGGGGAGAACTTACAGCTAAAGGCGGGCAAAGATGGTGAAATGATCGCCGCTGACCGAAAACAGCTTGAAAACATGCGTTCGCGCATCGGTTTCGTCTTCCAAAACTTCAATCTCTGGCCCCATAAAACCATCCTCGGCAACATCATAGAAGCTCCCATGAATGTACTAAAGCAATCCCGTGAGCAGGCGGTAGCCCGTGCTGAGGTATTGTTGAAGAAAGTTGGGCTCTATGAAAAGCGTAATGCATACCCTGGTAACTTATCTGGTGGTCAGCAGCAACGTATTGCGATTGCGCGTGCGCTAGCAATGGATCCTCAGGTATTACTCTTTGATGAACCAACCTCTGCGCTTGACCCAGAGTTGGTTAATGAGGTGCTAAGCGTTATGCGTGAGCTAGCGGAAGAGGGGCGTACTATGTTGATAGTTACCCATGAGATGCGTTTTGCGCGGGAAGTATCTAGTCAGGTTGTGTTTCTTCATCAAGGACAGATAGAAGAGATCGGCCCCCCAGAACAGGTTTTTGAAAATCCGAAATCACAGCGTGTCCGTGACTTTATGTCCAGCCACATGTGATTCGTTTAATCAATTTAGATCAATAATAAAGAGAGTAAACCTGATGAGTGTTCGTAAAATTGTTGCAGCTGTTACATTAGTTGCCGGTGCTTTTGTCGGTTCTCAGGCAATGGCTGGCGATAAAATCCGCATCGCTACTGAAGGTGCATATGCGCCATTCAATATGAAAAATGAGCAGGGTGAATTAGTGGGTTTCGATGTGGAAATCGCTAAAGCATTATGCGCTGAAATGAAAGCAGACTGCACCATTGTTGAGCAGGACTGGGACGGTATGATTCCTGCCCTGAAAGGCCGTAAGTTTGATGCCATTGTTGCCTCAATGTCGATTACTGAAGATCGTCTGAAAGCGATCGACTTCACAGACCCTTATTACACCAACGCGTTGGCATTTGTCGCGGCAGAAGGCAAAGCGTTTGCTACGGACAAAGCATCTCTGAAAGGCAAAACATTGGGTGCGCAGCGTGCGACCATCGCGGGCCAATACTTGGAAGACGAGTTAGGCGATGTGGTAACCGTTAAGCTATATGACACGCAGGATAATGCTTATCTAGATCTGGCTTCTGGTCGTTTGGATGGTTTGGTGTCTGATAAATTCCCAGCCTATGACTGGTTACGTACTGACGCGGGCAAAGGCTTCGAGTTTAAGGGAGAGACGATCAAAACTGAAACCGTTGATAAAATCGGTATTGGTATTCGTCACGGCGAAGCAGAGTTGAAAGCCAAGTTCAACAAAGCTCTGAAAGCCATCGTTGAAAATGGAACATACGAGAAGATTAACGCTCAGTATTTCCCATTCTCTATCTACTGATAGATAAGCGCGGGTAGCTTTTTCACTATCCGCGCAGCTAAATCAGGCGGCTAACGTCGCCATTTTTATCCCGCTGTATGAGAATATAATCGTGATTGATCTGCATGGGTTTGGTCACCTGTTATTGGCCGGTACATGGGTTACGATAAAGCTGGCGCTAGTCAGTCTCTTTTTCGGCCTGATCTTTGGTCTGCTCGGGGCCTCTGCAAAACTATCCAAATTTAAGCTGCTACGGGTTATTGCAACAGCCTATACCACGCTGATTCGCGGTATTCCGGAGTTGTTGATCGTCTTTGGTATCTATTTTGGCGGCTCTGCCCTCGTTATGGCAGTCGCTAGTGTGTTTGGTTATGACGAATATATTGAGATAAACCCTTTTATGGCGGGGGTTGCTGCGTTATCCATCGCCTTTGGCGCTTATGCGACAGAAGTGTTTCGTATGGCCATTATCTCTATCCCTCAGGGGCAGTGGGAGTCGGCGCAGGCATTGGGAATGACGCGAGGGAAAACGTTCTTCCGGATCATCCTGCCTCAAGTGTGGCGTGTTGCTTTGCCTGGGCTTGGAAACCTCTTTCAGGTGTTACTCAAAGATACGGCGTTAGTATCTGTTGTTGGTCTGCAAGATGTTATTCGTCAGGCAACAACAGCAATCAGCGCAACCAAAGAACCTTTTACTTTTTATCTGGCAGCGGCGGTCATCTATCTCATACTCACCGCTATCGCAACGGGCGCCACGCTTTGGATGGAGCGCCTGACAAATCCACAGGCGAGGTATAAAGGATGAACTGGGATTGGGATGTCATCATCAAATACTTTCCAAAGTTAATGGAAGGTGCGCTACTGACGTTAGAGCTTGTTACTATTTCTGGGTTGGTGGGGGTATTGATTGCCGTACCCGTGGCGTTACTCAGAGCCTCTGATAAGCCTTGGGTGCGTTTTTTACCTTTCTGCTTTATCTATTTCTTTCGAGGTACGCCATTACTGATTCAGATCTTTCTGATTTATTATGGTGCATCGCAGTTTGAAGCATTACGCGAATCGGTGCTGTGGAATATCCTCAAAGAGCCTTACTGGTGTGCGATTATAGCCTTTACACTAAATACCGCAGCGTACAGTGCTGAGTTGTTTAGGGGCGCTATTCAGGCGATTCCTAAAGGTGAGTTGGAAGCCGCTGATGCGTTTGGTATGAATTGGCTGTTAAAAACACGCCGTATTGTTTTACCAAGGGCTTTTGGTATCGCCTTACCAGCCTATGGTAATGAAGTCGTCTTAATGCTGAAAAGTAGCGCGTTGGCTTCGACCATTACGTTACTGGATCTGACGGGTATGGCGCGTACGATACAAGCTCGTACCTATACGCCGGTTGAGTTGTTCACTGCAGCAGGGGTGATCTACTTAGTGATGGCTGCTGTGGTGATTGGTCTATTCCGTTTTATGGAAAACCGCTTTAACCGCTACCAATACTACAAGCCTCACATAGACCCATTGGGTGTAGAGAAGCAATGACAACTCAAAAACGGCTCGATACACAGCAGATAGATACTGCGTTGTTGCAGCTAAATAACAGCACGTATGAGCCGTGGGCTTTACAGAATGGCACTTTGCAAAAAGTGTTTAACTTTGCCGATTTTGTAACGGCTTTTGGGTTTATGACCTCGGTTGCTCTTTTGGCAGAAAGGGCAAACCACCACCCCGAGTGGTTTAATGTTTATGGTCGTGTTGAGATAACCCTGACGACGCACGATGTGGCCGGATTATCTCAACGGGATTTTGATTTAGCTCATGCCATTGATGCCATCACGTTGGCAAACCCTTCCTGATAGCTCGGATATAAAAAGCGATAGCCAGATGCTTTTAAGCGCGTGCTGTCGCAGCGTTTACTGCCCCCCCTTCCTATCACTTGCTCCTGAGTAGGCTTTATTTGATGTTGTTCTGCCAGCCAGGTCGTGACGTTGTGAATCGGTGTAGGTTGCTCGTCGCTGGCTAGGTAAATGGGCGATAGCGTCTTTTCCTGAGTAAGCATCTTAACGAGGTGGACTAATACACCGGCACAATCATCTCGGTGGATTCGATTGCTGTAGTGAACAGGATCTGAAGGCGCGATGATACCGGCGCGAACACTATTGAGCAGGTGCATTCTTCCGGGGCCATAAATGCCGCTAAAACGCACTACAGTGCTGTTGGGGTGTGTGAGTACTTGTTGTTCAGCAGCAACCATGATCTTTCCTGAAAGAGTACTAGGCTCAAGTGGACTATTTTCATTGACCCACTCATGGTTTTGCTGTCCATATACACTGGTACTGGATGTAAAGAACGTATATTTAGGTGGATTAGGCAGAGCTGCGAGGATATTCGCAAAGCCTTCTACATACGCTTGTTGGTAGGCTTCTTCGCTGCGCCCATTTGCTGCAGTGCAATAGATTAGGATGTCGGTATCTGGTAAGTTTGATAGTGTGGATTTATCATTAAGGTCAGCCGAAAGAGCATGGATGCCTTCAGGAAGCTGGTTTATAGTACGTCGTAACCCGACAACGTGATGCCCTTGCTCTGCGAGGGTAACTCCGGTTGTGGTACCAACATCGCCACAACCGGCAATGAGTATTCGAAATCTGTTCATAGGTGCTCCTGACTGTGAAGTTTTATTTTATCAGAGGATTAAAAGCATGACGCTGACTGAGTTGCGTTATATTGTGACACTTGCCAAAGAGCAGCATTTTGGTCGGGCGGCTGAGAAGTGTTTTGTCAGTCAGCCAACCTTGTCCATTGCTGTTAAAAAGCTGGAAGATGAGTTGGGAGTGGCGCTCTTTGAGCGAAGCAAGAACTCGGTTCGGCTAACCGATGTTGGCCAGCGTGTTGTTGATCAGGCGCAAAACGTTCTTCGCCAAGCAGAAACCATTAAAGATTTAGCGCAGTCAGGCAAAGACCAACTCAAGTCGCCTTTGCGTGTTGGGGCTATCTATACCATTGGTCCTTATCTGTTCCCTCATTTGGTGCCTCAGGTACAACAATTAGCACCGAATATGCCGTTGTATATCGAAGAAAACTTTACAGCGCGTTTGCGTGAGAAGCTGCGCAATGGCGAGTTAGATGCCATCATCGTAGCTTTGCCCTTTGACGAACCCGATGTGGTAACGCGCCCGCTCTATGATGAACCATTCGTTATGCTGCTGCCCAATCAACACCCTTGGTGCGAGCAGAAACTTATCGATGCCAGTCATTTAGCAGAAACGGAACTACTTTTGTTAGGCGAAGGACATTGTTTTCGCGATCAGGTGCTAGAGTCGTGCCCTACATTGCAGCAGGCGATTCAACAGCAGCACACGGTAACAGAAGGCAGCTCACTTGAAACCATCCGTATGATGGTTGCTACAGGCTTGGGAGCCAGTGTGTTGCCTGTATCTGCCACAGATGGCCACTACCAATCTAATCTGGTTCAGACACGCCCTTTTAAGGCGCCACAGCCTATTCGAACTGTGGCGGTTGCTTGGCGAGCAAGTTTTCCACGTCCTAAGGCGATTGATGTCTTGGTAGAGGCGGTTGGTCGTTGCCAGATTACTGAGCATAAGGGAGCGGCTTAAGCCGGTGTCATCTGCTACGGATATTATTTCACTAAAAGGCGTTGGCGCGGCGCTTGCACTTAAGCTGGAACGGCTGGGTATCCATACGATTCAGGACCTGTTGTTCCACCTGCCACTGCGCTATCAGGATCGTACGCGTATTCTGCCTATTGGTTCCCTTAGGCCTGGTGATGAGTGCGTTATTCAAGGGGAGATTCGCGCCTCAGATATTGTTATGGGAAAGCGCCGCAGTTTGCTCTGTCGAATACAGGATGGCACCGGTACGCTGACCCTGCGCTTTTTTCATTTCTCGGCTGCACAAAAGCAGCAGTTATCCACGGGTAAATCGATTCGCTGTTTTGGAGAGGTGCGCCCTGGACCTTCCGGTTTAGAGATGGTGCATCCTGAGTACCGAGCGAGTACATCGGATGACTTAACGCCGGTAGAAGAAGCGCTGACACCGGTGTACCCCATGACGGAAGGGTTGCAGCAAAACCGTGTGCGCTCACTGATAACTCAAGCACTCATGTGGTTGGAAACAGGCCATTTGCCAGAACTGCTGCCTGAGTCTCTGAGGCAGCGCTGGAAGCTCCCTGATTTAAGGGACGCTTTGCTCTACCTACATGCCCCACCGGTAGATGCCGATCAGCATCTACTGCTTGAAGGGCGTCATCCTGCGCAGCGCCGTTTAGCCTTTGAAGAGTTACTGGCTCACCATATGACGTTAATGAAGTTGCGCCATCGAGTGCAAGAGAGTGGTGCACCACGGCTGCCTTACCATGGGCAATTATGTACTCCGTTTCTTGAGCAGTTACCCTTTTCGCTGACACAGGCGCAAGCGCGGGTCAGCCGTGAGGTTACAGCGGACTTGAATAAAGCGATCCCTATGCTACGCCTTGTTCAAGGTGATGTTGGATCAGGGAAAACCGTTGTGGCGGCGTTGGCAGCATTGCAAGCCGTGGAGAACGGTTTCCAAGCGGCCGTAATGGCACCGACAGAGATATTAGCAGAGCAACACTACATAAATTTTACCCAATGGATGGAGCCACTGGGCGTTAAAATCGCTTGGCTGGCAGGTAAAGTGAAAGGTAAACAGCGTTTAACACAACTGGCTGCAATCGGTGATGGTAGCGCACAAATCGTGGTCGGTACCCATGCGCTTTTTCAGGATGAAGTGCGTTTCTATAATCTGGGGCTGGCAGTTATTGATGAGCAACACCGCTTTGGTGTTCACCAGCGCTTGAGTTTACGAGAAAAAGGGCGTGATGGTCAGAAAACGCCTCATCAATTGATTATGACGGCAACCCCTATTCCGCGAACGTTAACCATGAGTGCTTATGCGGATTTAGACTGCTCTATTATCGACGAGTTGCCTCCGGGTAGGACCCCCGTCAGTACCGTCGTGATTGCCGATAGCCGCAGAGATCAGGTGATCGAGCGAGTGCGTGCTGCTTGTAATGAAGGGCGGCAAGCGTATTGGGTCTGTACGCTGATCGAAGAGTCGGAAGCGCTGCAATGTCAGGCAGCCGAGGTAGCTGAAGCTACATTAAGGGAACTACTACCAGAGTTACGTATTGGTTTGGTACATGGGCGTATGAAAGCTCAAGAAAAAGCTGATGTGATGCAATGCTTTAAGTCGGCAGAACTGGACTTGCTGGTTGCCACAACGGTAATTGAAGTGGGCGTCGATGTACCCAATGCCAGCGTCATGATCATAGAAAATCCTGAGCGCCTGGGGCTTTCGCAGTTACACCAGTTGCGAGGTCGTGTAGGGCGAGGGTCAGTCGAAAGCTTTTGTGTGCTCATGTATCATGCCCCCCTTTCTAAACAAGGTCGGGAACGCTTGGCTGTGATGCGGGAGACGACCGATGGCTTTAAAATCGCGGAAAAAGACCTTGAACTACGTGGCCCCGGCGAAGTATTGGGCACACGGCAAACGGGCATGATGCAGTTTCGAATAGCAGATCTTCAGCGCGACGGTGATTTGTTGGAGCGTGTACGTCAGGTTGCTGCTCAATTGGAGCAACAACCTGATTTGATAGAAGCGGTTACGCGTCGGTGGTTAGGGCAGGGTGAAGAGTATGGGCATGTATAATAACAGGAGCATGTGTGAACGTATCTGAAGTGATGAAAGCCAAGGTAGCAGAGCAGATTGGGCGAGAACCTAAAGGGCTGATGGCGATTAGTGTGGCGACGCCAGAAGGGATTCCTCTTGTAGTACAGATGCGCTCTTTAGTCGATGATGTGCCTTTCCCTACGCTCTATTGGCTAACCTCTAAGGTGTTGTGCAAAGTGATCGGGACTATTGAAACGCAAGGCTGGGTGAAAGAAGTTGAAACACGGTTGCAGGATGATGAAGTACTGCGCAACGCCTATTTAGAAAACCAAAGAAGCTATGTGGCTCGTCGTTGGGAGCTGATGCTTCCTGAAGATAAAGCTAGGATTGAGGCGCTAGGCTTTACCGAAATGTTTGAACGTTATGGCATTGGGGGGATTTCTCAGTGGGATAAAGTGCGCTGCTTGCATATGCAATATGCGCATCATCTAGCAGAAGGGAACGTTATCGGTGCACTTATGGATGATGAGTTTGGCCTAAATCTACAAGACTGCTCAGCTTAGTCAAGTGGCAGAGAAAAACCCTGCCTAGGCAGGGTTCTGAATCGTTTAATCTGAATTGGGGCAACTAAGGTGTATAGTTGCGTGCGATGTTACGCAGTTCTGCCAGTGCGGCGGCTGCATCGACATCTCGATCAGAAACACGATCTAGATACTCTTTATCCATGCCTTGAATAAGCGCTTGGAACTCCACATCGATTGGGTCACCAGGTTTTACCTCAAGAATGGATACGCCTGCTTCTTTTGCCGCCTTCAGGCCTTCTGCATCCCCTTCATCCCAGGCTCGGCCTGCCAAAGCAGAGAGCTTTTCACCCGAAACGGCCATTATAGCTTCCTGATCTTTTTGGCTCAGGTTGTCCATAAAATCGGGATTAATAAACATTGAGAAGCTCATGGTATACATACCATTGGGTAGCAGAACCAGTTGTTTGGTTACTTCATTTAGGCGAAGAGTTTTCTGTTCACTGGCAGAGATGAATACACCATCTACGACTCGTTGTTGCATCATCTCATAGACTTTGGGGGCCGGTGCGCCAACAGCTGTCACTTCCATACGTTCACCAAGCTGAGATTGGATACCCCCACCTAAACGAATTTTTCGGCCTTTTAGATCCGCTAAGCTATTGATAGGTTCAGCTAAGTGAATCTGACCCGGACCGTGGGTAAAGAGGGCGGCTAAAACTAAGCCTTCGTGTTCATTGGCTGGTTTATAGTATTGATCGTGCACGCGCCATAGGGCGACTGATGAGGCTTCTGCATTAGGAGCCTGCAAATTGGGTAGTTCTACGGACTCGGTTAGCTTAAAACGCCCTGGCATATAGCCGTGCACGCTCCAGCTGGCATCTGCTACACCGTCCTCTACTAGCTCGAACATGGTTTTAGGGTGCCCCATGCCATACTCGATAACCATTTTTACCCGACCTTCTGTGGCTTCATCTATCCATTTTCCCCATGTGTCTAACACAATAGCATTCTGAGGGTGAGTGGGTGGAAGCCAGCTAGCAACTCGCATTTTAGTTTCGGCTAATACGTTGGATGTTAAAGCAATGCCCATAGCAAGGCAGGCTGCAGGTTTAAAATAGGTTCTTAGTTTCATAGTAATGACCTTCTTTTTATTGTTATGCCTTAAATTAGGCGCAGGTTTAAGTGATTAAGGTGTGTCGTTCAAGGCTTTATCAACTGCCTGTATCCAATGACGAACGGGTTGCTCTAAGCCCGCTGACAGGTGAGTCATGCAGCCAATATTGGCCGAAACGTATTGATCGGCCTGTGAGTTTTTAAGCGCCTGAATTTTTTTCTGACGTAACTCGGTTGCTAGATCGGGTTGAAAGATTGAATAGGTTCCAGCCGAACCGCAACACATATGGTTGTCGCTTACCGGCTTGATATGAAATCCCATACGGCCAAGCAGTGTTTCCACTGAGCCTGCTAACCCCTGCCCATGCTGCAAGGAGCAGGGGCACTGGAAGGCGAGACTGGCATCAGGGCGCACCGGCAGTGTTTCGATGGGCTCTTTACTTAATACTTCCACCAGATCTTTGGCTAATTTAGCGACCTGCGCAGCTTTGTCTGCGTATGCGGCATCTTCTTTGAGGAGTTTGCCGTATTCCTTTATTGTCGTACCGCAGCCGCTAGCAGTGATAATGATGGCTTCACACCCTTGTTCGATAAACGGCCACCAGGCATCGATGTTTTGTCGCATAAAATCCAAGCCATCCTGCTGCCTATGGAGGTGGTAGCTAAGCGCGCCACAACAGCCAGCTTTTGGGGCGCTGATCAGAGAAATACTTAGTTTGTCCAAGACGCGTGCCGTGGCGGCATTGATCTCGGGAGCGATGCCTGGTTGTACACAGCCTTCCAGAACCAACATGGTTCGAAGGTGTTGTTTAGCAGGGCGATTGCCTGACGGTTGCCGTGGAGGGATTGTTCGTGACAGCGATGAGGGTAATAGCGGACGTATGAGTTGAGCACTGCGCAGCAGGGGAGTAAATCGACTAGGAAAAGGCAATAGGTTGAGGATAGCTTTCCTGAGCAACCGTTGTTTCCAGTTACGCGGTACTTGTTGCTCGACTAAGGGTGCCCCAATTTCTAGCAGGCGATGATATTCAACATTGGAAGGGCAGGTAGTTTCGCATGCTCTGCAATTAAGGCAGCTATCCAGATGCTGCTGGGTGCTTTGCGTGACTGGATTACCCTCTAGCAACTGCTTAAGCAGGTATATACGTCCACGTGGGCTGTGCAGCTCATTACCGGTGAGGTTGTAAGTTGGACAGGTGGCTAAGCAGAAACCACAGTGCACGCACTTGCGCAGTATCGATTCGGCTTCCCGACCTTCAGGGCTATTCTTCAATGATGAATCGATATGAGTCTGCACGTGTTATTCCATCAGTGTTTTCGGTTACAAATCGGGGTAGAGGCGGCCGGGGTTTAGAATGTGAGCCGGATCAAAACTCGCTTTGATTCGTTGACTCAGCTGTAACAAGGGGCGGCTCAAAGGGTGAAACTGGGTAGATGTCTGAATAGTTCGAGCTATCGTCGTGGTATGTCCACCATGTGAGGCTGCCCACTTAGTTAGATCGGTGTAATCACTGCTATCATGACATCGTACCCAACGCTGCGCACCACCCCACTCGATCAGTTGATCTGTTACTAAATGCTCAGGAACAGCGGGTGCTGCTGGTGGTAGAGATAACCTGAAATATGTATCTACAGAGTCAAAAAAAGCGTGCTGCTGCTCTTTTAGCGGTTGCCATAGAGGAGCTGTTGCCGGTAGTGACTCACCTCCAATTTTTAAAGCAGCAGCACGTACGCCAGGTTCTGTGCCGGATAAGCGAATACTCAGCTGATTGTTATGTAGTAGTGTTGCGGATATAGGAAGCGGTTGGCGTCCTAGTTGGCTAAGCAGTGTTTGCATCTGTTGCTGATTGCACGCTAGCTGTTGGGTTTGTTCGAAGGCGGGCTTAGGGATGACCTTTAAGCTGATATCAATGAGTACGCCGAGGGTGCCTTGTGCGCCGCACATCAGTCTTGAGATATCGTAACCGGCGACGTTTTTCATCACCTGCCCGCCAAATCGCAGAATTTCTCCCTTGCCATTAATCATGGTGACGCCCAGCACAAAGTCACGCACAGCACCACTATAAGGGCGCCTTGGGCCGGATAGGCCACAGGCAATTGTTCCCCCGAGTGTGGCGGTGGGTGAAAAGTAGGGCGGCTCAAACCCTAGCATTTGGCCTTGCTCTGCTAATGTAGCTTCAATGATATTTAGGGGTGTGCCTGCCTTGGCAGTAATCACGAGCTCAGAGGGTTCGTAGTTAATAATCCCCTGAAACTGGTTGACCTGGAATGGTTTACCTTCAACGGGTCGGCCATAAAACGCCTTACTACCGCCGCCGATAATGCGAAGTGGTTGTGCATGAACAAAAGCTTGTCTGACTTGATCTGCAAGCTCTTGAACTGTGGGTGATGAGTGTACCAAGTCTATGGATTGCATCGTTAAAAGCGCTCCAAGTGAGGGAATGGCATATCGCCATGATGCACATGCATCGCATTAAACTCAGCACATCGAGCGAGTGTCGGGATCTGCTTGCCGGGGTTGAGGAGCTGCTTGTCATCAAAAGCGCGTTTGAGCGCATGGAACTGTTGTAGCTCAGTGCTTGAGAACTGTAGGCACATCTGATTGATTTTTTCCAATCCGATGCCGTGCTCACCTGAAATGGTGCCGCCCACTTCAATACAAAGCTCAAGTATACGGGTGCCAAGTTCGAAAGCGCGTTGGTGCTGGGACTCATCAGCGGAGTCAAATAGAATAGAGGGGTGCATGTTACCGTCACCCGCATGGAAGACGTTGACGACCTGTAACTGATACTCTTCGGCTAACTGATTAATCTGATTCCACACTTGTGAGAGTGCGCGCCGAGGGATAGTACCGTCCATAATATAATTATCCGGTGCAAGCCTAGCGAGCGCGGGAAAAGCCGCTTTTCTGGCTGCCCATATGCGTTTGCTCTCGGTGGCATTGCTGGCGATCTGAATATCGTTAGCATTCAGATCACTAAAGATACGGATAACACGATTTAATTCATCTTCAACATCAGCAGCGCTTCCGTCCAATTCGCAAATAATGACCGCAGCGGCATCTACGGGATAGCCTGCGTGCATGAGTTCTTCAATGGCGCGAATGCCGGTTTGGTCGATCATTTCTAGTCCAGCGGGGATGATGCCTGCACCAATAACTGCCGCAATAGCATGGCCAGCATCTTCAATTGTGGCAAAAGCCGCTAGCATCACTTTTGTATGCTCAGGGATAGGCAGTAGTTTTACTCGGATCTTGACGACAATTCCCAGCAGGCCTTCGGAACCTGTCATGATTGCAGTTAGGTCATATCCTGCGGCATCCAGTGCTGCGCTGCCTAGCGTAATCAGCTCCCCTTCGATAGTTACAATCTCGAGTTCGAGCACATTGTGTACTGTTAGCCCGTACTTCAAACAGTGAACGCCGCCAGCGTTCTCGGCAACATTGCCTCCGACCGAACACGCCAGTTGGGAAGATGGATCTGGAGCAAAGTAGAGATTGTAGGGCGCTGTGGCATCGGATACCGCTTGGTTGCGAACCCCCGGGCCAATCAGCGCCGTTCGGTTATCCAGATCGATATGATGGATCTGATCAAACCTACTCATCCCGAGCAATACACCGTTTTCAACGGGCATGGATCCCGCCGTTAAGCCAGTACCTGCACCCCGCGCAACCACGGGAATGTCTAGCTGATAACAGCAGCGCATGACGTGTTGAACTTGCTCGATCGTTTCGGGCAGTACGGTTAATAGTGGTAGCTGGCGCATGGAGGTGAAGGCATCACACTCGAAAGCGCGTAGTTGCTCAATCTCAGTAATGATCGCTGCTGTCGGTATCTGTTGGCCGAGCATAGCAACAAGGCTCTTTAACAGGTGCTCTCGGTGGTTATGCTCGACGCTGATAGTCATGTGGTGTGATCCATTTGTTTAGCGCTTAGGGATGCCGTTACGCCCAGGGAAATCGGGAGCAAGTTCTCTGGCGTTAGGCATTTTTAGCCACAGTCGGTATAGCAATCGTCTACGCTCCAACTCATCGTAGTCTTCGAAGCTGGTGCGTGAATGGAAAATGGTATAATTGTTTGCGAACTGAATATCACCGGGTTCCATCATCATATCTAAGCGAATATCCGGATCGTTTAAAGTTGAATCAATCAGGTCTAACGCTTCTATTTCTACATTTGATAGAGGCAGTCCTGCATTCTCCTGAGCGATCTCAATATATTGCCGTAAGTACCGAGCGCTTAGTTTACCCTTGTGGTAACTAAAGATTGGCGTTAGGCCGGGATCTCCGTCATTGAGATGCTCCAAAAGGAACAGGCGGTGCAGCAAGCCAAGATATTCTGGGTGTTTTTCCAGAATTTCATTGTACAGTGTCATCGCACTGGAAAGGCTGCTCATACCTCCTGATTTAGCTTTGCGTAGAGAGAGCAAACCAACCACATCGGATAGATCAGCGTGATAAGGCAGATATTCGTTCGTTTCATACACACGAACGTTTCTTGTATTAATCTCCCCAATATTTCTGACATGTCCGAGCATATCGCCTTTGATATTTTGAGAAACCGGCGTGCCCATGTGCAGGCCTAAACCGTAGTAGATAATCGCGGCTTCATCATCGGTGTATCGCTCGATAGGTAAACCGCGAATTAAGATAAAGCCTTTGCCGTTTTCCAGCTCCTCATTGAAATAGGCAATTTCTTTTGCAAGCTCAGTAATCGGGAAATCGTCTTTAGTGAAATCAGGAACTTTTAGCCCTTTTTCTTTAACCTTTTCTAAGGCATTTTCGAGAACGCTAATAGATTCATCAGACCAATGATAAATCCATGAACTGTCATCCTTAATATCCTTACCTTTCCATGCTGACGGACCTTCAATTTTCTTTTTATGAATGACGCTCATTGTTTATTCCTCTGAAAAGCCAGATTGTTATTATTTGAACAACTGTAATCATGATTTTATATAATTAAAAATACATATTGATTATAGTATTCCATAGAAAAAAAATATGGTAAGAATGGGTGAGCGTGACGAGTAGGAGTGGTGGCGTGAAACTCAACCAATTGAAGTACTTTCTTAAAATTGCAGAACTCGGTAGTGTTTCTGCAGCATCACGGCAACTATATATTGCTCAGCCTGCGTTGAGTCACCAAGTTGCAGCACTGGAAAAAGAGCTCGAAGTTGAGCTATTCACTCGAACGGTCAAAGGGGTCCAGCTTACAACGGCGGGTGAAAAGCTGTTCCACCACGCAGGTTTGATTCTACGACAGGCTGAAAATGCCCGAGCGGATGTTATCTCTAACGAGTTGTCACCAAGAGGTGAAGTACGTCTTGTGATAGATGCCTCTAAGGCTTATACCCTGCTCCCTTTGTTAGTAACTGAGAGTGAAAAACGTTTTCCTGAGGTGCAGCTCAATGTTTTTGATGCAATGAGCTTGGTAGCGGCACAGGAAATCGCCGATGGTAAGGTCGATCTTGGCTTAATTCCTAATGCTGCTGACCTCAGTGGAGTAGAGGTGTTACCTGTCTATCGTGAATCACTGTGTCTTGTTGGTAAAAACTTGGGTTCACTTAAAGAGCGCGAAACCGTCTTATTTGAAGAGTTGGCGGATTATCCTCTCGTTGCTCCTTCTCGACCACATAATATTCGATTACACATTGAGCAGGCTGCTTTGGAGGCGCGCCGGCCACTCGATATTCGCTACGAGCAAAATACAGGGTTGGGGCTGCGCTGCTTAATTAACAGCGGAATTGCGAATGCGATTATTCCTCGTGATGTTATGAATGCTGAGTTACAGCGCGAGGAGCTGCGAGCTTTGAAGATTATTCAGCCAAGTATCGAGAGGATCCATTCCTTGGTGCGTTTGAAAGATCGCCCAATGACTACGGCGTGCCGTGCATTAGAAGCTTTACTTATTGAGTTAATTGGGCGACTTTGTGAGCAGGGGTTGCTGGATGGGGAGGCATTGAACTAGTTGTACAATACTCATTTGCTTGACAATAAAAGAACGAGATTTGATAAAAAACCCTGCCGAAGCAGGGTTGTTAGTGTAGAAGCATTTATGCAGTTAGTTTTTTGTACTTTTCCATCAGCTGATCTTCAGTTTCAACGTGATCAGGGTCTTTTGGAATACAGTCAACAGGGCATACTTCGACACACTGAGGCGTGTCGTAATGGCCAACACACTCAGTACATTTATTTGGATCGATCTCATAGATCTCTTCGCCCGGAGAAATGGCTTCATTCGGACATTCAGGTTCGCATACATCGCAGTTGATGCATTCGTCGGTAATAATCAATGCCATGTCGGCTACCTCACTGGCTCACAAGGTTTCACAGTTCCGGACTATTGGAGTCCTAGATAATGTTTTAATGTTGTTTCTACTGAGGGGTGAACAAATTTACTCACATCCCCGTTTAGTGTTGCAATCTCTCTGATCAGCGTAGACGATATAAACGAGAGATGCTCTGAAGGCGTTAGAAATAAGCTTTCTGCCTGCGGAGCAAGCTGGCGGTTCATATTCGCCAACTGAAATTCATACTCAAAGTCTGAAACAGCCCTTAGTCCGCGAAGTATGATGTTCGCGTTTTGTTCTTTAACTAAGTTCGCTAACAGACAATCAAAACCAATCACTTCAACATTGGGTAAATGTCCAAGAACCTCCTCTGCTAGCTCAGTTCTAACCTCAAGCGGGAGTAGCGGTCTTTTCTTTGGGCTCGCAGCAACGGCAACCAACACCTTGTCAAATAACCTAGAGGCGCGTTGCACGAGGTCCGAGTGACCATTTGTAATTGGATCAAATGTCCCGGGGTAAATGGCGATATTCATAGTTGATTCACTCAAACCTTGTTTTGCTATGCACATTAGCACTATTGCAAGTGCGGCATGTTATCGGAATTATAACAGGGGTACAAATACAATAATGGAATGTCTTGATCTTAATCAGTTATAAAAAAACATTTTTATATTTCCATTAAGAATATAAGGATTTCGGTATCAACAATGAAGAAATTAAGAATTCGCGTGCGAAATATACCGGTATTGCTAGGGTGTTTGGTGCTTATGGGGCTACTAACCGGCTGCGAAGCGATGCGGTCCGTTGATCAAGGTTTGTACAATGCTACTGAGGCAATTAGTGAACGTGATCGCATCACCGGGCAACGCACGCTCAGTACGGCAAGCCGAGGACAGCAGATTACGCAGGGTAATACGGTGGTGGAGCAGCTCATAGCGGCTGAAAAAAAAGCGGGTCGTAAGGTTAATGGTGAATTGAACCGCAAAGCTTATGAGCGGCTTGTTGGTGTATTTGATCGTATCCACCGGGTAAGCCATCTTAGTAGGGAGCGGTGGCGGCCAATTTTGATCGACAAATCTTCTTTTAACGCATTCACGACAGGTGGTACATACATCGTTGTCCATTTAGGCTTGATGGAGCAGTTGTCTGATGATGCTGAGTTAGCGGCTGTGCTAGGTCATGAGATAGCTCATACGGTGGCAAATCATGTCTTTGAGAGACAAACACACCAGACCGCTGCGTTGATCGCTGGCTCAGATGCTGCCCGACAGGACGGTTATCAGGCTGCATTTACCCATGAAGGAGAAATCGAGGCAGATGAGGTGGGCATCTTGTATTCAGCACTAGCGGGTTTTGACCCTTATGCCGCCAGTCGTATTTGGGAGCGTCAGTACCGTAAAGAGGGGAGTGCGCGTGGGTTGTTTTTCCATGACCACCCCGTTAACCCTGAGCGGGCATTATTGACTCGTCGGGTTGCCGATAAAGTAAAAGCTTACTATCGCAAAGGACGGCAAAATCCAAACTATGCCGCTTTATTAGAAAGTAATGTTTTATGGCAAAAACAGAATGAGACGGCAAAGGCAGGGGAAGGTGGTGGGCTTTCCGCTTTCTTGGGTACAGCCCTAGGGGCGTACGTACAACATCAAGAAACGAAGCAAGAGGCTAATAGGCAAGCGCAACAAATCAAAGTGATGCAGGCGCTCAATGCAAATATAAAAGTACTGGGAGAGCAAGTTATTAATCAGACCTCATGGCAGGTGGTTTGGCAAAACCGCAATAACGTAGCGCTTAAGGATGTTGTGATGGGGGTTCTGATTCGAGATTCAAAGGGGAAAACACGACGTCATGTTGTGCATATTCCCGGTGTCATTCGCGCGGGTGCGCGTTTTATCGGGAAGTTTCAATTATCAGACTTGACAATGCCGCAGCTAAAAAAGATGCAGTTAAAGTACTACTTAGATGATGCAAAAGCCTATCGTTAATTCTATTTTACAAGGTCGATAAGCCATCTCGGATAAGCTAGACTGTTGCCAAACCTAGCGATAAAAAAGGAGTCTGTTTTGGCGCGTCGTTCGCGGGAGGAAGCAGAGCAAACCCGGCAGCTGTTATTGGAAACTGCTCTTAGGCATTACGCAACCTATGGTATTCATCAGACGAGCTTGAAAGCCATTGCAGCGGATGCGGGTGTCACTCATGGTGCACTTTATTGGCATTTTAAGAATAGGGATGATCTCATAGTCGCGTTGGCGTCTGCTTACACGTTGCCTTTTGAACATGCTTATATGGAGCATCTTCAGGCTATCGATCAAGATGCATTGAGTGCTTTGGCAGGCTTTCTTACCGATACAGCCAAGGCTGTTCTTAGAGAAAAGCAAGCAAGCTTTGCTTTTGCTGTGTTTTATCAGCGTCGAGCAGAGCTGCCTGAGACTCCGGCTTTGAATGATCTGCTCCAATCTGAGCGGATGCTTTGGCTTGATTATATCGACCGTTTTCTAAAGCAAGCGCGTAAGCAAAAACAGATTCGCAAGAAAACTAAGTCACAACCTATGGCTGAGGTATTGCTTAGCCAAATGTTTGGCTTGCTAATCCTATATTTGTGGAGCGAAGGTGAGTCTGTCCCTGTGAACACGCTTATCGCTACGGGTGTCGAGAATGCTATACGTGGTCTTGATGCGACAAAAGATTAAATAGTCTGATCGGTGTGTGCGTTCGCTTCACGATAGAGTAAACGATAGGTAATTTGTCCGGCGCTCTTTTCTCGATGGGTGTGCCAATTCGTAGGTAGTAATAGCTGCTTAATCTCGGATTCTGCTTCGATATAGATAACCGCGTTGTCAGCTAGTAAATTTTTTCTCTCTAGCAATTCGCAAATGGCAGGCAGCATATCTTTTCTAAAAGGTGGATCGAGAAAGACTAAGTCATAACGGGGCTCATTGTCTGTTTGTCGGCCTTCAAGCCAAGCCATAGCTGATGAGGCGATCACTTCTCCTCGTTGGCTTTTAAGGGTGTTCAGATTGTTTTGCAGCTGCTTAGCTACTTCCGGTGATTGATCAACAAAGGTCACGGAGGCTGCCCCCCTAGATAGCGCTTCTAAGCCTAAGGCGCCGCTACCTGCAAAAAGGTCTAAGCAGCGTGCTCCTGGTGTTGTATTTTGTAACCAGTTGAAGAGGGTCTCCCTGACGCGGTCAGGGGTGGGCCTAAGGCCTTCTATATCGGGAAAAGGAACCCGTCGACTTCTCCATTCACCACCAATAATACGAAGCATGGGAGCATGGCCTTTTGAGGAAGCGAGTTGGGGTCTTTTTGGATGTTTGCGTGGCATAACGTGTGTCTATAGTGGCGTCGTTCGAATGATAACGCTGGCTTGTGGAGATAATAAGCGTTCTATCTCTGAGATAATATCAGCGTCGGTAATAGCGGAAAGCTTATCATGATATTGGTCGGCAGAGAGTGTCTCTTCCCGATAAAATAGATTATTTGCCAGTAGGTAGGGAAGTTGTGCAGCATTGCTGAGTCGTTGTTCATACTCTTTTATCATAAGGGCTTTGAGTGGTGCCGGTGGTGAGCTTTCTATGGATTGTTTTAAAAACTGACGAAGATTGGAAAAAAGTGGCTCTGAAAAAGAGTTTGGTTGGCGGATGATAAGCGCACTAAAGCCTACCGGATAACTGTGATCTGACAGAAGACGGAATTGTGTGCTTTTCCCTTCTGTTAAAGCGAGCAATTGTTGGCCTAAATAGCGCCATGCCAGCTTTTTAGACAGTCGTGTGTCTCGTTCCGTTTCCAGTTGGCCAACTAGAATTTGATGAAGTGGGGAGCGATGTTTTAATTCGATGTGTGTGTCTGGCAGCGTGGGTGTAGGCGGTGGTGATAAAGGATGGAGGTTATCTAATATCCTTTCTGCTAATGCTTGTAGAGATTGCAGGGTAGTGTTAGAGGATGGATTGAGCGTAAAGAGAATCATTTGTGGACTGGTTAATGCCCGGCTGTAATCAAACGTCGGAAGCTGGGTGGCAATTTGTAGTTTGAAATTGATCAGCGCTTGCTCTTCTATGCTGCTGGAAGCTAGGTAGCGTTCAGCACTGGCTTGCTGAGTCATGGCTGCCAAGTGGGTGTTTTGCTGGAGCCTTAGGTTGTCTAAGGTCGCTGGTATTTGATTTATCGAAGATAGAGGCAAGGTGATGATCAGGTGATCGGCGTACGCGTTTATTGTTATGTCAGGTATCGTCTCGATAGACTGATCTAAGGCTAGTCGTACCCCTCGTCTTTGCACTTGTTGGGTTTCGCCAAAGGCTGCCGGGAAAGGGTAAACGAGTAAAATCTGGTCATTAGGGATTGCTTCATCTTGGTAAAGGTAGGTTTGAGGAATCTCTAATGGTTCAGGTTGCTTAACCGTCTCGGGTTGGTTGTTGAGTGTCAGCAACAAGATCGCAATTGCCAGAAACCAAGGTAGAATCTTAAGGTAAGTACGGTTAAAAATGGGTGTGTATTCTGTCACTCTTGGTTTCCTTGTAGGCGAAGCTGCTATGCGCAAAGAATCACTATGATAAGATACCCAACCTAACTCAGGATAGACCTAATCAGGATAAGACTCGGCATCATGATTCATTTTGAACATGTCAGTAAGCGTTATAGTGAAGGTCACGATGCGCTCAAGGATATTTGCTTTACGCTGCAGACAGGTGAACTGGCGTTTTTGACAGGGCACTCGGGCGCCGGTAAAAGCACGTTACTCAAACTGATCATGCTGATGGAGCAGCCTACAGCTGGACATATACAGGTTTGTGATCAGCAGCTAACGCACCTAGGGCGTCATGAAATCCCCTTTTTGCGACGTTCTATTGGGGTGGTTTTCCAAAATCACCAACTGCTGTTTGATCGCACCGTTTTTGAAAATGTTGCCTTACCTTTGCAAATTTGTGGATATTCACCGCAAGACGCCGCTCGGCGAGTGCGTGCTGCATTAGATAAAGTCGGTCTGCTGGATCGTGAAAAGATGAATCCGCTTGCCCTATCCAGTGGTGAACAGCAAAGGGTAGGTATTGCCCGCGCTATTGTACACAAGCCTAAAGTTCTGTTGGCGGATGAGCCAACAGGTAACTTAGACCCCCTGCTATCTGAAGAGATAATGCGGTTATTCGAGCAATTTAACCGAGTCGGCACAACGGTACTTATCGCAAGTCATGACTTGTCGTTAATTAAACGAATGGGACGACGTGTGATGACGTTGCGTTCAGGGAGGTTGATTGCTGATGGATAAGCGTCGTGGAGCCGTGAGAGTCACCCCTCGCGCAACAGCTGCTCCAGCTCCAGTCTCTAAAGCGGCACCGGCAAAACGAGGAGCAGAGCATCATAAGGTTGATTTAAAAGGGCATAGTGAAAGCTGGGTGAGAAACCACAGTGAAGTCTCCCGCTCATCATTAAAGCGGTTACTGGCTACGCCACTTGCAACGTTTATGACGGTAGCGGTTTTGGCAATTGCGTTAACATTACCCGGATTTCTTTTTTCAGCGCTGTCTAATCTTCAGCAGTTAACACAAGGCTGGGAAGGTGAAACACGCTTATCTCTTTATCTTCAACCTACTCTCTCCAGTGAAGAGGCAGATCGTTTCAGTCGAACTCTTTTACTGAGAGATGATATTGCTGCCATTGATTACATCAGTGCTGAGCAAGGTTTATTAGAGTTTAAGAGATACTCAGGATTTGGTGAGGTGATGGAGGCGCTTAAGGAGAACCCGCTTCCAGCTGTGGTTATGCTTATTCCTAAAGCGCAAGCCGCCAAAGATCTTGGGCTTTTACGGGCAAGTTTTGAAGCGATGCCTGAAGTACAAGAAGCTATATTAGATTTGGAATGGTTGCAGCGTTTAGATGCGATACTGGCTGTGGCTAAACGTACTGTGTTTGTTTTGGGACTATTACTGGGCGTTGCTGTTTTGTTGGTGGTGGGAAACACCATCAAGATGTCGATTGAAAGCCGGCGTGATGAAATTATTGTCAGCAAGCTGGTGGGCGCAACTGATGCTTGGGTAAGACGGCCGTTTCTCTATACGGGGTTTTGGTATGGTTTAGCTGGTGCTTTACTGGCTTGGCTGGTGATACAGGTCGCATGGATGATGCTCAAAACGCCCGCGGCCGAGTTGGCGAACCTTTATCATAGTCAGATCGAGTTGCACGGTTTAGGTGTTGTCGGCAGTTTGTTGCTATTGGCTGTCAGCTTATTACTTGGCTGGTTGGGAGCATGGCTATCAGTACGGCGTCATCTTCGTGAAATAGAGCCGCGTTAGACTTTATTATGAGAGCGGAATTCAGTGTTGCCCCACTTGCCATTTGTCTAAAGTGGCGCTATCTTTTGTTCCCCCTCAGCAGATTGCTGGGGAACTTTTTACCGTTTTTAGCATCTTACTTTTGGCTGAAATAGACGTAAAAATAACGAGGTCAGTATTTAATGGGTAAAAGCTTACAACTCATCGAACATGTATCTCCAGGTCAGAATCTGGAAGCTTACGTGCAAACAATCAGTACAATACCTGTTCTGAGTGTTGAAGAGGAGCGAGCACTGGCAGAGCGTCTCTATTATGAAGACGATCTGGAAGCTGCACGCCAGTTAGTTTTATCTCATCTGCGCTTTGTTGTTCATATCGCCCGTAGCTATTCTGGCTATGGCCTTCCTTTAGGTGATTTGGTGCAGGAAGGTAATGTTGGTCTAATGAAAGCGGTCAAACGCTTTGATCCAGGTATGGGCGTTCGCCTTGTATCTTTTGCTGTACATTGGATAAAAGCAGAGATGCATGAGTATATCTTGCGTAACTGGCGCATTGTTAAAGTGGCTACCACCAAGGCACAGCGCAAGCTCTTCTTTAACTTGCGTTCTCAAAAGAAGGGTCTTGGATGGATGAATGGTGAAGAAGTTACTGCCATTGCCGAAGATCTGGGAGTCGACGAACAGGTTGTACGTCAGATGGAAGGGCGCATGGCGTCGGTGGATACTTCTTTTGATGCGACCTTAAACGATGATGACGATAGCACTGCTTATCTGGCTCCGTCTCAATACCTTGAAGACCATTCTGCTGATCCTGCCCTACAGCTAGAAGAAGCTAATTGGGAGCAGGACTCACAAAGCAAGTTGATGGGCGCTTTGGAAGCTTTGGATGAGCGTAGTCGAGATATATTATCTCAACGATGGTTGATGGATGAGAAGTCAACGTTGCATGAGCTGGCTGATAAGTACAGTGTATCTGCTGAGCGTATTCGCCAGTTAGAGAAGAATGCGATGAAAAAAATCAAGCAAGCGATAGGTCAAGAGTATCAATTAACCTAGCGTGGTCTACCTGCTCTCTGACAAAGCCGCCTTCGGGCGGCTTTGTTGTTTACTGCCTGAACCTTCGAATAATCGGTGATATAATTCCTGACACTATTTGAATCAAAGCGGGGTTTATATCGTGCAGCGCTATTTGGCAATTGCGGGAGCGAGTGGCGCGATAGCGGTTAGCTTAGGCGCTTTTGCCGCTCATGGCTTGAAGCATCAGTTAACAGACCGTTTGTTGGATGTTTTTCAAACCGGGGTGCAGTACCACTTGTATCATACGCTGGCGTTGCTGCTGGTTGGGCTGTTGTTGAGAGATAGTCATTCTCGTTGGCTTAATGTGAGCGGGGCATTGTTTACTCTTGGGATGTTGTTCTTTTCCGGTAGTCTTTATGTGTTGGCGCTAAGTGGTATTCATTGGTTTGGTATTGTCACGCCAGTGGGAGGTGTTGCCCTGATCGCTGGGTGGTTGTCACTGGTTGGTTTTGCCGTAAGTGAAAAGAGGAGTGGCGAATGATTGAGCTACAAGTGAATGGTGAGCAGCAGCTAGTTGTTGCGGGGTCTACCTTGTTTGATCTGATTGAGCGATTGGAGCTTGTGGGGCAGCGTATAGCTATTGAAGTCAATCAGGAAATTATCCCCCGAAGCCAGCACAGCGAGTATCTACTTAAGGCAGGCGATGCGGTTGAAGTTGTTCAAGCGATCGGTGGCGGTTAAGTAGATCACTCACTTTATAGTGCCTAATGAGTATTTAAAAGGAAATAATCAATGCAGCAAGATGACGCCTTAATTATTGCAGGAAAACGTTACCAGTCTCGATTATTGGTAGGGACTGGAAAATACAAGGATATGGACGAAACCCGCGATGCCATTGCTGCTAGTGGTGCTGAGATTGTGACGGTTGCCGTGAGGCGAACTAATATCGGGCAAACAGCAGGCGAACCTAATCTGTTAGATGTAATTTCTCCAGACAAATACACTATTTTGCCGAATACCGCAGGGTGTTATACCGCTGAAGATGCCGTAAGGACCTGTCGCTTGGCTCGTGAACTATTAGACGGTCATCGTCTAGTTAAACTTGAAGTATTAGGTGATCAGAAGACACTTTATCCCAACATGGTCGAAACGATCAAAGCGACCGAAACCCTCGTTAAAGATGGCTTTGATGTGATGGTGTACTGCAATGATGATCCGATCGTTGCTAAGCAGTTAGAAGAGATGGGGTGTGTGGCGATCATGCCGCTCGGCTCTTTGATCGGTTCTGGCTTGGGCATCTTGAACCCTCATAATATCAACATCATTATGGAAAGTGCTTGTGTTCCTGTCCTCGTAGATGCCGGCGTGGGAACGGCTTCAGATGCTGCGATCGCAATGGAGATGGGCTGTGAAGGGGTGCTGATGAACACCGCGATTGCGGCAGCTGGAAATCCCGTCCTGATGGCTTCTGCAATGCGTAAAGCTATTGAAGCAGGGCGTGAAGCTTATTTAGCGGGGCGTATGCCTAAAAAGAAATATGCCAGTGCATCGTCTCCTCTGGATGGCGTGATTGGTCAATAAATTAAAAAGCGTGAAGCGAATTATTAATGACTGAAGAAAAGAAATACATGCGTACCATTCGTAGTTTTGTTATGCGAGCGGGACGTACTACGGAAGGGCAGCAAAAAGCACTGGATGAAGTGTGGCCGATCATGGGGCTGGAAGTGAAAGAGGGCCCTGTTGTGTTTTCCGAATTGTTTGGCCGTGAGGCGCCGGTGGTGCTGGAAATCGGCTTTGGCATGGGCGACTCTTTGATCGAAATGGCGACCCAGCAACCCGAGAATAACTATATCGGTATAGAGGTTCACAAACCTGGTGTTGGTCGACTGCTATCTCGTGCGAATGAAGCAGGGGTGAGTAATATCCGAGTTTATGCAGAGGATGCCATCGAGGTACTCGCACAGTGTATACCTGATAACAGTCTTGATGTGTTGCAGCTATTTTTCCCTGATCCTTGGCACAAAAAGAAACACCATAAGCGTCGTATTGTCCAGCCAGAGTTTGTCCAAACTGTTCGTAAAAAGCTCAAAGTCGGCGGCTACTTTCATATGGCAACGGATTGGGAAAACTATGCAGAGCATATGATGGACGTGATGACAGAAGCCGAAGGTTATCAGAACAAAGCTGGTGAAAGGATATACTCGCCCCAGCCTGAATGGAGACCTGTAACTAAGTTTCAAAAGCGCGGAGAGCGCTTAGGACATGGTGTATGGGACTTAATGTTCGAGCGAACCTGTTAAAGAGCTGTTGCCTACCTATTTAAAAGCGCAACATTTGTTGTGCTTTTTCATCAATTTCAACATAAGAACCCTCCCTATCAATTTATTTCCTCTGCGCCTAGCAGACTGCATAAACTTGCCTATACTTTAGTAGGCGGGGTCATATACTTTGTATGGCGTGGGCTCTGCGGTGGATAAAAATAATATGACCGAGGTTGATTAAATGAAAGTATCCCATAAGGTAGCGCTATTGGCTTCTTTGATTGTTGTTGCCGCTTTTTCTATCTTTTCATGGTTTCAGTACAACACGGTGCGGGATGCCCTATATACAAAAACGGAGCAAAATGTTGCTGAGTCGACAAAGGTTTTGAGCCATCAGATCACAAATTGGCTCAATGGTAAATTAGCATTGATTGATATGATGGCTCAAAGCATTGATGAGGACTTCAATCAAAAGACAGTTGGTAGGGTTTTTCACCTTCCCATGCTTAAAAAAGAGTTCTTGTTGATTTTCGGAGGGTTGGATACCGATGGTGCACCAATCACTAATGATCCGAGCTGGGCACCAGAAGGGTGGGATGCACGCAAACGACCTTGGTATCCAGTAGCAAAGAGCCATCAAAGAGCGGTATTAACAGATCCCTACGCAGACGCAACCACAAAAGAAATTTTGATCTCTGCTGTCGCTAATTTCTCAGATAAGGGGGTATTTAAAGGAGCTTTTGGTGGTGATCTTAGTCTTAAAACCGTTTCTGAAGCAGTAAATACCCTTAACTTCAATGAAACGGGCTATGCCTTTCTATTGAGTGCTAATGGCAACATTATCAGTCACCCAGATGATACCTTAAATGGTGAGCCTGTATCTAAGTTGTTTTCGCAAGGTGTGCCTGCATTCAAAGAAGGTTTGAGTGAGGCGGAAATTGCAGGCACTACGGTATTTACTTCCTTTTACAAACTCGATGGGTTATATGGTAGTGATTGGCTCCTAGGGGTGGTGTTGGACAAAAGAAAGGTGATGGCGGATGCCAATTCATTTGGCTGGGCAGCGTTAATTGGCACAATAATATCAGCTTTACTCTGCTCTGCTGCGCTCTATGTAGCAGTATCTAAACAATTACTGCCCCTACAGAAATTACGTGAGTCGTTATTGGAGATAAACCGAGGTGAGGGAGATCTTACTAAGCGCTTGGAAGTGGTGAGCAAAGATGAATTTGGCCAAGTATCTCATGACTTTAATCACTTCATTGCCTATTTGCAGAACTTGATTAGCAATGTAAAAGAGTTGTCGACCAGTATACGATCAAGCACTGATTTAACAGCATCTTCGGCATCTGCAGCATCAACCAGTCTCGAAACCCAATTGTTCGAGTTAGATCAGCTAGCAACTGCTATGCACCAGATGTCTGCTACCGCGCAAGATGTTGCAGCTAATGCTCAACGTGCAGCGGATGCTGCTCATCAGGCGGATAATGCAGCGTCTCACGGTGTTGATGTGGTTTCGCGGACGACATCCTCAATTGCAACTTTAGCCGGTGAGATGGATGGAGTCGTTAATACTATTAATGAGTTGGCAGGCTATAGTGACAATATCGAGTCGATATTAACCGTAATTACGGATATCGCTGACCAAACCAACTTATTGGCGCTCAATGCTGCGATTGAAGCTGCAAGAGCGGGAGATATGGGACGAGGCTTCGCGGTGGTTGCTGACGAGGTGCGAGCACTGGCATCGCGTACACAGCAGTCTACAGAAGAGATCAAAAAAATGATCCATCAACTGCAATTGGGTGTGCGTAACGCTGAAAGCATCATTCAAAATAGTCGCCAAAAAGCGAACGATACGCAAGCGGTTGCGAGTGAGGCGGATACGGTTTTGGCGACCATCCGTGACAGTATACTGGAAATAAATCAGATGACTGTACAGATTGCTACGGCTGCTGAGGAGCAAAGTGCGACCTCTGAGGAGATTAATCGTAATACCACCAATATTCGTGATATTAGCCAGATGGTTTCTGACGGAGCCAAAGAGCAAGAGGGTCACTGTGTTACGATGGTTGATTTAACCGGTCGTCAAAATAGGGAGATGGACAAGTTTAAAGTATAGATGGACCGAAAGCTTATAAAGCCCGTTTACGGGCTTTTTTTATGGTTTTTTGTTGTAAATGTCTGTTCGATATATCGCACGTTTTTCATAAACTATCATAATAGTGTTCTAAAGCTTTCAGTATTGATACATTGTGAAATGTTTCGTAAAAGTAGGTGTTTTCACCTAATTCTTTAGTTTTAATTCTCGACTAAAGTCGACTTTTATAGCCTCGCTTGTTGCAGCGCAAAGTCATACCGTAGCGTCGTTTAAATCGCTTTATATCGAACACTATAGCTAGTCAGGGCTGTTGTGCTCGAAGAGCAAATTGATTGTAGGTGGAAGAAATGGCGCTGATAAAAAGAGCACATGGCGCTGAACACCCATATTGGGCGTTTGGGCCTTTCAAAATACGCTTACCCTTGCTGCATTATCGCATTGAGATGCCTGAAGTGATTCAAGGCTTAGTAATGTTTGTGGTAGGTCTGGCAATGATTCCATTGTTGGAAAAGTACCTTGGTATGCCTTACGAGGCAGCTTTAGCATTTACCTTTATCGCGGGGTTAGGTTACATCTTACCGGCGATGTTAGGTGTTCCACTGGTGCCTGGGTGGATAACACCAGCGATTCCCGTGGTTATTCTTTACTTAAAAGGGTTTGAGCCAGGGCCTGAGGCCATTAAAGCGATGTTTGCCTTACAGATTGAAGTTACCATTATCTTCTTAATCTTGGGCATTACTCGGTGGGGCTCGAAGCTGGTTGATATTATTCCAAACTCATTGAAGTCAGGAATAATTATTGGTGCAGGTATTGCCGCAATGATGGGAGAACTGAAAGTCGGTGGGCGTATTGATGCAACACCTTTCTCTCTGATTGTAGGATCGTTGATTTCGGCTTATGTATTATTTTCTCTGTCATTTAAAAATGTTGTGGATACTAATCCGTTAGCGAAAAAGATTGCTAACTTTGGCATGGTGCCGGGTATGTTAATCGCCATGGTTGTTGGCTGGAGTGTCGGTGAGTATCCACTGCCAGATATTGAGTGGGGCATTACTCAGCCAGACTTTGCCTTGATGTGGCAGTACTTAGTGTTCTCGGTTGGCTTCCCAGGTTGGGATGTATTCTTGCTTGCGATCCCTACGGCGGTGATTGCTTATGTTATAGCATTTGGTGACATCATTGTTGGTTTTACCTTAGTAAAACGCGTAGATCATATTCGCGATGATGAGAAAATCGAAACAAGTGTTGACCGCGTTCATGTGGTGACAGCGATTCGTAATGCCATTCATTCTTTCTTTGCGCCTTGGCCGGGTTTGGCAGGTCCCTTATGGACGGCAGCTCATGCTACCGTTGCTGAGCGTTATGCCATGGGTCGTAAAGCGATGGACTCTATCTATAGTGGTGGCGGTACATTCTGGATTACCGGGTTGGTGGCGCTGTTTATTTTGCCTCTGGTGACGTTGTTTAAGCCAGTATTGCCTATCGCTTTATCGTTGACGTTGGTATTAACCGCTTATATCTGCATCATGGTGGGTATGGAGCAGTTGAAGAACCCTACCGAGCGTGGTGTTGCGGGTATTGTAGCGGTTACGTTAGCGATGCCAGATCCTAAATCAACGGTCTATGCCGTAGCAATCGGTCTGATTCTGTACTACTTGATTGAGCGTCCAAAACTATTAGGCAAGCATAATCCTGATGATGAGATTATCTTTGCCGATGGTGACGAAGATGAACCTGAAAAGGTTAAGAAAAAAGAAACAGCCTAACTATCAGGCATAGATAATCTGCTTCTTTAAAAAAGGCTACTTCAGGTAGCCTTTTTGTTATTAGATTTAAAGGTGGCCGCTTTCTTGGAAAACAAAACGTCCGTTCTGTGCAGGGCCGAGCAGGGCGGTGAGTTTCGACTGAGTAGCTGGGTCATCTGTTGCCAACTCCCCCTTAATCAGATATCGGCCTGCTGCTACAAAAGAGCCATCGCCTTGTAACTTGATAGGGGCTTTGGTGTTCGCAAATGAAAAGATATATTGCTGTTTGTCGCAGCTAATCTCTGCATCAACGACACCTAAAGATAAACCAAGAGCGCGAGTATCGCTGATAGATGCTGTACCTTTCATGCTATCCAAACACGTTAGTGCATTCAAATCAGATAGCTTAGCGTGCAGATTAGCATGAATACCACTTAGGGCGGGGTTGATGCGAGCTAGTCCAAGACTTGAGCTTGTTACAGATAGCGTTTTAACCGTTTGTGGATCCCATGGGTAAAAGGAGAACTCCCCTATGGTTTTGATCTCCGGGAAAGAAAGCTGCCAGCCCAGTTGAGCTTGTATCAGTGTCACTGGTTGAAACTGCCACTGGGTTTTGCCAATAGGTGTACCCGCTATCGTTAGTCGGGCAGAGCCTTTCCAAAGAGTGCCTTCAATATTAGACATTTGTGCCGGAATGGTTGCTGAGAATGATTGATAGAAAAAGTACGCCGGCATATTGCTTATAAAAGCGATAGTGAAAACAAGTACTGAGAGAGAGGTAAGCTTCTTCATGGCGTATTAGTAGTCTCGGTAAAACTGAGACGCACATTGACTCGACCCGGTTGTTCCGCTGTGCTGATTTGCGCCTGTGAGATCTGAATATTTTGTTCGATGCCGCTTTGGATGGCGCTCAAAACGCCGTTGAATGAGGCGTTGTCACTCCAAACACTGACTCCCTCATTATTGCCGGACTGAACACGACTAAGATTAATGCTGTGCTGCGCAAAGATTTGAGTGACCCGTTGTCTTAAAGGTTGCTCATTAGTGCTACTTGGCTCGGATGGTACCTTTATTTGGGCAGCGGCTTGCTGTAACCATGCTAGATCTTCTGTTTTCTGAGCAAGTTTATTTTGTAAAGCTGAGTGGTGTGCCAATGTAGGGCGAATGAGGAGTAGCCAGAGTACTAATACAATACCGATAGGTAGTGCAAAGAGCAGTATATGTTGTTCGCGCCTAGAAAGTGCAGTATATTTTTCTTTTAACATTTTATTGCCCCTTCAGCGTTAATAAACCTGAAACGCTATCCTGATTTTTCACTAAAGTACCCAGCTCTGTATTAAGCCCTGCTGCTTGTAAATCGCTGTTGAGTTTTTCCATTGCGTTGTAGCTATCGGCTTGTAGTTGTAGTCTTAAGGCTGAGGGAGACGGGCTAAAGCGTAAATTTTGCAGGCGTATATTGTGTGTGGATAACAGGGGAGAGGCTGACGCTAACCACGATAAAAATTGACTGCTATCCCCCTGGTTATCTTGCTGTCGAAGCTGAGCTCGCATTTGCCGAACAGGGTCATTGATCCGGCGGGCATTAGGGAAGCTTTGGCGATAGGTATCGATCAGCGCTTGGTCTATATCTGCTATCTGTCGAGAGAGTTTCATATTATCGAAAACGACGCCTGCGAAGAGTAACCCAATGAGGCACGCGGCGGCGATGACGGGTTTCTTTAATAGTGGCCAGAATGTGTGGAGTGCGCTTTGAGCCTGATAGTCCCCTTGCAGCAGGTTAACCGGAGGTGCTTTTAGGGAAAAGTTGGCTGCTAAGACTTCTGTTAATGGACGAGGCAACGGCTTAGCCGTGAGGGAGTCAAACTGCACAGATGAGTCGGTGTAAAGTGTGCAGTGGTTTGCCAGTTGTAGTTTTGGCAGTAACAAATTTAGCGTTTGCTCGCTGAAGGTTGCCTGTAGCTGGTGCAACCGCGCCATTACTCTAGTGCCCTCTTGCCATAATGTGGTGGGCTCTTGTGTAGCTAAAAGCTGATAGTCAGGTGTGATATAACGAATGTCCAAGCCTGATTCGAACACTAATGTTTGCCAGTAACGGATGTTGTCGTGGGTGATCGCGAAGGTTTCTATTTGATTATCTTTGAACTGTCCTGACACTACATGCATTTTCTCGATAGGTTCACTGATCTGTTCTTCTATCATGAAGGGTAGGCTACTAAGCAAAGTGCGCTTTTTCCCCGGTAAACTGACGTTGAAGGCACGCACATGTTCGCCGGGTATGGCTAATATTGTGATCGCTCCCTCATTTAACGTTTTAAGGCTACTGAGGTCGGCTGAGTTGACTTTACCCTGTTGAGTGGCAAGTTGTTTGGGTGTATTCCAAACGACCCAGCTTAGTTCAGAGGCAGGATAGTCGTGTGCCCTGATTAGTAAAATGTTACTCATGGTGCTACTCCGTAACGCCGTCCCAATACGCGGGCATTTTTTTCGTCGTTAATATAAAGCCACGAAGTTAGACTGAACTCAACGCTGCCTAATCGTACCTCAGTTTCTAATTGAAAATAATGTCGTTTATTAACTAAGGCGGCTTTAGTTTGGTCACTCAGGGTGATGGAATTAAATATAGGGTGCTGCCAAAAGTCTGCAGCATGAGCATAACCCTCTGTGGGTCTGTCGTTAATGACCGCTGCAATTTGTACGCTATCGATGGCACCCTTAATCAGCGCGCTGATCAGGGGAGCGGAGCTTGTGTTTAGATCGTTAACGTTTAAAGCAAGTGTTTGATCGCCCGGTCGAGTACAGACATGGGGGAGTAAAAGGGCGGCTTCTTCGTTGCTGAGTGCTTCTAATTGCAAAAGCTCACTCACACTCACCATATCATCATCAGCCGCTGCTTGAGGAGGCGTTTGGCTGCTATAGAAAGGCGTTTCTGCGCCATAGCCGCCCTCGGGTAACGTATCCTTGTCTGTCCAGTCGCGTATTCGGTCAATGAGCATCTCTTGGCTGGCGGCACTAAGCTTGATCTCTTGCTCTAAAAACTGTTTCCAGACGTTAGTCGTAAATTGGTAGAGAGCTTCATTTGCCTCTTTATTTTGATTTAGGCTGTTAACATTTAAGCAAGTATGCATTGGCTGTAAACGATAACGCACTCCCCCGCCATCAATAGGAAAGGCCACTTCAAGATCTTCTTTTTCTAGTAACGGTTTGTCTATAAAGTCTTCGAGCTTGCTCAGAGCGTAGGTTTCTCCGCCTTTGGCATACCAGTAACCTTGGCGCAGATCGCGGCTGGCACTATGTTGTTGGGTTTGCTGGCGAACCGTGTCCATTACTTGCGTGGCGAGTACCGTAATAATCGCCATGATGCCCAACACCATAATCAGGGCTGCGCCACGTTGTCTGGTCATATTTTTGCCCCAGACGCTAGGCTAATGAGTGTTAGCTCTTGCCATTGTTCGTGGTCGATTGCGAGCTGAATCGCTTTGAGGGGGCTATTACTGGAATCGGGTATTTCGTTTAGCCACTCAGCAAACAGAAATGAGAATTCAGCAGAGCGGATGTTGCTAAACAGCGTCTGGCTATACCAATCACTGTTATTAACGGGATGACCTACAGGCTGAGTTTTGCGAACTAGGGTATCCTCGATTATTTGGTAGCGAACCCGTTCTAACTTCTCATAAGGCGGTTTTTGACTAGGCTGGCTTCTGAAGCGGGTAAACTCTAGCAACAGACCGGGCTCACTCGAGCCTCGTGCGGTGATCAAATCGTCCCCTTCGGGTAGCTTATTGGATCTAATCGGTAAGGAAATGTGATCCAAGTCGGCTTGGATAATACGTAAACTACGCTGCAAATAGGCTAACTTTTCATTATGCTCGGCGATCTGTTGGTTGTTTGCCGTCATTGCTTGTAAAAGATTAGCGCTGATTAGACCAACCACGGCAGTAATCGCTATAGCAATGACCAGTTCAATAAGGGTCATGCCGGACTGTTTTTGTGGTGTGCTGCTATTCATGTTGAAAGCCTGTTAGTTCGGCGAGCAAATAATCAGGCTGGCTTTTTTCGCTGACCTCTATGGTGATGCGGCGAAAGTTCTTCAGCTCGGTAGTAGCTATGGATGCTTTCCAATAAAAGCTCTGGCCTGCAAATTGACTAAACCCATCTAGATTTTGCTCCGCTCCAGCGAGTACCAACGATAGCTGGTTATGCGCTACCCAGCCCGCATGTTGTCGAATTTCCAGTTGGTAGGCGCTTTCAGTTGCCTGAGATACCGCCCGGCTTAAAGCCGCTGCTGAGACGGCTAAGATAAATAAAGCAACCATCACCTCTAATAGCGTAAAGCCCCGCTGCTTACTCGGCTGATGCATAAGGATCTGTCAGTTCTAGTGTTTCGTTTAAATAGCTTAGTGACAGCTTGAAGGGCGTTAGCAGGCCATCTGGAGAAGCTTGGATTTGAGGAATTGTTGATTCCTCGGCTAAGCGAACGGGTTTTCCTTCACTATCTAAGCTGACTAATAGTGCGTCAGGGAATGTTTTAGGAGTAAAGCCGGGCACTTTTTGCCAACCCTGTGCTGATGAAAAAGCCATTAATTCGTAGTGATGCTGGGTGAATAGAAATCCCAACCAACGCTGCTCAATGAACGCTTTATCACTTAGGCTGCGAAGCTGTAACTTTAAGGTAGCCATGCTGCTGGTTAGCGGGTTTTCCTCTTTTTCCCCTGAAAAGTTAACGATTACCGCCGCTGATAATAAACCGATCAACGTGACGATAACCATTAACTCCAGCAGAGTGAAGCCTGCTTGGTGCTTACCAGTTGCCAATATCTGCTGCCTGTCCTTCGCCGCCATTATCGCCATCTGAGCCTAAAGAGTAGATATCGAAGCTACCATGCTCCCCTGGTTGCAAGTACTGATAAGGGTTGCCCCATGGGTCTTTTGGTAAGCGCTTAATATAACCGTCGGGCCGGTAGTTTTTGGGTTCTGGATTAATTTGTGGCTTGCTGACTAGTGCCTCTAAGCCTTGGTCGGTGGTGGGGTGATTGTGATTATCAAGCTTATACATATCTAATGCTTGCTCAAGCGCGGAAATATCGGCTTTGGCTTTCTCGACCATCGCTTTGTCTTGGTTATCTAGGACATTGGGTGCAACGATGGCTACCAAAAGCCCTAGGATTACCACGACGACCATAATCTCTAAGAGGGTAAAACCCCGTTGTTGTGCTTTGTTGCTGCGGATCATTGACTCTCTCCGTTTTAAAACTGTGTCAGGTTGTTAAGTTGCAGAATAGGTAACAAAATAGCTAAAACAATAGCCAGTACTAACGCGCCAAAAATAATGATAAGCAGGGGTTCTATCAAGCGTGTGGCGACACTAATAACGCTGGTGAGCAAGTTCTCCTGTTGGCGCGCTGCATGATCTAAAGACTGACCCAATTCTCCACTGTGCTCGCCGTTAGCAATCATGTAGACAGAGATGGGCGGAAACACTTTACTGTCTGCTAGGGTTTTACTGAGCAATTGCCCCTCTCTTACCCGTTCGGTAGCATCGGCTACGGCCTGCCGGATAACGCGGTTATGAAGGGTTTCACGGCTGATCTTAAGAGACTCGAGTAACGGGGAGCCGCTGTTGACCATAATGCTTAACGTATTAAGTAATCGTGCTGTTTCCAGTTGGGTAATCAAGCTTCCAAGCCCTGGTATGCGAAGCATCAAGCGATGAATGCGGGTAAGGAACGCTTCGTTTTTTAAGAGCTGCTTCCAAACAAAGCTTGCAGCTATCAGCACGGCTAAAACCAACCAGCCCGAATTAACGATAAAGTCAGAGATGCTGATCATGATGCGGGTTAGTAGAGGAAGCTGTTGTCCGACACCATCAAATTGCTCAACCACTTTTGGAACAACATAGGCCATTAATAGTGTGATTACGCCGATAGATACCAACGTTAAAACCGCAGGGTAGATAGCTGCCTGCATCACGGTACTGCGTAATTGCTGGGTGCGCTCAGTATAATCTGCCAAACGCATCAGTACTTTGCCAAGGTCTCCAGAATGCTCGCCAGCAGACACTAACGCACAGTAAATAGGGGGGAACACTTTAGGGTGGTCTTTCATGCCCTCAGCGAGTGTGTGTCCTTCAAGGATGCGACTACGCACCGACTTTAAAACGCGCCTTAACACTTTGTTTCGTGTTTGATCGGCAGCAACTTGCAGTGCTTCCTCTAAAGGAATGGCTGATTGTACCAAAGCGGCAAACTGTTGCGTAAATAACGCAATATCCCTAGTGGCTACTCGGCTGCTGCGTGTTACGCTTCTAGCTGATTTTTGTGCAGTTGCACTCAGGGATACGGGGATCAGGCTTTTCTCGCGCAAGTTCTGGCGAGCTTGGCGTTCGGAGTCGGCATCGATATAGCCGCGTGTTTTTTTTCCATGGGGGTCAACCGCCTGATATTCAAATGACGGCATGTTCTGCTGACTCCTTAACCATTCTGAGTACTTCAGATGGTGAGGTTTCACCGGCGATAACGAGCGCCCTTCCCTGATCTAACATGGTGCGTAAGCGGCCCTCTACATGGGCTGCCATGAGATGCTCTCCCGCACGATCATGGATAAGGCGGGATAACGCTGGATCGATCAGGAGTAATTCATAAAGACCCTGTCGACCGGTATAGCCGGTTTGGTGGCAATGGTTACAGCCTTGGCTCTCTTTAACAACCTGGCCGGTTAAGGCGCTATCGCCTAATGCCAGAGCATCCTCTTGCTGAAGCGTGTAGTCTGTTTTGCAGGCTGGGCAGAGTGTACGAACCAGCCTTTGTGCCAAAACACCTTTGAGTGATGAAGCGATCAAGTAAGGCTCTATGCCAATATCCATTAGGCGTGTAATTGCCCCTAACGAATCGTTGGTATGCAGAGTTGATAGCACTAAGTGGCCGGTTAAACTGGCCTGTACGGCAATTTGCGCCGTTTCAGCATCACGAATCTCACCTACCATCACTACATCCGGGTCTTGGCGTAGAATAGCGCGCAAGCCTTTGGCAAAGGTCATGCCGCTTTTTGGGTTTACGGGTGTTTGGCCAATCCCTTCGAGCGCATACTCCACAGGGTCCTCGACGGTGAGGATATTGCGGCTCTTGTTATTAATCAGAGATAGACCCGCGTAAAGGGTTGTAGTTTTACCTGAACCTGTTGGGCCGGTAACAAGAATAATGCCGTTGGGTTGTTGTAACAGGTGAGTAAAGGGCCTCAAAGTATTGTCAGGCATACCCAGCTGTACCAGATCCATGCGAGACGCCTGTTTGTCGAGAAGCCGCATCACGACTCGCTCTCCATGGATCGATGGCATGGTTGATACGCGCACATCCAGTGCTTTACCGGCCATTTTTAAGGACACGCGGCCATCCTGAGGAATGCGGCGCTCTGCAATATCTAGCTTTGCCATCACCTTGATGCGCGATATGAGTAAAGGCGCTAGTGGGCGGCTAGGTTGTAGAATCTCTTGCAATACACCATCCACTCTGAGGCGAACAGACATACTGCTCTCAAAGGTTTCAAGATGAATGTCAGAAGCCTGCTGACGCAATGCCTCTGCAAAAAGCGCATTAATGAGGCGAATGACTGGCGCATCATCTTGTGCATCCAGTAAGTCTTCTGATTCTGGGATGCTTTGAGCAAGCGCGTCTAAATCAATAACATCGTTGAGGTCTGCGATATTCTCAAAGGCGTTATCAGCCGCCTGATAAGCTAGGCTGATGGCGTCATCTAAGGCACTGCTATCCATATGCTGAACATGGAAGGTGCCGCTCAATAAACGATCTGCTTCCAGAAGGCCTTCTATGGAGGTATCTGGGCAGATACTGACAAATGTCTCCTGTGAGTCATCTGTTGCCGTGGCTAAAATGCGGTGCTTACGGGCGAATGTAAAAGGAAAAATAGGCTGTGCGATCATGGCATCAGCGATCCCCGCCCATCATTTTAAAGATCTCTTCCACTTGTGGATCTTTTGCGGCCGCTTCTTCGATAGTTGGTGGCGAAGGTTGATCATTCTTCCACTGGGGCAGGCTCGGAGGTGGAGCTTTCGTTAAACGATTTGGGTTACCTGCTGCATGCATCAACTGGCGTGCATGGATATAGTTGTATTTTTGACGGCTAACGGAGTTTGCAACGCGTTGATCACGAATAATGGTCGGGCGAATAAACACCATTAGATTGCGTTTAACGTGAGTAGTGCCATCTGAACGGAACGCTTGGCCTATACCAGGTATGTCGCCTAACAGAGGCACTTTAGAGGAAGACTCCTGAACATCTTCATTGATCAAGCCACCCAGTGCTAAGGTAGCGCCATCATCAACTAATACGGTTGTAGAGATAACCCGTTTGTTGGTGACGATATCTGAGGCTTTAATGCCTGAAAGCGAAGAAACCTCCTGCTCAATGGTCAGACGAATAGCGTCTCCCTCATTGATTTGAGGTGTAACTTTAAGCTTTACACCGATATCTTTTCGTTCAATGGTTTGGAAAGGGTTATCGTTGTTGGCGCTGGCTGTTGACCCGGTAATAATGGGCACCTCTTGGCCTACTTGAATGAAAGCCTCTTCATTATCCATGGTGACCAAACTGGGTGTAGATAGCACGTTAGAGTCAGTATCTTTGTCTAAGGCGTTAAGGAAAGCCGCGAAGCTAAAACCATTGCGATCGAAACGGCCAATACCAATTGATAGGCCATTTTGTACCAAGCCTGCCGTAGCGTTGTTAGACGCCGCAGCTCCAACAAGATCGACGATACCCGTGCTGGTTTCTGATTTATAATTGACGGCCCCTAGTGGGGTAGTGCTGCCTTGGTTGCTATCAAAGAATAGCCATTGAACCCCTAGCTCTTTGGAAGCTGTATCAGATACTTCAGCGATAATTGCCTCAACCATCACCTGAGCGCGGCGTATATCGAGTTGCTCAATAATGGACTCTAGCGTTTTAATGATATGGGGGCTGCCGGACATCACCACTGTGTTGGTCTGTTCGTGGGCATCAATATGGAGTGCGCTTTTATTGCTTGGTGCTGTGGGTGCGTTGCCGGTCTGGCCACCTTCCTCTTTTAGGATAGTGTCGCTGACACCTTTTAATACCGGAACAATATCCTTAGCTTTAGCATATTTAAGGTAAACCACCCGAGTGTTGGAGGTGGTTTGCACTTCGCCATCGAGCTCTTTTGCGATACGACGGATGCGCCCTCGCATTGTATCATCTGCCCGCACAATCAGAGTGTTGGTTCGCTTGTCTGAGGTTATAACGGGTGAGGGGCCTACTTTATCTTTCTTTGTATCATTGGTTAAGCTGGTAAGAATGCGCTCAATTTCGCTGGCAGAGGCATTGCTTAGCGGAATGATTTCTAGCGTTTGCGAATCCGCCTGGTCAACCTGATTGATGATTTGCGCAATACGTCGCACGTTAGAGGTTCGATCAGTTAACAAGATAACATTGGAGGTGTCGTAAGCAGCAATAATACCCAATCGGTTATCAATAAGAGGCCTAAGGGTTGCTGCTAGTTGGTTAGCATTAACATTTTTTACTTCCACGACACGGGTGATAATTTCTTCACTGCTACGGCTTGGAATGCCACCGGATACTTCAGAACCTTCGAGCTTAGCGCCTTGAGCTGGAATAACTTTGAGAATATTGCTCCCTGCATCAACCACAGAGTAACCACTGATGCCCAGTTGTACCAAAAAGATCTCATAAAGCTCCTCTTCAGTCAGTTGAGAAGGGCTTTGGATATCAACTTTGCCACGGACTTTGTCATCCGTAATGATGGTCTTGCCTGTCATCTTGGAGATTGTGTTGATGAACTCGCGAATATCAACACCTCGCATATCGAGGGTGTAATCTTGTGAGTAGGCTTCGAGTGAGCAACCTAACAGAAGGGCAAGGGAAAGAGGTTTGAGAAAGTGACGTAGGTTTTTCATTACAGCCTAATATCCATTGTGACCGGTTTTCCGTTGCGACGTAGTGTTAAAGCAACATGGTTAGCGGTTTGCAGAAGTTGATAAAATTTGGAGATGTCGATGGTGTTAACGGGGACACCATCCAAGTGAGTAATGATATCTCCAGGCTTGATTCCAGTGGCCTGCAGGAGCCGTTTGTCTTGCCCTGCATTAATACGATAGCCCGTCATAGCGTTGCCTGATTTTTCAGGGACAAGGCTCATATATTTCATTAAGGAAAGCGGGTCGGAGCTCATTACCTCGCGGATGTTACCGCCAATCAGGTTTTGAATGTTATCCGATCCAAAGTCAATAGATTGCGATGAACTGCCTGATCGTGCGCTAGAGGCGCTAGAAAAAGACTGAGGGCGTTTTGCGTCAGGCAGTAGTAGTTTCTCGGGTACGCTATTATTTTCAATAATGATATGGTCAGTCTCAATAGAGATCAGGCGAACTTTGGTGCGCCCTTGATCTGCAATCCATTCATTCTCTTTATAGGCGCCTTGCTTACCTTGGTAGTTAACCACAGCGACACTATTATCACCTTTGATTAACCCGAGTAACGTAATATTTAGGCGCGTTTCACGGATGTTATCGGTTTTTACGATGGCTTTCGGGGGACTATCTTTGATGCTGTCAACGGGCGTGCCGAAGAGATTAGCTGCCCTGATGCGTTGCAGGTAGTCCTGCTGAGAGGGGGTTGTCTGGCTGATCGTTGGCGAGGATATCGTATTAAACGTTAGTGTTGTATTTGGATAGAAGAGGGCAATAACCTGCCAGCTGAGTTGTGCTAATACATAAGCACACAGCAGTAAAATAAGTACAAAGATAAGTTGGCTTATCCGTTTTAATGGCATTAATCGCATCCGTGATTGAAAAATAGACCGCTGAGTAGAATACAGGAAAGGGGGCGATTGTTGCCAATAATTGTTACTGTTATGTGAAGGCTTTGATAGAAATGTGATAAATAGATGAAAAAGCCCAAGTATCAGCACTTAGGCTTTTTCATAAGCTGTAGTAATGGTGGATTAACGCTCCATTCCTTTATAGTGCTTGCGTTTGCTCTGCATTTCTTCGAATTGCGCCATTTGTTCTGGCGACAGAATCTTTTGCATAGCTGCTTTCATGTGCATACGCTCATCGATTTTGCTTTCGGCCATAAGGGCCGCTTTTTGTTTAGCTTGTGCTAGGGCGCTGGCATAGTCAGCTGCACTTGGATCAAGCCCTCGAAGTGTTTTGTGAAACGATTGCATCTGTTCGCGCATGGTTTCACGTTGCTGTTGTTTAGTGATAAATAGCTGCTTCACTTCGTTCTTCTGTGTTTGGCTTAACTCTAGCTTTTTAGCCAGCCGTTCAACCATTTTATCTGGATCTCTCTTTTGCCGATCCTCTTCAGAGTAACGCTCACCTCGCTCGCATCGGTCATCATCTGATGCGTACTTCATACCTGCAATGGTTGTTGTACCGATTGCCAATATCGGTAGAGCAATAAGTGCCATTGTTAACTTTTTCATGGTGGTTCTCCGTGTGTTTATTGATGAGTCTAGTGTGCGCTAACGCAATGCTAAGTTGGGTTGCGCGGGTGTAAAGTTTGGTAAAGGCGTGTCGTTCTGCTGATTTGATCGCATACAATGAGGTTAGTTAATGCGGGGAATAGGATATGAGTGAAGCACATATACTACTGGTTGATGATGATCAAGAACTGACCGATTTGCTGATGGATTACCTAGAAGCGGAAGGTTTGGTGGTGTCTGTTGCAAATAGCGGAGAAGCAGCGTTAAAAACGATAGAGTCAGGTTTAAAACCTGATTTAGCGGTTTTGGATATTATGATGCCGGGAATCTCCGGTTTGGCCTTGCTTCAGCAATTGCGGCCTGCTTGGTCTGTGCCTGTGATTATGCTGACCGGCAGAGGTGAGGATATTGATCGCATACTAGGGTTGGAAATGGGGGCCGATGATTATCTGTCAAAACCCTGTAATCCTCGGGAGTTGTTAGCGAGAATACGTGCTGTCTTACGCCGCGCTCACGGCACCATACCAGCACCTAAAGGTAGCCGACTAACCTATTGGGGCATCTCGTTAGATCCTGCTAAACGAGAAGTCTTTTATGGAGATGATTGTATTGATATGACCAGTGCGGAGTTCAACGTGTTACATCAATTTATGCAACACCCAGGAGAGATTATCAGTAAATCCGTGCTAACAGAGCGGGTGCTTCATCGGACTTTGACCGCTTATGACCGAGCCATTGATGTACATGTGAGTCGCGTCAGGCAAAAATTGGCCCCTTTCATCAAAGGGCAGGAATTGATCAAAACGGTTAGAGGAGAAGGCTACCTCCTAGTGGCGGAGAATTGATGTTACGTTTTAATCGGCTTTTTTGGAAAATATTTTTTGCTTTTTGGCTGGCCAGCTTTGGGGTGATCCTCGCAACAGTCGCTGTGGTGGGGGGGATTATCGAGCGGGATAGTGTAAGAGATACACTGGAATATAAAGCCCGCCTTCAAGCAGAAAATATGATCAGTCGCTACGAAGGCGGGCTGTCATCTAACCACCGTTACGATGATGGGGACGATGATGAGCGAACGGAGCGCCGTCGTCGCTATCCACGGATACTCCCGTTGCAGATTTATGATGCTTCAGGCCGATTGATTTTTGGCGCGCAGCCTCGGGCAGAGCAGCATGATCAACTGACATTCAAATTAACATCAGAGCGTGGCGTCGCGTATCAAGTACGTTTGCCGTTAGATCCTGTTAGAAGTCATTTAGCGCGCCTTCAGTCGTTTCTATTATCTGTACAGGCTGTTTTTGTCTTAATCGCGGCTACCTTGGCAAGCTTGTTGTTGACACTTATTGTTGTCAGGCCCGTGAATCGCTTGAAGGGCTACGTCAATCAATTGCATAGCGGAGAAGAGCCGGTATCTATTGATCCCTCGCTGCTGAAACGAGGGGATGAAATTGGTGACTTAGCTAGAGAGTTTGATCAAATGGCGCGTTATGTGGAGCTGACGCTACAATCTCAGCAGCGCTTGGTTCAGGATGTGTCCCATGAATTACGTGCTCCTTTAGCACGTATGCAAGTGGCTGCGGGGCTTGCTGAACAAAAGTTGGGTAGTGATAGTAAAATTAGCCAGCGGATAGATTTAGAGTGTCAGCGTTTAAGTCGTTTGATTGATGAGATGTTGTCTATGGCAAGGCTCAATGGCCTTGATGCGACGCAGGGGGCCTTTAATCTGCAGGGATTACTGCAGCAAGGCATTGATGATCTGCTCTTTAGCCAACCGGAACGCCCTGTGAGTTGGGAGCCCGCTTTGCAAACACGAGGTGACTACTCAGGTAATTCTGAACTTTTTTCCAGAGCGATTAATAATATTTTCAACAATATTATCAAGCATACAGACAGCAGCTGCCCTGTTGACGTGGTTATTCAGGATAGCAATAACCATTATGAAATCGTGATAACCGATCATGGCAAAGGGGTGTCTGATGAGACGTTATCTTGTCTGTTTGAGCCTTTCTATCGGAACAACCATAACACCAATGGTTATGGGCTAGGCTTGAGTATCGCCAAGCGAGCTATTGAACGCTTAAATGGAACCATTATGGCTGAACACTATTCGGAAGGTGGTTTAAGGATCAGAATTACTCTACCCATGAACCCGCGTAAGTAGTCTAACGCAGGCTGGTGTTTATCAACTCCTTGGTTGTGCTGCGAGCATTTCGAATAGCTCGTCCTCTGTAATTGCTTTGCTGTAGAGGAAACCCTGGCCCATAAGGCATTTTTTATTGACTAAGAACTGTTGTTGTTCGAGTGTCTCTATGCCCTCTGCTAACGGGGTAAGCTGTAAGCGTTCTGCCATAGCTATAATGGTTTCGGTAATAGCTGCATTGTCTTCATCATAGGGCAGATCTGCAATAAAACTTTTATCAATTTTGAGGATATCAACCGGCATTTTCTTTAAATAATTTAGAGAAGAAAAGCCTGTCCCAAAATCATCAATAGCTAGAGAAACGCCTAAACGCTTCAGTGCTTGAAGTATCTCAATGGATTGCTGTGGGCTCTGGAGTAGAACGCCTTCTGTGATTTCGAGTATTAAACGGTCTTTACTATCAGGAAGTTTGTCTATCAGTTTCTCGAGTATCGGAACTAGCAGAGGGTCATCTAATTGTCGTGTTGACAAATTTATTGAGAGATTAATGCGAGGAAGTTGGTTGCTAATCAGGCGTTCTAACATAGCACCTGCTTGCTTTATTACCCAGCGCCCTAAAGGGAGAATTAGACCTGTTTCTTCTGCTTTTTCGATAAACTCGGACGGTTCAACTTCCCCTTCTATAGGGTGATGCCAGCGGCAAAGTGCCTCTGCTGCAACGATGTGTCCTGTTCTTAAATCTATTATCGGTTGATAAAGCAAACGAAGGGCTTCATGATCGATTGCATGGCGAAGATCCAGCTCTAATGATAATGCGCGCTTGGCTTCTAAGTCCATTCTTGGATGAAAGAACGCAAACGTGTTCCTGCCTGAGCGCTTCGCTTCGTACATGGCTAAATCAGCATTCTTTAAAAGGCCGCTGGCATCATCACCGTCCGTATGAATAAGCGTTATTCCGATGCTTACGGTGGCTTGTATCTCATGTGGACCGATGTGTATCGGTTGGCCCAGTAAAAGGAGAATTTCTGTTATTAAGCTAACTAGATCATCCCTAGAGTCGGCAGTATGGACGAGGACGGTAAACTCATCTCCTCCTAAGCGATACACGGATGAGGCTTCATTTGTGCAAAAGCGAAGACGGTTCGCTATCGCCATCAGTAACTCATCACCGGTATCGTGTCCTAGGGTGTCGTTGATCTGTTTAAAGTGGTCTAAATCAAGTAACAATAACGCAGAAAGCTGTTGTGTAGGTTTATGTATAGCGTTATCTAAATCATCACGAAAGCGTCGGCGATTTCCAAGCCCCGTCAATGCATCAAAGTAAGCGAGCTGCTCCATCTGATGCTCATGCTCTTTAATATGAGAGATATCGTCGCTGACTGAAACGATGTTAACCAGAGTACCGCTTTGATCATATATCGGTGATATGGATTGAAACGACCAATATTCAGAGCCATCTTTGCGGCGATTCAGTAAGGTATTTCTCCACTGCTTGCCACTCAGCACGCAGCTCCATAAGTTGTTATATATATGATCAGGCGTGTGTTTAGAGCGAAGCAGGCTAGGCTTCTTGCCAATGAGTTCTTGAGGTGAGTATCCTGTCACCTCTGAAAAACGACGGTTGATATACTCAATTACGCCTTCAGCGTTTGTGATCAATACCGCGCTGCCACTGTTTTCTACGGCATAGGATAGCTTCTTAACCTCAAGCTCATGAGCCGTATCAGCGGCGACATCGGATATGATGATAATGGCTGCAATGGCTTGGTTATTTTCGTCTCTGATGACTGAAACGCAAACCGCTGCAGTGAACAGCTCTTTGTTCTTTTTATAAAGATCCCGTTTAAGCTTGTAACTACCCAGCTGATCATTAAAGAGGGCACTAAGCCTTGCTTCGGTGGCCTCGTAATGCTCAGGCGGACAAAGCTTGGCGAGATGTTCACCTACTAGGCTTTCTCCTTGAAAACCTAAAGTAATGGAGAACTGGCTGTTAGAAAATATACAGAATCCTTGCGCGTCAATGCAGGCGACGCCAATTTGAGCATCATCAAAAGGTGCATAAACCTGATGAATTATGCGCAGTTGGTTATCGCTAAGACCATTCCGTTGGTTCATGGTTGAATATCTGATCTATGAGGGTATGTTTTTCTATCGCATATCATACAGTTTTAAAAGGTATTCTTTGTGATCTGGGTCATAAGTGTCTCTAATATGATACTTTAATGTCGTTGGGTCAAAAAAAAAGCACCTTTAAAAAAGGTGCTTTTGATGAACAGTATTGATTATAGCGCGTCTGGGCCGCTTTCACCGGTGCGAATACGGATGACTTGTTCTAGAGGCATAACAAATATTTTGCCATCGCCAATCTTCCCTGTATTGGCCGTTTTACTGATAGCTTCGATAACTTGGTCTAGCATATCTTCATCAATGGCGACTTCGATTTTCACTTTAGGCAGAAAATCCACTACGTACTCAGCCCCACGGTAGAGTTCAGTATGGCCTTTCTGGCGACCGAAGCCTTTTACTTCGGTAACAGTGACCCCTTGAATGCCAATTTCAGATAAGGCTTCGCGCACATCATCCAGCTTAAAAGGTTTGATAACCGCACTCACAAGTTTCATAGACGTCTCCTTCTGATGCCAGCTGCAATACCGGCAGTCGAGCATACTCAGTAAATATGGCGCTCAGTATACCCCTATTTTTGAGGTTGCGCATTGTTGGAAAAACGCTCAAAGGGTGCCGAAGCACCCTTGAAGATATGGAATAATACTTAAGTTTAATTACTTTCCAGCCGATTTGAACTCTGGATACGCCTCCATACCACACTCAGCAATGTCAGCACCTTCGTACTCTTCTTCTTCGCTGATACGGATACCCATGACCGCTTTGAGTACTAACCATACGATTAAGCTTGCACAGAATACCCAGCCAAAGATGGAGACAATACCTAAAATTTGAGCGCCGAAGGTAGCATCTGCATTGTTCAAAGGTACTGCCAAAAGCCCCCAGATACCTACCACACCGTGTACTGAAATTGCACCTACAGGATCATCAATACGTAGTTTATCCAATGTCAGAATGGAGAACACAACCAGTACGCCGCCTAGGGCTCCAATGAGCGTAGAGAACTGAGCCGTTGGTGACAATGGGTCTGCAGTGATGGCTACAAGGCCCGCCAGCGCACCGTTTAGTACCATGGTTAAGTCAGCCTTCTTGAAAAGCAACCGAGCTGTAATCAAAGCGGCGATGGCACCACCTGCCGCAGCTGCATTTGTGTTAACAAATACCTGTGCTACGGCATTCGCTTCGCCCACATCAGACAGCTTGAGTTCCGAACCGCCGTTGAAGCCGAACCAACCCATCCACAAGATAAACGTACCCAGTGTTGCCAGTGGTAAGTTAGCGCCAGGGATTGCATTAATCTGGCCATTTTTACCATATTTACCTTTTCGAGCACCGAGTACCAGTACGCCCGCTAGTGCAGCTGCCGCGCCTGCCATGTGTACGATACCGGAACCTGCAAAGTCGGAGAAGCCTGCTTCGCTTAAGAATCCGCCACCCCATGTCCAGTAGCCTTCCACTGGGTAGATGAAGCCTGTCATAACGACTGCAAAAGCAAGGAATGCCCATAACTTCATACGCTCAGCTACCGCACCGGATACGATTGACATAGCCGTTGCAACAAATACTACCTGAAAGAAGAAATCAGAACGTGCTGAGTAGTAAGGCGCATCGTCCCCTCCTGCCAGTACGGCATCTAATGCGTTCTCATCACCAATTAGTGCTCCAAGGTTTGGCAGAATACCGCCTTCGTCAGAACTGTACATGATGAAGTAACCGCAAAGCAGATACATGGTGCAGGCGATTGCATATAATGCGACGTTCTTGGTTAGAATCTCAGTGGTGTTTTTTGCACGTACAAGACCCGCCTCTAACATCGCGAAACCCGCTGCCATCCACATGACCAGCGCGCCGCAAATGAGGAAGTAGAATGTATCTACTGCATATTTCAGCTGTGTTAAGTCACTCGCTGTTGATTTTAATAACTCTTCCATCTCGTCTGCCCTCCGTCAGGCTCGATCTTTTTAATCTATTTACAGTGCGTCATCGCCCGCTTCGCCAGTACGAATGCGGATTACTTGCTCTAGTGACATGACAAAAATCTTGCCATCACCAATTTTTCCTGTTTGCGCTGCTTGGCTGATCGCATCGACTACTTGATCAGCAATTTCATCAGATACCGCAGCATCAACGCGGACTTTAGGTAAAAAGTCGACAACGTACTCGGCACCTCGGTATAACTCGGTGTGGCCTTTTTGACGTCCAAAACCTTTTACTTCGGTGACTGTGATGCCTTGTACGCCGATTTCTGAAAGTGCTTCACGCACATCATCTAATTTGAATGGCTTAATAATTGCCGATACTAGTTTCATGGGGCTTTTCCCTCTTGCTAAACTGTTTTTCCACTGGTCGCTTATGGACTTAGTGACTCGAAACGTTTGCTTAGGTCTTAGCGAATCTTGTGCCTAAATTTTGAAAAATATTTAAAAACAATCGGTTAAGCGATTTTTATGAGGCTGTAGCTGGTTGCTGTATGGCGAGTGCTTAGAAATCGTGCGCGATTTTGGTGCGTGTTCGTTTTTGGTGCGCTAGATGAGTGAGTTTATCGAGCGAAAGCGGTTTGGATTGATAGAAGATGACCCGTTCAGCGGTTATAGTGTATTAAATCGCTCAAAATAGCAGAGAATAAAGAATGAATGACAAGATACTAGAAGGTTTATCCGCGCAATTCACTCAGGTGATCAACTCACTCAATAATGGTGCAGAATTGCCCGGGCAATCACAAGTGCGCGCGATGCTGCAAAGCGCGTTGGGTAAAATGGATTTGGTTACACGGGATGAGTTTGATGCACAAAGTGCGGTGTTAGCACGTACTCGCACCCTCGTTGAGCAACTGGAAAAGCGTGTTGAAGCGTTGGAGTCGAAAGCCAGCGCTGAGCAGTAATATTAAAGGTGTTGTATCGTCGGAAGCATAAGGGGCGAAGTGAATGAGGAATCACCTTGCGTGGCTGGATATGGAGGGGCATTACTTCCATGCTACAGAAGAATATATCAGTTTGTTTGGCTCAGAAGTCTGCATTAAGGATGCTGCATTGGTAGATTTACATTCAGCTACAGTGTCTGGTGTGCTCAAAGCGTTACTGAATGAAGCAGTAGCGCAAGGCGTTGCAGAGACATCGTTACGCTTATTTGATGAACACACATTATACGATGTACGCATTATTTATCCGCCTATGGCAGATCATGCTGTTTTGGCCGTTGAGCGCAGCACAGAGCAGCCCCACCTTTATGCTCAATTCTTAACGGGAAATGCGACCGATCAGGTTCCGCGTTTCAAATCGGCACTTAATGCCTATATTCGATCAGCCGTTAAATCAGGAAAGCAGGTCGGCTTATTGAAAATTCATATCGAGCGTTTTAGTTGGATACAGGAAAACTTAGGTGGGAGTAGTCGCGATATTCTCGAAGAGATAGCGGTGCGCTTGCTGAACACATTAAGGGAGGAAGATACTCTTCTTCGGGCTGGAGATGATGAGTTTATTGTCCAGTTAGCGCGCATCGAAAGTGAAGAGGCTGCACTGGCTGTGGCGTATCGCTTGGTCGAGCAGTTGTCATATGGTGTGCGTTATCAGCAGCGGGAAATCCACTTGAGTGCATCAGTAGGCGTTGCATTAGCGCCTTTGCAAGCGAGCGATGCGGCGGAGTTGCTAGGAGCCGCAGAGCAAGCACTGAAGGTACAACTGCGTTCCGGTATATCTGGTGTGCGATTATATGATCCCATACGCCAGCGAAAGGCACTGCATTTAAAAGACCTTGCACAGCTGATAAATCCCGATGTAGACAGTTTAGGTATGGGGTTTCGTCCTATCTACGGTGTGGTTAGCCACCGAATTGAGGCCGCTCAACTGATCCCTTTAGTAAAGGGTGTTCCTTGTGTGGGTGAAGAAGAGTATCTACTGACACAAATTTTGGAAGGGGCGGCAGGGTGGCATACCTACTTGGGTTTGATATTTAATCGGCTTGAAGGGCCTTTGCAGACTCTATCTCAACAAAAAGGATTTGAGGGCGTTATTGTACGTATTCCTCCTGATGTGCTTGAGCTGCCGTCTTTCATGGAATTCATGACAACAAGGCTGCATCTTTCTGAGCTGGTCAGAAATCTGGTGATGTTGGAAGTGGACGCTATCGAAACCCGCGACCATGAAGGGGTTTTGTTTGATTTAGAGGCTTTGGGGTTCAGAATTGTACTGAATGGGCTGAGTGATTACTTACCACCCCTGCAGCAGTTAAAGGAGTTGGAGCCCCAGCTTATTAAACTCGATCAGGGCTTGGTGCATGATATGTCATTAGACCCTAAGCGACGAAAATTGTTGGAGAAGGTCGCCGATATGGCTTCAGATCTTGAAATTCCTTTGGCTGCGGATGGAGTAATGTCTGCAGGGCAGCGATTGCAATTGGCGCAGCAGGGTGTGGACTTTATGCAAGGCGAGTACTTTGGTAATCTACTAAGTGTCGAGCTGCTTTATGAGCAGCTAATTATGGAAAATATCTAACCTAACTCTTCGGTTATCGTCCACGGAAGGATGTATGTCTCTCGCTATTATTCATACTCGCGCTCAGTTGGGTGTTTCGTCACCTGCTGTTACAGTCGAGGTTCATTTGTCGGCAGGTTTGCCTGCGTTGGCATTAGTTGGCTTGCCAGAAGCGGCAGTGCGTGAAAGTAAAGAACGTGTGCGTAGCGCCATTATTAACTCAGGTTTTGAGTTCCCCCAAAGGCGAATTACCATCAATTTAGCTCCTGCCGACTTGCCCAAAGAGGGTGGACGATACGATCTCGCGATAGCAGTTGGTATTTTGGTGGCATCAGGGCAGCTTCCTTCAGATAAGCTCGAGAAAACTGAGCTTTTAGGAGAGCTAGCCTTGTCGGGGGAGTTACGCCAAATTACAGGTGTCTTGCCCGCAGCGGTGGCTTGTAAAAAACAAGGGCGCTCTTTCTGGATTCCAAAGGATAATCGTGAGGAAGCGGCTTTAGTTCGCGGTTTAGATGTCAGAGCTGCAAGCCATTTTCTCGATATATGCGCGGCCCTGAGCGGGAAAATGCAGCTGGAGCAAGTCGTTCCGTCTCACCCTGTATCCGGCATGGCTCCTAATCAGTGGGACTTATCGGATGTTAAAGGTCAGTTAAAAGCAAAACGCGCTTTAGAAATTGCAGCAGCAGGCGGTCACAATTTGGTATTGAGTGGTGTGCCAGGTAGCGGTAAAAGTATGTTGGCCGCTCGGTTGCCGGGTTTGTTACCTAAGTTAACCGAAGAGGAGCGCCTTGATACAGCAGCGGTATACTCGGTAGCTGGCTTGCCGGTTGAGGCGATATGTCAGGGCATTCGGCCTTTCAGGTCGCCCCATCATACAGCGTCGGCAGCAGCCCTGGTAGGAGGGGGTAGTCACCCGAAACCAGGTGAGATCTCTTTAGCTCATCAGGGCGTGCTCTTTTTAGATGAGTTACCTGAGTTTTCCAGAAAGGTTTTAGAGGTTTTGCGCGAACCTTTAGAAACGGGCGAAATATTGATCTCCCGAGCGGCTAGGCAAACCCACTATCCCGCAAGGTTTCAATTAATAGGCGCGCTTAACCCGTGCCCTTGTGGATATGCGGGTGATCCAAGTGGTCGGTGCCGTTGTACACCAGATCAAATCAGACGCTATCAAGATAAGCTTTCAGGTCCTTTACTGGATCGCATCGATCTCTTTGTTAATGTGCAGGCCTTACCGCCGCAGACGTTGCTTAAACTAGATCAGTTACCTTCTGAAACAAGCCTGGTAGTAGCAGAGCGGGTATCGCTGGCACTGGACAGGCAACACCGCCGGCAGGGGTGCCGTAACAGTCTACTCACAGCTAAAATGCTAGAGACCTACTGTATTTTAAGTAGCGATGACAGAAATATATTAGCCACGGCGGCCGAGCGCTTTGGTTTATCAGCCCGTGCTTGTCATCGGGTAATGAAAGTCGCCAGAACCTTGGCTGACCTTCGGGGAAGTGAGCAGGTTGAGCGAGCAGACTTAACGGAGGCCTTAGGCTTTAGAGAGGGTCTTGCTGGCCCGTCGTCAGCATTTTCATAAAATCGGCTAGCGGTACAGGCTGGCTAAAAAAGAACCCCTGCACTTGATCACAATCACTTTGAATCAAAAACTCCAGCTGTGCTTTGGTTTCTACCCCCTCGGCAATAACACACATATTGAGATTATGGGCGAGGCTAATAACGGCGCGAATGATTTCGATGTCATCCGCACTGTCGGGCAGCTTGGCTACAAAAGAACGGTCTATTTTCAGTGCACTAATAGGAAGTTTTTGGAGCAAAGCAAAGGAGGAATAGCCTGTGCCAAAGTCATCTAAAGAGAAATCGAATCCTTGCTGGCAAAGTTGCTCAACGCTGTGTTGCACATGCTGGTCGTCGCTGAACAGGGAAGTTTCTGTTAGCTCAAACTCCAATATACGGGTATCAATGGATTCGGATGCAACAATACGCGCAATGGTGTTGGCTAAGTAATCATTTTGGAACTGGCGAAATGACAGGTTAACGCCCAATTTTTCCAGATGAAAATCTTTACTTCGTATCTGCTTCAGGTCGCGCCCTGCTTGTTGGATAACCCAAAAACCAATTGGCACAATTTGCCCGGTATGTTCGGCGATCGGAATAAAGTCGTTTGGCATGACTAATCCATGTCGTGGGTGGTGCCAGCGAATCAGGGCTTCTGCTCCTACGATCTTTCCGGTTTTTAGTGCAATGCGGGGTTGGTAATAAAGCTCAAACTGCTCCTTCTTGAGTGCATTCCAGAGGTCGGATTCAAGTGAGCTTTGTCGTGGTGAGGTGATGTCCCGCTCAGGCTCAAATATCGAAAAGCTACAACCGTGCATACGTTTAGCTCGGTGCCTTGCTTGGCTGGCTTGGATCATTAACGTGTCAGCATCCATGCCGTGGTCTGGTGCATAGGTTATGCCGATGCTGGTACCCAGTAGGTTTTCTTGCCCAAATAGGTCAAAACTTTGATGCAAAAGCAGGACGAGCTTTTCGAGCACTTTTTGCGTTGCGTTGTGAATTAAATCTTGAGAGGGGGTTTCTATTAAGAGTGCGAACTCATCCCCACCAAGGCGAAAAACTTCATATTTATGCGCACATGTTAGTAAACGGTTGCATAGCTCTCTAATGGCCAGATCTCCGGCACTGTGTCCCATTCGTTGGTTAAAGCCTTTTAAGTCATCAATGTCGATAGTGAGCAAGGCTAATCCATGATCAAACTGCGTTACGCGGTGGAGTTTCTCGGTGATGGCGCTACTGAAGCGCGACCGGTTATTTACTTTAGTCAAAGTGTCTGAATCTCGTAAATAGGCGATTTCAGACTCTTTAATTTGCGCTTGAGTGAGTAGACGAAAACTCCTTGAAAGTGATTCATGGGTCAGATTGTTTGTTGAAATATAATCAGCGAAGGAGGCTTTAAGCAGGGTTTCGCCTAGTTCTCTGGTGATCTGTTCATAGATTGCAACAACAGGAATAAAAGGTAGGTCAAAAAAAGGTTGGTAGTTATCTAAGCTGCTTAATATTTCATCAGCAGGGCTATGGACTAAAAACAGATTAGGGCTTCTATCCGAGATGTGTGCCAGCGCTGTAGAAAGGCTGTTAACATAGTCCACAACCAGCTCCCCGGTTAAATGGGGTGCTAGCAGTTCTTGGGGATTAGCCTGTGGCGAATACACAAGAATCTTGATTGGTGTGGTATTTGAGTATCTCATTGCAGACTACTACAGGTATATCCCTAGTAAAAAAAGGGTACGGACCTAACCGCATTGATAGCTCAATTGTATATAATGAACCTATCGTCTTAGCCCCAACTCTACCACGAAGCCTGAGTGGGTCAAACAAGTGTTTTAAATGATAAGTGCAGATGAAATTTGCCTTATTCATCCTGTACTTTAATTATCGGTAATAATTAGTCTTATGAGCCAACTCAATCCTCGGCAGCGTGAAGCGGTTCGTTATATCAGTGGTCCATTATTGGTTTTGGCCGGAGCCGGTTCAGGAAAAACCAGCGTGATAACTCGCAAGGTTGCTTATTTGGTTGAGCAGTGCGGCATAGAAGCGCGTCACATTGCTGCGGTCACCTTCACCAATAAAGCATCTCGTGAGATGAAAGAGCGTGTTGGGCAGATTCTACAGGGGAAGTCGAAAGGATTAACGGTTTCGACGTTTCATAACCTGGGTATGAGTATTATTCGTCGAGAGCATAAAAAACTAGGACTTAAGTCAGGCTTCTCGTTATTCGACGATCAAGACAGTAAAACGCTGATAAAAGACTTATTACTGCATCATGACGAAGACAGTGATCAAGTGGATTATGTGCGCAATATGATTTCAAATTGGAAAAACGAGATGGTTTCTCCAGAATCGGCGCAAGCCCGTGCCGTTGGTCCACAAGAAATCTTGGCATCGCGAGCCTATGAAGCTTATAACCGTAATTTGCGCGCCTACAATGCTGTGGATTTTGATGATCTAATCTTGGTGCCAGTGCAGTTATTTGAAGAGCATCCTGATGTGCTTGAACGATGGCAAAATCGCATCCGCTATCTGCTTGTGGACGAGTATCAGGATACCAACCTGAGCCAGTATCGTTTGGTTAGGCAGATTGTAGGGCACCGAGGGGCGTTAACCGTCGTCGGTGATGATGATCAATCTATTTATGCCTGGCGAGGAGCGCGACCTGAAAACTTAGAACAGCTACAGGTTGATTTCCCAAATTTGAAAGTGGTTAAACTAGAGCAAAATTACCGCTCTACTAGCCGCATACTAAAAGCTGCGAACACCTTAATTGCCAACAATCCTCATACGTTCGAAAAAACCCTCTGGAGTGAAATGGGGTTGGGTGATCCCATTAGGGTTATCCACACCCGTAACGAAGACGCTGAATGTGAGCGAATAGCGACGGAGATACTCGATAATCACTTACGCAAACACACGCCCTTTAAAGATTTCGCAATCCTCTATCGAGGTAACTTTCAGGCGCGCCTGTTAGAAGTGAAGTTACAGGCCTATCAAGTGCCCTATAAATTATCGGGAGGGACATCGTTCTTCGCGCGTGCTGAAATAAAAGATTTAATGGGTTATCTCAAGGTGCTAGTTAATAGGGATGATGACAACGCCTTCTTGCGTATCATCAATCTTCCGCGCCGGGAAATTGGCCCATCAACTTTGCAAAAGCTAGGGGAGTATGCATCAGAACGAGATGTGAGTTTATTTGATGCCTGTGAAGAGGTAGGCCTAGAGCAACATCTTTCTGCCAGCGCTGTAGAAAAATTAAGACGCTTCACCCGTTGGTTGCATGATAAATACCGCCAATGTTACGAGGGAGATCCTATAGCGGCAATCAAAGATCTGATCTCTGACATCGATTATGAAGGTTGGCTCTATCAAAACGCGTCCAGTGACAATGTGGCTGAAAAGCGCCTGCAGAATGTCTGGTTTCTTGTGGATTCCCTTAAAAACACACTTGAACGGCTTCAGGAAGATGATCCAGATGCAGGTATTGAAGAGGCGATTGCCCGTTTGATTCTTCTGGACTTAATGGACCGCCAAGAGGAGGAAGATGACTCCAACCGCGTGCAGCTCATGACCCTTCATGCCTCAAAAGGGTTGGAGTTTCCGCATGTGTTTCTGATGGGGATGGAGGAGGAACTGTTACCTCATCGCAATAGTATTGAAAACGGTGATATACAAGAGGAACGCCGTTTAGCTTACGTCGGTGTGACTCGTGCGAAGCGAACCCTGACCATAACACTCGCCAGGCAGCGTAAGCAGTTCGGTGAGTTGCTTGATTGCACTCCGAGCCGTTTTCTTGATGAGCTACCCCAAGAGGATTTAGAGGTGGAAGGTAATGGCGAGAAAAACCCAGAAGCAAATAAAGCGCGAGGTAGAGCTACCCTTAATAGTCTGCGTAATATGTTTGACGATCTATAAGTTTATATGAAGGCTTACAGTTAATGAAAAAAAGGCTGCAGATGCAGCCTTTTTGTTAGGGATGGGCCAGTTATTACTTGGCACTATCCATCATATATTCGATAGCTACTTTTAGTTCATCATCAGAGCAGGTTGCGCACGTGCCGCGAGGAGGCATAGCGTTAATACCACTGATGGCTGTTTTTAGAAGGGCATCGATACCTTTAGCGCCGCGGTCAGCCCATTCGCTTGTGCCGAACTTAGGTGCGCCAGCAACGCCAATCGCGTGACAGGACGCACAGCTAGCCTTGTAAACATCTTCGCCTGAACGTGCTCCGCCGGTGCTGGCCGCTGCTGCCGCAACTGCGCCGCCACAAGAGTCGTCGCCTTCTACGCATACTTGGCCAGCAGGCTTGATGCGTTCAACAATTTTATCATCAGAGGATGCTGCACCAACCGTAGTTGATAGCGCAACGCTCAAACCCAGAATGCTCAGAACTGAAGCAGCTTTAGCAGTCAATTTCACAGTGGTGACCTCGTTACGGTTTCTTGTGGATGCTTATTTATCAGCATCATTAAAATAATCTGGCCAAGATTATACCGGCAAAAGCACCCAACGAAAATGGGGTTTATCTGCACCTTATGGCGTATAACCTCGATTATTCATTGATTTGGGGAGTAATTTGCATCTTTTCTGCCATTAGCTCCCCGGTCCGCAGTCTAAACAACGGTGAACAGGCTCTGGGCCAATATTGAGTTTTTTGCTCAAGTCTCGTAATGCTGAGCGTAGCCCCTCTTCGATGACGGGGTGGTAAAACGGCATATTAAGTGCTTGGTCTACCGTCATATGTTGTTGTACGGCCCAAGCTAAAAGATGCGCTAGGTGCTCAGCTGCAGGGCCAAAAATTTCAGCACCAAGCAGTAACCCGCTACCTTGTTCCCCATAAACTTTCATTAAACCTTTGTTCTCGGCGATCACTCGTGATCTGCCTTGATCTTCGAAACTTACGCGCCCAACGGCAAAGCAGCCTCGACAGCGCTCATCTACTTGGGATGGGGTTAATCCGACCGTCGCTATTTGCGGTGAAGTAAACACAATACCTAAGGGAGTGCGACGCTTTTCCGCACGTACATCAGGGAATCTGCCAGCATTTAATCCCGCGATCTTACCTTCATCAGCAGCCTCGTGCAGCAGGGGGAGAGCGTTGTTAGCATCGCCCGCAATAAAAATATGCGGTAATGAACTTTGCAGTGTATAAGGATTAAATGTAGGAATGCCACGTTCGTCCAGCTCTAGAGAGGTATTTCCAAGGGCTAGCTTATCGACATTAGGGCGTCTGCCTGTTGCGGCGAGTAAGTAGTCAAATGACTCGGTTTGCAGCTGACCTGAAATGTCGTGGAATCGAATAACAACCTGATTATCTCGATGCTCAATGCTTTCTACCTTCGCGTCTGGATCGAGATAGAAGGACTCATTAAAGGTTTGAAGAGCATATTGGCGTATCTCCGAATCCTGTATTGGGCCAACGCTTCCGCCCACGCCAAACATACGAATATGTACGCCCAGCCGGGATAGTGCTTGCCCTAACTCTAGCCCAATGACACCTGGGCCAAACACGGCAACAGACTTGGGAAGTGTTTGCCACTCAAACAGGTCATCATTGATGAGGAGTCGATCCCCAGCTTGCTTAAAAAATTCGGGGTAGCTGGGCCGTGAACCGGTGGCAATAATAATACGCTCGGCGTGCAACAAGCGTCCATCTTCTAGTTGGAGAGTATGGTCGTCCTTAAACTGGGCAAAGCTTCGTATTTTGTCTTCGTCAGGGAAGCTTTCAATGGATTCTACAACGAACCCTGCAAAGCGATCCCGCTCATCTCTAACCCGCTTCATGACAGCTTCGCCATCAACGCTGCTGGTGGTTGAGATACCGAAAGGGTATGCATGATCAATATGGTGTTTTCGATCCGCGGCGGCAATCAATAATTTACTTGGCATGCAGCCAACGCGGGCACAGGTAGTACCGTAAGGGCCGCCGTCTATCAGTACGACAGACGGAGTGTATGCTTTAGCTGCCCGATAAGCGGCAAGGCCTGCTGTGCCTGCACCGAGAATCGCAATATCAACCTTTTCCATAGGATCTCCATGATAGATTAGAAGGTGCTAATGTTTTTTGTTACCTTGCCATAGATCCCTACGTGGCTCAAATACGGATGGATGAAAAACAGTGGCAAAAAATAAAAACAAGATGGGCGCTTGGCAAAACGCACATACCTCCGTATCATTACCGGCCTGAAAACTTCCTGATTTTGCGCCCGTAGCTCAGCTGGATAGAGTAGCAGGTTCCGATCCTGTTGGTCGGGGGTTCGAATCCCTCCGGGCGCGCCATTTTTTACATCATCTCTTCATTCTGTCATGGTAATGCCATGAAACATTATAGAACCCTCGCAAAACCTGCTCAGTCCATGATTGAAATCAAAAAGTCCCGATTCTTGGGGTGTTTGGAGCGTATTGCTTCCCATGAAGAAGGTTTAAACAAAGTGGCGCAGCTGTGGGAGCTTCACCCTGATGCTCGTCATATTTGCTTTACGATGCTAGTTGATGGGCAGGTGCGCCAGTCAGATGATGGTGAACCTTCCGGGACAGCCGCACGGCCTATGTTAAATGTGCTTCAGCATCAGGGAGCTGATCATATATTGGCGACAGTGGTCAGGTATTTTGGTGGTGTAAAGTTGGGGGCGGGTGGCTTGGTTAGAGCTTACACGCAGGCGGTTAGTGAATGCCTGACTGAAGCCCAGTGGATTGAGGTTCAGCCTCAGTCCAGCGTTAGAGTTCGTGTTGGTTTTGAGTTTGAATCACTGCTTAGGCATCAAGCTGATACTCATAATGTAGGTATAACGCTAACGTATGATACTAAGGTCAATGCTGAGCTTAGCGGTGATGTTGGCGCAGTCTGTGCCCTATTAGAGATGCTACAAGGGTCACTGCGTGGTGCGTTAGAGATTGGGTAAAGTGGTACTTGCACAGCGTGCACATCCTAGACTTTCCCCCAAAAGAGGCCTCCATGCTCCTAGCTTACGTCTATCTAGATTCGGGTGTATAGCGAGCCGCGCTGATAATGCTAACAAGGTGAATAATTGCAGCGATAATGGCTGGGAATATAAGGAAGTAGAGAGCATAGCCGACAGCGGTTGTAACGAAGAAAAAGAATGCGGCAAGCAGTCTGCCTTGTACTAAATGTCCCAGTCCTGGAATAAATATATTACACAGTGCCGCAATGACGTTTCCGGCGCTCCCTTGCTGACTCATAGATACCCCTTGCTCACTGAGCAGAATAGCTTTGATTAAAGATTAGCTGATTATCCCAAGATTTGTTGATATATGTCGAGGAAATAAGTCCGAGAATCCGTAGGATGAGGTGTCTGATGAATGCGGGTGTAGAGGTGTATCGTGGTACAAGATTATGATGTCGTTATTATCGGAGCAGGGCCAGCAGGATTAAGTTGTGCGCGCTCTTTGAGCGAGTTACCTTTAAACGTGCTGATTCTGGAACGCTCATCGTTGGCAACGGTGCAAAACCCGCCTGAAGATGGCAGAGAAATAGCTTTAACACACCTTTCTGTGTCTTTGATGAAGAGGTTAGGTGCGTGGGAGTGTTTGCCGGAGGATGAAGTCTCTCCCATAGGGGGTGCAAAAGTATTTGATGGTGAGTCATCGTATAGTTTGAATTTTGAACGGGATAAAACAGATTTAGAGGCATTAGGCTACTTAGTGCCTAATCATTTAATTCGCAAAGCATTTTACGAATCTGTTTCATCTCGGAGCAATATAGAGCTGCGCACAGAAGCAACGGTCGAGGGCGTAGCGACTGATGCTGAACGGGGTGTTGTTACTTTAGTGAATGGTGAATCGGTGACTGCCAAGCTAGTGATTGCCGCCGATACGCGTTTTTCGGATATGCGTCGAAAAATGGGACTTTCAGCAACCATGAAGGATTTCTCCCGCACCGCTATTGTATGTCGTATGTCCCATAGCAAACCTCATGAACAGACTGCATTTGAGTGCTTTCATTATGGCCGAACGACCGCTATTTTACCGATGACGGGAAATCGCTCGTCGATCGTAGTTACCGTGAATAGCCGAGATGCTCAACATTATGTTGATATGTCGCCAGAGCGGTTTAATCAGTGTATCGAGCGGCAGTTGGATGGGATGCTGGGAGATATGACTTTACTGGGGAAACGTCATGTTTATCCGTTGGTAGCTGTGCATGCGAATCAGTTTGTCGCGAGGCGTTTCGCTGTCATCGGTGATGCAGCTGTCGGCATGCATCCAGTTACCGCCCATGGATTTAATTTAGGCCTTAGGGGGCAAGCGTCTCTGGCAAGGCATATTGCTGAAGCGATTAAAAACAGCCGGGATATCGGTTCAGATGTAGTATTAAAGGGCTACGAGCGTGATCATAGTAAAGTGACTCGGGTTTTGTATCATGGCACAAATGTCGTGGTGGGGTTATTTACTCACGAGACCCTTGCCGCCAAGCTGGCGCGCAAGGCTACCTTGCGGCTTGCGAATAATATTTCACCGGTTAAACAGTGGATCATGCAGTCGCTAACTGAAGAGCAAATAGATGAAAATGTACCCATGAAATGGGGGCGATCGCTGTTGCCTCCGCGACCTTCCTTGTCGCATTTGGATAAGGTGCTGAGCCATTTGCCTGATCCGCTAGCGCCCTTTAAAAAGCCTAGTGCTAAGTGAGCGATAGGGATGTTGTTTCTATGTTGATAAGGCTGTGGGGTGTTCCAATAGATATTCGTTAGTCAGAAATGATAATAGAGTGCTAACATTAACCCTAATCATTCTCAATTTTTTGGTGGAATGGTCGTTATGTTATTCTCTTTAATGTTGATGGCAAATAGCGGTTGGAGCTTTGTGTGACAGATTTAGATCAGATTCTTGAAGGAGAGGAACGACTGGATGTCTTAATGGCGCGTCAGCCCATTTATTCCAAAAGTCAGGACGTGGTTGCGTTCGAGCTGCTGTTTCGGGGACAAGGCGGCGATGGCCTTTCTGAAATTAAAGATGAAGAAGCAACGTTCGATGTTGTTGTTAATACCTACGCTAATATTGTAGCGGATGGAGGTAAGAAGTTCTTACCTTGCTATTTGAAAGTCACTGATGAAGTACTACTGGCAGGCAGTCTGCCAGAATTGCCCCCTACGATGTTTTCTCTGGAAATTCTGGGCAGGTCAACTATATCACCTGAGTTTGTCAGTAAGGTTAGGGAGTTTGCATCTAAGGGGTATCGTATCGTTTTGGCAGACTATAATCCTGACGATCCTAAGTTTGAGCCCCTCTTAAACGTTATTCATGTTATCAAACTGGATATTCAGTTGCTGGGATTGGATGCGCTACCTGGGGTTATTCAAAAGTTGAGACCCTATCAACTAGATCTGCTCGCCGATAAGGTAGAAACCAAAGAAGAGTTTCGACAGTGTTTAGAGATGGGCTTTTCGCTCTATCAAGGTTACTTCCTGAGTCGACCTGAACCTGTTAAAGGCAAAAAAATCAGTGGTAGTAAAATAATTTTGCTACAACTTCTGGCTGAGCTAAATAATGAGCAAGCAACAGGTGCGTCACTGGAGCAGATCGCAATTAATGATGCTGCTTTAACCTATAAAATTCTAAGGGTCGTTAACTCAGCTGCCTTTGCTGTTCCCAAAGAGATTGGTTCGTTGAGTCATGCGATAACCTTACTGGGAATGGAGCAGATTCGTCGCTGGATTATGCTATTCCTGACGACTGCAGCTGATGGTAGGCCTAATGAGCTTACACGTACGATGTTGATAAGGGGTCGCATGTGTGAGCTACTGGCGGAGATCAATGGTTATCCCAATGGTATGAACTACTTTATTGTTGGCTTGTTGTCTCAACTGGACGCAATGCTCGATATTGAAATGGCAGAGCTGATGACCGAAGTGCCACTAAGTGGTGAGATTAAGAATGCGCTACTGCACTACACGGGAACACTGGGTGATGTTTTGAGTGATGTGGAGCACTACGAACGAGGCCAGTTCGAAGAGTTATCGCGTGGGGTTGATCGTGCGTTTTATGAGGTTGCTTACCGACATAGTTTAAAGTGGGCTGATCAGGTTATGTCTGCTCTGCTCAATTAAGTGTGAAGGATATATGTATGTTGTCGGGTCTTTTTGCCCAGATATTCTCTTGTGTGAGTAACTTTCCGTGAAGCGACTTACTATTAAGTTATTACTCCCGGTTGCGTGCATATTAGGTGTTTTTTTACTGGTCGCTGAACTGATTTGGTTACCACTTAAAGTCAGAAATGCAGTTGATGAAAAAGTAGACGAAGCGCGTGATGCGCTTAATATGCTAGCTGAGATAGTGCAATATACTGAGTCAACTCCCCCCGTTGTGCCACAAAGTCTTAGTGGTCGTCTATTTGCCGATAGATCGTCCGGATTGCTTGTCTCGTTTCGCACGACAAACAACGGTGTTCCTACGCCACCTGATGACGTTGAGCATCATAACGAGCTGGTGCATCTATCGGTTGAGGCGGGCGTCTATATTGCTGATGCATGGCTGGATAAGCGGGCTATTGAACAGAGCGTCACGCGCCAATTCCGCTGGGCGGAGTTACTTATTATCGTTTCGTCGTTATTAACGTTCTTTGTGATTGCGCTTTTCCAGCGATGGCTATTGTTCAAGCCAATGACGCAGTTGATTGATGCGGCTGAGCAACTAGGCTCAGGCCGTTCTGAATTCCCGTTCCCTGCAGTGACTCATCGCTCTATTCTTTCCCCGCTCATTCGCTCCTTTATTAATATGCGTGGCTCTTTAGTGGAGCAGAGGCGTCAAATGGAGTCGCAGGTTCAGGAACGCCGTCTTGCTGAAGAAAGGCTTAACGAATCTCACCGGATTGCTCAGTTAGGGTGTTGGGAGTGGCAGTTAAAGGAGCAGCGTTTTTGGGTGTCCGCCAGTTTGAAGGCTATTTTGCTGATAGAGGACGCGTACCCTAAAAACGCTCAGAGTCTTTTTCAACGAGTTCATCCTGCTGATCGAAGCGAAGTGATTCGTCATTTCACGGACATGTTAAATAACGGGCAAGCGGGTACTATCGATTTTCGGGTATCTACCCCGGAGGGTGTTTATCGACATGTGCATCTAATATGCCATGTTGTACATAACGCGACGGGCGATTTAAAGCGGATCTCGGGTACGTGCCAAGACATTACAGACCGTAAACATATAGAATCTTCTTTACAAAAGCTTTCAAGTGCGATTACGCATAGTGGTTCGAGTGTCATGATTACCGATGTGATCGGTACCATTGAATATGTTAATCCGAAGTACACAGAGACCACAGGGTATAACTTAGAGGATATACAAGGCAATCAGCCAGAGTTGTTAAGTCGAAAGTGGATTAGCCCAGATCGTTATGAGGCGTTGTGGCAATCAATCCTTTCAGGTAAACACTGGCGGGGAGAATTACAAAGCCGACGCAAAGATGGAACCACATTTTGGTCGTTGGTCTCTATATCGCCTATTCACAATGAGTATGGTGAACTAACACACTTTGTTATTGTTTGCGAAGATGTGACTGAGCTAAAAGATGCGCATGCAAGAATGGAGCGCTTAGCACTTTATGATGAACTGACTGGGCTGCCAAACCGGCGTTTCTTCTTTAGGGAGTTGGCTGCTCTGTTTGAGCAAGACACCCAAGAGTTTCCATCTGTGGTGATGTTGCTGGACTTGGATTACTTTAAAACAGTCAATGATACTCAAGGGCATAGTGTAGGCGACCAATTGCTCATTCAGGTAGCTCAACGTTTGGTCGATACGCTGCAAGATAATGATATAGCAGCGCGTTTAGGCGGTGATGAATTCGCCATTTTGATACATCCGGTACAAGAGGTTGACCATGTCGAGCGCGTGGCGCAGCTAATTCTGGCAGAGATCTCGCGACCGTTCTTAATAAATGATCATGAAGTTCAGATCAGTACCAGTCTAGGATTGGCGTGGCTGCCTAAAGATGGTCAGTCTCCCGAAGCGTTATTGAAACATGCAGACCTTGCGATGTATCAGGCAAAAGAGATGGGGCGTAATCAGTTCCGCTTCTTTACAGAAAGTCTGCATGAGCAACTGCAAACCTATATTCGGTTTTCCCGTGAGATGCCTAAGTCCTTAGAGGATGAGAACTTCTATCTTTTATATCAGCCGCAAGTGGATCTAAAAACCTCAAAAATAATCAGTGTTGAAGCGTTGGTGCGTTGGAATCATCCTGAGCTTGGCGTTGTCTCTCCTTTGGATTTTATATCCATTGCTGAAGAGACGGGTTTTATTGTGCCTCTGGGGCGTTGGGTGCTATCAACGGCTTGCCGAGCCTTACGTGAGTTATCAGATTTGCAATATGATGATGTACGCATCGCTATTAACTTATCCTCCCGGCAGTTTCGTGACCCTGAGCTACTTAATATGATTCGACAGGCGTTGCATCGCTACCGTATTGACCCTGCTCGGTTAGAGTTAGAAATTACAGAAACGCTGCTGATGCAGGATATTGATTTGGCAATTAGTACTTTGACTGAACTGCAGCAGTTAGGTGTTACGGTTGCTATTGATGATTTTGGTATTGGTTATTCTTCGTTTAATTATCTGAAAACTTTGCCTATCAATGTGCTTAAAGTTGATCGGGAGTTTATCAAAGATATTCCTGATCATTTGGACGATATGGAGATTACCGCTGCTATTATCTCCATGGCACATCGTCTGAAAATGAAAGTGGTTGCCGAAGGCATTGAAACCGACGTACAGAAAGTTTTTTTGGAGGAGCATCACTGTGATGTGGGCCAAGGATATCTGTTTAGTAAGCCGCTACCACTGGATGGGTTGTTTGAACATCTAGCAAAACAGCATGTTTGAACTATTACCTGAGTTTTTATCTATCTCTGAGGCCGCTTTGCTCGTGGCTTTCAGTTGCATTACCTCCATGCTGACAGCTGCTGTAGGTATCGGTGGTGGTGTTCTCTTATTAGCCGTTATGGCGCAGCTGTTACCTATTAGTGCGCTTATTCCCGTCCACGGTTTAGTACAGTTGGGCTCTAATGGGAGTCGAGCGTGGCTGATGCGACAACATATTGATCAATCGATGGTGATCTATTTTGGGTGTGGAGCAATGTTAGGTGCACTTGCTGCTTCCTCAATTGTGGTGCAACTGCCCCTGTATTGGATTCAACTCAGTGTTGCGCTGTTTATACTGTATTTGGTGTGGGGGCCTAAGTTATATAAACATGAAGTATCTAGTACTGGCCATGTGTTCGCTGGTGCCGTAACAACCGTGGTATCGATGTTTGTTGGTGCAACAGGCCCTTTGGTGGCAGGCTTTGTGCATCGTCAGCGTTACCGTAAGCATGAAACAACCGGTACATTTGCTGCGTGTATGAGTCTGCAGCACCTTCTGAAGATGTTGGTATTTACTGCGATTGGCTTTTCGTTTTGGCAATGGCTACCGATGATTGTCTTAATGATACTAAGTGGTCTGATGGGGACTTGGTTAGGGTTGAAGTTACTCAATCGTATTCCGGAGGCGTTGTTCAAACAGATCTACAAAGTGGTAGTGACTTTGTTGGCTATGCGTTTGCTTTGGCAGGTAATGGAGAGCTTATAAATTGTTGGAGAGATTAAGGCAGCGTCTTACCCGCTGCCTTAATCTGAAGAGTATGATTAGTCTAGTTTAGACAGGTCTCGTACAGCGCCTTTGTCCGCCGAAGTTGCTAACAGTGCATAGGCTTTTAATGCAGCTGACACTTTGCGTGGACGGAATTTAACAGGCTTCCATGCATCTTTGCCTTTGGCATCCATAGCCGCACGGCGCGCTGCCAGTTCTTCATCAGAAACCAATAAGTTGATAGTGCGATTCGGAATGTCGATACGAATCATATCGCCGTTCTCAACAAGACCGATTGCACCACCTGCAGCGGCTTCTGGGGAAACATGACCGATAGATAGTCCGGATGTGCCGCCAGAGAAGCGACCGTCGGTAAGCAGTGCGCAGTCTTTGCCTAAGCCTTTTGATTTGATGTACGAAGTTGGGTAAAGCATTTCTTGCATACCGGGGCCGCCTTTCGGTCCTTCGTAACGTACAATAACAATATCGCCTGCCTTCACCTCATCGTTTAGGATATTGGCTACGGCTTCATCCTGAGATTCGGTGACATGGGCTGGACCTTCAAATACTAGAATGGAATCGTCAACACCTGCGGTTTTTACGACGCATCCGTCTAGGGCGATGTTCCCATAGAGTACAGCTAGCCCGCCCTCAAGGGAGAAAGCATTTTCTATTGAGCGAATACACCCATTCTCTCGATCACCATCCAGCGTTGGCCAGCGAGTCGATTGACTGAATGCGGTCTGAGTTGGGATGCCGGCAGGCCCCGCTTTATAAAACTCGATCACTTCAGGTGACGGGTTACGCATGATATCCCATTGATCTAGAGCTTCCTTTAAGGAGTCACTATGAACAGTCGGGAGATCTGTGTGAAGTTTACCTGCGCGATCCAGCTCGCCAAGAATCGCGAAAATGCCGCCTGCTCTATGTACATCCTCAATGTGATATTGCGGTGTATTGGGGGCAACTTTACATAGCTGTGGAATAACATGAGATAAGCGATCAATATCCTTCATTGTGAAGTCGATTTCAGCTTCTTGGGCAATTGCCAATAAGTGAAGGATCGTATTGGTAGAGCCGCCCATGGAGATATCCAGAGCCATCGCGTTTTCAAACGCTTTGAAGTTGCCAATGTTGCGTGGCAATACGGACTCATCATCTTGTTCATAATAGCGCTTTGCTAGCGTCACTATTCGTTCGCCCGCTTCTTCAAACAAACGACGGCGATCACTGTGTGTTGCCAACGTGGTTCCGTTTCCGGGCAGAGAGAGGCCTAACGCTTCAGTTAAACAGTTCATGGAGTTAGCTGTAAACATGCCAGAGCAGGAGCCGCAGGTAGGACAGGCAGAGCGCTCATATTCAGCGACCTTCTCTTCAGATGCGGAATCATCCACGGCAATAACCATAGCATCAACTAAATCTAGCTTATGTTCGGATAGTTTGGTTTTGCCGGCTTCCATTGGGCCGCCTGATACAAAGATCACAGGAATGTTTAGACGCATGGCTGCCATCAACATGCCCGGTGTGATTTTATCGCAGTTAGAAATACAGATTAATGCATCAGCACAGTGCGCATTTACCATGTATTCAACGGAGTCGGCAATAATGTCGCGAGAAGGTAAAGAATACAACATGCCATCATGACCCATAGCAATGCCATCATCGACTGCAATGGTATTGAATTCTTTGGCAACGCCTCCTGCTTTTTCTATCTCTCTGGCGACCAGCTGGCCCATGTCTTTCAAATGAACATGTCCGGGTACGAATTGAGTAAAAGAGTTAGCTACAGCAATAATAGGCTTGTGAAAGTCTTCATCTTTCATGCCAGTAGCACGCCACAGCGCGCGGGCACCTGCCATATTGCGACCAGCAGTAGAGGTTTTAGAACGGTATGCGGGCATGGGTCTTCCCTCGTTAGCGACATTAATCAGGCCTCGCAGTATAACAGAAAGATGCTGGCTAGCAGGAACAGCCGATGATCGATTTTTAGGCGCTTGCACCAAAGTTTATATAAAAAAAGCGAGGTGCCCTTTACAATTGATCCAGATAAACCGCGAGGACTGTATAGGTGGATAAGAAAGCAATTCGAAAAGATAAGTGGTTAAGTTTAATGATGAAGCTCGGTATACCGTTGGCGATCGTGAGTTTGGCAAGCTTGTGGGGTGGGCATCTCTTGGCTAACGAGACGCTAGGTAAGGTGTTTCTAGTGACGATGCCTGTCGTTTTGGTGATGGGGTTTGTCTATAACATTCGTTATGTGATGTTAGCGGTTAGAGCCCAACGCGCTACGTCGGACAATGATTAGGATGCTTGATCGTCTGCCCTTTATTCATGAGCTGGATAGCGAAGCTCGCAGTATGCTCGAGAGCGCCTCTGTTATTAACTTACCTGAGGGTAGAACGCTGCTTAAACCCGGTGAAGAGTGCGGCGGGTTTTTGATTTTATTAGAGGGTTGTGTGCGTGTATTCGGTCGTTCTTTGCAAGGGCGTGAGTTGGATATGTATCGCATTGAACCTTTGGGCACCTGTGTGTTGACGACTTCGTGTTTATTGTCGGGGCAAGTATACCCAGCAGAGGCTTGTGTTGAGGTCCCAGGTCAAGCGGCTGTTATCCCAACGGGCGATTTTAACTCGCTGATGGATCGATCCAGTGCTTTTCGCAACTATGTATTCACATCCTACTCCGAGCGCTTAAGCGGTCTCTTGACGCTTATCCAGTCAATTGCGTTTGAAAGAATGGATGTTAGGCTGGCGCGTTATTTACTCAAGGAGAGTGGTAAAAGTTTGGTGCTGTCTGTATCGCATCAACAGATTGCTGATGCGTTGGGTACCGCCAGAGAAGTGGTTAGTCGTCAACTAAAGCTTATGGAGCAGCAGGGGTGTGTTGCGTTATCCCGTGGCCAAGTGCTTATGTTGGAGCCTAGTATATTGAGGCAGCTAGTAAAAAATGAGGGGACTGTGTGACCTTTGTCACTGATTGGACATGCTAACAGGGTAAAAATAATACTCGAAATATCCATTTTAGGAGATAGATAGTATGGAAAAGAATATTGGTACAGTCGATAAGATTATTCGTATATTGGTAGGTTTAGTCTTAATAGCCTTGGTATTTGTTGGCCCTCAAACGCCTTGGGGTTGGATTGGCGTTCCAGTGATTCTGATCGCATTAGTTGGCTGGTGTCCTCTTTATAAATTAATTGGCTTTAGTAGTTGCAAAAAGTGCAGCGAATAACTGACTTTAGCCAGCTGCCGTGAGGTGGCTGGCCTGCGTATTCACAGAATATTAAGTTCTAAAAGTAGATCCTTCACGCCATGGAAAGTTTAAGCACGGATAGTGGCTATTTTTTATCGCGTCATGTCTCATATTAGCTACGCTTTGGTATAATCTTGGTAGTTTGGGTCGTTCCCTTTGTATCAAGCCAGTATGTGCTATGAGGACTTTGCATGTTGCCTTCCGGTTTTATCCACAGATTGAGGGTAGTGGCCTTCATCCTTTGTATGACATTTTTGAGTGCTGGTAATACAACCTACGCAAAGGAAGCGTCGTCACCAGTGACACTCAGCGAGGCTGTGGCTCTTGCAAAAAAAGCCTTTGGGGGGCAGGTTGTTAAAACGGATACTGAAAATCGTAAATCGGGTTTGGCATATAAGATCCGTTTAGTGAACAATGGGCATGTACGAGAAGTGCTGGTTGATGCAACCAGTGGTGAGCTATTACCCGAATAAGATCAGGAGTATAGGATGAAACTATTAGTTGTTGAGGATGATGCAGATCTGCGACGTCAACTCGTCAGCGGGCTGGAATCCCATGGCTATACCGTTGAAGAAACCGCAGATGGGCAAGAAGCACTCTATCTAGGCTCCGAATTCTCTTATGATCTGGCAATAGTGGATCTGGGCTTGCCGTCGTTATCAGGCGTTGATCTGATTAAAAAGTGGCGGGCTGAAGAGCGGAATTTTCCGATTCTTATCTTGACAGCTCGAAGTGATTGGCAAGATAAGGTAGAGGGTCTGGAGGCGGGTGCTGACGATTTTCTCGTTAAACCGTTTCATATGGAAGAACTGCTCGCGCGCTTAAATGCATTGCTGCGAAGAGCGGCAGGTCATGCCAAGCCGGTATTAACCTTTGGTTTATTAAGCCTGGATACGATTGGGCGAGTTGTTTCTTATGATTCACGACCGATCAAACTGACCAGCTACGAATACCGTACGCTAGAGTACCTCATGCTAAATGCAGGTAAGACGGTATCCAAAGCTGAATTAACTGAGCATTTGTATCATCAAGACTTTGACAGGGATAGTAATGTACTTGAGGTCTTTATTAGGCGATTACGTCAAAAGTTGGATCCCGAGCAAAAGTTGCAGCCGATCACGACCGTTCGCGGTCTTGGGTATCGGTTTGATCTTTCAGCTGATTAATCCTTTTCTATGGCATTAGCCGCCAACTGGATGCCCCGCTCCCTTAAAGCGCGTTTGTTAATAGCATCGTTTGTCCTGCTGCCTATAATTATTGCGGTAGCAGGCTATGCGCTTCAGAATTCTTATGCCTATAGTCTGGAGGCTTCCCTCGAAAAGCGCATGCGTTTACAGGTTTATTTAATGATTGGAGCGGCTGAGATTAGTGATGGTCGTCTCATTATCTCTGATGCGCAGCAGCAAACTCGATTGGGTCATGAGGCTTATGGGTTAATTCATAGCCAACTAGGATTACTGCAATGGGCATCTCCTAGCACGGCGAAGCTTGATGCTCTTGTGCTTGAGGATATTGAGAATACCCGGCTAAAATCAGGGGAGACCCGATTTACTCATTTTGAGTCGTTAGGTCTGTATCTCTATCAATACCCGGTAATTTGGGAGTCTGGAGCTTCAGAGGCTCGTTTTGTATTCTCTATAATTGAGCATGACGAGCAGTTGATGGCGGAGCTTAATGCGTATCGAACTCAGTTAGGGGGATGGTTGTTTGCGGTTGCGGTGCTTGCGTTGATGCTGCAAACGTTTATTACCCGTTGGGGGCTTCGCCCGCTCAGTTTGCTGGTGGATGATTTACATGCAATTGAAAGAGGGCAGTCAATGCGATTGGCGGGGCTCTACCCTGAAGAGGTACAGGGCGTTACAGATAGCTTGAACCATTTACTGCACAGTGAAAGGAATCAGCGAGAGCGTTATCGCAATACGCTCGGTGATCTCGCTCATAGTTTGAAGACGCCGCTAGCGGTCGTAAGAGGTGCGGGTAACGAGCACTTGTCCTATGACAACTACCGTTCGGTCGTAGAGGAGCAAGTGAGACGTATGGATCAAATAGTACAATATCAGCTTGCTCGTGCTGTTCGTAGTCAAACCAATGTGATTGCTCATGCAACGCCATTGGCGCCATTAATTCAACGCATCACATCGGCTCTTGGTAAAGTTTACCGAGAGAAGGATGTGGAGGTGGTGTTATTGTTAGATGAAACTGCGCTCTTTGGTGCGGATGAGCGAGATTTGATGGAATTATTGGGTAATCTGTTAGAAAACGCATTTAAGTATGGCTACTCATGTGTCAGGGTATCCCTGATAAAAAATGAAGAGTCAGTGCAGTTGGATATTGAGGATGATGGCCCGGGTGTCTCGCCTGATATGCGACATATGATTTTGCAGCGGGGTGCACGGGTGGATACCTCTGCAGCTCCCGGGCAAGGTATTGGGTTAACAGTCGCTGTAGATATACTTAGTAGCTATGACGGCCAACTTGAGGTGTGCGAGTCCTCCTTGGGAGGCGCTCGCTTCAAAATTACACTACCTCTCGGTTAATGTGAGGGGTTTACTAAAGGCTTTGGAATTTCTCTGAAAGTTGTAAAGCGCTTTCTTTTTAGCTGGTAGTTGGTCCAGCGGCATTTCAGAAAACCCATGCTCGATAAACCAGTGAGCGGTTCTCGTGGTTAGAACAAACAGCGATTTAAGGCCTGAGGCCTTGGCTTGTGCTTCAATCGCTTCGAGTAAGAGTTCACCTCGGTCACCACCTTGGTAACTCTTTGAAATTGCGACACATGCCAGTTCACCGGTTTGCTCATCTTCAAACGGATATAGGGCTGCACAACCAATAATCGCGCCATCTCGCTCGACGACAAAGAACTGCTCAACTTCTGCTTCTAATAGTTCACGAGAGCGCCTGACTAGAATCCCCGCTTCTTCTAAAGGCTTGATCAGCTCAATAATGCCGCCAACATCCTCTGCAATGGCGGGCCTGACCTTCTCGTAGGATTCCTGAATGATCATGGTTCCTGCGCCATCTCGGGTGTAGAGTTCAGAAAGCAATGCGCCATCATCACGATAACTGATCAAATGAGAGCGAGGCACGCCGCCAGCGCAGGCTTGTGTAGCCATTAGCAGTAAGCGCGATAGCTCCGTATGCGCTTCTTCAGGGTTGCTGAGCTGAGCATGATATTGCTGTAAAAAGCGTTCGGCGGTTTTTGATAATAGCTCGCTTCTCAACTCACCACGGCTATCAATAATGCCTTTCTCTGCTCCAAAAAGGATCAGCTTATCTGCGCCTAATGCGATAGCGGTTTGTGAGGCGACTTCTTCAACCGGTAGGTTGAAAATCTCACCTGTGGGTGAATAACCTAGATTGGATAAGAGAACGATGTTACCTAAATTGAGTTGATCTCGGATACCTTGATGATCAATCTTTCTTACCTCGCCGGTATGACAAAGATCGACTCCTTCATAGACACCGATAGGTCGGCCTGTAATAAAATTTCCTGAAGTGACACGAATACCTGCGCCATGCATGGGGGTGTTGATCAATCCCATCGATAGCTTGGATTCTATCGTGCTCCGAAGTATGCCAATCGATTCAATGACGCACTTAAGCGAGGCACCGTCAGTCACACGAATATCATGATGCAAGCGTGTTTCAATACCTTGCTGCTGTAGCCTTTCCTCAATTTGAGGTCGGGCGCCGTGAACCAGCACTAAACGAATTCCTAAACTGTTTAGGAGAGCTATATCATGGATGATGTTATCAAAGTTATCATCGGCAATCGCCTCGCCTCCGATCAGTAAAACAAAGGTTTTACCACGGTGGGCATTGATATAGGGGGACGAGTGGCGAAACCAGTTCACATATTTATTGCTCGCGTCAGACACGCTATTTTTCCTCTTGCTGGCCTGTGCAGTAACGCTTGATGAGATGGGCAAGAATATCTACCGTAGGTTGGATTTGATCCAGCGCGAGAAACTCATCTGGCTGATGGGCTTGATCAATACTGCCGGGGCCCATAACGATCGTTTCCATTCCCATTGCTTGAAGAAACGGTGCTTCTGTTGCAAATGCAACGGATTCGGCGGTGTGGCCAGTCAACGCTTCGGCGGCTTTCACTAGTGATGCATTAGCTGCTGTTTCATAGGCAGGAATACCCGGAAACAGGGACTCATACTCCATAATAACGCCAAATTTATCCTCTAATGGTGTCAGACGACGGTAGATCTCCTCCCTCAATAGGGATAGGTCCATTCCAGGGAGAGGTCGTAGATCATATTCCAGCTCGCACTTGCCGCAAATGCGGTTTGGGTTGTCGCCACCGTGGATGCAGCCTAGATTTAGGGTTGGGACATCAATTTTAAAAGCACTGTTTTTGTGACGGCTTTGCAGTTCACGTCTAAAGCTAATCAGTTCTGTTAGAGCCTCATGCATAGCATCCAGTGCGCTGGCACCCAGAGAGGGATCGGAAGAGTGCCCGGATCGTCCGCTAATACGCAGGCTTTCCATCATTATCCCCTTATGCATACGAATGGGGCGCATACCTGTGGGTTCACCAATCACAGCATAGCGCGCTTTTGGACGGCCTGCTTCCGCTAAAGCTTTGGCACCACTCATCGAAGTCTCTTCATCAGCGGTTGCGAGAATGATTAGAGGAGCGCTCAGAGGGGTATCTAAGAATCGTTTAGCCGCTTCGATTGCTAAGGGGAAAAAACCCTTCATGTCACAGGTTCCCAATCCATATAAGCGGTTATCTCTCTCCGTTAATTGGAATGGATTGCTTTTCCAAAGCTCTTCATTACACGGCACCGTATCCGTGTGCCCTGATAACACTAATCCCCCAGGGCCTGAGCCTAGTGTTGCGATCAGATTGGCTTTACCGATTGTACCTGGTATCTCCTGAATCTCAGTATGAAACCCAAGGTCGTCCAACCACCCTGCAAGTTTGTGGATGACGTGAATATTGCTCTGATCCAGCTCTGGAACAGTACAGCTAACGGAAGGAGTGCTGATAAGCTCAGTCAGCATTCCTAAAATGTCAGGGGTTTTGGTAGACATAAAAAAGCCTGCACAAAGATTTGGATCTATTGTGCAGGCTTTCTTGATAGAGGTCGAGCCCCTAATGGTTCATGTTTAGGTTATGAGAACATACCTTTAAACATGAAGAAGAACATAATTGCTAGTAGGGCACCGGCGGGCAATGTCACAATCCAAGAGACAAATATGGTACCAACAACTCTTAAGTTCAGTGCTGCGAGGCCTCTGGCTATACCGACACCCAATACCGCGCCAACCAAAGTGTGCGTAGTTGAAATTGGTAACCCCGTACCCGAAGCCACGACAACGGTTGTTGCAGCAGCCAGTGTTGCTGCAAAGCCGCGGCTAGGGGTCAATTCGGTGATGTTGTTACCGACAGTTGCGATAACTTTATGTCCGTACATGACGAGCCCTGCCACAATACCAGCACCGCCTAAAAGCAAAATCCAGGCCGGCATGGCTGATTTTTGTACTACTTCACCGCCGGTTGCAACAACGCCAACCACTGCAGCTAATGGTCCAACCGCATTGGCAACGTCGTTAGAGCCGTGAGCAAATGCCATCGCACATGCTGTAAACATCATTAAAACGCCAAACACTTTCTCCACACTGGCAAAGTGGTAATCTCGATCAGCCGCTTCATCAACCGTGATTTTCCGAAGCATGACAATACCGATGATCATGGTGATGAACGCAACTCCGACAGAAATCGCTGCACTTTGGCCAAACGAAAGATGTAGGCCCACATGCTTTAAACCTTTAGTGAAAGTCACCATCGAAATGATGAAGCCCACTAGGAAAATGTACATGGGGACGTAGCGTTTTGAGTTTTTGAAAGGGTCTTCGGTATCGAGTATCAATCGCTGCACGCTTCTAAAGAGGAAGAAGGCGATAAACCCGGCCGTCACGGGCGATACGACCCAGCTGGCGACGATTTTAGACACTTTGCCCCAGTTAACGGCATCCATTGAGATACCCACAGCCGCAAAGCCAACGATAGCGCCAACGATAGAGTGAGTGGTTGAAACAGGCCAGCCATAGTGGGTAGCAATGAGCAACCAGATACCGGCGGCAAGTAGCGCTGACATCATACCGAACACCAATAGTTCTGGTGTACCAGAGAGTAGTGCTGGATCAATGATTCCTTTTCGAATAGTGGCGGTAACCGCGCCACCAGCAAGGTATGCCCCCGCGAACTCGAAGAAAATTGCTATGAGAATAGCTTGTTTTAATGTGAGTGCTTTGGAGCCTACTGACGTACCCATGGCGTTAGCTACGTCATTTGCACCCACACCCCAGGCCATAAAGAATCCAAAAAGACAGGCTAGGATGACGATAATATCGCCGTATTGCGCAATAATATTCATGCAGTTACCTTTTGCTAAAGATTATCGAGCTAATAAAAGTTGTAATCGGCTACCGACCTGCTGAGCGCGATCAGCAAGGTCGCCTATCCAGCGAATGACCTTATATAGGAACATGGCATCAATAGGATGTAGTTGCTTCTCGATAGAGAAAAGCTCCGAACGTATCTGCCTTTCTAGCTCATCGTTCTTGTGTTCCAGATCATCTAGCTCAATAATCATGCGCTCAACAACTTCGACCTCTCTACCACGAAACCCCGTGCTAACTAGCTCGTCTAACTCGTTGAGTGACTTCAATGCTTGTTCAGAGGTGGCTAGTGCGGAGCGAACGAAGTCCAACATAAGTGGCTGAATGGCTTCAGGAACAGGCATTTGTCGTCCTAACATGATGCCGGATATGTCTTTAGCGCGATTGGCGATTTTGTCCTGCATTCTCAGTAACTCAAGCAAATCTGTTCGAGGTACTGGTAAGAAAATGCTGTTAGGTAAGTGTTGGCGAACATCCTTTTTCATAGAGTCTGCTTCACCCTCTAGCACAGCAATAGTATGCTGAATCTTTCGGGCAGTTTCCCAATCATTCGCGATAACGGCTTCAAAGAAAGGAAGTAACTCAACAGCACAGGCTTGTGCTTTGGCAATATGCTCTTGCATTGGTTTGAACGGAGAGCGTGCAAACATTTGCAAAATCGGATTGTTGGTGACCATGACCTTCACCTATATGGGTTTGATAACGCGCGCAGTATACGGGGAGATGTCATCAATTTGTAGTAAAAATATAACCAAAATGTAACCTTTTGACTTTCATCACTTCCATGAAAGTTGAGATATAAAGATAGGAAAAGATGTGATGGCCCAAGAAACTGAGATAAAGCTTACGTTACCGCCCTCGTCACTCGATGCTGTACCCCGATTACCCTTCCTTAAAAGTGCTGAAAAAATAGGTGAGTACGAACTCATAAACCGATATTTTGATACTCCCGATCTCGTATTAACGCATAATAAAATTGCTCTACGAATTAGGCAGGCGGGTCAATATTTTATTCAAACCTTAAAAACTCAGGGTATCAGTTCGCTGGGGCTTCATCAGCGTAAGGAGTGGGAGTGGCCACTTTCTGAGGATGCTTTGGATCTATCTAGGTTGTATGAGGCGGATTGGCCAGCGGGATTGGTGATCAGTGATCTGGATTCACGGTTAGAGAAAATATTTTCTACGGATTTTAATCGTACAGTGTGGATGGTTAAACATCCTAACGGAGAGATTGAGGTTGCGCTAGATGTTGGCCGTGCCAGTGTTGAGGGACTAGATGGCATGTTGCTAACCGATCCTATCTGTGAGTTAGAGTTGGAGCTGAAAAAAGGCAATGTAGACTGGTTGTTATCTGTTGCGGATGAGATGCGCAAGGCGATGCCGGCGCTTGAGCCGAGTGATATCAGCAAAGCCCAGCGAGGCTATCAACTTTACGAGCAGACTAAAAAGCATCATACCTTGTGATAAACGTCATGCCGTAACACAAGTAACTCTGATAAGCTGTTGATATGTCATTTGTAATGGATGGAGCCTTCTATGCTACTGCCAGATGTTTCGCAATACCCTGTCGATTTTCATGAGCTTTTACGACACCAATATAACCGCTTAGCGGAGGCTTTGGGAGATCGGTCAGCGCTGTTGACGGAAGCTGAGGCCTGTGAATTCGGCAAAGTTATTATTGGCAGTGATTTTGTTGTCGATCAATTGGTTAGGCATCCTCACTTTCTTAGCGATTTGCTAGAAAGTGGTACGTTGGATCGAGGTTATAAGCACGATGACTATCGCCAGCGGTTGGAAGAGGTGACGGCGTCTGCTGTATCGGAGGAGGAGCTAATGAAGCACCTTCGAGATCAGCGACAATTTGAAATGATTCGGCTTATTTGGCGGGATTTAACGCGCAAAGCCAGTATGCGTGACACCACAAAAGAGCTTAGCTGGATGGCGGATGCCTTTATTGATGTATCTTTGAATCATTTGTACCGGTTTGCCTGTGAGCGTTGGGGAACACCGTTCAGCCGACCCGATGCAGCCGGAAACAAGCATCAGCAGTACATGGTCGTGATTGGTATGGGCAAGTTAGGTGCCAATGAGTTGAACTTATCGTCGGATATCGATTTGATGTTTTGTTTCTCCGAAAATGGGGAAACAGAAGGGGCGAGAAAGTGCTTGGCTAATCAAGACTTTTTTATTCGGTTAGGACAAAAGCTGATTCAAGTCTTAGATACGCTGAACGGTGATGGATTTGTTTTTCGTGTCGATATGCGTCTGCGGCCGTTTGGCTCTGCCAGTCCTTTAGCCTGCAGTTTTAACGCTATGGAGCTGTATTACCAGGATCATGGTCGAGACTGGGAACGTTACGCCATGATCAAGGCGCGTATTGTTGCCGGGGATCAACAGCAAGGTGAGCGCTTACTTCAGGCGTTACGCCCCTTTGTTTATCGTAAGTATATTGATTTCAGCGCTTTTGAGTCGCTTCGTGAGATGAAAGAGATGATCAATCGCGAAGTTAGACGAAAAGGGTTGGAAAACAACGTTAAACTGGGGTCTGGAGGTATTCGCGAGGTCGAGTTTATTGCTCAGGCTTTTCAGTTGATTCGTGGAGGTCGAGACTCGCGACTGCAGCAAAGAGAGTTGCTTAATATTTTACCACTACTGCCGGAAGTTGTGGGTATGCCGGGGCATGCAGTAGAGGAGCTAACAGAGGCGTATACTTTCCTACGTAATGCTGAACATGCTATTCAGGCCGTTGCCGACAAGCAAACACAGGAGCTTCCGGTTGACCCCAGCGCGCAAGCAAGGCTGGCATTTATCATGGGCTTTGAGAGTTGGGGTGCCTTTCTTATCGCGTTAGATAAGCATAGAGCAGCGGTACGCTCTCATTTTGCAGATGTTATCGCCCCAGCTGAAGAACCTCAAAGTGATGGCTCCGATAGCAAAGAGTGGATAGCACTGTGGGAGCAGCATCTTCAGGAGGATGAGGCGCTCAATTTACTTGCTGAAAAGGGCTATGATGATCCGCAAAAAGCGTTAACGCAGTTAACGGATTTACAGTCCTCCAGAACCGTTCAGTTTTTGCAGCAGACGGGGGCGGAGCGCTTAAAAGCCGTGTTGCCCTCGCTGCTTGAGATGATTGCTCATGTTGAAAATTCAACAGAGACATTAGCTCGGGTTTTGCAGTTGGTACAAGCGGTGCTGCGCCGCTCCGCCTATCTGGTGTTGCTGGCGGAGAATCCAGCGGCCATGCAGCAACTGGTTAAACTGTGCTCAAGCAGTGTTTGGTTTGCTGAGCAGTTGGCAAAAAAACCGGTGCTGCTGGATGAGCTGATTGACCCTCACTCGCTTTATTCGCCTCCCGACAAGGCCCAGCTAAATGCAGAGTTAAGGCAGCAGTTGCTGAGAGTGCCTGAGGAAGATGTCGAGCAGATCATGGAGTCGTTGCGTTATTTCAAAAGTGCACATCTATTGAAAGTAGCGGCATCGGATATTACCGGAGCACTACCTCTCATGAAGGTTAGTGATTATCTGACTTGGTTGGCGGAAGTTATCCTAGAAAGTGTTTTGGATGTTGCTTGGCGATTAATGGTCGAAAAACATGGACGTCCAACCAAGAACGAGGGTGATCCTGCTGATCGGGATTTTATTATTGTCGGTTACGGTAAGTTGGGAGGTATCGAACTTTCCTACGGCTCGGATCTGGATCTAGTGTTTATTCATGACTGTGATCCTAATCAGTTTACTGAGGGTGATAAGTCGATTGCTAATTCGGTTTTCTTTACTCGATTAGGACAGCGGATTATTCATATCCTCAACACATTTACCGCTGGAGGGCAGCTTTATGAAGTGGATATGCGCTTGCGTCCATCGGGCAATTCCGGCTTGTTGGTTTCCTCATTAAGTGCATTTGAAGAATATCAGCGTAAAGAGGCTTGGACATGGGAGCATCAGGCGCTTGTTCGTGCGCGCGTTGTGGCAGGGTCTGAACGCTTAGGCGAGGCGTTTAATCAAGTGCGAGCTAACATTGTTTCAATGCAGCGAGACTCGGCTGAACTCAAACAGTCGGTATCGGAGATGCGGGAAAAGATGCGTACCCATCTAGGCACATCCGAAAAAGAAGCCGAGCAACAGGGGATTTTCAACCTTAAGCAGGATCAGGGAGGCATCGTCGATATAGAGTTTCTCGTGCAATACCATGCCTTAGCCTATGGACATCAATATCCGGATCTCTATACCTACTCAGACAATATTCGTATTTTAGATGCCGTCGAGAAAACCGCTTTATTAAGTGCAGAAGATGCCGAGCTGCTCAGGGAAGCTTATAAGGCCTATCGTGCGCTGGGGCATCGTTTGACATTACAGGATCAGTCTAATGTGATTAATGAATCGGAGATCAGCGACGCTAGGGCAGAAGTCACACGTATTTGGCGGGCTGTTATGGTTTGAGGTCATTAAAAAGCCTGACTATAGTCAGGCTTTTTATTTAAGCACGAAAAACAGGCGCTTCTCGTTTAGATGCTGGTTAGCCAGCCATGTTTATCTTCCGCTTTGCCCCATTGGATAGCATTGAGTGCTTGGCGTAATTTTAATGTGGTTTCCCCGACACCGCCGTTGCCAACTTTATATTCTTTGTCGTTGTGTAACAGGGTTCCGACCGAGGTGAGTACCGCGGCTGTGCCCGAAAGTGCCGCTTCACAGCCAGGCTTAGCAGCGCGCTCTAATAGCTCCTCAACCGTGAGTTGTCGTTCAGACACTTTCATGCCCAGATCGCGAGCAATGGTTAAAACCGAGTCACGGGTAACGCCATGTAGGAAGCTTTCATCCAACGCTTTGGTGATAACTTCATCTCCATCGATCAGCAGGAAGTTGGCAGCGCCGGTTTCCTGAACATCACCATTAGGGCAAAACAGTACTTGGTCTGCTTTGTGCGATTCTCTAGCATTCATGATAGGGCGAAGGGCGCTAGCGTAGTTGCCACCACTCTTAATCATACCCATATGAGCCGCACAGCGTGCACCATTCTCTTCCAATAACAGGCGCAGTGTTGTATCGCCGCCTGAGAAGTAGTCTCCTACAGGAGATAGCAAAACATATTGGCAAGAAGAAACAGACGGCGCCGCTGCTTTCCCGATAGCGGGCTCTGTACCGATATGGGTAGGACGAATATACATAGAGCCTGGTGGCTCAGGCACTTCTGATGCAAAATGCTTCACAATATCGATGATCATTTTTGCGGTGGCCGCTTTATCAATTTCAGGCAAAGCCAGTAAACGGCTGCTCTGAGCAAAGCGCTCTATATTCTTATCCATGCGAAAGATTTTAATAGAGCCATCTTCGTGACGGAATGCCTTAAGCCCTTCGAAGCAGGTGCTTGAGTAGTGCAAAACATGCGCGCCAGGGTGTAACTGAATGCTGTCGCTGGAGACGAACTCGGCAGGACTCCATTGAGAGTTGTCAAACCAGGAGATTGCCATTTCTGGCATAAAAACAGTGCCAAACGCTGCCATGTGCTCTACCTCAAGAAAACGGAGAATGTTGTGAAATGAGTCAAAAATATCAGGGAGTCTTATTCGGGTGTGCCTCCCGTCGGCCACTCGCTGACCCATGACGCTTGATTGTAATCACCCGAGGGTAAAAAGGGAATTCTATCTAAGTGAATAAATGAGCAGGTCATTGGGAGTTTAAACCGGAGTCGCGTATTATAGTGGACTTTATTTCTATGTGGCAGGCGAGTTATTGAGCGAACTATCTGGATATGATGTCTGTATCATCAGTGACGGTAAGCCGGGACATCTCAATCAGTCTATAGGGCTGGTGGAAGCTCTGCAGCGCCAAAATGTGAATTTGACCTATCAAGTTGTTGAGCCCTTCACGCCTTTAGCTTTGTTTGGCTTTTTAATCCGCAGCTTATGGCGAAGGCCAATAACAGGGTCTCGTTTGGTTATTGCAGCCGGGCATCGAACGCATTTGACTCTCTTAGTGTATGGTTGGGTATGGCGAGCTAAAACGGTACTTTTGATGAAACCCTCATTGCCTATTGGGCTTTTTGATTTGTCTATTATTCCTCAACATGACCAGCCACCTGCGCGTTCTGAAGTGATTGAAACTTTGGGTGTTTTGAATCGAATGCAGCCGGGTGAGAAGCGGGTCAATCACGCCTTGGTGTTACTCGGTGGTCCCTCGAAACATTTCGAGTGGGACAACGATACAGTAAATTCACAGCTTCGAGTGTGGCTTGAAAAAAATAATGACAAAATGTGGACTATTACAACGTCTCGTAGAACCCCTAAGTCCTGGATGAGCTCATTTCAATCGGAGATTAGATCTCTCCCTGAGACGCTCAAAGTTGTTTCTCACGAGGATACAGATAGCGACTGGCTCAAGGAGGAATTACAACGCACGGCGGTATGTGTCGTATCTGAGGATAGTGTGTCTATGATTTATGAGGCGCTAAGTGCAGGGTGTGGCGTTGGACTAATACAGTTACAACCGCTCGGGGATAGTCGTGTTGTTGCGGGTGTTAAGAAGTTAAAAGAGATGGGGCAAGTTAAAACGCTGGATGCTAGTCCAACCTTGTCCGAGTCGTCTTGTCGCTTAAAAGAAGCGGATCGTTGTGCACAAATAATCATGGAAAAAGGTTGGTTATGAAAGTTGTACAGGTATTGCCCGACCTTAATGGTGGTGGTGTAGAGCGTGGTACGCTTGAGGTGGCAGAAGCGTTGGTTGCCGCAGGCCACGAGTCGCTTGTTATCTCGGCAGGTGGCGAGATGGTTGCTGAATTAGAAGCCGCTGGGAGTCGACATATTCAATGGGATCTGGGTAGAAAGTCTTTATTGACACTGCGCCATATAGCAGCAGTAAGGCAGTGGTTAAAACAGGAAAAGCCCGACATTATCCATTTACGATCTCGTATGCCAGCCTGGATTGTTTGGTTAGCATGGCGTGGCTTGCCTGATGGCGCACGCCCTCATCTGGTGACGACAGTACACGGTTTATACTCTGTCTCTTGGTATAGTGAGATCATGTGCAAAGGGGAGCGTGTTATTGCCGTTTCCGATACCGTTAAAGCTTATATAGCGCGGAATTACCCTCGAACAGATTCACAGCGTGTCGTTCGTATTTTCCGTGGGGTCGATCCGGATGCGTTTCCGTTCGGTTACAAAGCGAGCGAGACGTGGGGTGAAGCATGGTTTGCACAGTATCCACAGCTTCGGGGTAAGGTAGTACTGACACTACCAGGGCGTCTGACAAGGCTAAAGGGACATCATGTATTTATTGACCTGATCCATCGAATGAAAGCACAAGGGACCAACGTGTGCGGCTTGATTGTGGGGGGGGAAGACCCTAAACGTAAAGCGTATGCGCAGGAGCTGGCTGAAAAAGTGGCAGCACTTGGGCTGGTTGATGATGTGATTTTTACTGGAGCGCGAAAAGATATTAAAGAGATATATTCGATCAGTGATATGGTCTTATCTCTTTCAACCAAACCAGAGTCTTTTGGGCGCACGGTGTTGGAGTCTCTGAGGTTGGGTGTCCCGACGGTGGGCTATGATCATGGTGGTGTGGGTGAAATTCTCTCTGAAATGTTTCCCCAAGGACGAGTTGCCTTGAATGATGAGTCAGCTTTGGATAATACGGTGCGCCGCCTGTTGGAAGAGAACAGTACTCCTGCGGTTAGTGATGCTTTTACCCGCAAAATCATGTTGGAAAAAACGTTAGCGGTTTATCAAGAACTGATACAACCTTTCAAACATCAGGAGGGGGAGTAATCGGCATGGTGATTTGTGAGGTCATGGCAAGCTATGAGGAAGGCGGCCTAGAGAACCATTTTATTGCGCTGTGTAATGGCTTAGTTGAGCTGGGGCATGAGGTTCATGTCATAGTGGATCGACGCTTTAGAGATCGTTTTACATCTGCGGTGACGGTACATACAACGGATTTCACTCGCGTCAGGATTCACCCGTTGTTACTGATTGACTTGGTGAAAATAGTAAACAGGATTGCTCCGGATGTTATTCATACTCATGCGGGTAAAGCAACCCGTTTGATGCTCATGGTTAAGCCTTGGCTCAAGTCTCCTTGCGTGGCAACGCTTCATAATTTGAAAAAAAGTAAAGCGCTTTACAGTAAGGCCGATGCTGTTATTGGTGTGAGTCGAGGAGTGTTAATGGGTGTGGATTGCCCTAATACTCGTGTGATTTACAATGGTATTGCTGATTTGCAAGTACCACAGGGCAATGAAAGTGTCCTCAACAAAATCCGAAGCTTGGATAAACGCGCCAAAGTTTTCGCGGTGGGGCGCTTGGTACCTGTGAAAGGTTTTGATCTCCTGATCAGAGCTTGGGTAGATGTGGATGCGGATCTGGTTATTATGGGGGATGGGCCAGAAAAGAAACATCTGGAGGGCTTAATCGCTGAACTGGGCCTTGAAGCAAGGGTTCATCTGATCGGTTTTGTTGAAAATGCTGGAGCCTACGTACAAGAAGCAGACCTGTTAGTTATCTCTTCCTATAAAGAAGGATTTAACTATGTTATGGCAGAGGCATTGCGTTCGGAGGTTCCTGTTATCTCAACGGATGTTCCTGCACCTAATGAAATTATTCCTTCGGCGTATCTAGTCCCTAAAGGGGATGTAAAGCAATTAGCAAGTCGTATCGAATGGGCGTTGGGGCGCCTAGATGCATGCAATAGTGAATTGGCACCTTTATATGCTTGGGCGGCTGATACGTTGACCTTGGATAATATGGTGAAAGAGACAGCAAATTATTTACAAGCAACCGTAACCGAGATGCTTGTTTTGTCAAGATAGATTGATATTCGCACTCAGGTGTTGTGTTTGCGATAGGGCTTATTTTGTATGTGGTTTCTTATTATAGCGTTAATGGTGCTGGGTGGGTTATATCTGTCGGCACACTATAACTGGTGGCGTCCTAAGGTATCTGATCAATGCCCAAGGATATTGATGTACCACAGTATCAACAGGGAGGTGGGGTCTTTAGTTCCCGACTTGGTTGTTACTCCTCAGCAATTTGAAGCGCAGCTGAAATACTTAACAATGCGCGGTTATCGTTTCTATACGTTATCCGAGCTAGTGCAACATCCCTATGAGGATAAAGCAGTCGCTTTGACTTTTGATGATGGCTATCGCGATAATTTCACAGAAATGTTTCCACTGCTTAAACAGTATGATGCGAAAGCAACAATCTATTTAAGCCCGGAATTTGCTGGCATGGATCTTTTGACAGCTGACCAAATTAAAGAGATGCACGCCTCAGGCCGGGTTGAATTTGGGGCGCACACGATGTCGCACATTAATGTATCGACTGCAGAAAAAGCTATCGCAGAGGATGAGATTCGGCGTTCTAAAAACTACGTTGAGCAATTGGTAGGTTATTGTCAGGCGTTTGCTTATCCTTTTGGGCGATATCATGATGATAATGCAGCATTTGTTAAACAGTGTGGATTCACAAGCGCTGTCACCGTAAAAAAAGGCATTGAACCACTTAATGATCTTTTCAGAATTAAGCGTATATCCATTCTACGCAGTACCAATGCACTGCAGTTTCATATTGCGATGACACGAGGTAGATACAGAGTATGATCAGTGTTTTTTTGGTGGTTCAAAATGAAGAGCGTAATATCGTGCGAGTCCTTGAAAGCGTCAAGCAGTACGATGATATTGTCATCGTAGATAGTGGCAGCACGGACAGAACACTTGAGTTGGCTCGCCAATATACTGATCGTATCTATCATCAGGACTGGCTAGGAATGGCAAAACAGAAAGCTTTTGCGCAATCACTGTGTCGGCATGAGTGGGTTCTCAATTTAGATGCTGATGAAGAGGTGACGCCTGAGCTTCAGAAAGAAATTGACCAAGTCGTGTCTGAAGATCAAGTGGCCGGTGCAAGCATTCCTTTTCAGGAGTTTTTCCTGGGGAAAAAGATACATCCAAAAACGAAGAAAAACCGCCATATCCGCTTATTTAAATCATCTTTAGGGCGATATGGTGAAGAACGTGATCATGAGACGCTCCACTTGCAAGGCGAAGTGGCCATATTATCGGGGGTGGTTAATCACTACGGAGAGTTTTCTGTAGCAGTAAAGGTTAATAAAATTAATCAGTACTCCAGTAGCCGAGCCTTAGATAAGTTTGATAAGGGTAAAAAAAGTAGTTTGCTTAAGTTGATAGGTGTGTTTCCGGTTATGTTTTTGAAATCCTACTTTTTTCGTAGAAACTTTCTCAATGGACGTCGAGGATTTGTCGCTAGTGTAATTAATGCGTTTTATGCTTTTCTAAAAGAGGCAAAGCTATTTGAACAAGAAATAAAACGAGAGATGAATGACTAAATTCCTAGCTCGAATTCTGGAAAAACCAAGTAAAATAACTGCTGAACAGTTCTTGGCTGTTTCAATGTCTTTTTTCTTGGCCATGTTTTTCTTTATTCCTAGTGATTCCATACATCGTAACTTTTACTATATTTTGGTTTTGCTGCCTTACTTGTTTGTTTTTTTTGATAATAAACCAGTGGAACTATTAAAAACGAGAACCATTAAAATATTATATCTCTTTCTTCTTTATTTTTTGGTATCTCTCTTGTGGAGTCAGGGCCCCGATATCGATGCGGTCTATAATATAGTAAGGAAAGAGTTGCTGGTTTTATTTTTTATTATCTCGCTAGCTTGGCTTTGGAATAAGGGTTATCAAGAATACTTGCTTCGAGGTCTTTTATTGGGAGCTTTTATAGGCGTATTACTGTCTATTTATTATTACTATATCCATTTGGGAAATGATTGGCAGTCTCGCTTAGAAGGATTTGATCGCGGGGGGCATGCTATTAAATCTCCGGTTATGTATGGTGCAGTTCTGGTTACGCTGTTTTGCTGCTTAGATAAGATTAAGCGTTACAGGTGGCTTGCTTATATAGCCATGATGCTTTTTCTGGTATTTGTTTTGCTTTCGCAAACCCGTGGTATTTTAATAGCTACACTGGCTAGTATCAGTGCTTGCTTGTTATTAAAGGGAAAAATCAGAACCATTCTGGCTATGTTGGTGGCTGCGATAATAGGGCTTGCGTATGCTTATTATGCTGATATTTTTTCGCGTATGCTAACACTGCAGGATGTTCGTTATGAAATATGGCAGCAAGCGCTCAGGGATTGGTCACTTCATCCTATATTTGGTTTTGGGATATACCCTGAAAGAGAAGTTATATTACCATCAGGTGTTTCTTATGTGCATCCCCATAATATATTTATATCTCACCTGCTTTATGGTGGTATCGTCGGTTTAACGTTATTGATATTAGTATGGCTTTCGATATGTTTTAGCGCGTTTCGCTGCTGGTTAAATCAACGTGATCTTCTCCCTCTCGGTTTGTTCTTTTATTCTACATGGGTGGGGCTGTTTGACTTCTCGACGTTGATTAAGAGTGCTGATGTAGAATGGATCTTTTTCTGGTTTATGGTGGCTTTGATTATTGCTTATGAAGCGCGGTGTAAAAAGGCATTATGAGAATATTGCATACGATTCTGACTAAAGGTATGGCGGGAACAGAGCGTTATGTAGCGGATCTTTGCAACCAGCAGGTAAAGCAGCACGATGTGGCTATTCTGGTGCGTTATGATCATCAGCTTGAAAATGGTTTATCGTTTTTGAGTTGGCTGGATAGCCGAGTTCGTGTGTTCAAAGTGCCGCGTTTATGTCCACAACCTTGGATGTTGTGGAATATTTACCGTATCGCTCCTGATATTATTCACTCCCATCATAAACGTGATGCTAAATATATTGCGAGGCTGTTTCCCCGTATACCCAAAGTGGGAACTTTGCATATGGAGTACCAGTCTGAATTTTCAGCCTTTGATGGTTTGGTGTGCATTGCGCAGTGGCAGCAGTCAGCGTTGGCTAAATATTCCGGCAAAGTGAGGGTGATCAATAATTGGGTTCCTGCTCTGCGGGCGGATTCTGTTTTAGGTAGCGATGTTTTAAGAGCAAAACACGATATTAGTAACGATGCTTTTATTATTGGTGCCGTAGGGCGTTTCGCTCATGAAAAAGGTTTGGATTTGTTGTTGCAAGCTTTCGTGAAAGCTCAATTGCCGAATACCTATTTAGTAATGGTTGGTGACGGGCCATTAAGAGCTGAGATAGAAAAGCAGTCTACATTCACGACTGTTTTTCCCGGGGTCGTTGAGAATATCGCTCCCTACTATGACTTGTTTGATATTTTCGTGTTGCCATCTTTGTCTGAGCCGTTTGGTTTAGTCATCTTGGAAGCGATGAGTTGTGGCTTACCCGTTATCATGACAAGGTCTCAGGGTCCGTTGGAAATTAGCGCCAAGACTGGTCTGTGCAAGCTGGTTGATGTAGGTAATGTTAATCAGCTATCGATGGCACTAGTCGCTGCCTATGATGAGTACCACGATAAAAAGCAGCGTTTAGATTACAACTTAGAGGATTTCGACTTGGTGACTCAAACGGGCAAGATAGAAGCCTTTTATCGGGATCTGATCCATGCAGCGTGAGCCAGTGTATATCCTTCTTCCGCCAGGTGAGTATTTCAGTGAATACAATGGCGGGGCGGTTGCCATTGTCGTCAATTCAATGAGCCAGCATAGCGACTATACTCCGACGGTGATCGGCGATGCCTGCTCTCAGCCGATGAGTGGTGCTCCATTTCATCCTGTAGCGCCTTTTTTATATCGTCTACGAAGTCGTAGCCGAGCTTACGCAGGGGCTTGTAAAGCGTGGCTGAAGCGACAGCCAGCGGGCATTGTCGAAGTTCATAATCGAATTCCCTTGCTGATGCACCTGAGTGGTCGCGTGCCGCAGCACAAGTACTGCCTGTATTTACATAATGACCCACAGGGTATGAAAGGGGCTAAGATGGCTGAGGAGCGCCGTCAGCTGCTGTCCAAGGTGGCCTGTATTTACGCAGTAAGTGAGTTCGTTAAAAACAGGTTTCTTGATGGTCTCACAGAAGGTGGTGATAAGGTGCATGTTTTGCATAATGGCATTGAACCTGCTGTTTTTAAAAATTATGCAGAGAAAGAGAAACAGATACTGTTTGTTGGCCGAATTATTCCTGAAAAGGGTGTTTTACAGCTTGCCCGGGCTCTCAAAACGGTATTGCCCAATCACCCTGATTGGCGCGCGGTATTCGTTGGGGCAAGGCACTTTGGTAATACTCAACCGACAACCAGCTATGAAAAAGCGGTGCTGGCTGAGTTAGCTGATTTAGGCGAACAAGTGCAGTATCTTAATGCTATTCCCCACAAAGCGGTGATGGCATGTTACCAGAGAGCCAGAATCGCTGTGGTTCCGTCTATTTGGGAAGAGCCATTCGGTCGAACAGCGCTAGAAGCCATGAGTTCATCTTGTGCCCTAGTCAGTTCAGATAGAGGCGGATTAGCTGAGGTTGTGGGCAATAATGGTGTGATTATTGACCCAGAGTCACCACGAGAGATTGCCGCAGCGTTACAGCATCTTATTGATCAGCCTAGCGATGCAGAAAGGCTTGCAAAACAGGCGCATCAAAGGGCTCTGCACTTGTTTCATCAGCGAGTTATAGCACAACAGCACGACCGTTTTAGGGATCGTCTTTCTCAAGTTTAATGGCTGCGTCGATAAAGGTAATTTTTACCCTGAGGGTGGGTCTTAAACCGGCGGTGTACCCACATATATTGCGCTGGATCTTTTCGAATGCCTTTTTCTAGCTCCGCATTGATGCGAGTGGCATCCTTTACGTCATCTCCACTTGGGAAGTCGTTAATAATAGGGAACACTTCCAGCTCATAGCCTTTATTGTCTGGGGTTCGGTGGTGGGCGAGCATTAAAATAGGTGAGTCGTTTAATTTAACCATGCGAGAGGTGGCCGTAATGGTTGCTGCATCAATACCGAAAAATGGAGCGTACACTGAATGGCGAGGCCCAAAGTCCTGATCCGGTGCATACCAGACGATATGGTTCTTGCGGAGCGCCCGCAGAACACTACGTAGACTTTCTCTCTCAATGGCTTGTGTAAGATGAATCTCTCGAGAGGCTTTAATAATGCTCTCCATGAGAGGGTTGTTATGCTCCCGGTACATGACATCAGCTGGGAAAAATCGCGTAAATAAACGCCCCCCCATATCCAGTGTTGAGAAGTGGCCACCTAGAAGGATGACGCCTTTATTATGAGACAAGGCTTCCTCTATATGGTGCTGGCCTTTAAAAGAGACGTTCACCTTTAAACGTTTATCTGACATCCACCAAGCCATACTGGTTTCCAACATCCCAATAGCGTTGTGCCTGAACACGTCCCTCACCATGCGCTTCTGCTGTTGCGGAGATTTTTCGGGGAAACACAGCCGTATATTGACTTCGGTGATATGTCGGCGGCTGCGAAATAGAAGATACATCAGGTCGCCAAGGTATTTTCCAAGGTATATTTGAAATCGGTAGGGAAGTAAACACAAAGCGTATAAACAGCCGAGCCCCAGCCAAGTTGGCCAGTATTTTGGCATTAAAAAGGTTCGGTTAATCTTAGTCATCTATTTTAAAGGGTCTGTAAACATGAGGTGATTGTATGAGCCTTTGCTTGTTGCAGCAAATCGTTAACAAAGCAGGTTATAATGTTTTATCTCATGCTGAACCAAGAGTAGTTGCTCCGTTGGATACACAAACTGATCAGGAACCACCCAAAAGTTGGGCAGTTTATAAGCGCTTATTATCTTACGCCAAACCCTATTGGCCCGTTTTCCTAGTCGCCTTTCTAGGGTATGCACTTTATGGTGCATCGCAAGCAATGTCTGCAAAATGGCTGGAAAGCGTAGTGGACTCCGTACAGCAGGGGCGCTTGGATGAGCGCACTTGGCTGGCGTTGGCAGTGCTCGGCATTTTTTTACTGAGGGGAATCGGTACTTTTCTGGGGAACTACTGTATCAGTTATGTAGCCCGTTTTGTTGTTCATGGTTTAAGGACGGATCTTTTTGATCGCATGTTGTTATTACCTGCCAATTTTTATCATCAGCATTCAAGCGGTGAAATGCTTTCTAAATTGACTTTTAATGTTGAGCAAGTGACTGGTGCGGTCACTGATGCGGTAAAAGTACTGATTCGAGAAGGGCTAACGGTTATCGGCTTGTTTGGGTATCTGTTTTACCTTAATTGGAAACTAACACTCATCTTTATAACCGCAGCGCCTTTTATTGGTATTGTGGTGAGTATCGCCTCCAAGCGTATGCGTAAACTGGGTCGTAGAATTCAGAAATCGGTAGGGGATATCACAAGCTCTGCATCTGAGTCGATTAAAGGTTATCAGGTGGTGCGTATTTACGGTGGTAGCGAGTTTGAACAGAAACGCTTTCATGATGCCAGTGAGTTGAACCGTCGGCAGTTTATGAAGTTGGTGGTCGCAGAGTCCATCAATACGCCTATTGTTCAGCTATTGGTTGCGATGGCTCTAGCTGTACTTATGTATTTGGCCATGGCTCCTTCTGTGATGGGGAGCATGACTACCGGAGAGTTTGTCGCGTTTATAACGGCTGCTGGTATGATCACCAAGCCGTTGCGAATGCTGACGGAAGTTAATGTGATGATCCAAAAAGGGATCTCGGCCGCTGAGGCTGTGTTTGCCATTATGGATTGTGAAGGCGAAAAGGATAAAGGCCAAAAAAAGGTAAGCCGAGTCCGGGGCGAGTTGTCTTTTCGTTCTGTGTCCTATACCTATCCGGGTACTGAAGAGCCTGTGCTGTCGGATTTGACATTAACGTTGGCGGCCGGTGAAACCGTTGCCCTAGTTGGTAAGTCCGGCAGTGGTAAGTCAACCATTGCCAGTATTATTCCACGTTTTAATGATGGTTGGGTTGGTAAGGTCTTGTTAGATGGTAGGCCAATTGAGGATTACCAGTTAGCTTCTCTAAGGGCGCAGATCGCATTAGTTAGCCAAAATGTGGTGCTGTTTAATGGCACCATCGCCGAGAATATCGCTTACGGTACTATGGCTAGTTCGAGTGAGGCGCAAATACGTGCAGCAGCACAGGCCGCTCATGTTATGGAGTTTGTTCAGCGTTTACCCGAGGGACTACAGACCCGTGTAGGGGAAAGTGGTGTTCTCTTGTCCGGTGGCCAGCGTCAACGTATCGCCATTGCTCGCGCCATCCTCAAAGATGCACCCATCTTAATTATGGATGAAGCAACCTCTGCGTTAGATACCGAGTCTGAGCGTCATATTCAAAGCGCTCTTGAAGAAGTGATGAAAAACCGAACGACCCTCGTGATAGCCCATCGACTGTCTACCATTGAGAGTGCAGATAAGATTGTTGTGATGGATCAGGGGCGTATCGTAGAGATGGGCTCGCATCAAGAGTTGATGGCTAAACAGGGCGCGTATGCCCAGCTTCATCGTTTGCAGTTCAGTGAGTCGAACGATGCATGAATGGCGTCGCTGGCTGTATAGCCTGCTATTTTTTATGGCCTTGCCTGTTATTTTGCTGCGCCTTTATTGGCGCGGACGAAACGCTGCAGGTTATCGGGAGCGTTGGTGGCAGCGCTTAGGTTTTGTGCCAGCGCTCACGGGTAATCCACCACTATGGATACACGCCGTTTCTGTAGGGGAAACGGTTGCGATTATTCCACTCGTCGAACGGTTGTTAGTCGAGCGGCCGGATATGCCGATCTTAATAACGACCATGACACCCACAGGGGCGAGTAGAGTAAGTGCTCACTTTGGGGCAAGGGTCTATCATCTTTATTGCCCATACGACCTACCTTTTGCGCTTAACCGCTTTTTACGTCGTATCAAACCACGGGCCTGTATGATTGTTGAGACCGAACTGTGGCCAAATATGATTCACACATGCCACCAAAAGAACGTGCCAGTGATGGTGGTGAATGCGCGTTTATCCGAGCGCTCCTTAAAAGGGTATCAGAAGATTGAGTGCTTAACGGCGCAGATGTTATCTAAGCTAACCCTGCTAATTGCACAAGGCGAGGCTGATGCAAAGCGCTTTGCTGCCTTAGGCATGCCTTCTGATCGGGTCCGGATTTCGGGTAGCATTAAGTTTGACTTCGCTATTGATGATTCTCTATTAGCGCAGGGGCATGCTGTACGCGCACATGCGGGTGAACGCTTCACGGTGGTTTTAGCGAGCAGCCATTCTGATGAGGAGCAACAATGCCTTACAATGATGCAGTCTGTTTGGCATCGTTACCCTGACCTTCTATTGATTATTGTTCCCCGGCACCCAGAGCGCTTTGACTCAGTATGGGAGCAGTGCTTGAAGGTAGACTCACAGGCGAAACGTCGCTCTGAAGGGGCGCTGCCCGATAAGCGTACGCGTGTTTATCTTGGGGATAGCATGGGCGAATTAATGGGGCTGTATGCAGCGGCTGATCTGGTCGTTATGGGAGGCAGCTTTGTTGATGTGGGCGGGCACAACCCTGTGGAGCCAGCAGCATTGGGCATACCTGTGATTATGGGGCCATATCATCATAACTTTGCGGCTATAAGTGCTGCGATGGCAGAAAAAGGTGGCATGTTGCTGGTTAACTCTTTTGAACAGACTGCAGTCTGTATAAATCAACTAATTGAAGTACCGCAAAAGCGCCAGCAGCTAGGTAGCATAGCGAAAGCTTACGCGGATTCTCAGAGAGGGGCGCTGGATCGTGTCTATCACGAAGTCACGCCCTATCTATATTAAATATCAAAAGATAGCTGCTCACCTGCTTGAGTGGTGAAGGCCGCTTCAAACACTGTTTTAATCGTTGCCTGATCGCTATCCCTTAGCCACGTTTTAGAGGAAGCGTCGTAGTCAAAGTGATACCCGCCCTCTTTAGTTGCCAACCATAGCTGTCTGACAGGAGTCTGACGTGTAAAAATGATCTGGCTACCGTTCTCACACTTAATGGTCAACACGCCACCGCTAATCAGGTAGTCAAGATCGGTTTCTGCTTCATCGAGTTGCTCTTCAATCTTCTGAAGTGTTTCATCGACATGTTGGTAAAAATCGGATTCTGTCATCATGCTCATCATTAGACTCTAGTGAAAGATAAATAGCAGGCTGTAGAGTATATCAGCTTTTGAACGGTACTCATTAGCCCGCATTCAAGGTTATAATCTGGCCATTAACCTACAAATGAGAACATGATCGTGAAATTTTGCTGGATTGGAATTATTGCTGGAGTATTACTGCTATCAGGTTGCGGGCAAAAAGGGCCGTTATATCTACCTGAGCCAGATGCTCCTGCTCAGCAAAATGCGCAATAAGTTCTGCAATAGAGATAGATAATGGATAGTTTTGAATACCGCAATGGCCGCTTGCATTGCGAAGAAGTTCTATTAAGTCAGGTAGCGGAGCGCTTTGGCACACCTACTTATGTATATTCTCGTGATGCGATTGAGCGTGCTTATCTCGCCTATTCCCAAGCACTTGAGGGCAAAAAAGCACTTGTTTGCTATGCGGTAAAGGCGAATAGTAACTTGGCGGTCTTAAACATTCTGGCTCGCTTAGGGGCGGGTTTTGATATCGTCTCTCTTGGGGAGTTGGAGCGGGTACTCAAAGCGGGCGCCCAGCCTGAAAAGATTGTTTTCTCTGGTGTAGGCAAGCAACCTCATGAAATCGTTCGAGCGTTGGACGTGGGTATTCATTGCTTCAATATCGAGTCAGAGTCTGAACTTGAACGAGTCAATCAGGTAGCTGGTGAATGTGGCAAAGTAGCGGATATCTCCTTCCGCGTGAATCCTGATGTAGACGCGGGGACTCACCCCTATATTTCGACGGGTCTGAAAGAAAACAAATTTGGTATCGCGATCGCAGAAGCGGATCGTATCTACACACATGCCGCTGGCCTTGAGCACGTTAATATCGTGGGTATGGACTGTCATATCGGTAGTCAGTTAACAGAAATCGCCCCTTTTATGGATGCATTAGATCGTTTGTTAGCGCTGGTGGATGCGTTGGCAGAGAAGGGCATCATTATTCAGCACCTCGACCTAGGCGGTGGATTGGGTGTTTGTTACACCGATGAAACGCCACCTACGCCACAAGCCTATATTGCTGCGGTGCTAGAAAAAATGGCTGATCGGGAGATGGGACTGATCTTCGAACCTGGTCGATCCATTGTTGCCAATGCGGGTGTGATGTTAACCCGTGTAGAGTTTTTAAAATGCAACGAGCATAAAAACTTTGCCATTATTGATGGCGCTATGAATGACTTGATACGGCCATCACTCTACAGCGCTTATCAAGAAATTATCCCTGTAGAGATCCGCGAAGGTGAGACTCAGTCTTATGACCTAGTGGGGCCTGTGTGCGAAACGGGTGACTTTCTGGGTAAAGATCGTCAGCTGAACTTGCAAGAAGGTGATTTGTTAGCGGTGTGCTCGGCAGGAGCCTACGGCTTTGTAATGAGCTCCAATTACAACACGCGCCCTCGTGCGGCTGAGGTGATGATTGATGATAACGCCATGCATGAAATCCGTGCCAGAGAAACGCTGCATGACTTAATGCGTGGTGAGACACTGCTGCCAAAGGGTAACTAGTATGCTGGTTCGGTTTACAAAAATGCATGGGCTAGGTAACGACTTTATGGTGGTCGATCTCGTCACACAGCGAGTACGCTTTAGCGAAGATAAAGTCAAAAAGTTAGCCGATCGTCATCTAGGTATAGGTTTTGATCAGTTGTTGCTGGTCGAGCCTCCGGCCAATCCCGATATGGATTTTCGTTACCGCATATTTAATGCCGATGGGTCGGAGGTTGAGCACTGTGGTAACGGTGCGCGCTGTTTTGCTCGCTTTGTCAGAGATAAGCGTCTGACGACGAAAGATGAAATCCATGTCGAAACGGCAAATGGCCAAGCGGTTCTGCGGATTCGTGATCATCAGCAAGTTGAGGTCAACATGGGAGCGCCTGAGTTGCAGCCTGCGAATATCCCATTTCAGGCAGAGCAGGCTTCGCCAACCTACGAGGTAGAAGTTGGTAATGAAAGCGTTACGCTATCCGCAGTTTCTATGGGTAATCCCCACGGTGTGCTGGTGGTCGATAGTGTGGATAACGCGCCGGTTGAAACGCTGGGGCCGCTGCTAGAGCCTCATTCTCGCTTCCCTGCCAAGGCGAACATTGGTTTTATGCAGGTAGTGTCTCCTAGCGAAGTAAGGCTGCGTGTATACGAGCGCGGTGCTGGTGAAACCATGGCATGTGGAACAGGTGCTTGTGCTGCAGTGGTTGCAGGTCGTTTGCGGGGCCTTTTAGATGAAACCGTTCGAGTCAACCTGCCGGGCGGTGTGCTTAAAATTAGTTGGAAAGGTGGTGAAAACGATCCTGTTATGATGACAGGGCCGACAGCTACGGTATTTGAAGGGCAGATATATTTATGACACAGAAAGAAAATCGGCTTGAGGCTGAACAGGGATTGAGTGAAAAGGATGTTTCAGATTACCTTGCGTGCCATCCGGATTTCTTTCTGACCCATAAGGCACTGCTTGAGGTGATGACGGTGCCCCATAATACCGGTAAAGCGGTATCGTTAGTGGAGCGGCAAACCTCATTGCTAAGGGAGCGAAACCTGCAGCTAACCACGCATTTGTCGGACCTGATTGACATAGCGCGGCATAATGATGGCCAGTTTGAAAAAACAAAACGTATGGTATTAGCGCTACTTGATGCTGCCACATTGGATGATGTTGCCGTGGCTATCGAAGAGAGTCTGTGTCGGGACTTTTATGGTGATGCCACGTCATTAATTCTCTTTAGTGAAAAGCCTATTAATGTTAATAACTTACGCATACTGCCCCGAGAAACAGCAGGGGTCGTTGAATCCTTAATTCGCACCAACTTGCCGACGTGCGGACAACTACAACTCATTGAAAACCGTTTTTTGTTTGGCGAAGAAGCCGTCAAGATACAATCAGCGGCAGTTGTGCCTTTGGTCAAGGGTGAAGCGGTGGGTTTATTAGCAATTGGCAGCTACGACCCTTATTACTTTCAGAGTAGCCAAGGTACACTTTTCCTTAGTTATGTTGGCGAAGTGATGAGCCGGGTAACCAGCCGTATCCTGCATGAGGAACAAGTCTGAGTAAGGTATGCTAAATCAACGCTTTCTTGAGCAGTTAGCGCCTTACCTTGATCGTTTCTTGGTCTACTTGCAGACCGAGCGGCAGATGTCTCCTCATACGTGTGCCAATTACCATCAGGACCTACAACGATTGATCGATTTTGTAGCCGATTGCCGTATAAGCGAGTGGTCGGAGGTTAGTGAGCGGCAAATCAGGGCCCATGTCGCCGAGATCCATCGAGAAGGTTTATCAGCTAAGAGTATTCAGCGCCACCTTTCATCCATTCGTAGTTTTTATCGTTATCTGGCGAAACAGGGTTTAGTGGAAAAAAATCCAGCCCAAGGGGTTAAAGCACCCAAAGTCGGACGACCTCTGCCTGAAACTTTAAATGTTGATCAGATTAATTATCTACTGTCTTTTCCGGTTGATGATGCTATTTCAGCCCGTGATAAAGCGATGATGGAGCTGGTTTATTCATCTGGTTTGCGAGTCTCTGAGTTAATAAGCCTGAATATCCATGATATTGATTTTGGAGCGGCAAGCCTTGTTGTCACCGGTAAGGGGCGCAAAACCCGTATGTTGCCTGTGGGTGGGCAGGCGGTTAAAGCGCTTCAGGTGTGGCTTAAATACCGTGAAACGTGGGCAAATTATGCAGAGTCAGCCTTGTTTATCTCTGCCAGAGGGCAGAGGCTCACGGTGCGCAGCGCACAGTTGCGCTTTGATCATTGGGCCAAGCAGATGAATACTCAAGGAAAAGTTTACCCGCATAGATTACGTCACAGCTTTGCCAGTCATATGCTGGAGTCCAGCAGTGACCTACGTGCTGTGCAAGAGCTGCTAGGCCATGAAGATATATCTACAACGCAAATATATACCCACCTCGATTTTCAGCATTTAATGGAGGTGTATGAAAAAGCTCACCCCAGAGCAAGGAAAAAAGATGATTAAGTGCGTTACATTCGACCTTGATGATACATTGTGGGCCGTTAATCCCGTGGTGCGAGCTGCTAACCATACGATGTACGAGTGGCTTGCAGAGAATGCACCTCTCTTTAATGCGATGTACACCTTGCGGGATCTTAATCATCTAAAACAACAAGTGTTAACCGCGCAACCTGAAATAGCTTATAGCGTCACCCGTATTCGTTTAGCCGTACTGGAGTTAGGGCTGGTGAATGCAGGTTACTCTTCTGATCAAGCCAGTGCCTTAGCAGAAGAGGGCTTTAAGGTTTTCCATCAGGCACGTCAGCAGGTCGAGTTTTTTGAAGGCGCGCTGGAAACGATAGAATCCCTAAAAGCTTCAGGTTATATCGTTGGCGCTATCAGTAATGGTAATGCTGATATTCGGCATGTGGGGCTATCCCATTGTATGGACTTTCAGTTTAGTGCAGATCAGGTAGGCGTAGAAAAGCCGGATGCTGAGATTTTCCAAAAAATGTTGCTGCATACCGGCATGAATCCACATGAAGTGGTGCATATAGGCGACCACCCCGAGCATGATGTCCTTGGCGCACAGCGTGTTGGTATACGCACGATCTGGGTTAATTTGCATGGAAAAATATGGGAGGTTGGCAAAGCTCCAGATGCTGAGGTCCGGAGCTTGCGGGAGATACCTGAGGTACTGTTACAGCTATAATAATGCTTGCAATCTTAAAGCCTACTCAGGAATAAATATTTCCAAAAGGTCATTCAAGAATAAATGACCGCGTTTAGTGGGCTGTAGCTTTGGTGATGGCTCCAGTAAGCCTTGCTTACGGGCTTGCGTCAGTTGCTCGCTTACTACCGTTAGGCTGAGCCCTGTTCTTTGCTCGAATAGACTTTCTTCTACTCCAGATTGTAGCCTTAGAGCATTCATCATGAATTCAAAAGGTAGGTCATCTGATGAGATTAGCTGTTCGTCGCCGCAAGGGTTGATGTGCTGTAGATATGCTTTTGGGGAGCGTTGTTTCCAGCGGCGTAGGATGCGGTTTTCTTCTGGGAAAGAGAGTTTGCCATGTGCGCCCGCTCCGATACCGATGTAGTCGCCAAACTGCCAATAGTTGAGGTTGTGACGGGCTTGTGACTGGGAGCTTTTCGCATAAGCTGAGATCTCATACTGGTCAAAGCCTGCTGTTTTTAGACGTGACTGTCCTGCTTGCTGAATGTCCCATAAGGTCTCGTCTGCAGGGATAATTGGCGGCCTGATATAGAATTCGGTGTTGGGCTCAATGGTGAGTTGATACCAAGAAAGATGGTCAGGGCCTAGTGCTATGGCCGTGTCTAGATCGTACAGGGCTTGTTCTGGCGTTTGATCGGGGAGCCCATGCATCAGGTCGATATTGAGACGTTTATAGCCGAGCTTTAAGGCGGTTTCGACAGCAGTATAGGCTTCTTCGCCACTGTGGATTCGGCCTAAATGCCTAAGATGGGTTGAGTTAAAGCTTTGGATACCGACGGATAAACGATTCACGCCAGCGGCTAGGTACCCAGCAAAACGTTGTTGCTCAAAGGTGCCAGGATTAGCTTCCATCGTGATTTCTATATCTTGGCTAAAGGGTATGAGCTGATTTGCGCCTTCTAAAATATCGCTGATGGCCTGTGCTGAAAACAAGCTAGGTGTACCACCGCCAATGAATATCGTTTGGATCGATCTTCCTTGAGCGGCATGTCGCTCTAATGCTAAATCATTCAGGAGTGCTTTTACGTACTCCGCTTCGGGTATGCCATCCCCTTTGACAGCATGAGAGTTAAAGTCGCAATAAGGGCACTTTTTGACGCACCAAGGGATATGAATATACAGCGATAAGGGAGGCAAACTTAGCATTAGTTCAGGTAGCCCTGAATTTTTTCCATAAACTCACGTACCGCTTGGCCGCGGTGACTAATGGCATGCTTCTCTTCGGGTGTCAGTTCGGCTGCTGTTTTATCCATCCCTTTGACGAGAAAAAGCGGATCATAGCCAAAGCCTTGCTCGCCTTGAGGTGTGTGGCCAATCATCCCTTCTAGGGTTCCTTGGCAGATTAAAGGCATGGGGTCTTTCGCGTGGCGCATAAATACCAGCACGCAGCGATAGCGAGCAGAGCGTTCATTATCGGGTGTGTTGGATAAGGCTTCCAGTAACTTAGCGTTATTCGCGTTATCACCTTTCTTTTCACCGGCATATCGAGCTGAGTAAATGCCTGGTGCGCCAAGTAGCGCGTCGACTTCTAAACCTGAGTCATCTGCAAGCGCGGGTAAGCCGGTTGCTTCACAGGCATGTCGCGCCTTGATAATAGCGTTTTCAACAAAGGTTAGGCCCGTTTCATCAGCGTCGGTTACGCCTAGCTGAGTTTGGGGTATCAGATCAATAGCATAGGCTTTGAGGATCTGAGCGAACTCTTTTAGTTTGCCTTGGTTACCACTGGCAAGAACGATTTGGTCAATCATGGGTTAATCCGTGTAAAACTTTTGAGTAAAGCGTATGGTTTTTGCCGGTTTGTTAGGGTCTGGCTGTACATCAAGGGTTAGGTGCATGATCTCCTCGTTCCCGAAAGTAAAGCTGCCGATGTAGTAGAGCGCAGTGCCTTCCTTGATTGGCTTAAACTGCAACTGTTGGGTTTGCTGCATCAGATTAGCCACCTTACCCGTAAGTACGGCAGGCACTGCCTTTTCACTGCCGTCGGTCTGTTTTTCGAAAACAGCAACATTGAGCATGGCAGTAAAGCGGCTGCGTGTCAGGCCGTGCCGTTGAGCAACTTCAGGCGCTACGATAGTACTGTTGAAAGCGTTGTAATGGATCACGTAATTATCGGTTTCTACCGATTGCTCTGCCAACGCCGGCTGAATCAGTAAGCTAAGTAAAAGGGCTATAAAGGTTTTCATGGTGTCACCTCTTTCTAACGGGTTATTCGGTAGATAGCAATTTCGCCCAGCATGTTGGGCCATAAGTTTGTCCACCATCTATGTTGATGTTCATTATCCACAACGGTTCGATTCAGAATGTGAATATTTTTCTGTACACAGAGGCTTTCAAAGTCCTTGAAGGTACAAAAATGAATATTAGGCGTGTCGTACCATGAATAAGATAGAAACTTAGATACCGGCATCTGCCCACGAAGTGCTAAGTAGCCACGTGCGCGCCAGTGACCAAAGTTTGGAAAAGTGACAATGCTCTCTTTGCCGATACGTAGCATTTCATCAACGATTAGGTCTGGGCGGTGCATGACCTGCAGTGCTTGCGTCATTACAACGGTATCGAAACTGTTGTCTTTAAGCGAAGCTAAGCCTTGGTCAATATCCTTTTCGATAACATTCACCCCCTTCTCGATACAGGCGGTAATGTTGTTATGGTCATTCTCAATGCCGTAACCCCGTACGTTCTTTTCATTGATCAGATGGCGCAGCAATTCGCCTTCACCGCAGCCTAAGTCAATGACGCGGGTGTTAGGGCGTATCCATTCACGGATAATTTCCAGATCAGCTCGCATTGCCTTTCTCCTGTGTTGACGGTGGTATATCAGCGGCTATACGCTCCATATAGGCACGGAAGATCTCCATGTAGCGTGGAATTGGAATAAGAAACGCATCATGGCCTTGTGGTGAGTCGACCTCTGCATAGGAGACATCTTTACCTGCATCGACAAGTGCATCAAGGATCTCGCGTGATCGTTCTGGGGAGAAGCGCCAGTCAGTCGTGAACGCGATCAGCATGAATTTCGCGGTTGCTTGCTGGAGTGCCAGTGACAGATCATCATTAAACTCAGAGGCCGGATCGTAGTAGTCCAGTGCCTTGGTCATCAGCAAGTAGGTATTAGCATCAAAGGCAGTTGAGAAACGTTCTCCCTGATACTGCAAGTAGGATTCCACTTCGAACTGAGGATTAAAGTCAAACCGAAGCTTACCTTCTTTCATCTCTCTGCCAAATTTTTCGCGCATACCATCATCAGAGAGATAGGTGATATGTCCTACCATTCTCGCAAGCATTAAGCCCGTTTTAGGCACTTCACCGACATCGTAGTAGCGGCCATCATGAAACTGGGGGTCTTTCGAAATTGCTTGGCGTGCGACCTCATTGAAAGCGATATTCTGCGCAGAGAGCTTAGGTGCGGCGGCAATGACCATGCAGTGGCGCAGGCGGTCAGGATAAGTAATAGACCACTGTAAGGCTTGCATCCCTCCTAAGCTGCCACCGATGACGGCAGCCCATTGTTGAATACCTAAATGATCGGCAAGACGTGCTTGGCTTTCAACCCAATCTTTCACGGTCATCAGAGGAAAGTCTGGACCATAGGGCTTGCCCGTTTTCGGGTCTATCTGGTTAGGGCCGCTGGAGCCGTGGCAGCCGCCCAGATTGTTTAACCCAACCACGAAAAAGCGGTTGGTATCAATTGGTTTACCTGGGCCGATGGCTGAATCCCACCAGCCCGGTTTAGTATCACCCTCATAATAGCCGGCAACATGATGATGGCCCGACAGTGCATGACAGATCAGAATAGCATTGGATGCATCCGCATTTAGCTCACCATAAGTCTCTACCATGAGCGTGTATTGGTCTAATGTTCTTCCGCAAGCCAAAGCTAAAGGCTGTGTGAACTCAATCGCTTGAGGAGTAACAAGGCCGACAGAGTCAGCCGCAAATGTAGTTGGCATCGTGATTAACCTCGACAAAAATTAAAACGCAGGGGTGGTCTTAGTCGAGCATCACATCTCGTACAGCAATAGCAGCACGCGACCGAGGGTCGGTGTTTGATAAGGTATCAGTTCACGTGCGTTCAATGTTTATTCCTACAATGCAAATGGCGCAAGCTGCCCCTGAATAATCTGGATCGCCAGAAAAATCAGAATAGGTGAAAGGTCTAATCCGCCCAATGGCGGAATAACTTTTTGCGCTAATTTAAATAGTGGTTCTGTCAGTTGAGAAATGAGTTGAGGCGCAGGATGATAACTACCCGGCGCAACCCAACTTATAATGACGGAACCTAACGTTGCCCAAAAATAGATTGAGAGAATACTATTCGCCAGCCCGGCAATACTTCTCAGGACTAAAGAGATAATGTCAATCTGAATACTGCCTTTGTAGATCACGATAAGCAGTGCGATCATACCTAGTTTTACAACTAAGGCCAGTACGAGGGGGGAGAGGTCCATGCGACCTGCTTTAGGAAGTATCCGTTGCAAAGGCGTCAGCGGCACCTGCGTCAGTTTCACAATCGACTGGGAGATCGGGTTGTAATAGTCCGCTTTTGCAAGCTGCAGCAAAAAGCGCATCAGTAGGACGAAAATGAAAAGTTCACCGAGTGTCCTGATGATGAGTGTAATCGGATCTTGTTCCATGGCTGGATTGATTCCCCGTTAGTTCTGTTTGCGTGCCAGTATAGTGTCTTTGTGGGGATGAATGAACACCCCCGGTTATGAGTCTTATTTACCTAATTCTTCAGCCATGGCGATAGAGCGTGTCGCGCAGGCGCCCATAGCATCGGCAACGATCCCTTCGAGACCATGGCGTTGGAACGCTAAGATAGCTTGTTCTGTTGTGCCATTAGGTGAGGTGACTCGACGCCTTAGCTCAGCAGGATCTACATCGCTTTGCAATGCCATTTCGGCAGCGCCTTTAGCTGTTTGTAAAGTGAGTTGAGTAGCCGCGTCAAGGGTAAGCCCTTGTTGAACGCCAGCTGAGATCATCGCTTCCATAAACAGGAAGTAATAAGCAGGCCCTGAGCCGGAAACGGCTGTAATCGCGTGTAGCTGTTGTTCATCCTCTACCCACAATGTTAAGCCAGTAGCCGACATAACCGCTTCGGCTTGGTTGCGTTGCTCGTCGCTAACATCGCTATTCGCAAATAAGCCACTGGCACCAAGGCCTACCAGCGCTGGTGTGTTAGGCATACAGCGAACAACTGATTGATTGCCGCCTAGCCATCTATTGATACTGCTAGAGGTGATACCGGCAGCAACGGAAATAAACAGCGGTTTGCTCTGTTGTGCGGACTCGCTAAGAGGTAAGAGCACCGCTTTTAATATTTGTGGCTTCACCGCCAGAACCACGACATCAGCATGACTGACTACATCAACATTGCTGTCGGTAACCTTTAAGCCCTGTGTTTGCAGGTCTTGAATACGTGACAAGTCAGGTTCGCTCGCCCAAATTTTATTGGCAGGGTATCCCTGTTTGATCAGACCGCCAATAATAGCGCGGGCCATATTTCCGGCACCAATAAAAGCAAGGGTAGGGTAGTTTTTCAAAGTGATCACCTATGTATACTTAATTCTGTGGATAGTGTCTGGGGCCAAAGAGCGCTGTGCCAATGCGGACAACCGTTGCTCCGTGCGCAATGGCAACAGCCATATCATCTGACATCCCCATGGACAGCGTATCAAGCAGGGGATGTTGCTTTTTTAACTCATGAAATAGGGTTTGCATCTGTAAAAAGGTGCGCGCTTGTGCGTCTGAGTCTGTAGTCGCCTTGGGAATTGCCATTAACCCCCTCACGACAATATTAGGTAGCGAAGTTATTTGGTTCAGCAACGTTTCAGCTTCGCTAGGTAAACATCCCGCTTTGCTATCTTCTTGGCTAATATTGATCTGCAAACAGATATTGAGTGGAGGTAGCGCTGCTGGTCGCTGCTCTGAGAGCCGTTGTGCGATTTTTAATCGATCAACGCTATGTACCCAGCTGAAGTGTTCGGCGATTGCACGGGTTTTATTGGATTGAATTGGACCAATAAAATGCCAAGTGATCGGCAAGTCGTTAAGGGCCTCTATTTTATCCAGTGCTTCTTGCAAGTAGTTTTCGCCAAAAGCGGTTTGGCCCAGCTGATACAGAGCACGAAGCTCATCTGGCTGGCGTGTTTTGCTGACAGCCAGTAAGTGAATATCTTGCGGCATGCGAGCAGATTGGGTCGCTGACTGATCAATCTGTTGTCGGACGCTTTGTAAGTTCTCTGCTATGCTAGACATAAGTTAATTGATAGTTCTTTGGTTTAGATGCATGCTTCTATTCTGAAGGAACGAACGATTTTAAGTAAGCCTTGAGTTTAAAGATTATGGATATTACAGAACTTCTCTCTTTTACGGTGCAGCAAGGAGCTTCCGACCTGCATATAACTGCGGGTATGCCGCCGGTGATTCGTGTAGATGGCGATGTGCGTCGCATCAAGCTCCCGGCACTTGAGCACAAGCAAGTCCATACCCTCATTTACGACATTATGAATGATAAGATCCGTAAAGAGTATGAAGATACCATGGAAGCGGATTTTTCTTTTGAAGTGCCAGGTTTGGCGCGTTTTCGTGTAAACGCGTTTAACCAAAACCGAGGCGCTGCGGCAGTGTTTCGTACCATTCCGAGTAAAGTGCTCACGATGGAAGAGCTTGGAATGGGGAAAGTGTTTCAGGACTTAGCCTTACAGGCACGTGGTCTTGTACTGGTAACGGGCCCTACCGGGTCAGGTAAGTCTACGACTCTGGCTGCTATGGTGGATTATGTGAATGAGGTACGCTCTGATCATATTTTAACCATCGAAGACCCGATAGAGTTTGTACATGAAAGTAAAAAAAGTCTGATTAACCAGCGTGAAGTACATCGTGATACCCATAGCTTTTCTAATGCGCTACGATCAGCCTTGCGTGAGGATCCGGATGTGATCCTTGTAGGTGAGATGCGAGACTTAGAAACCATTCGTCTTGCGCTCACTGCTGCTGAAACTGGGCATTTGGTTTTTGGTACCTTGCATACCACATCAGCAGCAAAAACCATTGACCGTGTAATCGATGTTTTCCCCGCAGCCGAAAAGGACATGATTCGTTCAATGTTATCTGAATCATTGCAGGGAGTTATTTCGCAAACACTATTGAAAAAAATTAATGGTGGCCGAGTAGCCGCTCATGAAATAATGATAGGCACGCCAGCGATCAGAAACTTAATTCGTGAAGATAAAGTTGCGCAGATGTACTCGGCTATTCAGACGGGTGCAGCGTTTGGTATGAAAACCCTCGACCAGTCATTAACTGAGTTGGTACAAAAGGGATTAATTTCACGTGAGTCCGCTCGCCAAAAAGCGAAAAACCCACAAGGTTTCTAATGCTAGCTAGGGTTGTTAGGATTTTTTAGGAGAAAGAGATAGTGGAGTTTACGCAACTACTCAAGGTTATGATTGAACGAGGCGCTTCGGATCTGTTTGTGTCGGCAGGCGCGCGCCCAAGTATAAAAGTCGATGGAACTCTCAAGCCGTTGACGAAAGAGCCGCTGAAGCCTTCTCAGGCGCGCTCATTGGTTTACTCCACTATGAATGACAAACAGATAGCAGAGTATGAAGGTACTCATGAGTGTAATTTTGCTATTAGTGCTCCAGGGTTAGGACGTTTTCGTGTCAGTGCTTATGTACAGAGAAACTCCCCGGGTATGGTTTTACGACGTATTAATACCAGCATTCCTTCTTTCGAGGAGCTGAACCTGCCCCCGGTCATGAAAGATCTGTCTATGACGAAACGAGGTTTGATTCTGTTTGTTGGTGGTACATCAACAGGTAAGTCTACATCCCTAGCGTCGATGATTGATTATCGCAATCGTCATAGTCGTGGGCACATTATTACCATTGAAGATCCTATTGAGTATATTCACGAGCATAAAGAGAGCATTGTTACCCAGCGTGAGGTAGGTATTGATACGGATTCTTTTGAGGTTGCTCTTAGAAACACGCTTCGACAAGCGCCTGATGTAATCCTGATGGGTGAGATCAGAACTCAGGAACTAATGAAATATGGCTTAGCGTTCGCCGAAACAGGTCACTTATGTATGGCAACGCTGCATGCCAATAATGCTAACCAAGCGCTGGATAGAATAATCAGTTTCTTCCCGCCTGAGCACCACGACCAGTTGTGGATGGAATTATCGCTGAACCTGAAGGCGATTGTTGCGCAGCAGTTATTGCCGACAAAAGATGGCAAAGGCCGCCGTGCTGCAATCGAGGTGATGATTTGTACGCCGCTGATTCAGGATATGATCCGTAAAGGTGAAGTCCATGAAATCAAAGACGTGATGAAAAAATCTACCAACTTGGGCATGCAAACATTTGACCAAGCGCTGTTTGAACTCTATAAAGATGGCGTCGTAAATTATGACACGGCATTAGCCCATGCTGATTCGGCAAATGATCTGCGCTTGATGATTAAACTCAGTGCCGAGACGAATCCTGAGTTATCAGCGAGCGAAAGTGCTGAGTCGCTTTTCTTGCAGGAAGAGGAGGATTTTATGAACCTCTCCGGTGAGATGGAAGTGCGTAATATGTAAATGTCTGTAGGTACTATAAGAAAGCCGCGAAAGTGAATGACGATCGCGGCTTTTTTTTGAGTCCAATAAAAGCGTCAGACAATCAAAGCTGATAAACCAACTTGCCGTCTACCAGCGTGTGGGTGACGCGGCCCGTTAAGTTGCTTCCCATGAACGGCGTATTCTTCCCAGCAGACGTGCAGGTTTCATTGTTTAGTTGCCACTCTAGGTCTGGATCGAAAATACAGATATCTGCTGCTGCCCCATGCGACAGAGAGCCTGAGTTGAGGCCAAGTATGGCGGCAGGCGATGCTGTTAACTTATCAATTAGCTGGGGCAGTGTAATGAGCTGCTGGGTGACTAGCATTAGGCCAAGAGGGAGTAGGGTTTCCAAGCTGGATATGCCAGGCTCTGTTGCGGCAAAGGGAGCTTGTTTTGCTGCAGGGTCGTGGGGTTGGTGATCTGAGCAGATCGCTTGGATACCGTCTGTTACTAGAGCATGACGTAGCCCTGCTCTATCTAGTTGACTTCGCAATGGTGGAATAACGTGGAATTGGCTATCAAATCCATCGACGTTTTCATCGGTCAAGAACAGGTGGTGTACAGCAACATCCGCTGTAACATTCAGTCCACGCTTTCGAGCATCCATAATCATCCTAACGGAACGGTCACAGGATAATTGCCCGAAATGCGCCCTTACGCCCGTTTGTTCAACGAGCAGCAAGCAGCGAGCTAATTCAACCGTTTCTGCGGTTTCGGGGATACCTGCTAGACCAAGGCGTGTACACGTCGTATCGTCATGCATGCAGCCTTTTCCAGTGAGCTCCGGATCTTGTGGCTTGAATATAACCAAGAAGTCATGAGTTGCTGCATACTCTAAACAACGCAACATCACTAATGCACTTGATACTGGCTCCCGGGCGTTACTAAAAGCAATACAGCCAGAACGATGCAGGGCGTGCATAGGTGCTAATTGTTGCCCTTCGAGGCCGCGAGTGAGGGCGCCGGTTGGCAGAATCTTAGCTAAGCCGTTGGCTTCAGAACGATCGATGATTAACTCGGCGACTGCCGCCGTATCGACGACAGGTGATGTTGTTGGCGGCGTTACTAACATAGTAACCCCTGCGGCAACGGCTGCGGCGGTTTCACTGGCGATGGTGCCTTTCTGTGTTTGCCCAGGCTCGCGAACATGGGCAGATAGGTCAATAAATCCAGGGGTGACTACTTTCCCTGTCGCATCCAGAGTGCTGGTTATTTCTATCTGAGAACTAATCTGATCATGGTCAACGATTTTCCCATCGATGATATAAAGATCCTGCACCTGATCAATCTGATTCTTTGGGTCGATAACCCGCCCATTTTTAATGACCAACATTGATCAGACCTCCGCCTTAAAGTTCTTCTCGGCCATTTGGCCGCTCATAGACATAGACATGACTGCCATGCGTACAGCAATGCCATTGGTTACTTGATCTAGAATTAGCGAGCGTGGACCATCAGCAACCGCAGACTCTATCTCTACTCCTCGGTTTATCGGACCAGGATGCATTACCACAGCATCAGGGTGCGCATGTTTTAACTTTTCATTAGTCAAACCATAGAGTTTGTAAAATTCAGCTTCGCTCGGGAGTAGGGCGCTTTGCATACGCTCTTTTTGTAAACGCAGCATGATAACAACATCTGCATCTTTTAACCCTGCTTCCATGTGGGTAAATACTTTGACCCCTAACATTTCAATATGACGAGGTAGCAATGTCATGGGGGCAACAACCCGTATTTCAGAAACACCAAGGGTGCGTAAGGCATGGATTTGTGAGCGGGCAACCCGAGAGTGGAGGATGTCACCTACAATAGTCACAACTAGCGGTGCGAAGTCTCCTTTGTGTCGTCGGATCGTCATCATGTCGAGCATGGCTTGTGTAGGGTGGGCGTGGCGGCCATCGCCGGCATTAATGACAGCAACATTAGGGGTAACATGCTCTGCGATAAAATGCGCTGCGCCACTATCCGAATGTCGTACCACGAACATGTCAGAGTGCATTGCTTCCAGCGTTTGCAATGTGTCCTTGAGGGTCTCGCCTTTTGATGTGGAAGAGGTGCTAATATTTAAGTTCAATACGTCCGCGGATAAACGTTTTGCCGCTAACTCGAAAGTACTTAAAGTACGGGTGCTTGCCTCAAAAAAAAGATTAGCGACGGTCTTACCCCGTAGTAGTGGAACTTTCTTGACCTGTTGGGCGCTCATGTCTACAAAAGAGTCAGCGGTATCCAGTATTTCTGTAAGAATGTCACGAGACAGACCTTCAATTGTAATAAAGTGCTTTAGGTTCCCTTCGCGGTTCAGCTGGATGCGATTGGGATCTTTTGTTGCAAACATGGCATGCTCCGGGTAAGGGTTAGTCTTTCTGGCGAATATCGAGAGACAGAGGTTCTGGCCCTGTTAGTTTAATTTGCTGATTGGGGGCCAGCGTTAATGTGCCACCGAAGATATCGGCTTGAATAGGCAACTCTCTGCGTTGTAAGTCTAATAGCGTTACTAAAGTGACAGAAGCTGGGCGCCCATAGTCAAATAACTCGTTTAGCGCAGCGCGAATCGTACGACCGCTCATAATTACATCGTCTACCAAAATGATATCTCTGCCTTCCGTAGGGCAAGGTAGTTGAGATGCCTGCACTGTAGGGTTAAGGCCAACCTGTGAGAAGTCATCACGATAGAAGGAAATATCCAAGGTGCCTATTGGGCTATCAAGTTCAAGAGCCTTATGCAAACGCTCGGCGATCCAGATGCCGCCTGTTCTTATGCCAATCACTAAGGGGTTGTCTATTTGACGGTGAGTTAGCAGTGTATTAAGTTCAGATGCCATTTTGTCGAGCAGGGTGTCGACGTTAAGCGTTCCCGTTACCATAAAGGTCCTCCAGTCGGGTATGACTTGGAATGCGTTGTGTGCTGTTGATCCAGCGATCGAAAATAATTTGAGCGGCAAGCCCATCTACCGACTCTTTGCGGAAGTTATTACTCCCACCTTTTGAAAAATGTATCTCTTTAGCTTCGCTGGTAGAGAGGCGTTCATCAGTGAGATAGCACGGCTTCTGATAGCGGTCTTGCATGCGATTGGCGAACTTACGTGCGCGTCGTGACATGTCGCTGATGGAGCCATCCATGTTGAGAGGAATACCTACAATCAGTGCGTCGGGCTGCCATGTTTCCATAACTTTGTCCAAAGCTACCCAGTCAGGTTTGCCGTCTTGTGCTGAAATAGGAGCAAGTGCCGTAGAGGTGGCGGTTAGTGACTGGCCAATGGCAAGCCCTATGCGGCGCGTACCAAAATCAAAAGCCAGCAGTTGTTGGCTGGGTTGTGTCATTAGTTATCTTATTAAGCATGCCCCGTGTGGGCTGTCAGTAGATTTAAGTTTACCCCCAGCAATGCGGCGGCAGCCTGCATTCTTTCCTCTGCAGGCATATTGAACATTATATCTGAATTTGACGGGCAGCTTAACCAGACATTATCACTAATTTCTTGTTCTAGTTGACCGGCCCCCCAGCCTACATAGCCGAGTGCGATGAGTATTTCATTATTTGTGGGAAGGCCTTGTCCCAGTGCTTCTAATATATCAAGGGAGGTGGTTAATGTTATCTCGTCGGTGATGGAACGGCTGGAAAGCCACGGATTACCTAATAAATTTTTGTGTAAAACAAACCCTCTGTCGTTTTGTAAAGGGCCTCCTGCGTAGATAGGAGTTGTGGCGGCATCCGTTTTAGAAAGAAGCTCTAGATGGTTGAGCATCTCATCTAAGCAGAAGCTCATTGGACGGTTGATGATAAGCCCCATAGCGCCATACTCACTGTGGTCGCAGATATAGATAATGGTCTCGGCAAATTCATCATCGTTAAGATGAGGCATGGAGATAAGAAAGTTATCGCGTAAACAGGTCTTCATTGCAGACATGATAAAACCACACGTAAAAGTAGAAACTGACCTTAATAGGTTTAGTACAGATGTGTGGTTTTCTCAAATTTCCAGGTGCGGATAATTTCTAGTATATCGGTGTTTTTGCGCATCTCGACGCTGAACGGTTGGAAAGGGGCGGCGAGCCTAACGATACGAATGGCGGCATCATCAAGGGTTTTGTATCCAGATGACTTGAGTATTTCAACACTTTTCAGGCTACCGTCAGGCTTGATGGAAACCAAGACTCTGAGTGTGCCATACAGTTTATTTTTCCGCGCATCTTCTGGGTAGTTGAGATTGCCGATCATCTCGACGCGGCGGCGCCAGTTGTCAAGATAGATGGCATCCTCATGGATGGTGGTCGAAACTGAGGTTAAGCGGCGAACTTTAGGCCGTTTTGCAAACTGTTCTTGCTGCATTTTGAGCTGGGCTTGTAAGTTGGCAATCTCTAAACTGCGTGCTAGTAGTGAACTGGACTGGCCGCTCTTGGGTTGGCTTTTAGCTGCTTCGGTTTTCTTGGGCTTAGGGGAGCTTTGCGTCTTTTTCTTTTCTGTTGTTGTTACAACTTTGCGGGGTGTTTTCTCTGTCCGTTCTGCGCTACCGTCTCTGTCAGAGATCACCTCCTTGGGTTGTTCGCTGGTCAGTGGTGTCGGTTCCTCAGCTCGAGGGGTGGGTAGAGCGGCTTGGTCACGTATTTTGTCATCCTGGAAAACTGATTTCTCGGTTGTAGAAAGTAGCCTCTTTTCTTCCAGTGTGCCACTTCCCTCCTGATTTGCTTGGGCAAGGAAATCGGCTTGTTTGGGTTCGGTTTCTGTAGGTTGTTGCGCTAGAGTGATCTCTAACGTTTTGATGGGAGGTGTTTTTTGGGTGTTAATGAAGGTGCTACCCATAATAACAACAGCATGAAGTGCTACAGCCATGAACAGGGTGAATCCAAGTCGGTCAACAGGGGTGATCGACGTGGATTCTTGTAGAGAGGATGTTGCGTCGATCACTCAGAGGCTTTCCGTTGTGTTTCGATAGCATCCATAAGTTGGCCTGCAATATCCAGACTAAACTGTGTATCCAATTCTCGAATGCAAGTTGGGCTGGTGACGTTGATTTCAGTCAGGTAATCACCAATCACGTCTAGGCCAACAAAAAGCAATCCCTGTGCTTTTAACGAAGGGCCTACTTGTTTGCAAATCCATCGATCACGTTCTGTCAGCGGTCTTCCTTCTCCTCGTCCACCTGCGGCCAAGTTGCCACGAGTCTCGCCACCTGTAGGAATGCGAGCCAGTGCATAAGGGATAGGTTCGCCATTAATCATTAAAATACGTTTATCACCGTCTACAATCTCGGGGATATACTTTTGAGCCATGATCGTTTGCTTGCCATGATCGGTTAGCGTTTCGATGATGACACCCAAGTTTACGCCATCTTCGCGAATACGAAAAATCGATGCGCCGCCCATGCCATCTAGCGGTTTAAAGATGACGTCACCATGCTCCTTGTGAAAATCTCTTAGGTGCTGATTGTCTCGAGTGACTAATACTGGAGGGCAGCACTGGGGGAAGTGTGTTGCAAACAGTTTTTCGTTGAAGTCTCGTAAACTCTGGGGGCGGTTGACGATTAAGGTTCCCGCTTTCTCAGCCATTTCAAGCAGGTGGGTGGTGTACATGAACTCATTGTCGAACGGAGGGTCTTTGCGCATCAAAATGACATCTAGGTCGCTTAAGGGCGCGCTACGATAAGTGCCACGGGTGAACCAGTCTTTCGGGTCCATTCTAACCGTCAGAGGCGCCATCATTGCTAAAGCTTTACCGTCTCGCAGGTATAGATGGCTTTGTTCCATGTACCACAATTCCCAGCCTTTCTCTTGGGCGGCACGCAACATCGCAAGCGAGCTGTCTTTTTTGAAATTGATACTGTCAATGGGATCCATGACGATGCCGACTTTTAGTGCCATTTGAACGATTCCTCAGGTTTGTTTGCCGCCAGAGTGTAGACTATTTAGATGTCTGTACCTAGCCCAGATCACCCCATAAGTATTGCAGAATTGATAAAGCAGCAACAGGTGCGGTTTCGGTGCGCATAACCCGTGGCCCCAGCGTTACAGGTTGAAAACCAGCATCGATTGCCATTGTTATCTCTGCGTCTGTGAGTCCGCCTTCGGGGCCAATAAGCAGGGCGATACTGGCCGGTGTTGCCATTTGACTTAGGGGAACTTGCGTATGGTGATGTAAGACCAGTTTCACATCGGCTTCTACGCTATTTAGCCAGTCGTTTAATTGTTTCGCAGGATTAATGATAGGCAGCGTGTTACGCAGAGATTGTTCACAAGCGCTGATTGCGACTTGTTGCCAATGGCGTATCCGTTTATCTTGCCGCTCACTGTTCAGCCTGACTTCGCATCGTTCTGTAAACAGCGGCGTCATCGCATGCATGCCCATTTCTGTCGCTTTCTGTACGGCATAGTCCATACGCTCGCCGCGGGATATGGATTGCCCTATGTGAATGTTTAGGGGACTCTGGCGGTTGATGGTGCTGATCGCTTGTACTTTTACGCTTGCGCTACGTTTGTCGGCATGCTCAATGATGCACGAGTACTCGCTGCCGTTACCATCAAACAGGTGGATGTGATCCCCTGCTTTCATGCGTAAGACTTTGCAGACATGCTGAACCACGGCATCGCTTAGGGAGTGATGTTGCCCTTCGGCTAATGAAGTAGGTTCGTAAAATCGGGGTATCCGCATGGTTGTTATCCGGCAAGCTAAAAGGCTCATTATGCCATTGTTGAGGCCGATTTAGGCTACTTCTATGACTAAATTCTGATTATCCATCAGTCTTTCTAGCTGTGCTGCAATCAAAGGTTTGCTTAGCAAGAATCCTTGCACGATATCGCAGTTCAAATTACGAAGAATACTAAGTTGCTCGGTTGTTTCTACTCCCTCGGCAACGACGCTAAAGCCTAGCCCTTGTGCCATTTTAATAATAGCTTCAACGACTTTTCTATCGCCGGTATTTCCATCAAGGCCTTCTATAAATGCACGGTCAATCTTGACTTTATTGATATCTAAATTACGAATGCGGCTAAGCGACGAGTAACCTGTTCCAAAATCGTCTATAGAGATTGATAAGCCGGTTTTGCGAATCGCAGCAATCTTTTGTTGTAATAAATCAACCGATTCGATAAGTACACCTTCGGTTAGTTCAAGCTCCAGCATTTCAAGAGGAAAAGGATAGCGCTGGGTTATGTCGCTTATCAGTGAGTCCCAATCGCTACGCATGAAGGTTAGACCAGATAGGTTAATAGCTAAATGTGGTGGCTCAACTCCCTGGTCGATCCATTGCTGTATCTGTTTGGCTGCAGCATTTAGCACCCAGTTATCCAAGCGGGATACCAAGCCACTTTGTTCGGCGAAGGTGATAAATTTAGCTGGAGAGATAAAGCCTCTGGTGGGGTGCTTCCATCGCAATAAAACCTCTGCAGAGATCATGCGATTACTTTTAAGATCATAGAGGGGTTGGAATACGAGGTAAAATTGATCCTCTTCGAGCGCTTGTTGTATATCTTTCCAGAGCTCTAGTCTTTCATCTAGTGCGAAGGTTCTGAGCTGGTTAAAAAACATATAGTCCAACTCTAGCCGCCTAGCTTCGCTTAGCGCTTCTTCAGCGTGACTGATCAGTTGTAACTCTTGCAATCCATCCTCTGGTGAGGTGCTAATCCCCGTTCTCGATTGAAAAGACAGTTGCTGACCTTCTATGTTTGTGGGCTGCATAATGAGCTCTTGCAGGCTACTCACAAAACAACTGATCTCATGAAAACCTGCTACGTTGCTCTTTACGATGGCAAGTGAATCGTCGCTATGTCTGGCGATCAGGTCATTTGTATTGAGAAGCGCGTTGATTCTGTTGGTTAGGCTGCTAAGCACTTGGTTACAGTACTCGGTTCCCCACTGAGCTTGAATATCACGCAGCAGAGGAATTTTGGTAATGATAAGAGCGCAGGGGGGGGAGCCGGAGTGCTCCAATAGCGTAGCTAGCTTGTCGCTCAGGGCCTTGCGGGTGAGCAGTTGGGTAGCTGGATCAAAAGTTTCGAGATATTTTGCTTGCTCGTTTTCTTTTCTGAGTCGAAAGTTTTCTTTGACTTGCTTTCGGTAATGTAACAATGCTTGTGCAATTTTCCCTAGCTCGTCTTGCCTGTCAGTGTCTTGGATATATCCGTCAAATTCGTCACGGGTAATTTTTTCTATTTCATTGACGATTCTTGAGGCTGGCGCTGTAATGTTGTGGGCGACCCAAGAGGCTATGAAGTATGCCAATAGCAAAGAGATGATAATCGCTAACGTATAAGTCACACTACGTTGAGATAAGGTTTGGTCTAAGTCGTCAAGATAGATACCTGTGCCTAAAATCCAATCTGTTCCGGGTACAAGCATCGCATACCCGAGTTTGTCTACTGGTATGTCTGTTCCTGGCCTAGGCCACAGGAATTGCCAGTAGGTTTGCCCTGATTCTTTAATACCTTTGAGCATGAGGTGGGTGATTGCGACGCCATTGCTGTCGGTTACATGATTGAGGTCTTGGCCTTCAAGTTCAGGTTTGATCGGATGGATAATATTGAAGCCGTTCAGGTCGTATAAGAATAAGTAGTTATTACCGTCATAGCGTAAACTATTGAGTAGTGAGCGAGTTTTGTGGAGTTTTTCTACTTCATTGATATTTGAGTTTAGTATCGGTTGAAGGATGCTGGCAGCGCTTTCGACAACACTCTGGATAACATGTTTATGAGAGTTTACAAGATCCTGCTGAGAGTATCTCAGAGAGAGAAGGTAAGATGATAAAATGCTGACCACCATCACCCCGGCAAGGCTTAGTAGCTTCCAGCGAATGCTGATGTCTTTTAGGCGCATGAGTTCTATTAATATCCTTATAAATCCTAATGCGTTCACATACTTCTGCTAATCATTAGCTGAATTGCCTAATTTTTTCCAGTCTTATACGGTTTTTAAGGCAATAAAAAAAGGCGCTAATGCGCCTTTTTTGAGCAACGTTGGAAGATTTAAAGGCCTGCGTCGGCTTTAAGTGCTTCAACTTTATCTGTGCGTTCCCAGGTGAAAGCGGTGAACGTGTCATCGTTTACCGTCATCTCGTAAGGGGTGCGACCAAAATGACCGTAAGCGGCCGTAGCTCGGTACATTGGGTGCAGCAGGTCTAGCATACGTGTAATGGCATGAGGGCGAAGGTCAAAATGACGGTTGACCAGTTCGATGATCTTCTCGTCAGAGATCTTACCTGTGCCAAATGTATTTAGTGATACTGATGTCGGCTCTGCAACGCCAATTGCGTAGGAAACCTGGATTTCACAGCGATCCGCTAAACCAGCCGCTACAATGTTTTTAGCAACATAACGGCCAGCGTATGCAGCAGATCGGTCTACTTTTGAAGGATCCTTGCCAGAGAATGCTCCGCCACCGTGGCGAGCCATGCCGCCGTAGGTGTCAACGATAATCTTTCGGCCAGTCAAGCCGCAATCGCCCACAGGGCCACCAATGACGAAGTTGCCTGTTGGGTTGATATGGAATTTGGTCTCTTTGCTGATCCACTCTGCGGGAAGAACGTGCTTAATGATCAGCTCCATTACTGCCTCTTTCAGGTCGCTCTGAGAGACTTCAGGATTGTGCTGAGTTGATAAGACAACTGCATCAATTCCGGATGGTTTGCCGTTTTCGTAACGGAAGGTCACCTGAGATTTTGCATCAGGACGTAACCAAGGTAGTAGGCCTGATTTACGTGCTTCCGCTTGACGCTCCACTAGGCGGTGTGAGTAAGTGATTGGTGCTGGCATTAGAACATCTGTTTCGTTAGATGCATAACCAAACATTAAGCCTTGGTCGCCTGCGCCTTGATCTTCTGGTTTGGCACGATCGACACCTTGATTTATATCTGGGGATTGCTTACCGATGATGTTGATAACACCGCAGGTTTCACCATCATAACCGACCTCAGATGAGGTATAACCGATATCGCAGATTACACCACGTACTAGATCTTCAAGATCGACCCATGCGGATGTTGTAATCTCACCAGAAACAACCGCAACCCCGGTTTTTACCAGTGTTTCACAGGCAACGCGCGCATATTTATCTTCGCTGATAATAGCGTCCAGTACGGCATCAGAGATCTGATCGGCAATCTTGTCTGGGTGTCCTTCAGAAACGGACTCAGAGGTAAATAGGCTGTATTCGCTCATCGCGTGTGGGTATCCTCAAAAACTGGGTTAAGTAGATGTCGGTAAAAAGGTACGTACGGACATCGTAGTAATATGAAAGTCAGGGTGGCATTTTATCGCCCTTACTAAGGTATTGCATGATTTATGATTCAATTTTTAATGAAAATTTCATGAATCATCATGAAAATCCTTCACTTTTTGTTTTATTCCGGTTTTTTCGTTGAAGATAAGCCGTATCTGCGAGAAAATTGCGCCAGTTTTTTTCCTTCCTCTTTACTGAAATTGGGTATATCCCAGGAGTTGATTGAATGTCCTCTCGCAGAGAACTGGCTAATGCTATTCGTGCATTAAGTATGGATGCTGTTCAGAAAGCAAAATCGGGCCATCCGGGCGCACCAATGGGCATGGCAGATATTGCCGAAGTGCTCTGGAATGATTTTCTGAAACATAATCCAACTAATCCACAATGGTTTGATCGTGACCGCTTTATCTTGTCCAACGGTCATGGCTCTATGTTGATCTATTCTCTGCTGCACTTGACGGGCTACGATGTATCGATTGATGACATCAAAAACTTCCGTCAGCTTCATGCTAAAACAGCAGGTCACCCTGAGTATGGCTATTGCCCAGGCGTTGAAACAACGACTGGACCTCTAGGGCAGGGTATTACCAATGCGGTAGGTTTTGCGATTGCCGAAAAAGCAATGGCTGCGCAGTTTAATAAAGAAGGCCACGAGCTGATTGACCATAACACCTATGTGTTTATGGGGGACGGCTGCATGATGGAAGGTATCTCCCATGAAGCATGTTCTCTGGCAGGAACCCTAGGTCTAGGTAAGCTAATCGCATTTTGGGATGACAACGGCATCTCTATCGACGGTGAAGTGGAAGGTTGGTATACCGACGATAACGTAAAACGTTTTGAATCCTATGGTTGGCAGGTGATTCCGGGTGTAGATGGCCATAATGCCGATCAAATCCGTGCCGCTATTGAACAGGCTCAGGCAAACACGGATCAACCGACGCTGATCTGCTGCAAAACCATTATCGGTTTTGGTTCGCCAAACAAAGAAGGCAAAGAGGATTGTCATGGTGCTCCATTAGGGGATGATGAGATCGCACTGACCCGTGAACGTCTGGGTTGGACGCACCCCGCTTTTGAGATACCAGAAGATATTTATGCCGATTGGGATGCTAAAGAAGCTGGCCAGCGTGCAGAAAATGAGTGGAATGAACGTTTTGCGGTTTATCGAGCGGCTTACCCTGAATTGGCTGACGAGCTGCTGCGTCGTATTTCTGGTGAACTGCCTGCGGATTTCACTGAGAAAGCGGATGCCTATATCGCTGATGTTGCTGCAAAAGGTGAGACGATTGCGTCACGTAAAGCCTCACAGAACGCACTCAATGCTTATGGTCCGCTTCTGCCGGAACTACTGGGTGGTTCAGCAGACTTGGCAGGTTCTAACCTGACCTTGTGGTCCGGCGCTAAAGGTATCGAGAAAAATGATGCCTCCGGTAACTACTTATTCTATGGTGTGCGTGAGTTCGGCATGTCTGCCATCATGAATGGTATCGCCCTGCACGGTGGTTTTGTTCCTTACGGCGCTACCTTCCTCGTATTTATGGAGTATGCTCGTAACGCTTTGCGTATGGCAGCTCTTATGAAACAACGTACGATTCATGTTTATACGCATGATTCGATTGGTCTTGGTGAAGATGGTCCGACTCACCAACCAATCGAGCAAGTTGCGAACCTTCGTCATACGCCTAATATGAGCTGCTGGCGTCCTGCGGATGCAGTTGAGTCGGCGGTTGCTTGGAAGGCGGCTCTAGAGCGTACAGATGGCCCAACAGCCATGGTATTCTCTCGTCAGAATCTGCCACATCAGGTGCGAACACCTGAACAGATCGCTAACATTGCCCGTGGTGGTTACATTTTGCGCGATACAGACGGACAGCCTGATGCGATTTTGATTGCGACAGGTTCCGAGGTGGGCTTGGCAATGGATGCTGCAGAAGTGTTGGCCTCAGAAGGTAAGCAAGTACGTGTTGTCTCGATGCCTGAAACTGGTGTGTTCGATAAACAGGATGCAGCTTACCGCGAATCTGTATTGCCAGCATCTGTTACAGCGCGTGTTGCGGTTGAGGCGTTGCAGGCGGACTTCTGGTACAAGTATGTAGGTCTTAATGGCGCCATCGTTGGTATGACTACCTTTGGTGAGTCAGCCCCTGCTGATCAGCTGTTTAAGCACTTCGGCTTTACCGTTGATAATGTTGTTGAAACGGTTAAATCTGTTCTTTGATCACTAGCAAGCCGGGCAGTTATGCCCGGCTTCTTTCTTTTCTTGTGTTATAGCGAATCCAATGAGCTACCGAATAGCAATTAATGGTTATGGTCGTATCGGGCAGTGCGTATTGCGCGCTATCTATGCCAATAATTTACAAAAAAAATTGCAGGTCATAGCCATCAATGAGCTTTCTGATATTGAAACGGTCACTTATTTGACCCGCTATGATACAACTCACGGACGTTTTCCGATCGCGGTTGAGCATGATGGTAAAGACTTATGGGTTGGTGAGGACCGTATCCATATCTTGAATCAGCCTGATCCGCGAAGCGTTCCTTGGGGTGAGTTAGATATTGATTTGGTCATTGAGTGCTCGGGGTCTTTTAGTGATCGGGAAACAGCAGATCTACACATTCAGTCTGGTGCTAAGCGCTTACTGTTTTCGCAGCCTGCTCGTCCAGAGGTTGATGCTACCATCGTTTATGGTTTGAACCAGGCGTTACTATCTAATGATATGCACGTTGTATCAGCGGCATCCTGTACCACTAACTGTGTGGTGCCCGTCTTGTCATTGTTACATGACTCCTTTGAGATTATTAACGGTGTGACAACAACCATCCATTCGGCGATGAATGATCAGCCTGTGATTGATAGCTATCATCAAACGGATCTGCGCCTGACACGCAGTGCTATGCAATCCATCATTCCCGTTGATACTGGTCTAGCAAAAGGGATAGATCGTCTTTTACCGGAGCTTGCAGGGCGTTTTGATTGTTTGCATTTGCGTGTACCGACCATCAACGTTTCAGTGATGGATATGAGCATTAATGTCGGCCAGCGTGTTACGCCCGCAATCGTCAATGAATTGCTAAGTCAGGCAGCCAAAGGTCACCTCAGCGGACTAATAGGCTATACCGAAGAACCCCACGCCTCCGTAGATTTTAATAGCGATCCGCGCTCAGCCATTGTGGACGGAACGCAGACCCGTGTCAGCGGTGGCTCATTAATTAAGTTGCTATGCTGGTTTGATAACGAATGGGGTTTCGCTAATCGAATGTTAGATGTTGCTATCGACTGGCTGCAGCTTGAAGAGTGAATTAACTAACTTTTATATTTAATTAAGTAAGTAGGACATGACCATGAGTGTATTGAAGATGACTGATCTGGATCTAAGCGGTAAACGCGTCTTGATCCGTGAAGACCTCAATGTTCCCGTTAAGGATGGACGGGTAACCTCGGACGCGCGTATCCGTGCATCATTGCCCACCATTGAGTTAGCTATGAAAGCCGGTGCAAAAGTGATGGTGATGTCTCACCTTGGGCGTCCTACCGAAGGTGAATACGAAGCGCAATATTCGTTAGCACCCGTGGCGGCGCATCTGTCTGAAATGCTAGGTTGTGAAGTGCCTCTGATTAAAGATTGGTTGGATGGCGACTTTGATGTGGCGGAAGGTGAACTGGTATTGCTTGAAAACGTTCGCTTTAATGCAGGCGAGAAAAAAGATAACGAAGCCTTGTCACAAAAAATGGCAACATTATGTGATATCTATGTGATGGATGCCTTCGGTACGGCGCATCGCGCTCAAGCTTCAACCCATGGTGTAGCACGCTTTGCAGAGGTTGCTTGTGCGGGGCCTTTATTGGCTAATGAATTAGATGCATTAGGTAAAGCGTTAGATAACCCGGCGAGACCGCTTGCGGCGATTGTTGGAGGTTCTAAAGTATCGACGAAGTTGGAAGTATTAAATGCTTTATCAGACAAAGTTGATCAGCTGATTGTAGGTGGTGGGATCGCTAACACCTTCTTGGCGGCAGCTGGTAAGCCAGTTGGTAAATCGCTTTGTGAACATGACCTCATTCCCGTTGCCCAAGAGTTGATGAAGAGAGTCAATATTCCTCTTCCGGTTGATGTGGTTGTGGCGACAGAGTTTGCGGAGACAGCAGAAGCTACTGTCAAGCTGGTAGATGATGTTGCTGAAGATGACATGATTTTAGATATAGGACCTCAATCAGCACAAAATTTAGCAGCCTTACTAAAAAGTGCAGGCACCATCATTTGGAATGGCCCTGTGGGTGTTTTTGAGTTTGATCAGTTTGGTAACGGCACCAAAGTATTGTCATTGGCGATTGCGGAAAGTGAAGGCTTTTCCATCGCCGGTGGTGGTGATACGCTGGCGGCTGTTGATAAATATGGCATTGCCGCTCAGGTATCCTATATCTCGACAGGTGGTGGCGCCTTTTTAGAGTTTGTAGAAGGCAAGGTTTTACCTGCGGTAGCGATTTTAGAGACCCGCGCGGCTCAGTAATCGAGTGCTCGTTGAGCGACAATCATTTTAAAAATAGGTGAACAAGCATGGCTTTAATTTCAATGCGTCAGCTGCTGGATCACGCGGCGGAAAACGGATATGGCATTCCTGCATTCAATGTAAACAACCTTGAGCAGATGCGTGCCATCATGGAAGCGGCTGATAAGACCGACTCCCCAGTGATCGTTCAGGCTTCCGCTGGTGCAAGAAAATATGCAGGCTCAAATTTCCTGCGCCATATGATTTTGGCGGCAACGGCTGAGTTTCCGCATATTCCTGTATGTATGCATCAGGACCATGGTACCTCTCCAGCGATCTGTCAGCGTTCAATCGCCATGGGCTTTTCATCCGTCATGATGGATGGTTCTTTGATGAGTGATGGTAAAACACCATCAAGCTACGAGTACAATGTTGATGTGACGCGTCGTACGGTTGAAATGGCACATGCATGTGGTGTTTCGGTTGAGGGTGAACTAGGTTGTTTAGGCTCATTGGAAACAGGACAGGCTGGCGAAGAAGATGGTGTCGGTGCTGAAGGTATTTTGTCCCACGATCAGATGCTAACAGATCCTGATGAAGCGGCTGACTTTGTCAGCAAAACCAATGTGGATGCTCTGGCAATTGCTTGTGGGACATCCCACGGGGCCTATAAATTCACACGCCCACCGACAGGGGATATTTTAGCCATCGACCGTATTCGGGCAATTCATGAGCGTTTACCTAATACGCACTTGGTGATGCATGGCTCTTCTTCTGTACCGCAGGAGTGGTTGGCGATCATTAACGAATTTGGCGGAGAGATCCCAGAAACCTACGGCGTGCCAGTTGAGCAAATTGTAGAAGGTATCAAATATGGCGTTCGTAAAGTCAATATCGATACCGACTTGCGTTTAGCATCAACGGGTGCGATTCGTCGTTTCTTGGCCGAAAACCCGTCTGAATTTGATCCGCGTAAGTATTTGAAGAAGACGATAGATGCAATGAGCGAGATCTGTATCGCTCGCTATGAAGCCTTTGGCACTGCAGGTCAGGCTTCTAAAATTACGTCTATCTCTTTAGAGGATATGGCAGCAGCCTATGAAGCGGGCAAGTTGGATGCAAAGATTGCTTAATCTTTGAGACGCACTGAAAAGCCGCCGCTTTTTGGCGGCTTTTTTGATGGTGCTTTATATTAATGATGAATCCCTGAGCAGAGAGAACTCCCTAAATGGCCTTGATTGTATCCACGTGGATAAAGTTTGTATTTTTATTTGCACCCTTCTTCGTGGTGTCAATGTTTCTCGCACTCACGCGAACGGAGAGCGCAGCAGAGCGGAGGAAAATCGCTAACCGAGCTGTTTTAGCTGCATTGCTGACCAGTTTGGTATTATTCTTTTTTGGCTCACCCTTGTTTGAGTTGTTAGGCATAACCTTGGATTCTTTTAGGATTGGTGCTGGAATTCTGCTTTTTTTATCCGCTATTAGTTTGGTGAGAGACGGTGTTAGGGTGAATGCGGAGGTTCCGGCAGAGCAGCGCGATGATGTATCTGTGGTTCCCCTAGCTATCCCTACCATTATCGGCCCTGCGACGATTGGTGCGATTCTTGTCTATGGTGCAGAGTTGAATGGTGTAGATATTATTTATGGATTAGTAGGCTTGGTATTGGCGCTGGTCTGTTTGCTAATCTGCTTACACCTATCGACGTGGCTTGAGAGGATCTTAGGAAAAACGGGGTTAAATGTACTCAGTAAAATAACCGGTTTGATTCTGGCGGCGATGGCATCGCAGATTGTACTAACAGGCGTTCATGGATTCATAGCAACTTCTGGGTTGGTGAATTAATATCGGATTCATAACCAATCCCGTAATCTTGCGGGCAACTATCTAGACTATGTGGGGAACGAACAGATGGACTTAATGGAAATGGCGACTGACCTTTTTCTTCAGAAGCTGGGCAGCTCTGCAGGAAGCCTTAATAGTGATGTAGTCGCGTCAGCGCTTAGTGCATTGCTAGGTGGAGAGAATGGCCAACTGGATTTAGGTGCCTTAGTGGCAAAATTCAGTCAAGGGGATTTAGCATCGTTGGCTCAATCTTGGTTAGGTGATGGTGCTAATGCTAATTTCTCTATCGACCAAGTGCTATCTGTTTTGGGCGCATCGCAGGTCAGTGAGTTTTCGGCTGGTTTGGGTATTGAGGAGAGCGATGCAAGCTCAGCGCTATCTGAAATGATTCCTGAACTTATTGATCAGAATAGCTCTGCAGGTGGTTTGCTGGATGCTGTTGGCGGTGTCGGTGGTCTGGCAGGTATGGCTTCGAAGTTCTTTCGCTAGTCGCGTACTTTTCAGTAGATAAAATAAAAGCAGGCTCTAGTGAGCCTGCTTTTTTAGGAATCGGGTAGATTGCGCTTTACAGCGGAGTTACCTGATCAGCCTGTGGGCCTTTCTGGCCTTGCACTTCAACGAAGCTTACAGCCTGACCTTCAGTTAGGGTACGACGACCTTCACCGATGATTGAACGGAAGTGAACGAACAGATCCGAACCGCTATCGCGCTGGATGAATCCGTAACCTTTTTCGTCATTGAACCACTTAACGGTTCCAGTTTGTGTATCTGACACGGTAATAACACTCAATAGTAATTAACGGTAGCTTCTTAGAATAATCCAAGAGGGCTTAATCACTGCGTCAGGAGCACAAGGAAGAGGGCTGGAGCAGATAAAGCTTTGCAAGATGTAACCACTTCAACACAAAACACTTGATCTCAAAACACAGATCAGATATCGAGTGTATATCCTCATTTAAAGTAACGCAAATATCTTAAGTAAAAAATCTATCAGAAGAAAAGAAGGGGCTTATCGAGCGATTTTCATAAACGATAAACTCCCCTAAACTCCGTTTTTAGGGGAGGATCAAAGAGGTAGGCGTTTGTTAGACGGTGAAGCGTCTTACTAATGAATCCAGATTTGCTGCCAGCTTGGCGAGTTCATCACTGGATTGGAGTATCTGAGTTGTGCCGGCGGTAGAGGCATCTGAGGCATCGTTGATTGTTACTAGAGAGCGATTAATCTCCTCAGCTACACTGCTTTGCTCTTCAGATGCACTGGCGATTTGCGCATTCATATCTGTGATACTAGATACTGCTTGCTGAATAGCAATCAGGGCTTCACCGGCTGCTGATGCTTGTTCTCCCGTTGCTTCTGCCCGCTGGCGACTATGCTCCATCGCCTCAGCGGCTGTTTTCGTTCCTGTTTGTAAGCGCTCAATAGCCTGCTGAATTTCTGCAGTAGATTGTTGTGTGCGTTGCGCCAAGGTCCTGACTTCATCGGCAACCACCGCAAAACCGCGGCCTTGATCACCTGCGCGAGCTGCTTCAATCGCTGCATTGAGGGCAAGTAAATTGGTTTGTTCAGCAATGCCACGAATGACTTCGATAATTGAGCCGATATTGTTGCTATCGGTTTCTACTGCACCAATTTTATCGGCAACTGAACGTACCTCTTCGATTAGCTCGTTAGTAGCGCTGACGGCTTTTGCTACGATGTTGTTACCTTCTTGCGCCTTTACTAGGGTGTCTTGGGCCGCCAAATCGGCCATCTCTGCGCTTTTCGCAACATCTATGACAGTGGAGGCCATCTCATTCATCGCTGCTGCAACTTGCTGAACTTCCTGATTTTGAAAGCTGATATTTTCCTGAGCGGTGCCGCTGACACTATTCAACTCTTTAGCTGATGTAGAAAGATGTTTAGATGAGGTGTTGATTTGGTTAATCAAATCACGCATTTGTGCAATCATTGTATTGAAACTGAGGCCTATAGTGGCAAGCTCATCTTTACCTTTAACATTGACGGCTAGCGTCAGGTCAGACTGTTGAGATATCGCTTCCATGGTTGATCTGAGGTGTTCAATGGGTTGGCGAATAGATTGGTAGATGAAGTAGCCCAGTAGTGCCAACACCGCGATTAAAATGCCGGAAAAGGTTAACAGCAAGGTAGAGTTCTTTTGATAAGCTTTCTCAAGTCTATCGGCTGTTTCTTGTGTGTCTGCGAGCTGAAAGTTAACCAGGTCGGTTATTTTTCCCCCAATAGGGTCAATTGTTGCGTATAGCGAACCATCATAATCGCCTACTTTTCCTGCTAGATTGGTGTCTTGGTTGGCTGTCAGAAAAGAGCGAAATGCAGCGATAGAGTCATTGGCGGGGCCAAAAAGTTGTTCAGCTTCTTGGCTTAAGCGTTTCTCTTCTGGTGAATGCTTTAATGATAGATAGTTAGTCCACTTCTCTTTAATACGTGCAGTGGCTGTATCTAAGTTGGAAATAGCTTCACTAGCATTCATCAGGCCCGCATTAACCTTATTAGCAGTATCTATTACAAGCACTGCGTAATCATCAGCGATGACCTTAAGGTCCTTAAGTGGTATCACTCGATTGTGATAAACGTTTTCAAGCCCTTCATGGGACCTCTTAAGTTCTGAAAGGCTGATGAGTAATACTGCAATAAGGGCAATAATAGGTAATACCAGCAAAATAAGAAGTTTTACGCGAATGCTTAGGGATGATAACAGCATAGGTGTGCCTCACAGCGACAGATAATAGAACTGCTCCTCCTTGTCGGCGGCCAAAGAGAGATATTAAGTATAAATACCTAATTCTTTAGTCGCGATCATGACTTTATTGCAGTATGCGGCCACAAAGGAGATTAACTCTTTATCCCTGTGGCTATGCATTGAGGTTAGGACACAGTATTCATATATTCAAGGAAGTGTAAAAGATAGTTACGTATCTAAAGTAGGGGTGAGTAAATGCTTCAATGTGCTATTGATTGAGGCGTTCAGCTTCACGGTAAGCAATTCGTCTGCCCGTGTTCTTCCTAGGTTAAGTGCTGCAATAGGTAGTTTCCACTCGTAAGCCCGTTTGCAGAAGCGGTAGCCGGAATAGACCATCAAAGAAGAGCCTATGACTAATAGGGCATCAGCTTGGTTAAGTTTGTTGAGAGCTTTCTCTACAGTCTGTTTGGGTACATTGTCGCCAAAAAATACAACGTCGGGCTTGAGAATGCCGCCGCAGTTTGGGCATTCTGATACGTGAAACTGGCTAAAATCTACATCTTCTAGGTCGGCATCACCATCGGGTGCGGGTGAGGCTGTGAAGTGCATAAATGATGGGTTGTGATCCATCATCATATTGTGTGTTTCGTCCCTGCTCAGTATGGTAGAGCAATCCAAGCATACGACTCGATCTGAGCGGCCATGAAGATCAATAACGTTTTTGTGGCCTGCCTTTTGGTGCAGACCATCGACATTTTGTGTAATGAGAAGCTCAATAAAGCCTTGTTGCTCTAAGTGCACTAAATAGTGGTGAGCTTGGTTAGGCTCTGCATCGCGTATGATAGGCCAACCGATTAGGCTTCGTGCCCAGAAGCGTTGACGTGTGGCTTCATCAGTGATGAAAGCGTGATGTTGCACGGGTTGTTTGCGTTTCCATTCGCCTTGCTGATCGCGATAGTCCGGTATGCCAGAGTCGGTACTGATACCTGCACCGGTCAGTACTACTAGACGCGGGTGCTTCTCGATGAAGTCACGCAACGCGTTGCCAGCTTCGTTGGTCTTATTAAACAGCTGCATGTTTTGGGTCTGTCGATGTTTCGGGTGGCTTTTCCTGACGGCTATCTATCGAGACAATTATCCATCCTTCTTTAATGGCTGTTTGGTGTTCAGGCGAGAGAATTTTCAGTCGCCCTTCTGGTGATATTGCCATTAATAGAGAGCGGTCAGACTGATTTGCTTCGCGCCACGCCTCTAGAGAGTAGTCCGCAGTTAAGCGTGTCGCTTTAATCGTAGCGCCTTGGCTAAGTAGGCTGGAAAGCTTTTTAAAGGAAAAAGCGTGTTCCCCTAAAAAGTGGCCTTGGTGTGCGTGTGATACAGAAGCTCTAGCGGTGGACTCTTCCGGCTTCTGAGTTGATACGGCGTAAATATTGCGTGAATCAAACTCATTTCTAAAGTGTAGGCTTGCGAGCGTATTAACATCGCGCTGAGGCGTGGCAGCAAGGAGTTGCCCATAACCACCAAACTCCAATTTCTCGGAAACACGTATCGATAGTGGATTGGCATGGAAGGTATTTAGGCCTTTCATGCGTGCTTCGCTGATATTTTCCCAGCTGGGGTCAATGAGCAGTGTTGGAATATCTTGCTTTTGAAGAGTATCAGCAATGGCTCGTGCTACCCTGTTGGCTCCAATAATAACCAGTCCTCTTGGTTCTGGTTCAGTAACTTTTAAGCGTTGTGCTATCCATTTTGATGTGGCGCTTTGAAAGACGACAGTCCCGATGATGACCGAAAAAGTCAGTGCTGTCAGGATATTGGCTTGCTCATATCCGCTCTCTTCAAGCCGTAAAGCAAACAGTGCCGATACCGCCGCAGCGACAATCCCGCGCGGCCCCACCCAAGCAATTAGCGCCCGCTCTCGCCAATTCAAGTCACTACCCAGTGTACAGAGGGCGACAGAAATAGGCCGTACAATAAATTGGATAACCGCCAGTAACAAAAGGGCGGGAACCCCTAGTGTTATAAGTTCGTCAAGATTGAGACGTGCCGCCAGTAGTATAAATAGACCCGAGATCAGCAAAATGGTGAGATGTTCTTTAAACGAGAGAATATCGCTCAGGTTAATATTGCGCGAATTTGCTAGCCAGATTCCCATGACAGTGACGGCTAAAAGCCCGGATTCATGGGCTAAATGGTTCGATAGGGTAAAGATACTCAGTACCAGTGCAAGGGTTCCGAAAGCCTGCAAATAGTGGGGTAGCCAATGACGGCGGATAACAAAGGCAAGGCCGTAGGCTGCCAAACCACCCAGAAAGGTACCTATCAGGATGATCTCTGCAAAGAGGAGTGTTGTATGAGTGAGCTTCTCTCCTTGTTGGCTGCTGATGATCCATTCATAGACTAATACTGCCATGAGGGCGCCGATGGGATCGATGATAATACCTTCCCAGCGTAAAACGTTAGATATGCGGCTGGTAGCGCGTAAGGTTCTCAGCATGGGTACAATAACAGTTGGCCCTGTGACCACAACCAAAGCACCAAAGAGTGCTGAAAGCTCTGCTGGCAAACCAATCAACCAATGACTGGCTAAAGCAATCATTCCCCATGTGACTAAAGCGCCCCATGTGACTAAACGCCTGACCACTTTGCTGACGTCACGTACTTCCGAAAAATGAAGCGTCAGGCTGCCCTCAAACAAGATAATGGCGATCGATAGGGAAACAACTGGGAAAAGCAAATTTCCTAAGAGTTGGTCAGGGTTGAGCACGCCAGAAACAGGGCCAAGAAAAATACCTGCAATCAATAAGAAAAGAATAGCGGGTAGCTTAATTCTCCAAGCACTCCATTGGCAGGCAATACTAATTAGAGCGATTAAAGCAAGCAGCGCAGTATCTGAAAGCGGCATATTGATCCCATGAATAATAAGGCTATTCATACTCTACTGATTATGCCTAGAAAAGCTAGCGGCTTAATCTTGTGATAAAAATAACTTATCAGTCGTAGAAATTATTTTTCATTGGACAGGTTGTTGAGAATCGAGGCAAGCTATTGCCATAACGAAAATGGCTACAAATGCCGATTCAACAGGCCGAGTGGAGGCATGATGGACTTAAATATCACACCCTATGATCTGAGACAGTTGATTCGTAAGGGCGAGTTTAGTGGAAATACTTCCGGTTACTCGCAAGGTTTTGTACAGGGTAACTTAGCAATCATGCCGCAAGAGTGGGCGAATGAGTTTTTACAATTTTGCCAGTTGAATCCAAAACCGTGCCCTGTGATTGGTATGTCTGCGAACCCGGGTGATTTCTTGTTACCTGATCTGGGTCGGGATGTAGATATTCGAACAGATCTGCCTCGCTACCGCATTTATGAAGAGGGAGTAATGACGCAAGAGGTTACGGATGTACGTGAGTTCTGGCGGGATGATCTGGTGACATTCCTATTGGGATGTTCCTTCTCCTTTGAAGAGTCACTGATTGCTGATGGGTTAGAAGTACGTAATATCACCGAAGGCGTCAATGTGCCTATGTATCGTACCAATATCCCTTGTCGGTCAGCGGGGCGTTTCAGTGGTACCACAGTTGTCAGTATGCGACCGATGAAGCCTAAAGATGCGATACGGGCTATTCAGATCTGTACGCGTTTCCCTTCGGTTCATGGTGCTCCACTGCACTTTGGGAACCCAGAAGATATTGGCATCAGTAGTATTAACTCGCCTGATTTTGGCGATGCGGTAACGATTCGCGATGGTGAAGTGCCGGTTTTTTGGGCCTGTGGTGTGACACCGCAAGTTGCTATTGAACAAGCTCGTCCTCCTTTTTGTATCACCCATAGTCCAGGCCACATGTTGGTCACTGATATCCCGAACAGCCATTTGGCTATTATGTAATGTGCTGCAGGAGAAGAGTATGCGTCTCAAACTAAATTGTGATCTAGGCGAGAGCTTTGGTGCTTGGAAAATGGGTCTGGATGATGAGGTTATGCCCCATATTGACCAAGCTAATATTGCGTGTGGTTTTCATGCGGGTGATCCGTTGGTCATGCAAAAGACGTTGGCGCTGGCGAAAACTCATGGTGTAGAAGTGGGTGCGCATCCTGGATACCCTGATTTAGTAGGCTTTGGGCGTCGCTCACTAAAAGCCACCCCGGATGAGATACGCGCGTTGATGTGCTATCAAATGTCTGCATTGGATGGAATGGCCGCCTGTGAAGGCTTAACTATGAGTTATGTAAAGCCCCATGGAGCGCTCTATAACGACATGATGGCTGACAGTTCAGTGCGCGCTGCGGTTATGGCTGCAGTGGCAAGCTATCATCGGCCTATTGTGCTGGTATTGCAAGGTACGCCGGATGCTGAACAGCATAGAGCTGAAGCTGAGAGGTATGGCCTGAAGCTGTCTTTTGAGGCTTTTGCTGATCGGTGTTATGACGATGATGGTAAGTTGCTTTCACGAGCACGTGAAGGTGCGGTCCACACTAAAGAGAAGATGTTGGCGCAAGTCAAGCAGCTCAAAGAAACCGGAACCGTGACCAGCATTAGTGGGCATACGCTCAATCTGTATGCTGACACCCTCTGCGTGCATGGTGACAATATGGCGGGTGTACAAGCGATTCAAACCATTCGCGCTATGATTGATAGTGAGGAATGTTAGATCATGCAGATAGAAGTTGCAGGTGAGAATGCACTGATCGTCTATTTTGGCGAAACAGCTAATCCGCAAGTATCTGCATGCGTGCAGCAAGCAGTAGATTCACTGACTCATACAATGGGCGATGCGCTGGTGGATTTGGTGCCTTCCTATGCATCGTTATTGGTGATCTACAATCCGCTAGTGACGGATCACTTTGCCGTTAAACAGCAGATTAGAGCGTTGCAATATGCAGAAGAAAGTGACCAGCCTCAAACGGGTAATTTAATAGAGTTACCGGTTTATTATGGAACGGATGCAGGCCCCGATTTGCAGTCACTGGCAGATAATGCGGGACTCACTACTAGCGAAGTAATTCAGATCCATAGCGAGATGGAATATCGCGTTTATGCCATTGGCTTTGCCCCAGGATTTGCTTACTTAGGCGAAGTGGATGAGCGTATTGCTGCTGCGCGTTTAAGTACACCGCGCTTAAAGGTGCCTCGTGGCGCGGTGGCGATTGCCGACCGACAAACGGCGGTATATCCAGCGGTATCCCCTGGTGGCTGGAATCTTATTGGTTTATGCCCGATGCGTATGTTTGACCCTGCTTCTGAACCGACGATGCCTGTACAGGTCGGAGATCGGGTGAAGTTTGCACCGATCTCAAAGCAAGAATTTCTATCCTTGGGAGGTGAGTTATGAGCCTTGCTGAAACAGGATTTAAAGTACTCCAGCCAGGCCTTCTCACTCTGATTCAGGATGCTGGTCGATTTGGATATCATCGCATAGGGCTCACCAATGGTGGTCCCTTAGATATGACCTCCTTTCGCTGGGCTAATAAATTGTGTGGTAATCCAGAGGGTGCCACCGTACTGGAGGTGAGCTTTGGCGGTTTGGTCATGGAAGCTCAATTGGATACCTGCTTAGCGGTCACTGGCGCTGACCTTCCGTTAAAAGTAAACGGTATTGAATTAGAAAGATGGCAAACACACGCTATCAAAGCGGGTGATCGTATAGAGCTGGGCTTTACGCAGGCCGGTGCGCGGGCTTATTTGGCCGTTGCTGGTGGCTTCTCGATTCCTGTCTCGTTTGCCAGCAGCGCAACCGTGACCCGTGAAGGAATCGGAGGTTTAACAGGAGATAAGCTACAACAAGGGGATTTTTTGCCCTGCGCTCCTCATGCAACGAAAGCGATGTATCGCTTGGCAGCAGCTTATCGCCCCTCTTTTTCACAGCAGGAAACGCTGCGATTGGTATTAGGTTATCAGCATGCAAGTTTTGATAATGTGCAAAAGCGTTTGTTCTTCTCCAGTGAATACCGTCTGACTGATCGTGCTGATCGTATGGGCTTTCGCTTAGAGGGGCAGGCTATCCGTTCCTCGCTTACGGGTATTTTGTCAGAGGGGATTTGTCATGGCGCTGTTCAGATCCCCGCAGATGGACAGCCAATCGTACTCTTGAATGATCGACAGACTATCGGTGGTTATCCTAAGATAGGCTCTGTCATCTCCCTAGATACAGCAAAACTAAGCCAACTATTACCGGGAAGCCGCATCCACTTCGAAGAAGTGTCGATCGAGCAATCTCATAACCTTATCTGTTTGGCAGAACACCACTTTGCCAATACCCCTTTAGAACGTATCGCTTAACTGTCGATAGTGGAGAAATTAAAGTGACGAATGCAAGTATAGCGCGAGATGACACTGCGTTAAGTAAACTTATTGAAGACCTGTTAGTCGCTAGAAACTTGCGAGGTATGAAGACGATTCAGCCCGCCTTGCAGACAGGTTACTACTTACGTGCTGCGCGTATTTTGAATAAATGTCGAGGCCATGTACTTATAGGTACAGGCTTTCCTGTTGTAGATACCTTCGAGACCGATGGGCCCGTCGGTGCGATTGCGTTATATCGTGCATTAGAGACATTAGGTGCAACCCCCGTATTGGTGTGTGGTCCGCCGGTATCACAAGCGCTTATGAAAGATTTTAGAGTGCATGAAATCCGTGTAGGCGAACATCAAGAGCAGAAGTTGGAAGCATTTGAAGCACTCTATAACTTCCACCCTGATGCCGTAGTTTCTATTGAGCGCCCGGGGCAGGCCGAGGATGGCGGCTATTATAACATGCGTGGTGAAAGCATCAGTGCGCGAACAGCGTGTTTCGATACGTTTGTAAAACATGCCAAATGCCCGACTATTGGTATTGGCGATGGTGGCAATGAGATCGGTATGGGTAATGTGGCCAGTGCCTTAAAAGATCTAGATATCGTTGCATCGGCTACCTGTGTAGATGAATTGCTGATTGCCGATGTCTCCAACTGGGGAGCCTATGGGATCATGGCATTTTTGAGTGTCTGGAACCAAACGGATCTACTGGGGCAGGTGAAACCCCGTGAAATTCTCGACTATCTATCGGGGTTAGGCAGTGTAGATGGCGTAACACGCCAAAATGAGTTGACCGAAGATGGTTTAGATCCTAGTGAAGGTGAGTCTGTTTTATTGGCGCTACGTCAGCTGATCAATGTAGCCTGATATGTTTTAGGAGATTTGCATGATGGCCAGGCTACTTTCAGCTAGTTGCTGGGGTAGTATTCGGTCATCATCCTGTCGCCAAGCATAGCAAAACGTTAGTTCGGCAGGGGGCTGTTCGGCTTCCATTTTGATTAGTGACCCTTCTGATAGAGGCTGTTCTAAAAGTGGAGTCGGCAATAAAGCGATCCCCACCCCTTGCTGAATCAGTTTTAACATATTCGCAACAGAGCTACAGGTATGAATCGGTGGAGGTTCATCCAAAGTGCTGAAAAGCTGGTGCAAATAATGCCAAGGTCGTGTGTCTCTAGGGAAACTGATTATAGGGAATGTGGCTAAGTCTGACACGCTCAGTGGTGTTGACTGGTGGTGAAGGTCAGGGCTGCAAACCCAGCATTGGGGGTAGCTGCTCAATTGCCCGACATTGATATCGGTAGGCATTGACTGATCAGCAACCATCAGGGCAAAGTCGATCTGGTGGTTTTGTAATTGTCGTATCAATATGGGTGTCATATCGCTGGTCAGTTCAAAAGAGATCAGCGGATGTTTAGTTTGCCAGTGTTTAAGTAATTTGGTTAACCAAAGATGCGCTAAAGTATCGGAAATACCGATACGTAAGCTGCCTTTTTCAGGAATTTCTTGGCTAATTTGTGCTTTCATCTCCTGACTTATGGCGATGAGCTTTTCGGCATAAGGTAACAGTTGAGTGCCACGAGCAGTGAGTTGGGTGCCGCTCTTATCTCTTAGAAGCAAAGCCACACCTAGCTCGGCCTCTAGTGCAGCAATCCGTGCGGAGATTGCCGGTTGGCTTGTATGCAGTTGCTGAGCGGCTGCATGGAAGCTGCCAAGGCGGGCTACTTTAATAAAGGTAGAAAGGTTGCGTAATCGCATGATTGGCACCGTACTAAATGAACAAAAATACTATAGCGCGAACTGTTTAAGGCATTATAGTTTCTTTTGTAATGGGTTTTTTCACTGTTTTTATTTGATGATTTATTGTTATTTTCTTCTTTTTTAAAAATATTAGGTGTTTTTTATTTAATTTTTATACGTATTGCAAATAATCATCTATTTGTAATATAAAGTGGCCATTGAATCTGACTGTTAGTCAAGTAGCTTAAGGGGCAGTTAATAAATGAGTATTGCATATTTAAATGGTGAATACCTCCCACTCGAAGAAGCGCGTATCTCTCCTTTAGATCGTGGCTTTCTTTTTGGTGACGGTATCTATGAAGTGATCCCTTACTACGCAGGTAAGCCAGTTGGTTTAGTGGCTCATATTGAGCGTATGATTGATGGTTTGGCTGCTATCGAAATCCAGTCCAAAACTACATTGGATCAATGGTGTACTCTTTTAAATGACCTGATTAGCCGCAACGGCGGTGCAGAAAAGAACTTGGGCGTTTATGTTCATGTTTCTCGTGGTGCTGATGTTAAACGTTTTCATGCATACCCAGACAACGTAGAGCCTACGGTTTTCTGTTTTACTTTTGATATTAAAGACCCAGAGCCGGTAGATCGCACAGCGGTGCATGCTTATTCCGTCACTACAGCGCAGGATTTACGTTGGCGTCGATGCCATATCAAGTCAACAGCATTGTTGGGCAATGTAATGCACTTTCAGCAAGGCTATGCATCGGGTAACAGCGAATGTTTGCTTTACAACGACAAAAACGAACTGACGGAAGGCAGTTCGGTCAATGCTTACATTGTTAAAGATGGTGTCGTTATTACTCCGATCCAAGACAACCAGATTTTGCCAGGCATTACCCGTCGAATCATCATTGATAGCCTTGAAGAGGAAGGTTCTATCAAGGTTGAAGAACGTACGGTCACTATGGATGAAGTGTATGCCGCTGATGAGGTATGGATTAGCTCCTCATCCAAAGAGATAGCCCCTGTCACCCAGATTGATGGTAAGCCAGTGGGTGATGGCACTGTAGGTGAAGTTTGGGAAAAAGCTTTCCGTATCTACACTGATGCAAAGTTTACACACCGCTAATTAACACTCTGCTCTTCATTGACAAAAGACGTTTTGCCCCGGTTTTCCGGGGCTTTTTTTGTCTAATTATCCTGATATGAAGTTGAGTGGTACCACGGTACTCCAGAGGATCACTGAAGTGACCAATAAGCCAACTAGCACGCACAAGCCAACCGTCAGAATTGAGGTGGAAAACATAAAAGCGCGCTCGTTAGGAATGCGCATAATGATCGGCACACCTGTATAAAGTAAGTAAACGCTGTAACTTACAGCTAATAGCCCGATCATGACATTGAGCCATAGCATAGGGTATAAGCCTGCAAGGCCAGATAGGAACATCGGCGTCGCTGTATAGGTCGTCAGGAGTAAGCAGTCTTCAAAAGGAACATGCCCTCCGTAGGTTTTTTCCATCCAGTGTATGCTATATGCAATAAAACCTACCGCTATCCACATTGCAAAATAGAAGGCTAACGCGGCAATAAGTGCGCTAGCTGCTTGCAACTTGACAAAATCGCCGCCAGCAACGCTCCAGCCCACCTGTGTTGTGCCAATAAAAAGGGATATAGCTGGAATTGCTGCCAGAATGCTGATCTTAGATAGGAAAACGTGTGAAGTGGAGTAGTGCTCTTTTTTGATCAAACCCCATTCATTCTTTGGTTGGTAGAGAATACCCATCATATGCTGAATAAACATCTGCTTTCTCCTTAGGCTGTTTCGCCTATACAGGTGAAATGCCCGTTAGTAGTATGGTTGCTTCAAGTTTGCTTCCTTTTGAGTCACTGCTAGGAATGTAGTTATCCTATTACGGGTAGGAAAGAGGAATGGATCAAGTTTTAGGTTAATGTGTGCCTCGTCTCATACTGACAATGGTGTTCATTGCAATGGCGGATAGAATAATGGCGCCGCCTAAAAAAGTGCGCTCTGGGATCTGTTCATTGACGGCGAACCATACCCAAATTGGGCCTAAGATCGTTTCTATCAATAGAAATAAACTGACTTCCGCTGAGGGTAAATAGCGGGGTGCTCGCATCAGCAACCAAGTAGCTACAGGGATTTGAAAAATTCCCATAATGCCCAGCCAGATATAGCTTTGTGGCGGTAGTGCTAACGGGTTAGCTTGGCTGCTAGAAAGCAAGCCTGCGACAGCCCCAGATAGGGCAATGACGGGCAAAATAGAGAAATGATGAGCGCGACGTAGCAAAGTGAGTACACCACCGGTAGAGATGGCGAGGATTAGGGCAGCCAGATCACCTTTCCAATGCAATGAGTTTAATGACCCAGCAAAGATGTAGAACACGCCGCAAAAGGTGATGAGCATGGTGATCAGTGTGTTTGTTCTTAGCTTCTCCTTCAAAAACAGGCTAGAAAACAGCGCTGAAAATAATGGGGAGCTAGCCAAGATTACAACCGTATTGGCTGTACTGGTATGACTGATGGAATAGACAAACAGTAACGTGTTAACGCCATACAGGAGGGCAACGGCAAGTGCTACCTGCCAGCTCTGCGCATTTGGTGGAAGTGTTGTTTGTTTTCTTGCGAGTAAGCTCAGGGTCGTGAAGGTAGCGCACAATAGCCAGCCCCGCCAAAAAGCAACATCCCATGACGTTGCATCTGCCAAGCGAATAAGCATGGCATCGAAGCTAAGAATAAATACGCCACTGGCGGCAATAAAAACCCCTTTTTGATGTTCAGAGTATGTCACACTACAGCCCGCAATGATGAAATTTAAAATGCGAGGGTATATGACAACGGTGTTTGGAGCTAGGCGTCAGCTTGTGAATTTTATGGAGAGATGTCGTGATTACTATTAGGTATGTGGATAAGCCTGAGCGGCAATGTACCCAGGTGAGTGAACTACTAGCGTTATTACCTGAGGCGGCGGAACCCGTGTGGGTGGACCTTTTTTCCAATGACGATCAGCAGATCAAGGCATTGCTGACTGCATTATATTGCCATGAATTAGCGATAGGGGATACCTTGCGCCATCGGCATCCACCTAAGATCGAATATTTTGATGATCAGGTTTTTATCCTTTATCGAGGTATTCATCAGGTGGCGGATACTCTCGCCTTTGAGCACCAGCAGATTGCTTTTTTTATATCGGAAAAAATCCTCATCAGCGTCCATCGACAAGAAGTGCAGGGTATCAATAAAGTTTTACAGGGTGATGTTCAGTCGTTAATTAATATTCCATTGGACCTGGCTTGTAAGATTATGCATCTGTCGGCTGGTATTTATCTGGAAGAGATATTGGCGTTTGATGAGACGTTAGCAGTACTTGAGGATGTATTACTGAATGCGGGTAATGACCAAACGCTGCGAGAACTCACCAGTTATCAATCTCGCCTGTTGAAACTGATTCGAACCTTTAATTATCATCTGTCAATTTCCCACTGCTTGGTCACGGAAGAGGATGGGGGGTTGCCTGTCAGTTGCTCTCCAGAGAGCCAGCACCGCATTAACGATTTGAATGACCGATTTGAGCGCCTCTATAGCCTTTCGCGGATGCACTACGATATCTGTGGTGATCTAATTAATGGCTATTTGTCGATTACGTCACACCAACTAAATAACACGATGCGTGTGTTAACGGTTATCACAGCGATTTTTGTACCATTGAGTTTTCTTGCCGGCTTGTATGGGATGAATTTTGAGCACATACCGGAGTTGCATTATCGCTACGGCTACTTTGTGTTGCTTGGGGTGATGTTGCTTTTGGCGGTTGGTTTGGTTTGGTTGTTTAAGAAAAAACGATGGTTCTAGAAAAAAAGCCACCGACTGGTGGCTTTTTGTTATGCCATGAAAGATTGGGCCTTACACTCCAAACTTCGCTTTAGCCTCGATACGGCGGCGGTGCAGAACCGGCTCGGTATAACCGGAAGGTTGTGCGCAACCTTCAAAGATCAATTCGCACGCCGCTGCAAAGGCAACACTGCCGTCAAAGTCAGTTGCCATTGGGCGATAGGTTGGGTCGTCCGCATTTTGGCTATCGACCACTGCTGCCATGCGTTTGAGGGTTTCCATCACCTGCTCTTTTGTGCAGATGCCGTGATGCAGCCAGTTAGTGATGTGCTGGCTGGAGATTCGAAGTGTTGCGCGGTCTTCCATCAAGCCAACATTGTTAATGTCGGGTACTTTTGAGCAACCTACACCACCATCTACCCAGCGCACCACATAGCCTAATAGGCCTTGAGCATTGTTATCCAACTCTTGCTGAACCTCTTCAGCTGACCAGCTTGGATTAGCTTCAACCGGGATCGTAAGGATATCATCCAAGCTTGCGCGCGGACGACTGCGCAACTCCGCCTGACGGGCAAATACATCGACTTTATGGTAGTGCAAAGCATGAAGTGTTGCCGCAGTTGGTGATGGAACCCATGCGGTATTAGCGCCCGACATTGGGTGTGCTATTTTAGCCTCCAGCATGTTAGCCATCTGGTCAGGGATTGCCCACATGCCCTTACCAATTTGAGCGCGACCGCTTAAGCCGCACATCAGACCGGTATCAACGTTCCAGTCTTCATAAGCGCTTATCCATTTCGCGGCTTTCATGTCCCCTTTACGAACCATCGGGCCTGCTTCCATAGAGGTATGGATTTCGTCGCCGGTACGGTCAAGGAAGCCTGTATTGATAAAGACCACACGCTCTTTAGCAGCGCGGATGCACTCTTTCAGGTTAACGGTAGTACGACGCTCCTCATCCATAATACCCATTTTCAGGGTGTAACGATCAAGTCCGAGTGCGTCTTCAACGCGTCCGAACAGTTCGTTAGCGAAGGCGACCTCTTCAGGGCCATGCATTTTCGGTTTTACGATATACATAGAACCGGTAACCGTATTACGGAATTTACCTAGGCCTTTCATATCGTGTAACGACACCAAGGTAGTCATCATGGCATCCATGATACCTTCTGGGACTTCATTACCCTCTTTGTCGATGATGGCGCTGTTGGTCATTAAATGACCTACGTTGCGTACGAACATCAGGCTGCGGCCTTTTAGGGTTATGGTGCTGCCATCCAGAGCGGTGTATTCACGGTCAGGGTTCATCACTCGGGTAAAGGTTTTACCGCCTTTGCTTACCTCTTCAGAGAGGTCTCCTTTCATAAGACCCAACCAGTTACGATAAACAACGACTTTGTCGTCGGCATCCACAGCGGCAACGGAATCTTCACAGTCCATAATTGTGGTTAGCGCAGATTCCATGACGATATCTTTTACGCCTGCAGCGTCATCTTTTCCGATTTGGCTGTTGCGATCGATCTGAATTTCAAAATGTAGGCCGTTGTTTTTCAGAAGGATACTGCTAGGGTCGCCTGCTTCACCGATAAAGCCGATGAGCTTTTCAGGCTCAGCCAGAGCCGACTCGCTACCATCGCGTAAGGAAACAACTAACTGTCCATTTTGAATACTATAGCCAGCAGAGTCTTTGTGAGAGCCTGCGGATAAAGGTGCTGCTTCGTCTAAAAAATTACGTGCAAAGGCAATGGTTTTTGCACCGCGAACCGGGTTATAGCTGCTGCCAGCCTCTGCACCGCCCTCTGAAGAAATGGCATCAGTGCCGTAGAGCGCATCGTATAGGCTACCCCAACGTGCATTTGCAGCGTTCAGAGCAAAGCGGGCGTTCATTACAGGTACCACTAGTTGCGGGCCTGCCATAGTCGCCATTTCAGGGTCGACATTGTTGGTTTCTGCTGTGAAGTCTTCGCCTTCTGGCAGCAGGTAGCCGATCTCCTGGAGAAACGTTTTGTATGCTTGCGCGTCGAACGCTTGGCCTTTACGGCTCAAGTGCCATTGATCAATCTGTTTTTGCAGGTCATCGCGCTTCGCTAATAATTCGCGATTTCGTGGTGCTAGGTCGTGGACAATAGCATCCAGTGCCGCCCAGAACTGTTCGTTACTGATTCCTGTATCAGGAATGGCGTCGTTGTTAACGAAATCATATAGACCTTGTGCAACGCTCAGGCCGCCGGTCTGTATCCTTTGACTCATAGTAGTAATGCCTCATTGTATATTGTCCAGCCCGGAGCGAGGCAACCATGGCCGGTCGTTATGGTTAGTCACATCCCGATAGTAGGAATTGTGCAATGCAAAAATACATCAAAAAAGACGTGTTTGTCCCCCCTGTCACGCCTAAAGTATGAGAGCTTCAGGCATAAAGATCAGGGAGTGATTTTTGTGCGAATTTCATCAGGGAGCGGAACTGACTTTCCGCTGTGATGATCCATCCAAACCACCTTGGCATAGCCTTCGCTGACGGGGTTTTCTGGATTGGACGCACTAAAAACTTCATATAGTGTCATAAAGCTGGAGCGGCCAGGATCTCTAACGTAACAGTTGACCTTGAGCGTGTCAGGATAAACGACAGGTTGGAAAAAGGTGCATCCAACATTAATGACAACGGGGTCAGTGCCGCCTCCATCCATAGATGCGCCCATCTCGGCGAGCAATTGCACTCTGGCCTCTTCGAGGTATCGCATATACATGGCATTATTCACATGCCCGTAAGCGTCCATATCTCCCCATCGAACAGCAATATCACAACTGTAGATTAGTTTTCCCTTATCGGTACTCATTAGCATGTCTCTGATCATTAAGTGTGATCAGAGACAATAAGTGAGCGACTTCTGTTTGTGAATAACATTTTCGTTCAGGATTTATTACCTCGATGAAGATGTATGTCCAGTTGAGGAAAGGCAATCTCTATATTATGGGCTTTGAATGCTGCATCAATAGCTTGGTTTATTTCATGAGTGGTCGTCAGTCGATCTGACATGCTACTTACAAATAAGCGCAGCTCCATATCAAGCGTACTGGCGCCAAAGGCTAAAAAGTAAGCATTAGGTTCGGGGTCTTTAAGAACTTTTGGGTGTTGATGAGCCACTTTCAGCAGAAGCTCCTGTGCCAGTTGAGTATCCGATCCGTAAGCAACACCCACAGGAATGACAACACGGGTGATAGGGTCCGTCAAAGACCAGTTAATCAACTGATCGGTGACGAAATTTTTATTGGGGATGATCACCTCTTTTCTATCCCAATCGACGATGGTGGTTGCTCGAATTTGTATCCGTGTCACGGTGCCCGAGAAGTTACCGATCGTGACGGTATCGCCAATACGAATCGGTTTTTCAAATAACAGAATCAAACCGGAAACGAAGTTAGCAACGATCTCTTGCAGACCAAACCCTAAGCCGACACCCAAGGCGGCCACAAGCCACTGTAACTTGGCCCACTCCAGACCCAATTGAGAAGCTCCAGCCATAATGCTGACGACCAACAGAATGTATTTGGTTATGCTGGTAATGGCGTAGGAAGTGCCGGGAGATAAGTCTATGTGTCTGAGCACGAGCAGCTCTAGCAAACCTGGGAGGTTATAAGCGGCGAGGATGCACAGCACAATAATGCTGATACTAAAAAGAATATTTTTGAGGGTGATGGACTCTGAAATAATGCCTGTTGAAGTAGTGATGTCATTGCTCCAGAGTACGATTTTATCCAGCACATCCAGTGTGGGCAGGGCATTTTTCAACAATAGCCATACCAATGAAAAGAACACGAGGACGGTGGCCGCCTTGAGCAGCACTCTAGCTTGATCAGAAATGGTTTGTAGGTTGATATAGTTCTCTTCTAAAGGCGGTACCTCTTCATTTTTCTCTCTTGCTTCAAGAATTTCTGTACGACGTGCTTTAGCACGGTCGAATGCAAGGCAGCGTTCTTCGATTAGCAGCCAGCGGTTACCTAGCTTGAAGAAAATGAAGGTTGCATAGAAGATGCTGGTAAGTACCAATAGAATCAGCATAATCACGCTGCCAGTGAACACGTAACCCAAAAAGGCTGCCAGAATAATGAGTAAGTGGATGCCGACTAAACCCGCCAGCCAAAGTTGGGCACGTTGCCACCAGTGGGTGCTATGGGTAACCTGATTAATCTGAGGAGCAACTTTCCAGAGGGCAGTCCAAAACAGGGTGATGAGTACTGCCAGCATCAAAAATGCCAGACGGCCAATACCAGAACGGAGTGTTGTGGAGTCTGATTCATCTATTAAGAGAATGATGGCGACCAAGGGGGTCGCGACCCAAAAGAGAGGGTGTAACAACTTTATCAGAGTGCTGCATAGCTTTTCGGGTGCCGAAAAATGGTGTTGCATCAGCCCATGTTCGGAGTTGAGCCATAACAAGAGTGTTGCATAGGCCCAGCTAAAAACAGCCAGTATTTGACTGATGAGGGGGATTGCTTCGTGGCTCCACGCCAGTGTGTTTAGCACCTCTTGCGACAGAAAAAGGATGCTGGCTGGAATCGGTAGAGTGATCAGTAATGGTAGTAGGACTAAATTAAAAGTGTGGCTAAAGCGGTCATGTATGACATTGCCAATCTGCTCTTTCCAGCGGAGGGCATTGCGTCGATAGTGCTTTCGTGCAAAGACGGCTAAAAGGCTAAGCAGCACTAGCGCAACCGCTTCTGGAAGCCAATCCTTGGGCGCTTTCCAAAGTGAGTGAGTTTGAGTTGGCAGTATTAGGTTCTGTAAAACAGGAATGCCTTGGTGAATTTCCGTCAACCAGTTGCTTGAAACAGGCAAAATGCTGGGAATCCAAAGCAGGTGTTTAGATATCAGTTCCTTGCCGAGCTTTATTTGCTTGTTAATCTGTTCCTGAATTGATAGCAGTTGTGACAGCTCATTGATGGTTTGATTACTCGCTTCACGAATGCGATTGGAGAGCATGCGCTTGTCACTTTGCAGCTGCTCCAATTTATTGGCTTCCTCTTCGGTTAAAAAAGGTACCGTCTGTTCAGGTTGCTCCGCTACAAACTGTTGTTGTGCTATCTCCAAGTTAATTAAACGTAGCTGGTTAATTTGTTCTCTTGTGTCCTCGGTATTGATGGGCTTGGTAAGTCGTCGAGTAAACTTGCGTAACTCGACACCAAGCGGTTTAGTGCTCAGTTCGAGTTGTTGTTGTACGGTAATGTAGCTTTCTCGTACTAGATTAAGTTTTGCTTCAAGAAAGCGTCGTTGCTTTAGTGCTTTTTCACCATCAGCCAGAACATCTCGTAGTTGTTTACTTAGCGCTTGGTTTTCACTGAGTTGTTCTGCAATTAGCGGGTTCATGGATGCTTTTGCATCATCTGCGCTAAGATTTTGCAGGGTCTCTTCAGCATCGACACGTCGTTTTGATTGAATCAGATCCTGAAGCTGGATAATAAGCAGACTTTCTTGCTCCAGTTTTCGGTTGGTAATCTCTAAGTTGAGACGATTATGCTCATTCTGGCTAGGTAAACTGAGTATCTCTAACTCAAGCGCCTGAATTTTGGCAGCGCGTAAGGCAAAGAGCGCATCCGATAATTCGCCATTTTCTTGTCCATTAGGGAGCGTTTTTTGTTTCAGTTGAACGAGTGTTTCCCGAAGGGAAATAAGTTTCTGGTCACTCTGTTCGATCTCTTTACGCAATCTATCGCGTGACTGTTCGAGTTCGAGAGAGCGGGCTTTTGCCAAGGCGAGTTTTTGCTCAAGTTCCGCTAGGCTAAATTTTTGAAGCTCAATTGGGTTTGGGGGAGTTATCCCTTCCTTTAGCAAACCTTCTAGTTTTTTGGTTTCTTCTGGTTGTCTCTCTAACAGGTTTCTGAGTTGTACGGCCTTTGCTTCGTGTTGTACAGCTTCTTGGTATGCGCTCAGAATCTGTTGATATAGCTCTTTTTGTGCAATAGATACGGGGTTGTTTTCATCAATACTGATTTGCTCCAGTCGTTGTTTGTATTGTGTGACGGCGCCTTGGTTATCGGCAAAAGTCAGGCTACTAATGCAAAAGAAGAGTGAAATAAGAGTGAGGCGAATACTGGTCATGGTTGCCCTAGAAAAATGCTAACGTATTGATGATGTATACTGAATGATAGTATCTCTGACTATAAGAATTAAAAATAGTGCGGCTTTTGCGGGAGGATCTAAATGGCCCTTTTTACGGGGAAAATGTTGCGCGATTTACTTCCTGTGTTTACGAATGAGAGTAGATTTTCGCCTTCACCAGATTGGCAAAATTATTTCGATATTTATGGCTTAGATGACATCTTGTCGAGTTATCATGTTTCCGTTGGCTTAATTGAGAGTGGTGAGCAACGGCTTGCTGTCTACTCTTACCAGCAGGCGAGACAGTTAGCTTCTGGTACGGTCATTATTGTTCACGGCTATATGGATCATGCGGGGTTGTATACCAAGATGATTCGTCATTTACTTGGCCTGAACTGGAATGTGCTCAGTTATGATCTGCCAGGGCATGGTGTTTCATCGGGTGACGCTCATGCTATTTTGCATTTTTCAGAATATGCGCTGCAGTTACAACGTGTGCTTGAATTGATTCCCAGTGCTGATCAGAGCCCTGTGGTATTGATGGGGCAAAGTACGGGTGGTGCTATTATTCTTGAACACCACCGATTATACCCCCAATCAGATGATTCGATTCTACACCGTATCCTGTTAGCACCCTTGGTCAGGCCTTCTGAATATCGGCTTATTCAGGCCAAATACCTATTACTTAAGCCCTTCCTCAATCGGGTTAAACGATACCATTCTGATAACTCCCATGATTCTGCATTCTTGAGCTTTATTCGTAATGAGGATCCGCTTCAGCAGCAAACGGTTTCTGTAGATTGGATTGGTGCGATGCTGGAGTGGGTGCCGTTAATTGAGCAATCAGAGGTAAATGAGCATCCGCTAACCGTTATTCAAGGAACAGCGGACACGACAGTTGACTGGCAACACAATCTTTCGATCATCAGTAAGATTTATCCCCACAGTGTGGTGCATTTGATAGATGAAGGACGTCATCATTTAGTCAATGAAGCTGACGCATGGTTTATGCAGGTGTGGGAAGCTGTTGAAGTGGTACTTCGTCAAGTGGAAAGCGACTGGAGGCAGCGGGGAAGGCTGCCCCCAGATAAGATTAGAACAAACGACGGCAGCGAATAGTGCCTTCGATCTGTAGCAGTTTTTCAAGTGCAACGTCCGAGCAATCAGCATCTACATCAATTACTACATAGCCAACTTTGTCATTGGTTTGCAAATACTGACCAGAGATGTTGATGTTGTTCTCAGAGAATACGTTGTTGATGGCTGAAAGCACGCCTGGCACATTGCGATGAACGTGCAACAAACGGTGAACGTTTGGATGCTCTGGCAGTGCCACTTCTGGGAAGTTGACAGAGGTGATAGAAGAGCCGTTATCGCTGTATTTCACCAGCTTTTCTGCTACTTCGTAACCAATGTTCTCCTGCGCTTCCATGGTGGAACCACCAACATGTGGTGTCAGGATTACGTTATCAAATTCACGTAGCGGAGAGATGAACTCGTCATCGTTTGAGCGTGGCTCAACAGGGAATACATCAATGGCAGCACCATGGAGTTTCCCTGAGCGAAGTGCGTCACAAAGATCATCAATAACAACCACGGTGCCACGGGCTGCGTTGATGAAAATAGCGCCATCTTTCATCTGTTCAAATTGAGCAGCTGCCATCATATCTTTAGTGGATGCTGTTTCAGGCACGTGTAGGGAGATGATGTCACATGTACGTAGCAGCTCATTCAAATCTGCGGTTTGTTTCGCATTACCAAGAGTAAGTTTGTTGACTACATCATGGAAGTACACGTCCATGCCTAGCCCTTCAGCCAGTACGCTGAGCTGCGAGCCGATGCTACCGTAACCTACGATACCGAGCTTCTTGCCACGAATCTCATAGGAATTCTTTGCGGACTTCTGCCATTCGCCACGGTGCGCTTTTGCATTCTTCTCGGCAACGCCACGTAACAAAATGATCGCCTCAGCCAGTACTAATTCAGCTACCGAGCGGGTATTGGAGTAAGGTGCATTGAAGACAGCAACACCTTGACGAGTCGCTGCAGCTAGATCAACCTGATTAGTGCCGATACAGAAACAGCCAACAGCTACTAGCTTTTGAGCTGCTTCAAACACTTGCTCAGTTAACTGAGTGCGGGAGCGAATACCGATAAAGTGCACGTCAGCTATACGTTCTAGTAATTCCTCTTCCGGTAGCGAGCCGGTGTGAAATTCAATGTTGGTGTAGCCTTGGGAGTTTAGGGTGTCGATTGCGGACTGATGTACGCCTTCCAACAACAGAATTTTAATTTTGCTCTTATCCAGAGAGGTAGCTTTGCTCATCTTCTGCAACTCTTCGATAGTGGTCAGAAAAAAATGCCGAGTACTCGACAGCGTGAAAGGGCGCTATCTTACCACAGTGATAAATGAAAGGGATTGCGTCTAAAGAGGGAATTGTTGGAAAAATATTCAATTTATGATGAATAGGTTTGCTGCAGAGCACAAGAGGCTGGCAGCAAACCCGAGCAGCCGTTTAGCTGTAGAAGCAAAGGTAAGCGGTTGCTTGCTCGACTTTCAATTGGAAAGACTGGTTGGCATCAACATTAAACTCAGTACCTGCTGGGAAACTTTGAAACTCAGCAGCACCGGGTAGCTTAACGATTAACTCACCACTGACGACTTTCATTAACTCTTTTTGGGAAGTGCCAAATTCATACTCGCCAGGTGCCATAACGCCTGCGGTCACGTTGCCTTCTCTATTCTCAAAACCAATGGATTTTACTTGGCCATCAAAATACTCGTTTACATTCAGCATGGGAAACTCTCCGGTTAGTAATGCGCGAATCATAGTCGTTAGGAAGGAGTTTGGCTACTTCGATACGCTAGCATAAAGTCTACAAAGGTTTGGTTAGCGTGGGACAGGTATCGGTCTTTTGCCCAAGCTATTGATAGGTCCAGCCATACTGGCTCGGTAAAAGGGATGGAGATAAGGTCTGCATCGTCCTCTACCACCATACCTAGTAGAGTAGAGATACCAAACCCCTGCTTCACAATGGATTTGATTAAGGGGATCAGGTTCGTCTCGAAGGCGATGTTGGGTTTGGCGCCAATGCTGGTTGCGAGTCGGTCAACGATTTTTCGGTGGAAGTAACCCTCTTTAAACATCACGAGTTCTTCTGCAAAAAAAGCTTCATAGGGGATGGTATGTTGCGTTGCAAAAGGGTGGTCTTTAGCAAGGGTGACAAGCATTGGCTCTCTAAGGAATTGCTCGGTGTGTAAACTTTCAGGAACAAATTCTGACACAATAACCCCAAGATCTAGCTCTCCTTGCTCAACCATGTGTTGTATTTGTCCCGTGCCGCCTTCAATCACTTCAAGATTCAGCGATGGATATTGGTGTTTAAAGGCCATCAAGATGGGGGGGAAGTAGTACGACCCTAGCATGCTGGGGATACCAATGCGTACAACGCCCCTTTGTAGTCCTTTGAGCTCTAACATCTCGGTTTCGGCATCTTTGAGGTTCTGTAACAGAGTTTCTGCATGAGGTAAAAGGCGCTTTCCTTCATCGGTCAGGCGTATTCTGCGCTCACTTCTATGAAATAGTCGAAGGCCGAGTTCGTTCTCCAATTTACTCATCGCCATGCTGATAGCAGGTTGTGCAATATGCAGCCGTTCCGCTGCCTTTGAAAAGCTGCGTTGTTGGCTTATTTCATAAAAGTAGCGTAGCTGTTTAATATTCATATCAATATTTTTGATGATTAAGGTAAAAATAATATATTTTACTGATTCTAAGTGACTGCCTATCGTTAGCGCTACTGTTTTGAGGAGTTCTAACGATGATTGAGTCCGGTAGCACAGCATTCTGGCGGGCAACATTAGCGCTATGTCTTGGCTCGTTTATGATTTTTTCCAATGTCTATGTCACTCAGCCGCTTCTGCCTACGCTGATGGATCATTTTGAGATTTCAGAGCTTCAGGCTGGGTGGAGCTTTACGATAACAACCTTAGCGTTGGGCTTTTCATTGCTCGTATATGGGCCATTGTCAGATGCCTTTGGCCGAAAAAATATTATGTTGATCAGTATGGCAGGTGTGGTGATAACCACCTTTCTGCTGTCGCAGACAGAACAATACAACACGCTACTCATACTGCGGGGAGTGCAGGGGTTCTGTTTGGGTGGATTGCCTGCCATTGCGATTGCTTATATGGGGGATGAGTTTCGTCGTAATGCGATGTTACTAGCCGTCGGGTTCTATATTAGCGGAAATACACTCGGCGGGATCGGTGGACGTTTGATTGGTGGTTTTGTGGGTGAGTGGTTGGATTGGCCATCAGTGTTCTTGGTCATGACTTTGCTCAGTTTTCTATTACTTACGCTGTTTGCTTTTTTGCTGCCAGCCTCTGAGCACTTTGTTGCAAAGCCTTCCAAACCCAAGGCGATGGTAGATCAATTGGGTCGCCACTTAGTTAACCCTCTGCTGTTGGTGGCTTACTTAATTGGCGGTTTGAACTTCTTTATTTTTATAAATCAGTATAGTTTTATCACCTTTTTACTAGCGGATGCGCCCTACCACCTTTCGCCTTCATGGTTGGGCCTGCTGTTTTTAACCTATCTGACAGGGACAATTGGCTCCGCGCTGTCGGGGCGCGTGGCACAGTCATTATCTCAGCCGCGCTGTATCATGTTAGGTATTGCTATTTTTATGAGCGGTACGTTAGTGACGTTAATTCCGGGGCTTGCTGCGATTATTACAGGGTTCTTCATTAATGCTTTTGGGTTCTTCTTTGCGCACTCTTCTGCTAGTAGTTGGGTGAGTCATCAGGCGACAGAAGGGAGAGCGAGTGCTTCATCTTTGTATCTTGTTTTTTATTACGTTGGAGCTAGCACTGGTGGTTTTTATTTGCAGCCGTTCTGGCAATGGCAGGGGTGGCCAGGTGTAGTACTAGCGTCACTGCTGATTTTGAGTGTTACGCTAAGTTTGTCTATGTGGCTGCACAGAAGAACAACCAAGCGAAATTTACTCAGTTGTCATGCTTGAGCTTCTATTGTCAATAAGTGTTGCTTAAGCTCAAGCCCTGCTGCAAACCCTGTTAGCTTTCCATTTTTCCCCACAACGCGGTGGCAAGGAATGATGATCAGTAGAGGATTCTTTCCGATTGCTGCGGCAACGGCACGCACAGATGCCGGTTTGCCGATTTTTTCTGCTAATTCTTGGTAGTAGTAGGTTTTACCTGGGGGGATGTGCGTCAGGGCTTGCCATACGGTTTTCTGAAAAGGAGTTCCCTTTGGTGCTATAGGCAGTGTGAAGGGGGAGTTAGGTTGCTCGGCATAGCGATTAAGTTGCTTTTCTGTCTGACATAAAAGGGAGTCGTTTTGATCCTCGTACCAAGATGAGGTGATTTCAGGTTGGTATTTTTGCCCGATTAGATAGCACCCCGTGAGCTGGCCATTTTCTTGGGTAGCCAGTATTTTACCGAAAGGGCTTGTCCAGGTACGGTAAGTGATCATAAGGTGTTCTCCAGTTTTTTCCACAAGTGCATGACCGCATAGGCACGCCATGGTCGCCATTGTTCCGCTGTGGCTAATAGCGTTTTAGGGTGTGTTTCGTTGAGTGCCTTCATAACGCCGAGATCTTTATGGGGAAAAGCATCTGGCCAATGCAGTGCACGCATCGCAATATAGTGAGCTGTCCAGTCACCAATACCGGGTAATCGAACAAGCGATTGAATCGTTTTCTCTGGATCTGAGGTTGGTGAGAGGTCGATACTTCCTTCAGCAATCGTGTTAGCGAGTGTAATGATGGTGTCGGCCCGTTTCCCGATAATGCCTAATGAAGCGATCTCATCTTTAGATAAAGACGCGACTGTTTGAGGAGAGGGAAACAGAACCGAAAGGTTTTCAAAGGGCGTATCTATTTTTTCCCCAAAAGCTTCAGCGAAGCGACCTGCAAGGGTATGAGCCGCTTTAACAGTGATTTGCTGACCTAAAATGGCACGTATAGCCATCTCGAAACCGTCAAAAGCTCCTGGCAAACGGACTCCTTGATGAGAAGAAGCAAGTTCTCCTAATATTTGGTTGATGCTCATAGGGTCGGCATGTAGGTCAAACTGATGCTGTAAGCGGTATAAAATCAGAGGAAGCGCGCCATTTAGCGATTCGCTAATATCGATGTTCAGCGCATTGTTGATCGTAGGGTGAGGTTTTACTGCTAACCAACCTTGGTGAGTAGCTGATTGATACTGTAGTTGCACGGTACGGTAGTATACGCCTTCGTGCACATGTTCAACCTTAGCAATAGTTCTGTTACCTAAGAATTGTGTAAGGCCATGCCAGTCGTAGGGTGGTCGATAGCTGAGCATCAAACTTAAAATATTATCTGTAGAAGGTTTCTTGCGAAGGGCTGATTTACGGATCGCCGTGGGTGTTAGGCGGTATGCTTTTTGAAAGTGGTGGTGCAAACTGCGTAAGCTACCAAACCCGCAAATAAAAGCGATATCCGTGATATTTAGGTCTGTTTCGGTGAGCAGTTTTTTCGCTTTGTGTAGGCGACGAGTCTGTAGGAAGCGTGTTAAAGGTACACCTAAGTGATCAAGGGCCAGGCGACTTAGATGGCGAGTGCTCAGGTCAAGATGTTTGGCAACGGAGGTTAGATCACACACACCGTGGCCTGCAAGTTCGACTGTTTCTATGGCCGTGATGATAGCCTGCCCTCGCGTGTCATGCCATGTATGGACTGGGGCGAGTTCTGGTCGACAGCGTAAGCATGGTCGATAGCCTGCTGCTTCAGCTAACGCCGCTGATGCGTAAAAATGGCAATTCTCAGGTTTCGGGGCTCTCACACGGCAGATCGGTCGACAATACACTCCGGTGCTGGAAACGCCGACAAAAAATGCACCATCAAACCGAGGGTCTCGAGAGATCAGTGCCTGATAATAGTGTTCGTGTGTGTTCATCTCCTGACTATAAGTCTAATGCGATGAGGATGCTCGCAAAAAACGGACAGGATGTTTTTAGAGGAAGGAGCGGCATGGTGAAATGCCGCTACGAGACCGCTTAAGAGCGGTTAGTCACTTCCAGAAGGTGGTAACCAAACTGAGTCTTCACCGGACCTTGTACTTTGTTTAGGTCAGCACTAAAGACGACTTCATCGAATTCACGAACCATTTGACCTGGCCCAAAAGACCCTAAATCGCCGCCTTGGCGACCAGAAGGGCAGGTAGAAAACTGTTTTGCGATCTCAGCAAAGTCTGCACCGGCCTCAATTTGTTGCTTTAGCTCTTCGCATTGAGCTTGCGTGTCGACAAGAATATGGCGCGCACTGGCTTTAGCCATGAGTAAATCCTCTTATTGATTCGTAGAGAGAAGGGTATAGCATAACGGCTATTGTGTCATAACCAAACCGTGGGGGTAAAAAATGGCGTATCAGCACCGTTTTGCCAATGGACAGTCATGTTCGTGGACGTTAGGTAAAATTGTTTGTGTAGGGCGTAACTATGCAGATCATGCGAAAGAGTTAAATAATCCTATACCGACAGAACCGATGTTGTTCATCAAGCCTGCGACCTCTGCGGTTGAGCTTGAGAGCCCTTTCTCAATACCGCAGATGCTGGGTAGCGTCCACTTTGAAACCGAGATGTCGATCCTTATTGGCAATACGTTGTGTCATGCCAGTGAGGCAGAGGCTCAACAGGCGATCGCTGGTATCGGTTTGGGGCTGGATCTTACTTTGAGGGATGTTCAAGATAACTTAAAAGCGAAAGGCCACCCTTGGGAAAAAGCAAAAGGGTTTGATGGTGCTTGCCCTTTGTCTGCTTTTGTTGAACCGGCTCTTGTGCCAGATCTGCAAGATGTCTCGATTCGTCTGAGGGTTAACGGTGAAGTACGACAAGATGGTAACAGTAGCCATATGTTGAACAAGGTTGTCCCCCTAATTAGTTACATGAGCCAGTTTTTTACACTGCAACCTGGGGATGTTGTGCTAACCGGTACGCCTGCTGGAGTAGGGCCTATAGAAAACGGTGATCGTCTCGAAGTGGAACTGACTGGCATTTTAAACTGTAAGACGCAGGTGAACGGTTGAACCCTCATATTTGCTGGCTGATGGCTATCTGTATGATGGCTGCTATTCGCCCTGTCGAAGCATCATCCGCTCATTGGCAACAACCTGCTTTCTTATTACAAAGCTTCGAGGAGGTTGCATTAGGCAGTGAAGATGGCCGGGCTAAGCCTATCATACATAAATGGCTGAAACCGGTAAAAGTGTATGTAGATCACCAAGTAGGGGATATGCAGCTACATGATCGTATGCTCAATGCCCATATCCGGCATCTGCAACTTATTTCGGGACATAATATTCAACGAGTGAACTCAGCCCATTTAGCGAATGTTCGGATTATCTTCACTCAAGAGCAGCAGCTGTATGAGATGGCACTGAAGTACTCAGGCAAGGCGACAGCAAAGCAAACGGGTAGCGCCGTTTGTTTGGCTGGTGTTAGGGGTAAAAAAAGTGGTGAGATTGTGGCAGCCACAATCTATATTCCGGTGGATCGTGCTCGGCAGCGCGGCAAGCTGGTTGCGTGTATTGTTGAAGAACTAACGCAAGTGCTCGGTTTGCCAAGAGATTCTCATAAGGTTTTCCCTTCTATTTTTAATGATCACTCTACTGATAATCTCCTGAGTGGCTTGGATGACTTATTGCTTCGCATACTCTTTGATCAACGTATCCAGCCGGGTATGGATCGTAGTGCGTTGCGTCAGCAGGTGCCTTTAATCATAAAAGATTTACAAAGCCAAGGGATGATTCAGACAGCGGAGCAGCGAGTCCGACAGCAAAGTCCTTTGTACGATTGGTTGGAGCCGTTAGAATAACAGCCTTTGCTAATAAAAGACGTTGTCGGTTAAAGGGAGTCTATATGCTGTGGGTGAAAATGTTTCATATACTCGCTATGACGAGTTGGATGGCGGGTATCTTTTATCTGCCTAGAATCTTCGTGCATTACGTTGAAGGAAAAGAAGCGGGGCAGGATGTTGCTCGGTTACAGATTATGGGAAGAAAGCTATATGGGTTTATGTCCATTATGGCTATTTTTACCTTGGGGTTGGGGCTCTGGCTATGGTTGGGGTACGGTTTTAGTGGTGGTTGGCTGCATGCAAAGCTAGCCTTTGTTGTGCTGCTTATGGGTTATCATTTTTGGTGCCGTAGCTACTTAAAGAAGATGCAAGCTGATGTATTGGATCGAAGTGGTAAGTACTTTCGGCTATTTAATGAGTTGCCTTTGCTCATCTTTATCCCGATTCTGATTTTTGTTGTGGTTAAGCCGTTTTAATTCGAAGGTACCTCTGCTTGTTCTTCTAGTCGCTGGATACGGGCGGCTAAACGATCAGAGCGCTCTCTTAGTTCATCAACTTGCTGAAGAAAGTGCTCTGTCTCCGGTTGTGTGGGTAAGACGGCAATCTCTTCCTGAACATATTCCTGAAGATTTGCTTTCAGACTGCGGGTTGCCTGTTGGAGGAAAGCTAGTTGGCTGCGCCCCAATGAGGCGATTTGGTGTGCAGATAGATCGCCAACGACATCGGCAAGTAAAGCCTCCCAGTCTATCTGCATATCAGCCAGTACTGCTTGGAAGCGATTAGCTAAATTGGCATCACCCTGAATACTAATGCCGTTACCAAAGAAATGTTCTGCTCTATCGTCACTGGTGAGTAGTTGCAGCAGCCGGGTTGAGCTGCCAGAGAGAGTCACGTCGGCGTCGCCTTCCAAATACGCCTGTAGCTGAGCACCTTGATTAAACGGCAATATGTAAATGGATTGATGAAGATCCTCAGCCAGTATTTGAATAATACGGCCTTCTAAGGTTGCAAGTGTGCTGCAGGTGACAGGGTCTGAGCGTAACGCCTTATTCATCGCTGCTTCAAGGGGTGTCAGGATAAAAGCGCTCAACATATCCGCTGCCATAGCGCGACCCTCAGGGTTTGATCCCAGTATGTAGTGCGACGATGCCGCCTGTCATATTTTGATATTTGCAGTTAACTAAGCCGGCATTTTGCATCATCCCTTTGAGGGTTTCCTGATCGGGATGCATACGAATCGATTCTGCAAGGTATTGGTAGCTTTCGGCATCTCCTGCAATCATCTGTCCCATTTTAGGAAGAATGTTGAAGGAGTAAAAGTCGTACAGCTTTGTGAGTGCGATATTATCGGTTTTGGAAAACTCCAATACCATCACTTTTCCGCCAGGCTTTAAAACACGAGCCATAGAGCGCAAGGCTGCATCTTTATCGGTAACGTTGCGTAAACCAAAAGCGATAGTAATGATATCAAACGTATTGTCCGGGAAGGGTAAGCACTCGGCGTTTGCTTGAACGAACTCAACATTGCCGGCTACACCTTTGTCCATAAGGCGGTCGCGACCTACTTTTAGCATAGAGTCGTTGATATCGGCTAAAACGACTTTACCATCAGCGCCTACAATCCGAGAGAAGCGCATGGTCAAGTCACCGGTACCACCTGCAATATCAAGAATTGTATTGCCACGTCGGGCGCCGCTTTGCTCAATGGTGAGCTTTTTCCAAAGACGATGAATACCACCTGACATCAGATCGTTCATCAGGTCATACTTACCAGCAACAGAGTGAAAGACATCCGCAACACGCTTTACTTTATCTTCGACGGGTACTTCGCGAAAGCCAAAGTCTGTAGTGGATTTGTTGTTTTGTTCGCTCATTATGTTTAGCTCAACCAGTGCATTTGACGCTAATTGTACCTAGCCTTCTGTAATTTGTCCTGCTTAGAACTTACCGATCAGTCCTTCGTCTCGGCTTTCTCCTGCCTCGGCCAATTTTGCTAGGTAGCGTTCCCAGTACGATGTTTGGTGTATGCAAAGCTCTCGTAGGTAACTCCATGTGAAAAGTCCACTGTCGTGGCCATCACTGAAAAAAATCTTTAGAGCATAATTACCAGCAGGTTCCACATCATTTATGGAGACGAACTTCTTTCCTGTCTGTAATACGCCGTTGCCAATGCCATGCCCTCTAACTTCGGCAGAAGGCGAGTGGACACGCAAAAACTCGGCGCTTAATTCAAAACTGCCATCAGGATACACCAGTTCTAATGTGCGGGATTTTTTGTGTAGTTTGATATTATCAGGAACCATGATTCACCCCTTAGGAAAAAAGCCAGCGCTAAGCTGGCTTTATGGTCACATTTTACAGAATGTAGTGACTGAGATCTTCATCCTGACTGAGCTCGCCTAACTGAGCGTTTACATAGCTGGCATCAATCACGATCTGTTTACCGGCCTCGTCAGAGGCGTGATAGGAAAGTTCTTCCAGCAAACGCTCCATCATAGTGTGCAAGCGGCGAGCGCCAATATTTTCGGTGCTCTCGTTAACTTGGAAAGCGAGCTCCGCAATACGTGCAATGCCATCATCCGTAAAGCTGACATCAACCCCTTCGGTCTTCAATAGTGCGGTATATTGCGCAGTGAGTGAGGCACTGGGTTCTGTCAATATACGGCGAAAATCTTCAGGTGTGAGCGCGCTTAATTCAACGCGGATGGGTAAGCGTCCCTGAAGCTCAGGAATTAAGTCTGAAGGGCGTGCTAAATGGAAAGCGCCCGAGGCAATAAATAAAATATGATCTGTTTTTACCATGCCATATTTTGTATTGACTGTGCTGCCTTCGATAAGTGGTAATAGATCCCTTTGTACACCTTCACGAGAAACATCCGCACCACCTGCATCGGCTCGTTTGCAGACTTTGTCGATCTCATCAAGAAAGACAATACCATTTTGCTCGACGAGCTCCACAGCGTTTTGCTTGATATCTTCCTCTTTAATAAGGCTTGCTGCCTCTTCTTCTATTAGGAGCTTCAGGGCTTCTTTAACCGGCATGCGGCGGCTTTGCTTTTGACCTCCGCCTAAATTAGAGAACATGCTTTGCAGTTGATTGGTCATCTCCTCCATACCGGGAGGTGCCATGATTTCGACACCAACTTTGGGTGGCGCAATATCAATGTCGATCTCTTTGTCGTCTAACTGCCCTTCACGTAACTTTTTACGAAAGACCTGGCGAGTAGCGCTGTCAGTTTTACTGGCGGAATCTGTCGCACCAAAGTCGCTTCTTGCTGGAGGGAGAAGTGCATCTAAGATACGCTCTTCCGCGGCGTCTTCTGCACGAAAGCGCACCTTTTCAGTTTCTTGTTCACGAATCATCTTGACAGCCATGTCAACAAGATCCCTAACGATTGTCTCGACATCGCGACCTACATAGCCTACTTCGGTAAACTTTGTGGCCTCTACCTTAATAAAGGGGGCGTTCGCTAATTTTGCCAGACGGCGGGCAATCTCGGTTTTACCGACGCCTGTTGGCCCAATCATCAAGATGTTTTTCGGGGTGACCTCAGCGCGAAGTTCTTCATTAAGCTGCATTCTGCGCCAACGGTTTCGCAGGGCAATTGCAACAGAGCGTTTGGCATCCTGTTGGCCAACGATATGGCGATCCAGTTCGTGAACGATCTCACGGGGTGTCATATTTGACATCTTTAGCTCCTGAATAGTTGACCTACACTTTGGATGGCAAGGTTTCGATAGTGAGATTGTGGTTGGTAAATACACAAATATCAGCTGCGATATTCAGGCTCTTCTCAACAATCTCTTTGGCGCAAAAATCAGTATTTTCGAGTAAGGCTTTCGCGGCCGCTTGAGCATAGTTACCCCCAGAGCCAATTGCGATAACGCCATCTTCTGGCTCGATGACATCTCCAGTGCCCGAGAGCAGATAGGTTTTCTCTTCATTGGCAACCAGCATCAGAGCTTCTAGGCGGCGTAAAACGCGATCGCTTCGCCACTCCCTTGCTAGGTGGATAACTGCATTAACAATATTGCCCTGGTGCTTATCCAATTGTTGTTCAAAGAGATCTCGTAGGGTAATGGCGTCAGCGGTACTGCCGGCGAAGCCTGTGATAACCTTATGTTTTTGCAGGCAATTTACTTTGCGGGCGGTGCCCTTCATGACGGTATTGCCTAAGGAAACTTGACCGTCACCGCCAACGACGATTTGATCACCACGGCGTACTGATACAATTGTTGTCATAGAGACTGACCTTATTGAGGTTCGAATACCCTTGATATGGGATGTCTAGTAGCGTATTTCAAGGGTGAACCACAAAAAGCCGTTATTCGACGCGTATCGTCATCGCATTAATATTAAGGCGAGCGAGTTTGTCGTGGGCTTTATTCATTGCCGACCGGTTGTCAAATGGCCCCACTCTAACGCGATACCAAACGCCATTTTGTCCATCGGACTTATTGGTATGTACGTTCGGCAGCCCCGATAATAGGAGCTGTGCCCGCATCTTTTCAGCATCAGATTCACTTCTAAATGAGCCCGCTTGTAGAACATAACGTTTGTCCAGCTTGGCATCTTTGGGGGTTGATTTATAAGCTTCTACTTTTGAAGGAGTGACCTCGTTTTTACGTAACAGCTCATAGAATTCATATTTATTGCCGACGCTTTCTTCGCTCGCTGGTGTAGAGTTTTCAACAACGGACGGGGTTGCGTGCGAGTCTGTACTTGCAGCAGGGGTAGGTTTTTGCTGTGGTTTGGGAGCGGGTGCTTTAGTTGTGGTTTGTGTTTTTGCAGGTTGTGGTTTTTGAGCAATAGGCTTCTGGGGCGTGCTGTCAGAGTGTTTTTGTGTCGCGACAGGCTGAGTCTGTGGCGTGACACTGATAAGCTGATTAAGCATATAGACTAAGCCTGCCAATGCCAGCAGGCTCAGTAACGCGAGTTTCCATGGCTTACGCTTTGGTGGAGTTGCCGCGGGTTTTGTCCGAGGTTTAGCGGCTGGCCGAGAAGGGCTGGCCGCTGAGCGTTTTCGGGATTTTTGGACAAAATCTTTGCGTGAAGCCATGGTGCTCTCCCAGATTACATCTGCTCAGGCGCGCTGACGCCTAAGAGTGTCAGGCCGTTATAGATAACCTGTCGAGCGGCTTCGCTCAATGTTACCCGGGCATTGCGTAAATCGGCTTCCTCAATAAGCATTTTGTTCGCGTTGTAGTATGAATGAAAGTCATTCGCTAACTCACGAAGGTAGTTTGCTAATTGATGGGGCTCGTAGTTGAGAGCTGCGTGAGTGAGTACCTCTGGGTATTTAGATAATTTTGCAATGAGGTCTTTTTCATACTCCGTGTCTAGTTTATCTAGATTGGCTAGCCCTGCTTCGCGATCCCAAGCCCACCCTTGCTCCGCAAGTTTACGCTGTACCGAGCAGACGCGAGCGTGAGCGTACTGGATGTAGTAGACGGGGTTATCTTTTGACTGTGATTTGGCCAGCTCTAGATCAAAATCCATATGCTGGTCTGCTTTGCGGGTCACATAGAAGAAGCGGCAGGCATCATTGCTGACCTCTTCACGAAGTTCACGTAGCGTTACGAAAGAGCCTGAACGAGTGGACATTTGAACGCGCTCTTCGCCGCGGTACAGGATGGCAAATTGTACCAAACGCACGAGAAGTCTTTCTGGATCATAGCCCAATGCTTGGCAGGCTGCTTTCATGCGGGCGATGTAGCCATGGTGATCCGCGCCCCAAATGTAGAGTACTTTGTCAAAACCACGCTCAAATTTGTTCATTAAATAGGCGATGTCTGAGGCAAAGTAGGTGGTTTGACCATTAGCTCTTCGGACTACACGATCTTTATCATCGCCAAAGTCAGTGGATCGGAACCAAAGATTGCCTTCTTCTTCGAATAGATAGCCATTTTCTTGCAGTTTGTTCAGTGCGCTATCAACATCGCCGTTGGTGGTTAGGCTGCGTTCTGAAAACCATTCCTGATAGGTGACGCCGAATTCAGACAAGTCATCACGAATATCCGTTAAGATGGAGTCGAGTGCTGCATCAAAGAAGATGGCGTATCCTGCTTCGCCGAGTAACGCTTTTGCACGTTCGATCAGCGCATCAATGTGTATTTCTTTATCGCCTCCTGCTGGTTCGTCAGCAGGAATGTCTAGCATTACGTCCTCAGGGGAGTGGTTAAACGCATCGCTGTGGTTGTTGCGGACCGCTGCAGCAATGTCGTAAATATAGTCGCCTTTGTAACCGTTGCTAGGAAAGGTGATACCGTTACCTGCTTGTTCGAGATAGCGAAGCCATACACTGGTGGCAAGAATGTTCATTTGACGGCCCGCATCATTGACGTAGTACTCACGTTCAACGGGTACGCCAGCTGCTTCCAGTAAGTCGGCTACCGAGGCACCATAAGCCGCACCACGCCCATGACCAACATGGAGTGGGCCTGTCGGGTTGGCAGAAACAAACTCGACCTGTGTTTTTGCTGTTTCTTTGGCAAGACCTCGGCCAAATTCATCTTTTTGTGCCAAAATCTGCGCAACAACAGCTGCGGTTGAAGCTTGTGTAACGAAGAAGTTGATAAACCCAGGTCCCGCGATCTCAGTTTTTTCTAAGGTATCTGACTCCGGGAGAGCATCTACAATCAGCTGTGCTAATTCACGAGGGTTTCGTCGAGCCGCTTTTGCCAAAGTGAGGGCGATGTTTGAAGCAAAGTCACCGTGGGTTTTGTCACGGGTATTCTCCACCATGATCTGTGGTTGTGTGTCGGCAGCCAGCGTGCCGTTGTCGCTCAGTGTTTTAATCGCTGCACTGATCAGATCTGCAATATGCTGTTTCATTTGGCTGTTGTTACCGGTCCGGGGAAATTACGATCAATAAGGAACCGGCTATTATCCCCTGTTGACGGGGTTATGTTAACCCCCAGCCAACAGAAGTCTCGAAGAAATTGCTTAAATTTTGAACCTTTGGATCAGTTCTCGTTGTATCTTGGCAATTCTTAATAAGGTTGAGCTACTTTCTGATGCCTTAGAGGCACCCTCGGCCGTCTCTGTCGCTGCATGGTTAATGCTGACCAGTGTTCGGCTGACTTCTTGTACGGCCGTACTTTGCTGAGAGGCTGCTTCTGCAATGTGCGTATTCATATCTCGAATAGTTTCTATGGCGGCGCGCATCGCTTTTAGCGCATCACTGGAGGATTGAGCATACTCGACACATTCCGTTGCTTGATCGTGGCTTTCATGCATACGCCCGGCGACACTTCGAATCCGCATCTGCATGCTGCCGACCATAGATTGAATCTCTTCTGTGGAGTTTTGTGTACGGCTGGCAAGCTGTCTGACTTCATCAGCTACTACGGCGAATCCGCGACCATGGTCCCCGGCCCGAGCGGCCTCTATGGCAGCGTTAAGGGCAAGTAGATTGGTTTGTTCTGCGATGGTGTTGATCGTTTCTAATATGGTGTCGATCTTCTTGCTATCTTGCTCCAGCTCGTTGGACGCGCTAACCGCTTCTTCTATAACGGAGGCTTGGGAGGTAATACTTGATCGGGTGAGCTCCATTTTGTTATCTACATCGCTGCTGAGTTCTTCACAGTGTTGCACGGCTGACAGAGTAGAATCTGAGTGATGAGAAACATCTGATACGGTATTTTCCATTTCCGTCGCGGCAGATGAAGTCATCTCCAGTTGCTGGCTCTGTTCTGCCATAGCTGCTTTTGCTTCCCTACTAATATTGGCATTATCTTCAGCAACTCGCGAAAGCTCTTGTGAGTTGTTGATAACTTGCTGAAGTATGTCTTGCAACCCGCTGACAACGGTATTCAAACTGCCGCCAAGCTCGCCAAATTCATCCTTGCGTTGATCATCAAACCTAACGGTTAAATCGCCTCCGCCTACAGAGGTTAATTGCTTCTGTATAACGGTCAGAGGTCTACGAATAGCATTAAAGACGATCCAGCCAACGAGTAGTGCGACTATTAATCCTGCGGCGCTTAAACCATAAATAAGCGTTTGGCTGGTTTTAATAGTGCTAGCGGCATGATTCTGTGCACTTTCTGTTTGTTGATATGACAGGCTGAGTACTTCACCCAGCGCTGTTTCCGCATTATTTAAGTGAGACTCCGCTTCATCCATTTTGGCTTTGAGGTTTTTGCTAGTGTTGTCTTGACGGATATACACACCTAGCAGTCCGATCTCTTCATTAATGGAACTCTCAATGCCAACAACGATGCCTTCTATACGTTCAGCTTCTTTGTCGAAAGATAGAAAAGTCTGATAGTTTTCGCGTAATAGTTTCTTTAACTTCAGTGCTGTTTTCTTAAGGGTGTCGATATTGTTGGTTTTTTGATAAATGCGAGTGGCGAGTCTAACTCGATTGACGGTTCTCATCAGTACACGAATACTATCCAGTGCATCTTGAGGAGGGTTGGTTGTGAGGTAGCGCTGGCCCCAATTGGACATCGAGTCAATTTGTGCCTGAAACATCTGGGTTTCGGTAATGATTTCGCTGTTTAACAGCGTTCGTTCACCGTGTAAAATTTGAACCTGTTGCGCCGTTTCGGCATATTTTTGCGCGGCTTCCTGTGTCTTACTGAGGGCATTGAACAGTTCGCTGCCTTCTTGTTGTGAGCTTTTTAGTTGTTCTAATGCGGTTTTGAAATCTCCGTATTGCTTTTCAAAGTTTTCGCTGTGTGTCTGGAAACTGTCTTCTCGACTATTCAGGTACTTGAGCAGAGATTGATTTGCTTGGTTGAGTGCTAAAGTCTGCTGGTAGCTGCCTGTTAATTGAGGAATGGATTGGTTAGACACTACATGCAATTGCTTGTTAATTTCTCCAATGCCTTGAATCCCTCCTGTCCCGACGATCAGTATCGTGATAGCAAGAACAGCAAAACCCAGAATGATTTTCTTTGATATATTCATCTGTATTTAATCGCTTTTATTATTAGACTTTAAACGTAAGGGTAACTCATTACGTCGGCCGATACTCCAAAAGCATTAATATTCAGTTAAGGTCGTATGGGTCGACATCTATTGACCACCGAACCCTGTTCGCCAGAGGATGGTCGGTTAATAATAAGCATAGACTACTTAATGTATTTTGCAGCAATGGACGGTGAGTTGCCGAGAGAAGTAATTGTGCTCTGAAGACGCCCGCTTTCTTTTCCATGGGTGATGGGAAAGGGCCGCTCCACTGAATGCACTCAGGGAAGTTGATCTGTTGCTCTCTAATGCTCTGTAAAAATGCCTCTGCTCTGCCGGATTGTGTAGCTTCTGCCCGAATAATGGCCAAATAGCAAAAAGGTGGGAGATGGAACTTTTGTCGTTGTGACAGCTCTTCCAATGCAAACTTCTCGTAGCCTTGCTCAGTAAGCAGTGTAAGTAGTGGGTGGTCACCATGATGGGTTTGTAAAATGACGCTCCCAGGATGATCTGCTCGTCCTGCGCGGCCTGCAACTTGAATGATCATTTGTGCAGTCCGTTCCATGCCTCGAAAGTCCGTACTAAATAATCCGGCGTCGGCATCGAGAATAGCGACCAAGGTGACCTTGGGGAAGTGGTGCCCTTTGGCCAGCATTTGTGTGCCCACGAGAATGCAGGGTGAACCGGTGTTGACTCTGTCCATAATTTTAGACATTGCACCTTTTCGGGATGTGCTGTCTCTGTCCACCCGAATAACAGGAGTATTGGGGAATAAGCTCGCGAGTGTTTGCTCCGTACGTTCTGTGCCTGCTCCCACGGGCTTTAAATCTTGGCTACCGCAGTTGTCGCACTGTTTTGGGATGGGGCGTTGACTGTCGCAATGATGACAGTGCAAATGAGGGGGTGAGTGATGCAATGTCATGCGTGCATCACAGCGGCGACACTCGGCCAGCCAGCCGCAGTCGTGGCAGATTAGGCTCGGTGAAAAGCCTCTGCGATTAATGAAAACCAGTACTTGAGTGCCTTGGTTGAGGTGTGTGCGGATAGCCCCAAGTAAAGCGGAGGATAAGCCGTTATTTAGTGGCTGCTTTTTAATATCTAGTAACTGAAAATCAGGTGCATTGGCGTTGCCTGCACGTGCTTTTAGTGTGAGGCGCTGATAGCGATTTAGCGTGCAGTTTTGTAATGACTCTAGTGAAGGTGTTGCGCTGCCAAGAATGATAGGGATCTGCTCGGCGTGTGCTCTAACGACAGCCAGATCTCTTGCGGAGTAGCGAAAGCCTTCCTGTTGTTTGAAGGAGGAGTCATGTTCCTCGTCCAGTATGATAATGCCCGGTGATTTAAGAGGTGTAAAAATGGCAGAGCGTGTTCCAATCACGATAGGGGCTTCTCCCTGCGTTGCCTGAGACCATGCGTCAAAACGCTGTTTATCTGTTAAGCCAGAGTGGAGAACGGCCACGGGTACGCAGAATCGACTCTGGAATCGTTTTACGGTTTGTGGTGTCAGACCTATCTCTGGAACGAGGATTAGCGCTTGCAAGTTCTGTTTTAAATAGTGATGAATAGCCTGAAGATAGACTTCAGTTTTTCCTGAACCGGTAATGCCATCAAGTAAAAAGGTGTTAAACCCTTGTTGCGAAGTGATCTTTTGCAGGGCTGTGGATTGCTCGGTGTTTAAGGTAAGGGGCACTTCTTTGAGAAGGTGTTCTGTAGCGGGGAGTGCATGGGTTAGGCGTTCCTGCTTGATGAACCCTTTTTGAAATAGTGTAGATAGGAGTTGCGTGGCGCCACCTTCCGCTTTTATGGCTTCTTTGCTTATGCCATGAGGGTGTTCTGCAATAAGTTTAAATAGCTCTCTTTGCTGATTGGCTCTTTGGGGGATATCGTCAACGGTAAAATGCGGTACAGCTTTCCAAATAAAGGTGTGGCTGGGTTCGTTAAGGCCGCCTTTGCGTAAATAAGTGGGGAGAGACTGTAAGGCGGCCTCACCTACGGGATATTGATAATAATCGGCGGCCCACAGTGCCAAGTCTAAAATATAGCTGGGTTGTGGTGGATGCAGATCCAGCACGTCAAGCGCAGGCTTAAGCTTTGAGAAAGGAACATCGGTTTTGTCGGTTATCTCTACAATAAGCCCAATGACTTCTCTTCGCCCAAATGTAACACGTACCCGTAAGCCTCTTGCCAGTGTGTCGGTTTTGTACGCGATAGGCGGTAGGTAGTCGAACAGCTTTCTCAGCGGAGAGGGAATGGCGACGCGAAGAATTTTCATGTGCTTCCTGAATATGCAATGGAGAGGCTAGTCTAAGGGGTTTTCTCTTAGGATTAAATGCTCATAAGTTATTGCGAACGGGGTAACTCATCCGTATAATCTTCCGCCTGTCAATAATAGGCTGGTTTCTGCCAGTGTATTTTTAATCTTTGTACGGTGCTTGGCGCAAGTGATCAGGTGGCGGTGCAGAAACTACTCTCGAGGTTAATGATGAAAGCGGATATCCATCCTAAGTATGAAGGCGTTACCGTTACGTGTTCTTGCGGTAATGAAATGAAAATACGTTCCACTATGTCTAATGACATGCACGTTGACGTATGCAGCCAGTGTCACCCTTTTTATACTGGTAAGCAAAAAGAAGCTACTTCAGGTGGCCGTATTGATCGATTCAACAAGCGTTTTGGTGGCATCGGTACCAAGTCTGCTTAATGCTAAGGCATTCTTTCAAAAAGGCACTCATATTGAGTGCCTTTTTTGTATCTGGGCTAGGCGTCACTGCGGCTGAGGCTGGGTGTGCGTTTCCTTCCCAATCGGAGCGTGTGTCTGTTCGACAAGTGCTGGATGGCGATACATTGTTATTGTCTGATGGTCGTCGAGTGCGTTTGATCGGTATTAATGCTCCCGAATTGGATGATCTTGGTGATTGGCGTCAGTGGGCTTATCAAGCCCAAGTTGCTCTTGATGCATGGATATTCGATAGTAGAGGTAATGTTGTTATCTATCCTGGGCAGGAGAAGCGAGATGCATATGGGCGAGTGCTTGCTTATGTGTCAGATGCTGATGGGGTAGATCTAGCAGAACGTCTGCTTAGGAAAGGGTTGGCTTTTTCTATTGCGATTGCGCCTGAAGTCAGGAAGAAACGTTGTTATTTTTATGCGGAGCAGATAGCGCGTAAGGCGCGGGTGGGTGTTTGGAAAAGTCAGCTGACTCAGGCTCAAAACCTCAAGAGCGAAGGGTTTGCTCTCTTGAAAGGGCTCGTGACCCATCAATGGCGTTTGAAAACAGTTGATGTGCTAGTTCTTGATAATAAGCTGGCGGTGGTGTTTAAGCGCACAAGAGTGCCAGACAATATGCTTGGTCAGGCAGTCGAAGTTCGCGGTTGGGTTGTTGCGCGCTCATTTAAAAGAGGTAAGCTCTCTTTTCCTTATACGATCTATTTGAATGACTATAACAACTTATTGCTTCTAGAGCAGGGTTGACGAGGATCAAATGATACCTTTGGTTCCTTATTCGGGCACTTTGGGAGGTTGTTCGCATTCTGGCTTTTCTATATGATTGAGCGTCCGTCTTTTGTTAAAAATTGGAAAAGCAACCATGTCTGAAGATCTAAAACAAGCGGCATTGGATTACCACGAGTTTCCTCGTCCAGGTAAAATTAGTGTCGAGCTGACAACCTCAGCTGCAACTGCCCGTGATCTTGCGTTGGCTTATAGCCCTGGTGTAGCGGAGCCTGTCCGCGAAATTGCCAAAGATCCCGATAATGCCTATCGTTATACAGCCAAGGGTAACTTGGTGGCAGTGATCTCAAACGGTTCTGCTATTCTGGGTCTGGGCGATTTGGGTCCATTGGCTTCTAAGCCAGTCATGGAAGGTAAATCGCTGCTGTTCAAAAAATTCGCTGGTATCGATTCTATCGATATTGAAGTGGATGCTGAAAGCCCGCAGGCTTTCATTGATACAGTTGCACGTATTGCAGAAACGTTTGGTGGTATTAATCTTGAAGATATTAAGGCACCAGAGTGTTTCGAGATTGAGCGTGCTCTGATCGAACGTTGCAACATTCCTGTTTTCCATGATGATCAGCACGGCACAGCTATTGTGACTGCCGCAGGCATGATCAATGCATTGGAATTGGCAGGGAAAAAACTTGAAGACGCTACTATCGTTACCCTAGGTGCAGGTGCGGCAGCAGTAGCATGTATGAAGCTGCTGTTGAATATGGGAGCCAAGGTTGAGAATATTTATATGCTTGACCGTAAGGGTGTGATCCACTCTGGCCGTAATGACCTGACTACCGAGAAAGCAATTTTCGCAACAGAAACAGATAAGCGTACATTGGATGACGCGATCAACGGTGCTGACGTTTTTGTTGGCCTGTCTGGTCCTAATCTTCTGTCTGCAGAGCAACTGAAAATGATGGCAGACAACCCTGTGGTGTTTGCTTGTGCTAACCCTGATCCTGAAATTCGTCCGGAAGTGGCTCATGAAGCGCGCTCTGACGTGATTATTGGAACAGGTCGTTCCGACTTCCCTAATCAGGTTAATAACGTATTGGGCTTCCCATTTATCTTCCGTGGTGCGTTAGATGTTCGTGCATCGACAATCAATGAAGAGATGAAGGCTGCTGCTGTACGTGCTTTGGCTGATTTGGCTAAAGAGCCTGTTACTCAGGAAGTGCTGGATGCCTATGGACTGGAATCATTGGAATTTGGGCGTGATTACATCATACCTAAGCCTACAGATTCTCGCTTGTTTAGCGCACTATCAATGGCAGTTGCGCAAGCTGCGATTGATACAGGGGTGGCGCGACTGCCTTTGCCTTCTCACTATCCTTTGACTACATTGGATGCGCTTTATAAATAAGAGTGCTTAGTCCAAATAGAAAACCCGGCATTGCCGGGTTTTTTTATGTATTGAGAATAGTTAAAATATCTCTTCAGTTGATGATCCCGAAGGGCTTCCACTGCTGTATGTGCTCTCTCTTGGTGTTTGAGTGGCTTTGAAGTACTCAAAAATTGTGCCTGGTTGCCCGGCATTGGCTCGTAGGCCTGTCGTAGGGTCGATTCTGAGCTGGATGATTCCCTCTGGTTGTGGAATGGGGGACTCGGGTTGGTCAGCAAGCGCTGCTTTCATAAAGTCGATCCAGATAGGTAGGGCTGCAGTACCGCCATACTCCGACCGGCCTAACGGGGCGGGTTGATCATAGCCTACCCAGGCGCTGGCAACAATCTGGTTGTTGAAGCCTGTAAACCATGCATCTTTCTGTTCGTTGGTTGTGCCAGTTTTGCCTGCAAGATCATTACGCTCTAGTACTCTGGCTTTAGTGGCTGTGCCTCGTTGGATTACATCCTGCAGAATACTGTACAAAAGGAAGTTGGTTTGCTTATCCATAATCCGCTGTGCAATGGGCATCTGATTGTTATCAGATGTTTCAGAACAAGTCTCACAAACCGTAGGGTGTTGGTTGAGGTAGATGGTGTTGCCATTTTGGTCATCGATTCGGTCGATAAAATAAGGTAGTACTTTATAACCGCCATTTGCAAAAGATGCGTAACCTGTCACTAGTTCGAGCGGCGTGACGTCGGCGCTTCCTAGAGAGAGGGATAGGTTTTGAGGGAGCCTAGCAGCATCAAAGCCAAAACGTGTTAAATACTCGATTGCATTGCTGATCCCAATGGATCTCAATAGTCTGATTGAAACGAGATTGCGAGACTTATATAGCCCCACCCGCAATCGTGTAGGGCCTGAGAAGTTTCGGCTTGAGTTCTCTGGTCTCCATCCGCCATCCATTCCATCATCTTGCGTAACAACTGGAGCATCGTTGATGATGCTTGCTGGGGTGAAGCCGCTTTCCAGTGCAGCTGCATATATAAAGGGTTTAAAGTTAGATCCAGGCTGGCGATGGGCTTGTGTGACGCGATTAAACTTATTGTGAGTGAAACTAAATCCCCCTACTAATGAGCGAATCGCGCCAGTTTGTGGAGTAAGTGCTACCAGTGCACCCTGTACTTTTGGAATTTGGGTGACCTCCCATGTGTTCTCTGTTGTGTTGATAATTCGTATCAAGTCTCCAGGGGTGACTACATCGCTGGCAGTTTTTGGCGAAGGGCCGGTGTAGTTGACGGTCTTGAACGCTTTAGCCCATTTCAATCCATCCCAGTTAATTAATACGGTTTCACCTGTTTTTCGAATGACTGTTGCGCTGTCTTCTGTGGTTTCGAGCACGACCGCAGGCTCTAGTTTTGCAAAGCTGCTCTCATCTTTGAGTAGCTCGACGATCTCCGGTATTGATAAGTCAGTAATGTCTACCTGCTTCTCGGGGCCTCTATAACCGTGTCGTTTGACATAGGCGATCAATCCGTCTCTTACCGCTAGGTTGGCGCTGGTTTGCATCTTGCTATCGATCGTTGTGTATACGGTAAAGCCGTCGGTATATAGCTCCTCTCCGTACTTTCCATACAGTTCGCTACGCACCATTTCAGCTATATAAGGGGCGTACAGCTCGATTTCCTTTGTGTGGTATTTGGCTGTCACTGGCTTGGCCTGAGCTTCCTTCATTTGTTCGTTGGAGATATACCCAAGACTGTGCATTCTTTCCAGTATCCAGTTTCTTCGTTCCAGTGCTCTGGTTGGATTGGTGATAGGGTTGAAAGCGGAGGGGGCTTTGGGTAACCCGGCAATCATGGCCAGTTGCTCAAGAGGGAGTTCGTCGATGTTTTTTCCATAATAGACATTGGCTGCTGCTTGGATACCGTATGAGCGATGTCCTAAATATATCTTGTTAATATATAGCTCTAGAATTTCTTGTTTTGACAGCGACTGCTCAATTTTTAGGGCTAGTAATATCTCGTTAAACTTGCGCTCGAATGTCTTATCTCGAGTTAAGAAATAGTTTTTAGCAACCTGCATGGTTATGGTTGAGCCGCCGCTTTGTATCTTGCCGGTTGAGGCTAGTTGGTAAGCTGCGCGAGCTAAGCCGATAACGTCAATGCCGGGATGCTCAAAGAAACGGCTGTCTTCTGCTGCTTGTAGTGCTTTAATGAACTGATCTGGAATCTCTTTAAATGAGATGGGTGTGCGCTTTTTCTCTCCAAACTCAGAGATGAGCTTTCCATCCGCAGAGAGTACTTTAAGGGGGGTTTGTAGTTTGATATCTCTTAGGGTTTCAACATCCGGTAGATTGGGAGCAAAGTGTTGGTAGATCCCGAAGGCTGCAACAGCGCCCGCCAAAATAGCGATAATACCGAGTATTAGAAAGAAACGAAGGAGCGATTTTAGGATGCGCATTGGTAGCCTTAAACTTTTTTCTGAGAAAAATGCATTATATCGACGCTAATATAGCCTCTCTAGATGAATTAGAGTTTAATTTTTCTTCATTTATAGCTAAAGTCTGTATATAAGGCGTAAATCTATATCTTTAAAGGGAAAACACGTGGTCATGTTCTTCGGAAAGAAAGCGGCTAGCTGGGTTGGAGTAGATATCGGCTCCTCGTCTGTTAAGCTTGTAGCTTTATCGAGACACGGCAGCACAATAGGGCTGGATGCCTATGCTACCGTATCATTGCCTCCAACAGCTGTTGTCGATGGTAGTGTTCAGGAGGTTCAGCCTGTAGCTGAAGCCATTAGCCGGGCTGCCAAAATATGCGGTCTTAAACAGGCGCTAGCGGTGGCAGCGGTTCCTTCTTCAGCTGTTATCATTAAGCGCATGGAATTGAGTAAAGCATTCACTGAGATCGAGCTAGAAGATCAGGTTAAGGTTGAAGCTGATCAATTTATTCCCTATCCACTAGACGAAGTTGCCTTGGATTTTGAGGTTATAGGCGAATCTAGGGCGCATCCTGATCTTAATGAGCTTTTGCTTGTGGCATGTCGTCGAGATGATGTTGATCAGCGCGAAGATGCTATTAATGCCGCAGGCTTAAAGTGTCAAATCGTAGATGTAGACACCTATGCGATGGAGCGTGTTTTTCCGATGTTACTGGCAGAGCAGCACAATAGTGAAGAGATGATCGCTATTGTGGATGTAGGTGCAGCTACGTTGACATTGAATGTACTACGTGATCAAAAAATCATCTACAATCGTGAACAATCGTTCGGCGGAAATGATTTAACAACAAGTATTCACCATCAATTCGGCCTATCGGTTGATGAGGTAGAGCAGGCATTGCGTCTTGGTGAGATTAGCCAAGAGGTTCAGGAGGCGATGGTTCAACCTTTCAGGTTTACTATTGCTCAGCAGGTTTCTCGGGCGCTTCAGTTTTTCTATTCATCTGGCGTGCAGCATCAGCTTACGAAAATTTATGTGTGTGGTGGCGCAACAGCCATTGATGGGCTGGTAGAGATATTGACCGATGAGTTAGGGGTTCCTGCTAGTCTTGCAAACCCATTTGTGCAAATGGATATTGGACCGAGAGTGAACCGTGAGCGCCTTCTAAAAGATACGCCCTCCTTAGTTAAAGCGTGTGGATTGGCATTAAGATCTTTTGATCAATAGGGATGAATGATGGCAAAAATTAATTTACGGCCCTGGCGAGAAGAGCAAGCTGCAGCAAGGCAAAAAGATTTTGTTACCAATTTGATTGCCACCGCACTGTGCGCTGCGGCTCTTGTTTTTTTAATGGGGTACTATTACGACATGCAAATGGATCGGCAGAATACGCGTAATACCTTTCTTAAAACTAATATTTCACAGCTAGATGAAAAGATAAAAGAAATTGAAGACTTAAAGCGTCAGCGTGAACGATTATTGGAGCGCTTGAATGCGATTCAGGCGTTGCAGGGTAATCGCCCTGTAATCGTGCGTAATTTTGATGAACTGGTTCGAGTTTTGCCTGATGGGCTACATTACACGAGCCTAGAGCGCAAAGAGGGTGGCTTTGCTGAACAAAATCAGGAAACGATGTTGGCTGATGCTGTGCGTATAAAAGGCTTGGCTGCTCAGAATAAGGATGTTTCTGAACTCATGCGTGGTTTTCAAGGTTCGATTTGGTTTGGGGAGGCAAACTTTTCGAAAGTTGTTTCTTTAGATAGCAACGATTCCAAGCCATCAAAGAAAGTCACACTAGCAGGCGTTAGGGAGTTTGACTTAACCGTACCACTGGTTAAACCAAAAGCAGAGGAAGCGAAATGAGTGTTCAATCATCCTTTAAAGGTGCCTTTCAGGGCTTTGATCCCAACAATCTTGACCTTAATGCCGCTGGAAATTGGCCTATTGGGATAAAAGTGATTGTTTATCTGCTTGTCTTAGGGTTAGTGATATTTGCGGGTATCCACTTCTATGTCAGTGAGCATCACAACTTACTCGAAAAAGAGATTCAAAAGGAAGCGCAGCTAAAACAAGAATATGAACGTAAGTCATTTCAGGTTGCCAATTTAGCCGCTCTTCGTAAGCAGATGGAAGATGTGGAAGGGAAGTTTTCTGAGTTGCTGGGACAGCTACCCACGCAAAAAGAAGTGCCTGGTCTTTTGGAAGATATCAGCGATATAGGTAAGGCAGCAGGATTGCAGATCGAAATTATAGCGCTTGAAGCGGAGCGTAAGGATAAATTCTACATTGAGTTGCCGATTAATATCGAAGTAAAAGGGGTTTATCATCAATTGGGGCAATTTGTGAGTGGGGTGGCGGCTATTGAGCGTATCGTTACACTTCACGATTATAAGATTGAGCCGACTGAAGATGGGCAGTTAAGGATGGTGATCAGTGCGAAGACATACCGCTATGATGATGAAGAATAGTAGGAAAAGGAGTTCTGTTGTGAGAGCATTCGCAGCGTTTGCTCTGTTGACGACACTATCGGGATGTATCTGGGTAGAGGATACCAGTGATTTGTCTCAGTTTGTCACAGATGTGCAAGCTAAGCCTAAAGGAAGGATTGAGCCCTTACCAACATTTGAGCCTTACCATAGTTTCGTCTACCAAGGCGCGAGTTTACGAGACCCGTTTGTGCCGCTGGTTAAGGTGGAATCCTCCTTGGCTAACTTTGAATTGGATGATAGTGACGGATTACAGCCTGATTTTGATCGCCCAAGAAGTTATCTGGAACAGTTCTCTGCTGACGATCTGTCTATGGTTGGTACTATAGGGAAGGCAGAAGAGAAGCACTTCTGGGCTTTAATTCTCGATGAGAATAAAGAGATTCACCGGGTTGCAGTGGGTGACTATTTAGGACTGGATTTTGGGCGTGTAGTGGCTGTCTCTGAGCAGCAAATAGACGTGATTGAGATTATTTCAAATGGGCGTGGTGGCTGGATGCAGCGCCCTAGAAGTATTGAGCTGGCTGAGCAGTAATTGAGCAAAGGATAGAAAGATGAAAAATGTGAGTTCCTATTTTCACTCTTGGATGCAGGGGACACCTATGAAAATGCTGAGATTATTGCTTTGTTTGTCTCTGCTTGGCTTGCTGGTGCAAAAGTCATATGCAAGTGACATTGCCTTGCAAAAAACTTCATTTGTTACATTGCCGGGTAACAAGGTGGAGGTGAAACTTGATTTCGATGGAGCCCCACCTATACCTAAAGCATACTCCATAGATAGTCCACCGCGCATCGTATTGGATTTTTGGGGAGTGGCGAATGATCTAGGTAAAAAAACGCTGGATGTAAGAACAGGTATTGTTAACTCACTCAATTTTGCGCAGGGAGAGGGTCGCCTACGTATAGTGACAAACCTTCAAGGGATGACAGATCATCATACCTTTACAGAAGGCAATAGTTTGTTCATTGTATTCGGTGAGAAAAATGGCTCTTCAGATCATACTGTTGTGGCATCCTCAGCACCTATGGCTCAGGCTCAAACTACCCGTGAAGTATATGATGATCGAACACGTGTTCAGGGTATTGATTTTGAGCGCGTTGATGGTGGAATAGGGCGAGTGGTGGTTACCCTATCTGATGATCGAGCAGGCCTTGAAATCGATGAAGAAGGCAACAATGTTGCTGTTAATCTCAGTGGAACTGTGCTTTCAGAGGGATTACAGCAACGCGTTAATGTTCAAGATTTTGCTACCCCTGTTATGTTTGTTGATGCAATGGCGTCTGGGCGAAACACAACCATTTTGGTGAAACCTGGTGCAGCTCCTTATGATTATATGGCTTACCAGACAGGTAATCGTCTGATACTTGACTTTAAGCCGCTTAGCCGTGCTGAGAAAGAGGAGGTTAAAAAGAATAGCTTTCCATTCAGTGGAGAAAAAATCGACCTTAACTTTCAGAACGTAAGCGTTCGTTCGGTTCTGCAAATTCTTGCAGAAGTGGCTCAGTTGAATTTGGTTGTTGATGACGCGGTTGATGGGGAGATAACCCTCAGACTTAAGCATGTTCCTTGGGATCAGGCGTTAGATATTGTTTTAAAAACGCGAGGTTTAGATAAGCGTCAGGTCGGTAATGTATTGCTAGTAGCACCTGCTGAGCAGATAGCAGAGCGAGAACGTATTGAGCTGGAAAGCCAAAAGCAGGTAGAAGAACTATCACCCTTGGTAACTGATTTTATTCAAGTAGATTATCGAAAAGCCTCTGAAATGCGGGCGCGTATTTACGAGGCTGAATTGGTTTCTGAGCGTGGGTTTATAGTTGCAGATGACCAGACTAATGTTCTAATGGTGCGTGAGACAGCATCTCAGCTTGAAGAAATTCGCCGTACCCTGCGACAATTTGATACAGAAGTCGCTCAGATTATGGTTGAAGCTCGCTTGGTAACGGCGTCAACTGACTTTACACGTGATCTTGGTATCAAGTGGGGGTTTGGTTTGCAGCAAGGTAATTTCGTTGCGGGTGGTGGTGGAACCAGTTCTGCTCCGTATTACGCCGAAGATTTTCCTGCAAGAGGTGTTAATACACCATTAAATATTGATCTAGGTGTAACGCCACAATCTTCTATTCGCCTAGGTTATGCAACCAGTAACTTCTTGATATCCACAGAGTTATCAGCGCTACAGAGTGAAGGCAAGGCAGAAATTGTATCTCAGCCAAAGGTAATTACGACGAATGGTAAGGCTGCGAGAATCCAATCCGGTCAAGAGATTCCATATCAAACGGTTGAAGATGGCGAAGTGAAAATTGAGTTCAAAGATGTAGTGCTTAGTTTGGATGTTACACCACAGCTTAACCCAGGTGATCGTATAGCACTGGATCTTAAAATTAATCAGGATTCTTTAGGCGAAATTCTGCCTAACGGTGAGATCAGTATCGTTAATAACGAGCTAGAAACCTCAGTGGTAGTTAAAGACGGCGATACAATCGTCCTAGGTGGTGTGTATCGTAATGAAGTCGTCGACTCTGTCAGTAAGACCCCATTACTGGGAGATCTTCCTATGGTGGGACGATTATTCCGAAAATCAGAAGTAGAAGATAAAAAAGTTGAACTTCTGATATTTATCACACCAAAGCTGATTAGAGAGTCTCTCTCATCCAGATAGTCGGGGACGGGCGAGTTTGAATATTTTTTTAGTAGGTCCTATGGGAGCGGGGAAGAGCACTATTGGTCGTCTTCTCTCCCAGGAGTTAGGACTGGACTTTGTTGATGTGGACCGTGAAATCGAAGAACGTGCCGGCGCCAATATTCCATGGATTTTTGATGTAGAAGGAGAGGCTGGATTTCGTGAACGCGAAGAGGCAGCTATTGACCACCTCACTCAAAAGACTAATCTAATTTTGGCTACGGGTGGAGGAGCTGTTCAGCGTGAAGCTAATCGAGCATGCCTTCAAAGTCGAGGCTTTGTCGTTTACCTTAAAACGTCTGTTGATCAACAATTAGAACGAACCTCAAAAGATAAAAATCGCCCGCTATTGCAAGCAGATAACCCGCGTAAAGTGCTAGATGAGCTTATGGCTTATCGAGATCCGTTATATATGAGCACATGCGATCTTGTTATAAAAACCGATCGAAGACACCCCAGAGGTGTCGTTAGTGAGATCATTAAGCAGTTAGTTAATCGAGGCATTTTGTCCGCTTAGTTGCGTATCACGGAGTATCCAGATTGCAATCGTTACATGTTGATTTAGGTGATCGATCCTACCCTATTCATATCGGTGAAAATATTCTCTCTGAGAATTTAATTGCCTCTTATATTCATGGTCGCCAAGTCATGGTTGTGACGAACGAGACCATCGCTCCACTATATCTTGATCACCTAAAGAAGTGCTTAACTCAATCTCAGGTGGATGTAACCATTTTGCCTGATGGGGAAGCATACAAAGATTTACAGCATCTAAACCAAATTTTTGATGAGTTGCTAAGTAAGCGCCACAATCGCACGACAACCTTGATCGCCCTAGGAGGGGGAGTCGTTGGTGATATGACCGGTTTTGCAGCAGCTAGTTACCAGCGTGGTGTTAACTTTATTCAGGTGCCGACAACTTTGCTGTCGCAAGTGGACTCCTCTGTAGGAGGAAAAACCGGTGTAAACCACCCGCTTGGGAAAAACATGATAGGTGCTTTTTATCAGCCGCAATTGGTAGTTGCTGATATCAGTGTCTTCAAAACTCTGGCTGATAGAGAACTATCTGCTGGGCTGGCAGAAGTTATTAAGTATGGTTTGATCTACGATGAAGCCTTTTTCTGCTGGTTGGAAGAAAATATAGAGCGTCTACTTGCGCGGGATTCTGAAGCACTGAGTTATGCGGTATACCGTTCATGCGAGATTAAAGCAGAAGTTGTTGCTCAGGATGAAAGAGAAGGTGGTATCAGAGCATGGTTAAATTTGGGTCATACTTTTGGTCATGCGATTGAAACTCACCAAGGCTACGGAGTGTGGTTGCATGGTGAAGCTGTAGCGGCAGGTACAATGATGGCGGCATCGTTATCCCAAAAAATGGGATGTATTTCATCCGATGAGCTGAGTCGCATACGACTGTTATTTGAAAAATCTAATTTGCCAGTCATTGCACCTGATAATATGACGCCGGAAGCTTTCCTTTCTCTTATGGCTGTTGATAAGAAAGTCATAGATGGCCGTCTTCGCTTTGTTTTACTTGAATCGTTAGGAAGAGCGATTGTCACTTCCGATTATCCACAGGATCAACTTAATGCTGTGCTGCAAGGTCAGTAGCCAGCGCTTTTAGGGGTTATACATGAGCCAGCAGTTTTACTATGAGCCGCCAAGCCGCTTGCAGTTAGTAGATAAAATGGCTCATCTGCTAAGATACTCAGATTTCTTAGTAGTGATATCTGGGCCTAAAGGCAGTGGTAAGAGTGCGGTTGCTAAACAGTTATTAGCGGTGTCTAAGTCGTCAGACACACGACAAATTATGATGACATTAGAAGGCGAAACCAGTGCAAGCCAGTTGGCTATGTTTTGCGCTCGGGCGTTATCCGCAGAGGTGAATGAACGGGACCCGTTAGGATCGCTCTATGAGCAGAGTAGAGCATTACATGAGGCCGGGCAGCACCTTAGCCTGCTTATTGATAATGCTGAGTGGTTAAATGATGAAGCTGTAGAACTATTGTCAGGCTTGTTAATCTCAGGCTCTGGTAAGCCTCAGGTTGTTTTATCCGGCGAAGAGGCGCTGGTACGTCGTCTTGACTCTTTGGGTATTAATGAATTACTGGAAGGGCGATTACATAACGAACAGCTCACCTCTTTTGCAGAGGCTGAAGCCAGAGAGTTTTTGGAGCTGCGTTTTCCCAACTTACCCAAATTATCCACAAAGCAGTTCAAGGCAGTATTTCAAGCATCATCGGGTTATCCGGGACGTTTGACTTCTGCAGCTTCAGCGCTATACCGTTCCGGACGTATAGAAGATAAAAAAATTGCGTTACCTTTGCCTGTTCCGCATCTTGTAGGAATAGGAACTGTTCTATTTGCTGTATTAGCAGCCTCATTTTGGCAGTTTTCTAAGGATGAGCCAGATAGCGGGCCGCAAGTTGTTGCTGGTCGTGTATCGGTTCCGATTAATGTAAATATTAATCAAGCAGATGCTCCAAAAAGTGAGGATGACGTAACACCGCTGGATATGCGCAGTGAATTATCCAAACGCTTGGCTGAGCAGGAGAAACAGTTAGAGGAAAAAAAACGGCTTGAGGCAGTAAAAAGTCTGGAAGTTACAGACAGCATCGTAGACGCTGATCCAGCTCCAGCTCCAGCTCCA